>OBUR01000002.1_pt1 | contig 325612 bp, 301 predicted proteins | sample 1475951 | NCBI WGS metagenome assembly OBUR01 (sample SAMEA2579957, study PRJEB22360) | human gut metagenome
GCAGCACGCCCCCAAACCCCCCCCGCCCGGTCCCCGCCGCTGTAGTGGCTGCCGACAACATGCTCTACGCTTGCCATCAGGTGTTTCGCCACCGAATCACGCAGCGCCTGCTGCGCCGGATGGTTTGCGGGAAGCGCTTTTGCGATATGCTTCATACACCAGGCGCGGCTTAGGTTTAACCCGTCCAGATGGGCAATTTTCGGGTCGGTACGGTCACTCACTTGCGCCGGGCTCATCAGGGCTGCAACGGCGCCCACCTCCGGCAGAAACGCGTCGAACCAGGCCGGGAAGTCCTCTGCCACCTTGCTCATCAGCAACGCTTCTGTCAGCGCACCGGAAATATACTCATCACCGCCGGGCTCGTAGTGCGCCGGGTAGCGCGTGTCGGCGAGATAAAACCGTTCCGCTGATGCCAGAATAGCCTGCTCAAGCCCGCTGTCACTCACTGTACGCGCATAGTCGAGCGCCAGCGCCAGAGCAAACGCCGTGTTGTAATGCGTCCCGACGCGGATCGGATAGGTGAGCTTGCCGAGGTAATCCACCAGACGATTGCGAATATCCTGCGTTAACGGTTCAAGCGTCTGATACCAGCCTGCGGCCTGCGGCAGCGACGACTGTTTCAGTTCCTGGGCCAGCGCCAGCAGCCAGCCGTAGCCATACGGGCGCTCAAACGAGGCGCGGAACGGCGCAGTAAAATAGGCCAGTTCCTTAGCCACGTTCTCTTCGGTTAGGTGCTCGTCGAATAGCGCGACGATTTCTTCCCGGCACGGCAATTCTGGATAGAGACGCACGCAGCGCAGCAGCAGCCAGTAGCCGTGCACGGCCGAGTGCCAGTCAAAACAGCCGTAGAAAATCGGGTGCAGTTCGCGAGGCGGCAGAACATCCCCATCATCATTCAGCAGGTGCATGATGTGGTTCGGGTATTCCTGGCGCAAATAGGTTAAAGGCATTCGGGCAAACGCGTCAGCCTGTTGTTGCGTTAATTCCATAACCGCTCCTTAGCGAAAAACGAGGAAATACATTAAGAACACGTTCACCACCAGCAAGGTTAACGCGGTCGGGATCTGGATCTTGATTACCTGATATTTGTCCTTCAGCTCCAGCAGCGCGGCGGGCACGATATTGAAGTTCGCGGCCATCGGCGTCATCAGCGTGCCGCAATACCCTGCGTACATGCCAATCGCCAGCAGCGGTGCCGGGTTACCGTGATGCACGTTAATCAGGAACGGCAAGGCGATACCGGCACTCAATACCGGGAAAGCGGCAAAGGCGTTACCCATGATCATGGTAAACAGCGCCATCCCCACGCAGTAAATCACCACCAGCATAAAGCGGTTATCCGGGTTCACAAACAGGCTCACCACCTTTTGCACGGAGTCACCGGTATTGGCCGCCACGAATACCCCACCCAGCATGGCCAGCATCTGCGGCAGGATCACCGCCCAGCCGATGGTATCGACAAGACGGCGAGACTGGCGAATCGCGTGCAGCGGCGTGCCCTTCGTCAGCCACCAGCCGGTGAGGATCGCCGCGACGCAGGCCACGCACAGCGCCGCAAGGGTGAGCTGTTTCTGGTCGAGAAGATAAACGCCGCCAATCGACACGCCCTTCAGGAACAGCGTCCCGATCACCGTCACCACGGGGATCATCAGCGCAGGCAGGAACAGCCAGTTTTTGAGGCGGTTTGACGAGGCAACCCGTTCCTCATCGGAGGCCATTTTGTAGTGCCCCTTTCCGACAAGACCAAAGCCCGCCAGCAGCGCGATAACGATAACGCTGCCGCCGATGATCCGGTACGCCAGCGATTTGCCGAGCTCCTGAACCATCAGATCACCGAACAGGAAAATCCCGCCGAATAAAAACCAGAAAAGCGCCGTGGTGAAACGCTTCGGATTCGCACGATCGCGCAGGGTCATGACCACCAGCAACATCACGACGAAGCCAATCAGGTAGTACACGCGGTTAATGGTGATAAGCGTCATCATTGCGCGGCCCCCTGCGTTGCCTGCTCTGCACGCCAGGCCATCACGTCACGACGGATACTGGCATCCAGGCGCAGCAGGCGTGTCATATGAATAATCAATGCCGCAATGGCCGTCGGAATGGCCCACAGGCCGATATGGAGCGGTTCAATCCCCTGAATGCCGTTCTCTTTCAGGAACGCGTCAATCAGCAGCACTGCACCAAAGGCGATAAAAATGTCTTCCCCAAAGAAGACCGCGATATTGTCACACGCGGCGGCATGGGCTTTGATTTTGTCGCGGATATGCTGCGGCAGTTCACCATACTCGTTCAGAGCGGCCCCTTCAGCCATCGGCGCCAGCAGCGGGCGTACCGTCTGGGCATGCCCGCCCAGCGACATCAACCCCAGCGCGGCCGTGCCTTCACGGGCGACAAAGTAGAGCATCAAAATACGCGCCGAGGTGGCGCTGGCGATCTTCGCGACCCAGGCCTGGGCGCGCTCTTTTAGCCCGTAATATTCCAGCAGACCAATGACCGGCAGGATCAGAATGAAGGTCGCGAGCGATCGGCTATTGACGAACTTCTCGCCAAAGGTCTCAAGCAGCATGCCGAAATCCATACCGACCAGCAGACCCGTCGCCAGCCCCGCGACCACGACCACCAGTAGCGGGTTGAAGCGCAAAGCAAAACCAATAACCACGATCGGTATCCCGATCAGCGGCAACAGCGTAGAACCGTCCATAACGTTTACCCTATCGAAAGTGAGCGTTGCGCGCCGACGGCTATTTTTTTAATTTGCGGCGAGCGATGTTGTGTTTTCGTCAGGCTTTGCAAAACCTGCGCTAAAAAGCTATATCTGAACCTCAAAAACATGTAAACAATTTATCAATAAAATGTTCTTATTTTATCGATGAGTTTACATTTCTGACTAAGGAACGTTATGACCTCAGAAAAGCGTGCTTCACCCCATCACGACGACATCAACGATGGCCGGATCGTCTCGTCCCGCCATCTGGTGTCCGAGCGCTGCGCGGAACTGTCAGAGCTGGAATACGCGCTGATCATGACCAGCAACGCGTTCAACAAATGGATGGTGCGCTGCATGACGGCTGCCGGCGAGCCCGATATGGGCGCCTTTGATGTCTCACTTCTGCACCATGTGAACCACCGCGACCGCAAGAAAAAGCTGGCTGATATCTGTTTTGTTCTCAACGTGGAAGATACGCATGTGGTGACTTATGCCCTGAAAAAGCTGGTTAAAGCAGGCTACGTGACAAGTGAGAAAGCGGGTAAAGAGCTCTTTTTCTCCACCACGGAGGAAGGTAAAGCGTTATGTATGAAATACCGCGACGTGCGGGAGGCGTGTCTGATCGCGATACATGCGGAGAGCGGCATTGCCGGAAAATCCATTGGCGAAACCGCGCAGCTGTTACGCACGATTTCCTCCCTGTACGACACCGCCGCCAGGGCGGCGGCATCACTGTAAACTCAGGGCCGTCGGAAAAGAGTAATGCTGCGTCCGGCCAGCTCGAATTCTACCGCTTCGGTGATCGCCTTCCCGGTCACGGCGTCATCGGCTGTAGACAGCTCCAGCACCCATCCCCCTTCACCAAACTGTGGGATCTGGAATGCCACGCTGCCTTCAAACGGGTTGAACAGCATGAGCACATCGTGCCAGATCCCCTCTTCCTGTTTGAGATCGGGCCTGCTGATGGACACCCCGAGCGTCGAGCCCTCATCCCACTGCTCTGCCTGCTGCGGACCGCCGCCGGCGTTAAACCAGCGGATCTCCAGCCCGTCGCGCCAGCTTTCACGACGCAATAACGGTTGCGCGGCACGAAGCGCAATCAAACGTCGGGTAAACTCGCGCAGCGCAGCGTCGTTCTCGGAGAGTCCTTTCCAGTCGATCCACGAGATCTCACTGTCCTGGCAGTAGCCGTTGTTGTTGCCCTTCTGCGTGCGGCCAAACTCATCGCCGGCCAGCAGCATTGGCGTACCATGGGAAAACAGCAGCGTGGTCAGGAAATTACGCTTCTGCCTTTCGCGGGTAGCAATAATATCCGGGTTCTCCGTCGGCCCTTCTTCGCCATAGTTGTATGAACGGTTATCGTTATGGCCATCATTATTGTCTTCCCCGTTGTCGGCGTTATGCTTCTCGTTGTACGACACCAGGTCATTCAGCGTAAAGCCGTCATGGGCGGTGATGAAATTAACGCTGGCCCAGGGGCGACGCCCGCGCAGATCGTACAAGTCACCGGATCCCAGCAGACGGGCGGCAAAGTCGTTAGAGACGTTATCCCCCTTCCAGTACTCGCGTACGGTGTCGCGGTATTTGTCGTTCCATTCACCCCAGCCTGGCGGAAAACCGCCCACCTGATAGCCGCCGGGGCCGATATCCCAGGGTTCACCAATTAGCTTCAGTCGGGATAAAACCGGATCCTGGGTCATGGCGTCGAAAAAGCCGCCGCGCGGATCAAACCCTTCCGGCTCGCGGCCCAGTATCGTTCCCAGGTCGAAACGGAAACCGTCAATATGCATCGACTCCGCCCAGTAGCGCAGCGAATCCATCACCATCTGCAGCACACGCGGGTGAGAGGTATTGACCGTGTTCCCCGTTCCGGTGTCGTTGATGTAATACCGGTGCTGGTCAGGCAGTGTGCGATAATAGCTGTAGTTATCAATGCCTTTAAACGAGAGCGTGGGGCCAAGCTCATTGCCTTCCGCCGTGTGGTTATACACCACGTCGAGAATCACTTCGATGCCAGCATCATGATAAGCGCGCACCATATCGCGAAAGCCCTGGATCCCCGCCGGGCCGAAGTAGCGCGACGCCGGCGCAAAAAAGCCCAGCGTGTTATAGCCCCAGAAGTTTTTCAGACCGCGGTCGAGAAGATGTTGATCGTCCGGGAACCAGTGAACAGGGAGCAGCTCCACCGAGGTGATGCCGAGGCTTTTGATGTAGTCCACGGAGGCTTTATGCCCCATCCCCTCAAAGGTGCCCCGCAGTTCGGGAGGAATTGCCGGGTTCATCTGGGTAAACCCTTTTACGTGGCTTTCATACACCACGGTGTTCGGCCAGGGGATAGTGGGTCGGTTAGTGTCCTGCCAGTCACAGGCGTTCGGGTCGATAACCTTACATTTTGGCGTGAACGGCGCGCTGTCACGGGTATCAAAACTCAAGTCTAATTCGTCATGCCCCAGCGCATAGCCGAAATGGGCCTCGTTCCAGTCGATATCACCCACCAGTTCGCGGGCATAGGGGTCGATAAGCAGTTTATGCGGGTTGAAGCGATGACCGTTTTCCGGGTCATAGGGGCCGTAGACGCGATAGCCGTAAAGCGTACCGGGCTTCAGATCCGGCACATAGCCGTGCCAGACTTCGTGGGTATATTCAGGAAGCTCGAGCCGGGCGATTTCCGTTTTCCCGGAGGGGTCAAACAGACAGAGCTCCACCCGCTCAGCGTGAGCGGAGAACAGCGCGAAGTTGACCCCCTTCCCGTCATAATTTGCACCCAACTGCTGGCCATGACCGGCCCGAATTTCAAACGTTGTATCCTTTGCCATTTTCGTTCTCCACGATTATTCGCAGGTAAGCAGAACCAGTACACATCCCTTTTCCGACGTTAAATCCAGCGTCTCTTGCAGCATGCGGCTTTCACCGCTGAACAGATCCCGATAGCGTTTTCCTGCCAGCGCCTCGGGTATCGCCACCGTGGTATTGCCCCACAGCGTGCGGTTATCGGTGACGCCAAAAACCAGTCGCGGCACGGCAACAATCAGCACCTCGCCGTCTTTCACCCGCGCATAGACAATCAGATGCTCCTCCCGATCGCCGGACACTTTAAGCGGCAGCCAGTCGCCATAGCGAAACAGCCCGGGATAGTGTGGACGCAGACGCAGGAGCGTAGCGGTGACAAACTGCTTCACCCTTCCGTCCTGCCAGCACGCCGGGTTTTCAAACATACCGGCATTCGCCACGCTGAGGTTTTGCACCAGCGTCGGAAAGTCCGGCTCGCGGCGGTTATCCGGATCGACAAGGCTAACGTTAAGCGCCTCGCTGCCCTGATAGATATCCGGCACGCCGGGCGCCGTCAGCTTAATCACCGTCTGGCTGAGGCTGTTCATCAGTCCGGCGCGGATAAAGGGCCGCATGGACTCGCTGAAATCATGCAGAAACAGCGTGTTGTCAGGTGAAAGCAGGTGCCGGGCATAGCGCAGCACCACGCTCTCATAGCTCTCGTTGCTGTCGATCCAGTCTGTGCGCTGTTTCGCCTCGCGCAGCGCTTTTTCGAGGAAAGCGATAAAACGCGCCTCCAGCGAGGCAAGCCCGTCGGCGTCGTCCGGCGACAGCGTGGCCGGCCAGACGCCTGCCAGCGCCTGATAGATCATCCAGGTGTCGGCGGCGTTTGGCGCGGTACCGTCATTGAGAAACCGCACCTGGGTCTGGTTCATCTGGCGCCAGCGGGCCAGATTTTCGCCCCACTGTTCCGGGGCCTCCGTCAGGGTGTAAAGCCGGGCCCGGGCATCTTCCCCGCGCTTGGTATCGTGCGTGGAGGTGCCCAGCAGCGCATCGGGCTGACGGGCCAGACGAATGCGCATCTCCTGATGAAAGCGGGATAGCGAGAACGCGCGCGGCGTCGGGTCGGCGCCCACTTCATTAAGCGCCAGCTCCAGGTTATGACGAAAGAACAGCGTGTCTTCAACGGACTTCGCCATCAGCGGCCCAGTCAACTGCTGAAAGCGGGTTCTGAAAAGCGCGGCGGACTCGCGGCACTCTTCCGGCAAATCGCCGGTAAGAATGCGGACTATCAGGCTCAGGGCGGCTTCGGATGTCTCTACGCTGGCGACCACGCGGTTAAGCAGCGCGACATCTGGCGGGGTTAACCCCTCCCGGGTGCCGTAGGTGCGGTACACCGGAAAGGCGATAAGCAGCTCGCGTAACGCGTGGTGAATATCATCGCGCTGCAGCGCAACGTCATTGCGGCGGGCCAGATCGTCTGCAAGATTAAGCAGCGTGGTGAACTCGCCCTCAAAGTTACGATCGGTCATCAGGCCTTTCGCATCGCGCAGTTCCGCGTGGCGATCGACCGTTACCCCCAGCGTCTCGTCGTGAATTTTTTCCAGACGCGACAGGATATCGTCGTCGACCAGCACTTCCGCCAGCGAAGCGATAAATTCGTACCCGGTAGTACCGGAGACGGGCCACTCGGCGGGAAGCTGTTCTCCTTTAGCGAGAATTTTCTCGACCGTGATATAACAGTCCGGTCCGGTTGCCTGCCGCAGGCGCTGCAGATAGCCCAGCGGATCGGCCAGACCGTCGATATGGTCGATCCGCAGACCGTCCACCACACCCGCGTGAACCAGTTCAAGGATGAGGCGATGCGTATCGTCGAATACCGCGTCATCTTCAACCCGCACGCCCACCAGACCGGTAATCTCAAAGAAACGTCGCCACGAAAGCTGTTTCGGCGCTTCCCGCCAGGACATCAATCGCCAGCTTTGTGCTTCATGCAGTTCCGCAAGGCTCTTATCCTCGCTGAACGTGCCCGGGTTGAGCGGATATGCGGTGTCGTAATAGATCAGAGCGGCTTTGTTTGTGACAGGGTCACGTTTTAAAGTAATGGCTCCCTTCTCCAGCTCCGCCTCAAAGGTGTCCCCGAGAAACGGCAGCGTCAGCGGGCGAGACCCGTCGATATCGAAATAGCGGAAATAGCGGCTCTGCTGTCCGTACTCAATCACGTCCCGCCACCAGGTGTTTTCCAGAGAAGTCGACATATGGTTAGGGACAATATCCAGTATCAGCCCCATGCCGGCCTGCTTAAGCGCCGCGGACATTCGGTCGAAACCTTCGCGTCCGCCGATCGCAGGGTCTATTTCATTCGGGTTGGTGACGTCATAGCCGTGCGTGGAATCCGTTGTGGCAGTAAACACCGGGGAGGCATAAAGGTGGCTGATGCCGAGGTCTTTCAGATAGGGTACCAGCGCGACAACGCGATCGAAGGTCATGCCATTACGGAACTGTATACGGTACGTGGCGGAAGGGATCATAACGATGCTTCTCCATCAGCAAAGCGAACGACAATACTGTTCGGCGGCAAAATGTCGGTTACCTCCGGCCAGGCGAAGCGCGTCTCCCCCGGGAGAGCGGGCGGTTTGACAGATTTATTGCCGATATTGAGCGCCAGCGAAAGCGTTCCGGACGGGAAGCGCCAGCTTACGGCCACCATACCGGGTGCCGTCCCGATCACCTTGCCCTCGACGCGACTTCCCTCATGCAGAAGCGGAACGATATAACGATGACGCAGCGTAAGCAGATGGCGCGTGAAGCGGAGCCACGTTTTGCCGTCGTCGGTGGCAATTTTATTCCAGTCAAGCTTTGAGCGGACAAAGGTGTTCACGTCATTCGGGTCCGGGACAGCGTCATCGTGCCCGGCATGGCCAGTAAACTCTTTTGCGCGCCCTTCCCGCACCGCGTCGGCCAGATCGCCGTGAAAATCGGTGAAGAACAGGAACGGATGTGATTCACCAAACTCCTCGCCCATAAACAGCAGCGGGATATGGGGGGAAAGCAGTATTGCAGCAAGCAGCACACGGGTTTTATTGGCACCTGCGAGGGTGATAAGCCGCTCACCATGGGCGCGATTCCCGGTCTGATCGTGGTTCTGAATAAAATCAACGAAGAACTGCGGTGGCTGCGTGTGACACTCCACCCCGCGGGACTGGCCGGTTTGCAGCGAAACCTCGCCCTGGTAGACAAACCCTTCTGCCAGCGCCCGGGCGAATTTTTTCTCTGGTTCAAACGCAAAATCCTGGTAGTACGCGTGCGTCTCACCGGTGGCAAACACGTGAGCCGCGTTGTGGAAATCATCATTCCACTCAGCGGTAAACAGCGGCGTATTGCCGTGCTCATCACGCGGATGCAGGAAAATGACGTTGCGGCTGTCTTCCGTGGTCAGGTGAACATGACGGTTCGGGATCGCCTCACGGATCTTCTCTGCAATTTCCTGGAGAATATGCGTCTTCGAGCTGTCTTTAATCTGGTCGATGGCATCAAAACGCAGGCCGTCCAGGCGGTACTCGGTCAGCCAGTAGAGCGGCGCATCGGTAATGTAATGTCTTACCGGCTCGCGCTCGTAGGCGATTCCGTTGCCCCAGGGCGTCATCCGCTCTGCATCGAAAAAGGCAGGCGACAGCAACGGGAGATAGTTGCCTTCCGGGCCGAAGTGGTTGAGTACGATATCCAGCACCACGGAAAGCCCAAGACCGTGCGCGGCATCGATTAACGCGTGGAAATCCTCTGGCGTACCGTATGCGGCGTGCGGAGCATAAAGCAACACACCGTCGTATCCCCAGCCGCGGGATCCGCCAAACTGAGACACGGGCATAACTTCAAGCTGGGTAATACCCAGTTCTGCCAGGTAAGGGAGTTTTTCAATCGCGGCCCGGAAGGTCCCCTCCGGGGTAAACGTGCCAATGTGCAGTTCATAGATAACCGTCTCTTCCCACGGCCGCCCTGACCAGTCCCGGTTAACCGGCTGATAACGTCGGGGATCGATAACGATGGAGGGGCCGTTAACGTCTCTCGCCTGTGCGCGAGACGCGGGATCGGGCACCGTCATGCCGTCCTGCAGGACAAACTGATACTCTGTGCCGTGCGTAACGCCCGGAACGTCTGCCTGAAACCAACCGTTACCCACTGCCGTCATCGGCACGTCGGTGACGGCCAGACGTAGCGTCAGCGCTTTCTGTCCTTCTGCCCAGACGCGAAAACGTACAACGTCATCGGAAATAAACTCAGCACCCCACTGCTTTTGAAATGTCCTGAATTCCATTCATTGTCCTCGAATGACCCACATTTTACGCGGAACGAAGTACAAGCTTAGTTCAGGATTAAAAGTATGTTGGCTCAGCGGATTTAACCGCTTCGTCTATTCTTTATGAACTCACTCACTACCGGGAATACTATGCAGATTCGAAAAGGATTAAATACCGACCTCGTACGCCTCGAATGTTGTGACTTCTCTTTCACCGTTAACCACATTGCACGAGAGCCTTTTCTCCATTGTGATTTGCATATTGAAGCTATCGCCGAGCCCTGGATAAAAACCTACGAGCTCGATATCCAGACACTTGAAAATCATTGTGTTAACCCGGACGCCATATTTCTTGTTGCAGAAACGGACGAGGGTGAAATAGCCGGCTTTATTACTGCATCAATTGGCTGGAATAAGTTTATCTCGGTGGATTACATAGCCGTAGATCGTACAAAACGCAGAACCGGCGCAGCACAAAAACTGATGGCCGCCGCGCACGTGTGGGCGCGAAGCGTAAACGCGCCCGGACTGCGGCTGGAAACCCAAAATGTGAACGTCTCGGCCTGTCTGTTTTACCGAAACTACGGTTTCACCCTGGGCGGATACGACCGTTATCTGTACAACGCTTTACCGGAAAAAGACGAAGTTGCCCTGTTCTGGTATTACATGCTGGTGTAGAGGAAACTCGCTGCTCTACGGCCGCTATGAGTAAGATGAGCACTTTCAAAGGAGACGCGTATGCTTACCATGAAAAAACTTGCTCTTTCCACGCTGATGTCCAGTTCACTGCTTTTCTACCCTGTGCTGCAGGCTTCGGCAGAAACGCCCCAGCACGTCGTTAAACAACCGGCGGGCGGTTACCGCGTGCAGGTCGGCGATGTCATTGTCACGTCTTTTACCGACGGAACCGTCGCGCAGGATCTGCATAAGCTGCTGCGCCGGACAACGCCGCAAAAGATTGATGCGCTGCTCGCGAAAAATTTCCAGACCAACCCGGCCGAGGTCTCCATTAACGCGTTCCTGATTGCGATCCCCGGACATAAAATTCTGGTGGATACCGGCTCGGGCCAGCTCTTTGGTCCTGATGCGGGTGGACGCCTGGTTGAAAGCCTCGCCACGCAAGGGGTTAAACCCGAGGACATTACTGAAGTCCTGCTGACCCACGCCCACTCCGATCACGCGGGCGGTCTGGTCAAAGACGGCAAGGTGGTATTCAGCAACGCACGCGTTTTCGTTGGCAAACCCGACGTCGACTTTTTCTTTAACGACGATAATCAAAAGAAAACCGGCTACGGCAAGAACTACTTTGACGTCGCGCAGAAGACCTTAAAGCCCTATCTTGACGCCGGTAAAGTGGTGCCTTTTAGCGGCACGGCTGAGATTCTTCCGGGGCTGACCGGCACGGTTCATCCCGGCCATACGCCGGGTTCAGCCTTCTACACGCTGACAAGCAAAGGCGAGAAGATCACCTTTGTCGGCGACATCATTCATGCCGGGGCGGTCCAGTTCCCGCAGCCTGGTGTGACCATCACCTACGATGAAGATCAGAACAAAGCGGCAAGCGTGCGCGAACAGGCGTTTGCGGACTTTGTGAAAAACAGAGACCTGATTGCCGCGCCCCATCTGCCGTTCCCGGGTATCGGCTATGTCACCAAAGGTGAAAACGGTGGCTATGCCTGGGTTCCCGTTACCTATACCAACCGGGACGCCAGCAGCGTGAAATAAGCGGATGACGCCGTCAGGTGTGCTCGAGGGTCACCAGAAATTTTTTAAGCACTTCTGAGCGAATAATTCGGTGGCACACCAGCGTCAGTTCGCTTTCCCTGAGACGGTCGAGAATGTCCACGTAAACGACATTCTCGACACTCACTGCCTTTGCGGACGCAGGCAGCAACGCCAGACCAAATCCCGCGGAGACCAGGCTTATCACCGTGGGAACATCCGTCGCATTCTGCACTACGTCCGGCTGGAAACCCGCCCCGCTACAGACGTCATAAAAGTACTGCTCCAGCCCCATGCCCTCCGGATCGCGAAGCGAGATCCATTTTTCATCCTTCACTGACGCGAGCGTCAGAGCGGAAGAGTCGGCCAGAGGATGCTGGCGATACAGCGCCAGCACCGTTTTTTCTGAGGTGAACGGCCGGCTTTGCAGATCGTCAGGCAGCGATGGCAGCGGTGCCCGAATAATCGCCACATCCAGCTGGTTACTTTGCACGGCGGCATAGAGCGTCTGCACATTGCCCGTCATCAAAGACATGGTTATCGCCGGCCAGCGGCTGTGCATCTGGCGCAGTGCAGCGGGCAGCTTACCGTCGAACATCGCACTCGACACGCATCCCAGGTTTAACACCCCCTGCTCGCCTCTCGCCGTTTGCCTGGCGTCCAGTACCGCCTGCTCAGTCAGGGAGATGGCGAGCCTGGCCTTCACCAGAAACGCGTCGCCCGCGGGCGTCAGGGTTAAGCGACGGTTCGCCCGGCTAAAGAGCGTGACGCCTAAACGTTCTTCCAGCGCCTTTATCTGCTGGCTCAGCGCCGGTTGCGCCATGTTTAAACGCTCGGCGGCCCGGTGCATGTGGAGTTCTTCGGCAACGACAATGAAATGGCGCATCTGACGAAACTGCACGGGAGACTTCCTTTTTTGATAATAAATTTATTATCAATTTAGCAGTAATGATGCAATTGATGCTATGGGTCATTGTCGTAAAAATGGAGGTATTCAACCGAGGGAGGAAAATATGGAAAACTCAGTCAACGATCTCAGAAGTGCCATCGCCTTACTGCAGCGCCACGAAGGCCAGTATATTGAAACCGATCATCCCGTCGATCCTAATGCAGAGCTGGCAGGTGTGTATCGTCATATTGGCGCGGGCGGTACGGTAAAACGCCCGACCCGCACGGGGCCGGCCATGATGTTCAACAGCGTGAAGGGCTATCCGGGCTCGCGCATTCTGGTGGGCATGCACGCCAGCCGTGAACGCGCGGCACTTTTGTTAGGCTGTGCGCCTTCTGAACTGGCAAAACATGTCGGTCAGGCGGTGAAAAAACCGGTCGCACCCGTTGTCGTCCCGGCCTCGCAGGCCCCTTGTCAGGAGCAGGTCTTCTACGCTGACGATCCGGACTTCGATCTGCGCAAACTGCTGCCAGCACCAACCAATACGCCGATTGATGCAGGCCCGTTCTTCTGCCTGGGACTGGTGCTGGCAAGCGATCCGGAGGACAGCTCGCTGACGGATGTCACCATCCACCGCCTTTGCGTGCAGGAGCGCGATGAGCTATCCATGTTCCTGGCCGCCGGTCGCCATATTGAAGTCTTTCGCAAAAAAGCGGAAGCGGCCGGAAAACCGCTGCCGGTGACGATCAACATGGGGCTCGATCCCGCTATCTATATCGGCGCGTGTTTTGAGGCCCCCACCACACCGTTTGGTTACAATGAGCTGGGCGTCGCCGGGGCGTTGCGCCAGCAGCCGGTCGAGCTGGTACAGGGCGTGGCGGTAAAAGAGAAAGCCATCGCGCGGGCGGAAATTATCATTGAAGGCGAACTGCTTCCCGGCGTGCGCGTAAGAGAAGATCAGCATACCAACACCGGCCACGCGATGCCGGAATTCCCGGGCTACTGCGGTGAGGCGAACCCGTCTCTGCCCGTGATCAAAGTAAAAGCGGTGACCATGCGCCATCAGGCTATCCTGCAAACGCTGGTGGGCCCCGGAGAAGAACATACCACCCTGGCCGGTTTGCCGACGGAGGCCAGCATCCGCAATGCGGTTGAGGAGGCGATTCCGGGCTTCCTGCAAAACGTCTATGCGCATACCGCGGGTGGCGGTAAATTCCTGGGTATTTTGCAGGTGAAAAAACGCCAGCCGTCAGATGAAGGACGCCAGGGCCAGGCAGCACTTATCGCGTTAGCCACCTATTCGGAGCTGAAAAACATTATCCTTGTCGATGAAGACGTGGATATTTTCGACAGCGACGACATCCTGTGGGCGATGACCACCCGTATGCAGGGCGATGTCAGCATCACGAATATTCCGGGGATCCGCGGTCACCAGCTGGATCCGTCTCAGTCGCCGGATTACAGCAACTCAATTCGCGGAAACGGCATCTCCTGCAAGACCATCTTTGATTGCACGGTGCCGTGGGCGCTGAAGGATCGCTTCGAGCGCGCGCCGTTTATGGAGGTTGATCCGACACCGTGGGCACCTGAACTGTTTAAAGACAAAAAGTAAACGAACGTTCCTCTTTCTTCACCCCTCGGGGGTGAAGAATTTCACGCTTAAATTGCCGCTTCCCCTGCTTTCTTGTACCCTTTCACCGGTAACTCCACCCCCACAAAAATTGAGACATCCGGACACCTATGACTGCACACATTTCTAACGATCCTTTGCATGGCGTCACGCTGGAGATGATGGTCAACGCCCTGGTGGCGAAATATGGCTGGAGCGAGTTGGGTGACCGCATCAAAATTAACTGTTTCAGAAAAGACCCCAGCGTTAAATCGAGCCTGAAATTTCTGCGCCGTACCCCGTGGGCACGCGCGGAGGTCGAAGCCCTGTATCTGGATTCCCTCCACGACGAGGGACATAAAGAACAGGAGGCACCCGCCTTTAATCCCTGGGCTAACAGTCGGATTATCAAGAGCTAATACGCAAATGACGCGACACGTAAAACGGATCGGTGCGCTGGCTGGCTGCGCACTTTTACTTGTAAGCTGCTCCTCAAAACCACCAAAATCATTAGTTACCCCGCTCCCCACCGTCAGCAAACCGACCCAACAGGCAAACGAGCCGATGCGCGGGATCTGGCTTGCGACCGTCTCTCGCCTCGACTGGCCACCGGTGGCCTCGGTGAATGGCACCAGCGCTGACCAGCGCATCGCAATGCAAAAGCAGGCGCTTATCGCCAAGCTCGATAACCTTAAACACCTTGGGATTAACACGGTGTTTTTCCAGGTAAAGCCGGACAGCACGGCACTCTGGTCATCAAAAATATTACCGTGGTCAGATATGCTGACGGGCAACATCGGCGAATATCCGGGATACGATCCGCTTCAGTTTATGCTGGATGAAGCGCACAAGCGCGGTATGAAAGTCCATGCCTGGTTCAACCCGTACCGCGTGTCGACCAACACGAAGCCGTCAACCATCGCTGCCCTGAACCGGACGGCGTATCAGACCCCGTCCAGCGTCTATGTCCAGCACCCGGAGTGGGTACGCGTCTCGGGCGATCGCTTCGTGCTCGATCCCGGCATTCCGGAAGTGCGCGACTGGATAACCCGTGTCGTCACGGAAGTCGTGGCGAACTACCCGATAGACGGCGTGCAGTTTGATGATTACTTTTATTCCGAATCGCCGGGATCCGCGCTGAATGATTCTCAGACTTACCGGCAGTACGGACAGGGATTTGCCTCTAAGGCCGACTGGCGAAGACACAACACGCATCAGCTGATCGTTCAGGTTTCCCGCGCGATAAAACAAACCAAACCCGACGTTGAGTTTGGCGTCAGCCCGGCTGGCGTGTGGCGTAACCGCTCCTTTGACCCGGCAGGCTCCGACACCCGGGGTGCCGCCGCCTACGATGAATCCTACGCCGATACGCGTCAGTGGGTGCAGCAGGGCCTGCTGGACTACATCGCCCCGCAGATTTACTGGCCCTTCTCCCGGGATGCCGCGCGCTATGACGTACTGACCAAATGGTGGGCCGACGTCGTGAAGCCGACCCACACGCGTCTGTACATCGGCATCGCGTTCTACAAAGTGGGCGAACCGTCGAAAAATGAGCCGGACTGGACGGTTCAGGGCGGCGTGCCGGAACTGAAAAAACAGCTCGATCTCAATGATTCGCTGCCCAACGTCAACGGCACCATCCTGTTCCGGGAAGACTACCTGAACAAGCCGCAGACGCAGCAGGCGGTCAACTATCTCAAAGGACGCTGGGGTAGCTAACCGGAAGACCGGGCAGAAACGTCCTGTTTCTGCCTGCGTTCTTTACGGCTTCGGCCCGAACATCGCTTCAAGCTGCTGCGCGTCCGGCATCCCGACAACCTGCTGCAGCTCATTTTCCGCGTTCATATAGTATATGGCCGGGGTGGCGTTGGCCCCCAGACTGTCCATCAGCGCCTGGTGTTTCTGCAGGATCGCTACCGTTTCGCGAGACCCTTCCCCCTCAGGTTTCGGTAACTTTTTGCCACCGGAGAGCTCGTACTCGCGCCAGGCCGAGACCGGATCTTTCGCATTCAGGATCGCGGCAGCGTTACGTCCGCTGTTAGGGTTAAGAAACGCCACCAGCAGCGTATTCAGCTGGACCTTGCCCGCCTTGACCCACGGCTGCGCCTCTGACCAGAACTGCTTGCAGTACGGACAGAACGGATCGGCGAAGACGAAGACTTTGCGCGGCGCGTTATCCGCCCCTTCCTTCAGGGGATGCGCCGCGTTGAGCGTCTTCCACATTTCGCGTCCCATCGGGGCATAGATCTCTTTCTGGAAATACCCCTCGCTGAGGTTTTTCCCTTTGTCATCGTACAGATAGCCCGAAATCACGTGCTTGCCGTCCGGGGTTAAAAAGAGCGTCACCCCCATGTCCTGATATTGCCCCAGCCAGGCCGGCGCGCCGCCGGGAGCATCCAGCTTCTTGATGATTGTAATGTTCTGCTGCTCGCTGAAGTGCTTAACCACATCCGGTATAGCGTCAGCCGCCTGAACCAGCCCTGAGGTCGCCAGTGCCGAAAGTAACAGTAATTTTTTCATATCCCTCTCCGGTTTATCGGGGGCATCACGCCCCCTTCAGGTTAGCGGTTTTTCAGCGCGTCGCTGACGATTTCATCGAACTGTTCAAAAGGCACCCAGCCGGGCAGCAATCCCTCACCAATCAGCGTGGCGGGCGTACCCTGAATGCCCATTTTTTCCGCGACAAGCAGGCTGCGCTTGATCGTCATCAGACTCTCCTCATCAGGCGTGGTAACGCTGACCCCTGCCCGTTTCTGCGCTTCCTGAATGCTGGCGTCATCGTGGTACCCCTTTTTAGCCATCAGGGTATTGTTCAGTTTCATAAACTCCCCGGGATCCTGACGCCAGAGCGTGAGCGCATCGCGCGCCGCGGTCAGCGAACTTTCCGAGCGGTAAGGTAAAAACTTAAACACCACGGCGACATCGGGATGTTTTTCTACGATCTTCTCCAGATAGGGGTCGAATTTCTTGCAGTACGGGCAGTTGTAGTCGGTAAACACCACCAGGGTGAGCTTCGGATTTTTCGCGCCGATACGCGGGGAATTCGGATCGTTAAACAGAAAATCTGCGATCATCTTCTGCGCACGTTGCTCCTGATCTGGCGTCAGCGGCTGAGCGGCCATCGCCTGAGCCGAGGCCAGCAGGAGCATCAGCGTGATAAGGAATTTTTTCATAATACGTTTAGCCTTTCGCGTTGTTCAGGGTGGTGACCAGGGTGCGTTTATCCAGCAGCGGCGAGAGGATTTCGCCCTCCGGCAGACCAGGGCCATATACCGCATTAAACGGAATAGCGTAGCGGTTTCGCTTCGCCAGAAAATCCGCGATAAAGACGGACGGCTGGCTCCAGTCACTGCGCAGCGCCACTACGTCCGGCTGACTCAGCGCGGCAATGATGTCTGGCTGATTCAGGACCCGATGCTCGTTAACTTTGCAGGTCACACACCAGTCCGCCGAAATATCCACAAATACCCGTTTCCCCTGAGAAAGCGCCTGCTGGATGGCGTCTTCACTCAGTGGCTGCCACGGGATGGTCTCAGCGATATGTTGCGCCGGAGCGTCCGGCGGCGAGGTAAACACCCCGCGCAGCTGATACCCGCCAAACGCCGACAGCGCGATGACCACGATCCAGAACAACGGCGAGGAGGTTTGCCCCTTCAACGTGAACAGCACCAGCGCGACAACAATCAGCACCAGCACCACGATCTGACTCACCATTGCCCCCAGATGCAGGCTCAGCAGCGTCGCCAGCCAGAGGCTGGAGGCCAGCATCATCAGGCCCAGGATCGCTTTAAGCGTGTTCATCCAGCGGCCAGGCTTCGGCAGCAGCATGGCCGTTTTGGGCACCAGGGCGACAAACAGCCACGGCAGGCTCATGCCCACGCCGAGCATCAGGAAGATGAGCCACAGGGCGTGCAGCGGCGCGCCAAGGGCAAAGGCAACTGCGGTACCGAGGAACGGTGCGGAGCACGGCGTGGCCAGCAGCGTAGCAAACATCCCTTCGCAGAAACTGCCGCCAAGCCCCGCCCCGCCTGCCGTAGCCAGTCGCCCGGTAGCGGCAGAAGGCAGCAGCATCTCAAACGTTCCAAACAGGTTCAGCGCAAAGAGGAAGGTCACGGTAACCATCAGCCCGATAAACCACGGGTTCTGGAACTGAATGCCCCAGCCCAGGGACGCCCCGGCCAGCTTCAGCCCGGTCACCATGGCGGCCAGCAGCATAAAGGAGGTGAGGATCCCGGCGCTGGTTGCCAGGAAGCGCAGCCTGATGACGCGTCTGTCCGAACCCGCCTGCAGAATACTGTTAAGCTTCATTCCCATCACCGGCAGCACGCACGGCATCAGGTTGAGGATCAGCCCGCCCAGCAGGGCAAAGAGCACCATTTTGCCCGTCCCGCCTGGGGCGGAAGGCTCGGCGGGCGTAGCGCCAACGGTCATCGTGGTTTGCTGTGCGTCACTGCCATTGGTCAGTACAAATGACAGCCTCTTTCCTTCCAGCGACGTGGGCTTATCGCCCCATTCGTCGGTGACGGGCACCGTGACCCGAAGCGTATTGCCATCGTGCTTAATGGCCGGCTCGCCGGGCAGAATATCCCCCTCCAGCGGGTCAAAGTAGATCCCCGGATTATCCCATTTCCCGTCGGTCGTTCCCGTCACCACCAGGTTGCCGTCAGAGAGCCAGGCGGACAGATCGGCGGAAACGCCAGACGTGCCCGGCACGGCCTGCATCGCGCGGTCAAAGGCGTGACGGAAACCGTCATCCACCGGCTGTGTAAAATCGAGGTGCAGCGGGTAGTCCGTCAGCAGACAAACGTTACTGCACGTGGAGAGCGTGAGCGTGCCGTCGAGCGTGTCGCCCTTCACGCCGTCGAGCACGATGGGGATCGTGACCTTATCGTGATAGCCCTGCGTGGTCATACCGGAGATATCGAATCGCGACGGTACCGGCCAGGACCAGCTATCCGTAACGCCCTGCGGCCAGGTGATTTTTGGCGCGACGCCACCCTCGCCCGGCGACCGCCAGTAGGTTTTCCAGCCGGGCTTTAGCTCAACGGTGAGCAGGCCTTTAATGTGCGTTTGTTCCCTTTCCGCCTGAAAGCGGATGCGGGCGTGATCGTTTTGTGGGGAGACCAGCCAGCCTGTGTCCGCCGCATGGACAATTCCGATGCAGGACAGCCACAGGAAGACGAATCCCCTGAAGAGGTTAACCATGTTTTACTCCGTGCACAGTGAAAAATTATCGTGTGATGACGATGATTTTCATTCACGGAAAACGCAGTTTTTAAGGTGTATTCGGGGAGGCGGTGCCTGAACGGGCTGTTCCACGGGCGCAAATGCCCGCCCTTGCGTAAACAGATGCAGCAGCGCGAAGAAGATAATAATGGCCGGAAGCGCGCCGTCGAAGAACAGTGGCTGCGCGCAAAGCAGGGAGTGCGCGCCTAGCTGACAGGGTGAAGGCCCAGACTCCCCGGCGTTGCTTTGCGACGGGGCGTCTGCACTCAGGGCGATCTGCGGCTCCAGTCCCTGTAAAAAATGGTTGAGCATGACCGCACGCTGCACGAGGCAAAGCGCCATCGCGAGACAGGTAACGATCAAAAGCCATTTTCCGAGGAGCTGACGGTTGCGCATAACATTCCAGAGTGACAAGACGCCCCGATCATAAACGATAGTGATGAATCTACAAGTACCGGAAGTGTAAGGTTTTGTCTGAGGCCGCTATTCGCCCGTCAGGGCATCATAGATATCCCGCAACCGCGTGCGCAGAAACAGCACCGCCTTGTGCTTGCGGGATAACAGCGCCTGTTCGCTGGCCCCCGTCTCCTCTGCCAGCATTTTAATGCTGTAGCCGTGAAGCTCGGTCTTTTCAAACACCTCGCGCTGCGGCGGCGGCAGTTCAGACAGGGCCTGCCCCAGCTCTTCCCACAGCAGCGTTTTGAGATACTCCTCTTCCGGCGTCTGCGGGACACCGAACAGGGTTTCGGCCAGCTCGTCCTCCGGGAAGCCCTCCTCCTCTTCATCCGTAAAATAGCCGGAGAGAGACACCTCGCGTTTCTTACGCGCCCGGTCGGTCATCTCGTTACGCGCCGCGCGGAACAGCCAGGCGGCGACGTTTTCGACCGGCTGCTCCACCTTCATCAGCTGATAGGTCACTTCCTGCAAAATGTCGTCGGCGTCGTCGCGCACGGATGTTCGCCCGCGAATAAAGGCCTTCAGCCGGGCGCGGCAGGCGTTGAGCGCCGACATCAACAGGGATCCGCCCACCTCTCCGGCTTTCATCTCGCTCACTCTGCGTCCGGCGCTTTTGGCGTAGCGTCATCGCGCTTATCGTCACGATGACCGTGCCAGCCGCAGTGGCCGCGCCCGTGGCGACCAAAGCCTTCGCGGCGCTGCTGAATAAACGCCTCGCGCTGTTCGGGCGTCATGTTCATCCAGCGCTCGTGCATCCGGCGGTGTGCGCCAAACATGCCGGGACGGAAGCCCAGTCCGCCAAACAGAATGCGGCTCAGCACCAGAATGCCCAGCGCCTGCCAGAAACCAATGGCTTTCACGCCAAGGATTGCCGGGAGCAAGGCGTTCCACAGGGACATCACCAGCAGGCCGAGCACGATGAAAATCACCGCGCCGATGACTAAGCCCTTGCCCATACGGTGACGACCGAATCCGCGCCCGTGACCTCTGCCGTGCAGTTCAAAATCTCTCATGGTGTTACCTCGTTTATCGTAACTGATTATGGCTTGTGATGAGGTAGACGGATGAGGGAGGGAAATATTTCTGGGGGGAATGAAATAATTTTTACGGATGCGCAATCGCAACGAGTGCCCGGCGGCGCTAACGCTTGCACGGGCCTACAGATTTCGTAGGCCGGGTAAGCGTCAGCGCCACCCGGCAGATTCAAAGAATTACGCCTGCACCGGCAACCTAAAACTCGAAATACTCCGTGAAAGCTGCTGCGCCTGCTCTTCCAGCGAGGCAGCCGCCGCAGCGGACTGCTGCACCAGCGCGGCGTTCTGCTGGGTCACGCCGTCCATTTCGGTCACCGCCTGCCCGACCTGGCTGATCCCACGGCTCTGCTCTTCCGAAGCCACGGAGATCTGCTCCATCAGCGTATTCACTTTGTTCACCGATGAAATAATCGAGTCAATCACCTCGCCCGAGCGGTTGACCAGCTCCGCACCGTTTTTCACGCTGGAAACCGACTGCGCAATAAGGCTTTCAATGTCTTTGGCCGCCACCGCGCTTTTCTGCGCGAGGGTGCGCACTTCACTGGCCACTACCGCAAAACCGCGGCCCTGCGTACCGGCGCGCGCCGCTTCCACCGCTGCGTTCAGCGCCAGAATGTTGGTCTGGAAGGCAATGCTGTTAATCACGCTGGTAATGTCTTCGATGCGCTTCGAATTCGCCGCGATGGTATTCATCGTGTCGATCACCTCGCGGGTCACCGCTTCGCCGGTATGGGCATTGTGCACCGCGTCCTGCACCAGTTTTCCGGCCTGATACACGTTATCGGTATTGTTCGCCACCGTCGCGCTCAGCTCTTCCATGCTTGCCGCCGTCTGGGTCAACGCGGAAGCCTGCTGCTCGGTACGTGATGCGAGGTCGATATTGCCGGAGGCAATCTCCTGCGCCGCGTGCGTCACGGTGTGGCTCGCATCGCGCACCTGAGCAATAGTGGCTAGCAGTGCCTGACGCATCTGCTCCATCGAGCCCATCAGGTGGTCGATTTCATTATGCGAACTCCCCTTCACCGGCACCGGAATGTCGAGCTTGCCCGCGGCGATCTGGCTGCAGTGCTCGCGCGCCAGGTTGACCGGCGCAAAGACGAAGCGCTTCATGAAGAGGCTGACGGCAACAATCACCAGCACAAACAGGCAGGCGATAACGGCAATCATCACCAGGCCGGAGACGAAATTACTGCTCGCGTCTTCGTTCAGGCTTTTGGCGTATTTCTGGTGGACGGAAAGGACCTGGTCGAGAACGATTTCGTACTGGCGGTCGAGGCGGGAAACTTCCGGGATCAGCGCGTTAAATTTAGCAACATCGTGTGCCTCAGCGGCATCGATCAGCGGCGCCAGCCCCTGGTTACGGTAGTTTTGCCAGGCATCCTGATAGGCACTCACCAGCGGCGCTTCATCCGTGAGTCGCGGCGAAGCCATAAAGGCCGCAAAGGCGTGGTCCGCTTTGGTCAGCGCCTCTTTCACGGCGGCAAGCTTCGCCGCCCCGTCTGCCGAGTTGCCCGCTTCCACCATCTTCACATACTCCATCACGCGAACGCGCAGCGTACGGCTATGGTTGATGGGGTCAATAATCGACAGCACAACCTGGATCTCTTTGTTGACGTTATCCAGGGAATTATTACTTTTAATGATGAGGCCAACGCTGGTGACGGTGCTGACCACAAAGAACAAAAGCAGTGAGAACAGGACAATCAGGGATGACTTTTTCAACGACATAAACCAATACCTCAAGGAGAATTATTCCTTATGGTTATCGGCGCATCCAAAACTTAAATTAATTAAAGTTATTGATGTATCGAACGAGGCTATACCGCTGACTTATAGCGCCGCTGCAGGGTGGCATTGAGCTTGCGCTGCAACGGCTGCGGCGTCTCCCCTTCGATCAATTTGCCAATCAGATCAAAGCAATGCCACGCCAGCTGGCGATTGTCCTGGCGAATGGTATCCACCGGGATCGTCAGCGAATCGTAGAGATAGTGATCGTCAAAGCTGGCTAATCTGATATCACTTTGCATCAGGTTATGTTGACCCATATAGCGCAGTACCCCTTCCAGCAACCCGCAGGCGGCGGTGAACAGGGCTTTCGGTGGGCGTCCCAGACGGGCGCAGAGTTCGGCGAACATTTCGTAGCCGGAGCTCGGGTGGTAGTTGCCGTGAATGATCCACTCGGGGCGCAGTTCCACACCGGCCGCTCGCAGACCTTGCTTAAACCCTTCCAGACGGTCGCGAGTCGGAGAAAGGCGCGGCTGTCCGCCCAGAAAATAGAATTCATCCGGATGCTGGCGGGCAATATCCGCCACCAGTTCCGTCGTTGGGGTGATGGAATCGGTGATCACCAGCGGCAACGTGCTGTCGTTCATATGGCGATCAAAAAGCACCACGGGCAGCTGCTCGCTGAGTTTCAGGTAGTCCGCATCATTAAGCATGCTGGAGGCGACAATCAGTCCGTCGACCTGACGCGCCACCATGTTATTGACGACCACCGTCTCCTGCCCCGGATTTTCATCGCTACAGGAGATCAGCAGCTGGACGCCCGCCTCGCGGCACAGCGTTTCCAGCTCGTGAGAAAAGACGGCAAAGCCGTAGTTGGTGATCTCCGGCACCACCAGACCAATGGTGTGGCTACGGTTATCGCGCAGTGACCGGGCGTGAATGCTGGGCTGATAGTGGTGCTCTTTCGCAATCGCCAGCACGCGTTCACGCGTCTCTTCCGCCACGCGAAGCTCTTTGCTGCGCCCGTTCAGGACCAGGCTGGCGGTGGCTTTTGACACACCCGCCAGCTCCGCGATGTCTTTAATGGTGACGCGTTTTGTTTTTCTCACAACGACTTAGATCCGGCTGCCAAAACCCTCATTCTATCATGCAGGCGCGCAGCGACCAGTAGCGTAATGTGATATCGGACGCACCTTCGAAGCGCACCCAGGCCGGATGGTCAGGAAAATAGCGGCTGCTCATCACCCCTTCGCCATGATTGATGAAAATTTCAACGCTGGAGCGGTCGCACAGGACGCGTAAATGGTGGACGTCCCCCTGCCAGTAGCGGGTCAACGTCTCACCGGTTTTCAGGCTCGCGCGTTCCAGCCGCACGCCCTGCTCATCAACCGTGAGGCGCAGCGCGCCCGCAAAATCGACGTTCACCTGCGAGGCGCTTAACTCAAACTCCAGTCGCGCGGCATCCAGAACGGGCGCATCGCTGGCACGTCCCTGCCAGTGCTGCTCCTCTTCACGCAGCGCCGCCAGCTCACGCACCGGAGTCTGCCAGAGCTTGCCGTCGCGATACTGCAATTCGCGCGGGCAGGTCATCTGGTGCATCCAGCCGTGCGACCGCGTCGGCTGAAGCATCTCTTCCCCGGCCGGTACGCCCATCCAGCCAATCAGAATGCGTCGTCCATCTTCCGCCAGCGTCGTTTGCGGGGCGTAAAACTCAAAGCCCGCGTCAAGCTCGTGCAGCTCGCCGTGCGCAAACGTGCCGCGTTCATAGCTAAACGCCCCACTCATCCAGGCGGCCGGATAGGTGTTGAGATAGCGATACGGCTCGCGCGCCAGCCCCTGCGGACAGCAAATCAACACGTGCGTACCGTCGAGCGCGAACAGATCCGGGCACTCCCACATATAACCTGCGTCCTTCAGGCCGTTGACCCCGTGACCAGCGATTTCACCGCAGGAAGCCCAGGCATGTAAATCAGCGGATTTAAACAGCAGCACTTTGCCGCGCTTTTGCAGATCCTGCGCGCCCAGCACCATGTACCACAGCCCGTCGTGTTGCCACACTTTCGGGTCACGCACGTGACCGGTGTAGCCCTCCGGCAGCGCCAGCACCGGCCCCTGCTTTTTAAAGGTGCCGTCCGGCTGTTCCTCGGCCAGGCACTGCCGGGCGGTACGGCTGCCGTCATCGAACTTCACGTTGCCGGTATAGCACAGCGTCAGCACGCCCTGGTTATCCACGGCGCTACCGGAGTAGCAGCCGTTGCGGTCATACTCTTCGTCGGGCATCAGCGCCAGCGGCTCATGCTGCCAGTGGACCAGGTCCGCAGAACTCCAGTGCCCCCAGCATTTATAACGATGCTCACAGTCCAGCGGATTCCACTGATAGAACAGATGGTAGCGACCGGCAAACCAGATAAACCCGTTGGGATCGTTCATCAGCCCCGTCACCGGCGCGGCGTGCCATTGCGGATAATGGCTGTCAGCCTGCGCGCGCGGCTGCCCTTTCATAACGGCCTGCAGAATCGCAGGCCAGCGGGAAGGTAACGTCATTATTCAGAGTCCGTTTTATATTTCAGCAGCAGCGAGACGGTAAACGCCACGCCGAAGGCAATCACCATGCCGATAATATAGTTGAGCAGCGAGCTGGCCTGCACGATGGCCATACCCGGAATGGCGGTCAACCCGACGGCAGTCATGTAGACATGCACAGAGACCACCCAGGCGCCCCCCACCGCGCCACCAATCAACGCGGCAATAAACGGCTTAACGAAACGCAGGTTGATACCAAAAATGGCCGCCTCGGTGATGCCCAGCATCGCAGAGAACGCCGACGGTAACGTAATGGCTTTGATTTTGGCATCGTTGGTTTTGAACCACACCGCCAGACAGGCTCCGCCCTGCGCCACGTTCGCCATGGCCCAGATCGGCAGCAGGAAGTTCACGCCAATCGACGGGTTGCCCAGCAGCCCCGCTTCAATCGCGTGGAAGCTGTGGTGAATACCGGTGATCACAATCACCGAATACAGTCCGCCAAACAGCAGCCCGGCAAGCCAGCCCGCGTGGGCGATAAGCGTGCTCAGGATAAAGGAGATACCATCCCCTAAGGCGCGTCCCGCCGGACCAATAATCAGCAAGGCGATAAAGCCAGAGATCACAACGGTGAGGAACGGCGTCAGGATCAGGTCCAGCGCATCCGGAATCACGCGGCGCAGGTTTTTCTCCACGATGCTCATAAACCAGACGGCCAGCAGCACCGGAAATACCGTGCCCTGATAGCCAATCATCGCGATTTCCAGGCCGAAGAAGTTCATGGTGTGGAAACCGGACGCCACGCCCCAGGCGTTAGTGAGCGCCGGGTGGGTCAGGATGCCGCCCAGCGTCGCGCCCAGGTACGGGTTACCGCCAAACTCCCGCGCGGCGGTAAAGCCGATCAGGATCGGCAGAATGATAAACGCCGCCGAACTGCACATGTCCAGCATGATATAGATAGCGTTGTCCGCATTGACCCAGCCGTAGGTTTTCACCATGCCGAGCAGGCCCATCAGCAGGCCGGACGCCACAATCGCAGGAATGATCGGCACAAAGATATTGGAGAGCAGACGCGCTATGCGCTGGAACGGGTTCAGCTTGCGCGCCGCCAGGTCCGCCGCCTCAGACTTGCTGGACTCGCTAATCCCCGCCGCCTGAATAAACGCGGCGTAGACTTTATTCACCACGCCCGTACCAAAAATCACCTGCATCTGCCCGGCGTTACGGAAACAGCCTTTAACGCCGTCGACCTTGCCGATCGCCTGCTGATCGGCCAGCGCGTCATCAACCAGCACCAGACGAAGACGCGTTGCGCAGTGCGCCGCGCTGGCGATATTTTCCTTGCCACCCAGCAGCGGAATAAGCTCGCGGGCGATTTGATTAAAATCCATAGATACCTCTGCCTGACTTCTTTTTTATGATGTGCGAAACGCCCCCGCCAGGCGGGAGCGTGATGGGTTAAAACCAGGTTTCCATCTGGACCCCAAAGTTCCATTCCCCGCCGGCGTTGAAACCGCTGCTGCCAAAGGCATCATCGCTGGCGTAATTATCCAGTTTGCTGCTCCAGTCCATCCAGGTGGCGAACAGGCGAAGCTCCGGGCGGCTGAAGAAATCGCCGATTTTGCTCGCTTTTAACGTCGGAGCAAAGGTCAGCTTGTAGAAACTGCCGTTGACGGCGTTTCGGTCTTTATAACCTTCCGGGTTTAAGTCCATGTACTGATAGCTTCCCTCAAACGCCAGCGCGAAATTCTGGGTCACCTCTTTAATCAGGCGGGTGTTGAGCGTGACCCACTCATAGCTGTCGCCTTTGACGTAGCGATCTTTACTGCTCTGCGCCAGGACGGCAGGCGCAATGCTCCAGCCACCGCCAATTGGCGTGACACCGTAACTTGCAAAGCGCCAGGTATCTGCCTCGGACAGCAGTGCGCCATCGGAGCCGATGCTTTTCACTTCCGCCCCCAGCCCGTGACCATACAGCAGCGCGGTTTTGGCCGTCCCCTCCCGCAGGCCGTAGAAGCTCTCGTTGTGCAAGCCCACCAGGGCATGAACGCCCGTGTTGGCGGCATCCGTTTTGATGAGATCGCCGTTCGCGTCTTTACGATCGTCATTATCTTTTGCCCGCAGGCCGCTCACCATCAGCTGGAGCGGCCCGGCGAAGTGGTTCATGCTGAGGATATAGTTCTGAACGTTATTGTCGGTCTGCTCCACGCTGCCGAAGTTGCGGCCATAGAGGGAGAAGTTACTGCGCAGCGAATCGTTCCATTTCACGTCGTAGACGCCACCACCGGTACCGGCCAGGAACACCACGTCGGAATCCAGCCAGTGAATATCAAAGTTATCGCGGTCGAAGCGTTTACCTGCCCAGAAGGTACTGCCCTTCAGCGCGCCGGTGAAATCAGGGAGATTGCCCAGCTCCGCAAAGGCCTGACGAATATTGAGATCGCTGGTATCAGCTGACCAGTCGTTATAGGTTCTCTGGCCGTCGGCCAGCATCGCTTTAAAGCGCGTCGTCGCCCCGTTATCCAGGGTCTGTTTGTGCTCCAGGTTCAGCTCAACGTAGGTGTCGGCTTCATTACCCAGACGCCCTACCGCACCACCGGTTTCGCCAGCTGGGGTCAGATAAGGACCGCTTTTGCTGCTGGAGGCCGCGTCATTCATCAGCAGGCCGGAACGAGCGTAGCCGTGGAACTCAAACCCGCTGCTTTGATCCGCTTTCTTCTCCAGCGCAGTGGTGCGCTGCGCCACCGCCTGTGTTGTCGACTGCGTCTGCTGCTGCGCGGCAACGAGCTGCTGCGTTTTTTGTTCTGCTTCCGTGGCGCGTTTCTCCGCCCTCTGCGCGCGCGTCTCTGCGTCCTGAAGGCGTTGTTCCATTGCGGCAAGCCGCGCTTCGATACTTGTCATATCCGTTTGGGCAAAAACAGAGGTACTTCCGGCCAGCATGCCTATCATCACGGCAAGTCTGCGTTTTTTATACATTTTGTCGCATCCCTCAAAGAAGTCATTAAACGTGCTAAATTGCTAAACCGGTTTAGGTTGCTGATACTAAACTGGTGAATTTTGGATCGGCAATCTTTTTTGCTAAACCGTTTTAGTAAGTGTGATCGGGGCGACAATTCAGGCCGTCGACCGACGGCCTGTGAAGGAACAAATTAAAGCTCGTGCTGCCAGGGTAAGGCGGTCATCGCCCCTTTCGCGGTGGTGGCTAGCGCGCCGCAGCGCTGGGCTAAGGCGATGGCGGGAACCAGTTCAAGACCGGCGGCCAGCCCGTAGAGCAGTCCGGCGACGAAGGCATCCCCCGCGCCGGTGGTATCGACACACTTAACCGGGGTTGCCGGATAGTGGTTCACGGTGCCTTCATGCCAGGCAATAACGCCCTCTTTACCTTGCGTGACGAGCACCCGCCGCGCCGGACAGCGGCGCATGAGTGCAGCCAGACCGGCGTGCACCTGCTCCTCGCCGGTTAAAAATGCCAATTCCTCGACGGAGAGTTTCACCACATCAGCACGCTGCAGCGCCTGTTCAAGGCTGCGTCGAAGTGCGGTTTCATCCGGCCAGAGATCCGGGCGTATATTGGGGTCAAAACTGACGTAACCGCCCGCCTTCCTGATGGCATCCATCGCCTGAAAGGCCGCACTGCGGCTGGGTTCAGCGCTTAGCGCGATGGAGCAGACGTGCAGCCATTCACCCTGGCTGAAGGTAGGCAGATCGGCAGGTTCCAGAAACAGATCGGCGCTCGGGCGCACCATAAAGGTAAACGAACGTTCGCCCTGTTCGTCGAGATCGACCACCACCGTTGAGGTGCGGTGTGCCGGGTCAAGGCGCATCCACTGCACATCGACCCGCTCGTCAGCCAGTGTGTGAGCCATAAAGCGCCCGAAAGGATCATCTCCAACTCTGCCAATAAACGCGCTACGCCCCCCCAGGCGGGCAATACCGACCGCAACGTTTGCCGGGGCGCCACCCGGACATTGCAGCAATCTTCCTTCTCCATCAGGCAGCAGATCCACCACCGCATCACCCAGTACCCAGATTTTTTCCATGTGAACCTCGAAGCTAAACCATGTTAAACCGTTTTAGCTATTTAAGCACAGGCAGGACGACGGGGAAATAACGCGAGTGGAAAATTGCCTTAACGCACCAGGTGCGGCCAGTGAATATCACCGACGCCGTTAAGCAGCGGGCGGGCAAACAGGAAGCCCTGGAAGCGGCGGATCCCGGCAGATTCGAGCCAGCACCACTCCTCTATTTTCTCGATACCTTCCGCCACCAGGGTGATTTCGAGATCGGAGCAGCAGCTAATAATCGACCGTACAATCGCCTGTTTCGGACCGCTCAGGTGAATATCGCTGATAATCTCCCGGTCAATCTTAATTTTATCCGGCTGGAAGCGCGTCAGCAGAGAGAGACCGGCATAGCCGGAACCAAAATCATCAATCGCCATGCCAACCCCCTCACCGCGAAGTTGTTTAATGGCGCTGTTGAACTGATTCAGTCCGGATATCATCTCGTTTTCAGTGATTTCCAGCACCACCTGCTCTGGCTGAAGCCCGTGTTTTTTAATCTCACCGACCAGAAATTCCACTGCGCCAGGGACATTCACCAGCGACATCGGCAACAGGTTGACCGCAATTTTGTGGCTGCCAATCCCCAGCTTTTCCGCCAGCGCAAAGGCATAGGCTTTCGTCTGGAGATCGACCTGATAGAGGGTGTCCGGGTCAAGGGCGCGGAAGAACAGCTCCGGACTGCCGCCGTCATTGCTGCGGATAAGAGCTTCAAGGGAGCTGATCTTGCCTTCCGAAGGCTCAACAATCGGTTGAAGCGCAAATTGACAGGTTTGCGCGGCAATCAGGCCCAGAGACTCGCCAAAGGGTAAGGTTTCGGGTTCGAGCGCCCACTTTGCCGGATCGTAACGTCCACCCGACGGGTTCGGACGCTTATCTGTAATAAACGTCTGAATAAATTTGAATACGCGGTCATCGGAGGCCAGGTAACTGTCGAGTTTGCTGTAACGCAGCACCGATTGCAGCACCTCTTTCGGCGACTGCGTCTGCAGATCGAACAGCAGCATCCCGACGTTTTCAAATCGTCTGCGCGGGCCATAATCCCGCATCAGTTCAACCACTCCGCTGTGCCGCTTGTCATCACGGATTTTATTGAACAGCCTGACCACTCCCTCTTCGGAACCTTCAAGAATTTGCAGAACGTCATCCCCTTTAGAGAGGAGCACACCGGTTATATTCAGCTTCGCGTTACGGCGTCTGGCGCGCTCCACCACCTCCCGGAGTTCGGTTGACGGGTGGGATAAATTCAACTGGCTTCGGTAAATGAGAGTCGTCAGCACAAAACGGGTTCCGATGAGAGAGGTGCCTTGAAGGTATTATTTAACATACTTAATCATTGCGACCTAACATATTCACACAACAGAAGAACGTTACTTTTTCTCATCCCCGATTCGGCTGTTGATCCTCTCCTCCATGTAGCCGTAGAACGGGTTTGAGGTGACCCGCATAAGCGCCTCTTTCCCGACACTCAACACAGAGGTTTCCCCCCAGAGCGCTATCGTCCCCAGGCTAATGCCATAGCGGTTTTTCACGTCAGGCTCCCGGCCATAGAGATCGTCATTCGGCGGGAACGGCACCGCAACGTGCGACAGGGAATAGACATCCTGCGGCCAGGACTGCCCAAGCGGTACGACCGTCTCGTGAGTGCTCCCTGCCGGGGTGATTTTCGCTACCGTTGAGAAACTGTGTTCATTCGCATTGGTAATAACCGTGACAGTGTAACGTCGATCGGCAGTAGGCAGCAGCGCTGAGGTGGCCGTCCAGGACGAGGGCTTGAACAGCGGACGGAAGCTCGCCGCCTGGTTGATATCAAATACCACCAGCTCGCTGCCATTTGCCGGAAGCTGATCAAACAAGCCGCTCACCACCGCGCGGGTGCTGACGGTGGAATCCATCACCGACTGGAATGCCAGAACCGGCGGCAGCGTTGCCAACCTGTTTTCCCGCGCCTCCCGGCCAATCTGCTCCTGCAGCGCCTTCGTCAACAGCCACGACTGGCGGGCGGCGTTCACCGGGAACGAGTTGTATTTATACGGGTTATATTCCGGGGAAATATTCAGCCACGCCGCTTTGGCAAACGCCGGGAGCAGCGCCGGTAACCCGGCGAAACCGGCGAATCGCGCGAATGCCGTCACGCCGATCATCGGCGACAGCAGCACCAGCTGCTGCGGCTTACGCAGCGATGGCGCGTCAAGTGCATCGAGGGCATATTTCATCGCCAGCGCCCCGCCGTTGGAATAGCCCACCAGATGCAGGGGCACATTTTCTCCCGCCAGACGCGTCGCTTCCCGAACGGCAAGGCGCGTCGCCGCCAGCCACATCTCCCAGTCAACGTCCGTCAGCGCGCCAGGCGCGGTGCCGTGTCCGGGCAGGCGCGGAACCACGGCCACAAAGCCGTGGGCCTGATAATTCTGAGCAAGATGTCTGACGCTATAGGGTGAATCCGTCAGTCCATGAAGCAACACCACCGCGCCGCGCGGCTTTCCGGCTGGCATGAGTACAAAAGAGCGGTTGGCATCCGGTGAAAACTGACCCGGCCAGACCAGGCTCTGGCGGTAATAGCGGTTTAGCGGCGTTTGTTCCTCATGCTCTGTTTTTGCCGTCACCGCGGTATTAAGATCGGCGAAAATGGCATTTTCGCGGGCAACATACCCGGCAAAGTCGGCGCCATCGAGCTCGCGTACGGACATCTCATCTGCCCGCCAGGTATGCCAGAGATGCAGTTCAGGCCCCTGCTGCGAGAGATAGACCCGCACTGCCAGCAGGACGACCAGTACGATCCCCACCACCATCGCTATTTTCTTAACAAGCACCATCAGATGCTCGCTGACTCGCCAGGGCCAATTCGCCATGCCGGGATCCCTTTCATGTCTACTGTGTTTCTATCTTATCAAAAATGTGAACGGGCTGACGTATTCACCAAATTCATACGTGCAGATTCTGTCACTGCACCAAAAGTGAACTACGCTGCACAAATGTTGATCATCCGTTAACTAAATATTGCATGAAGTTTGCGGCAGAGCAGGCATTTCCTCGCCTGTGATCATGGCACGCGTCATGCATTGTTAACGAGGTAACACTAGATCGGCTTTTGACAGCGTGTTAACAGCGAGGCGGTATGACGACGAAACCTGAGATGTTGAGCCGTATCGAAACGATGTTTAGCCAGTTCACGCCCAGCGAAAAACGGGTCGGAAGCTGGTTGCTTGCCCACGCCGCGCAGATACCGTTTGAAACGGCTGAAAGCGTCGGTCAGGCGAGCGGGACGAGCGGGATCACCGTGGGACGCTTTCTGCGCAAGCTGGGCTACCGCAACCTGGAGGATGTCAAAAAGAGCCTGCGCGATCCGTATCAGCCCTGGGGTATGAACGAACGTCTGGACTCCTGGCAACAGCAGCGCCCCCTGCCCAACCGCCTTCAGCACGCCCTTTCGCTGGAAGTGGACGCCATCACGCAGGTGTATCAGCTCGCGCAAACGGACGTCTTCCGCCAGGTCGTACACAACCTGGCCCATGCGGATGCGGTGTTTGTGCTGGGGATCCAGTCCACCCGCGGGATTGCCAACGCCTTCTTCAGCCACCTTGAGTACCTGCGCCCGCGCGTGAGCTATTCGGAGGGGGCATCCGGAAGCTGGGTGGAATCCCTCAACTCGGGGTTTTCGCACCCTTATGTCGTGCTGACCGATACGCGCGCCTACTCCGCGATGGCCCGCCAGTACTGCCGCGTCGCGAGCGAAAAAGGCATTCCGCTGGCCTTAATCACCGACATCTGGTGCCCGTGGGCGCGGGATTATCCGATGGACTTACTGCAGGTGAAAACCGATACCGGTCATTTCTGGGATTCACTTGCCCCCGTGAGCTGTTTGTTCAACCTGCTGCTGTCGGGCGTGGTGGAAGCGTTGGGTGATGCGCTCCCGGCACGTCTGGCGGTAAACCGGCAATTACAACAAGAGTTTGGTCAATTCGAACGCTAAAGGAGCGGAGCTATGCCCGAAGAGAGTGAACTGATTGATGTGGCGAAGACATTTCCCACGCTGCATATCGATCTGAAGTACGCCACTGCCGACAACATCACCGGTCGCCCGATCTACCAAGAGGCGCTGTGCCTGCTGCATACCGACGCCGCCACCGCGCTGGCAAAAGCCATCAGCATTGCCACGCTGGCCGGGCTGAAGCTGGTGGTGTACGACGCCTACCGACCGCAGCAGGCGCAGGCCCAGCTGTGGGATGCCTGCCCGAACCCGGAATATGTGGTCGACGTGGCGATTGGCTCCAATCATAGTCGCGGCACGGCCATCGACGTCACGCTGATGGACGAACACAATACCGTGCTGGATATGGGCGCCGGTTTTGACGAAATGCACGACCGCTCGCATCCGTATCACCCTTCCGTACCGCCGCACGCCCAGCGCAACCGTCTGCTGCTGAATGCCATCATGTTCGGTGGCGGTTTTGTCGGTATCAGCAGCGAATGGTGGCACTTTGAACTGCCGGACGCCGCCAGCTACCCGCTGCTTGATGACCGTTTTGCCTGTTTTCCCCTGACGCACACCCCTCTTTAAACCTGGAGCACTGCCATGAAAACATCGCTTCTCACGACCCTGATCGCCGCCACGCTGGTAATGAACGCTCCGCTGGCGCTGGCTGCCGTACCGAAAGACATGCTGGTGATTGGTAAAGCCGCCGACCCGCAAACGCTCGACCCTGCCATCACCATTGATAACAACGACTGGACCGTCACCTATCCGTCCTATCAGCGTCTGGTCAAGTACAAGCCAGGCTCTACCGAGGTGGAAGGCGATCTCTCGACAGGCTGGAAAGCGTCCGACGACCAGAAAGAGTGGACCTTTACCCTGGCGGATAACGCGAAATTCTCCGACGGCACGCCGGTCACCGCCGACGCGGTAAAACGCTCTTTTGAACGCCTGCTGAAGCTCGGCCAGGGGCCGTCTGAAGCTTTCCCGAAAGATCTGAAAATTGATGCGGTAGATGACCATACGGTGAAATTCACCCTCAGCCAGCCGTTTGCCCCCTTCCTTTACACGCTGGCAAATGACGGGGCATCCATCATTAACCCGGCAGTGCTGAAGGAAAATGCCGCGGACGATGCGCGCGGTTTCCTGGCGCAAAACACCGCCGGTTCCGGGCCGTTTATGCTCAAAAGCTGGCAGAAAGGCCAGCAGCTGGTGCTGGTGCCTAACCCACACTGGCAGGGTGAAAAACCGCACTTTAAGCGTGTATCGGTAAAAATTATCGGAGAGAGCGCCTCCCGCCGATTGCAGCTTTCCCGCGGCGATCTGGACATTGCCGACTCCCTGCCGGTCGATCAGCTCTCGGCCCTGAAGCAGGAAGGAAAAGTCGCCGTCGCGGAATACCCGTCCCTGCGCGTGACCTATCTCTACCTCAACAACAGCAAAGCGCCGCTCAATCAGGTGGATTTACGTCGAGCCATTTCATGGGCGACGGACTACCAGGGCATGGTGAAGGGCATTCTGAGCGGCAACGGCAAGCAGATGCGCGGCCCGATCCCGGAAGGCATGTGGGGCTTTGACGCCACGGCAATGCAGTACAGCTTCGATGAGGCCAAAGCGAAAGCGGCCCTGGAGAAGGTCAAAGACAAGCCCGCCAGCCTGACCTTCCTTTACTCGGATAACGATCCGAACTGGGAGCCTATCGCCCTCTCAACCCAGGCCAGCCTCGGCAAGATCGGCATTAACGTCAAGCTGGAGAAACTGGCGAACGCCACCATGCGCGACCGCGTCGGTAAAGGCGATTACGACATTGCGATCGGTAACTGGAGCCCGGACTTTGCCGACCCCTATATGTTCATGAACTACTGGTTCGAATCAGACAAAAAAGGGCTGCCGGGCAACCGTTCGTTCTATGAAAACAAAGAGGTCGACTCGCTGCTGCAGGCCGCGCTGAAAACCACCGATCAGGCAGAACGCACCAAAGATTACCAGCAGGCGCAAAAAGTGGTGATTGACGAGGCGGCCTACGTTTATCTGTTCCAGAAGAACTATCAGCTGGCGATGAACAAAGAGGTTAAAGGCTTCACCTTTAATCCGATGCTTGAGCAGGTGTTCAACATCGCCACCATGAGTAAATAACGAATTCGCCGGGGGAAAGTGTATGACGTTCTGGAGCATCGTGCGCCAGCGCTGCTGGGGATTACTCCTGGTGGTGGCCGGTGTCTGTATCATTACCTTTATTATTTCACACATGATCCCCGGCGATCCGGCCCGTCTGCTGGCCGGAGACCGTGCCAGCGACGACATCGTGCAAAACATCCGCCAGCAACTGGGGCTGGATCAGCCGCTGTATATCCAGTTTGGTCGCTACGTCGATGCTCTCGCCCATGGCGATCTCGGCACGTCCATTCGTACCGGACGTCCGGTTGCACAAGACCTGAAGGCCTTTTTCCCTGCCACGCTGGAGCTGGCCTTTTGCTCCCTGCTACTGGCGCTGGTCATCGGCGTGCCGTTGGGGATTTTGTCGGCGGTCTATCGCAACCGCTGGCTGGATCATCTGGTGCGATTAATGGCGATGACCGGCATTTCCACACCAGCCTTCTGGCTCGGTCTGGGCGTTATTGTGCTTTTCTACGGGCACCTGCAGATCCTGCCGGGCGGCGGCAGACTGGACGACTGGCTCGATCCGCCGACGCACGTCACCGGGTTTTACCTGCTGGATGCCCTGCTGGAGGGCAACGTCGAGGTCTTTCTCAATGCGCTTCAGCATCTGATTTTACCCTCGCTGACGCTGGCGTTTGTTCACCTGGGCATCGTGGCGCGTCAGGTGCGTTCCGCGATGCTGGAGCAGCTTAGCGAGGACTACATCCGCACGGCGCGCGCCAGCGGCCTGCCTGGCTGGTACATCGTCCTGCGTTACGCTCTGCCCAATGCGATGATCCCGTCGATTACCGTGCTCGGGCTGGCGCTGGGCGATTTGCTGTACGGTGCAGTACTGACCGAAACCGTCTTTGCCTGGCCGGGGATGGGTGCCTGGGTGGTGACGTCCATTCAGGCGCTCGATTTCCCTGCCGTGATGGGCTTCGCTGTCGTCGTCTCTCTGGCCTACGTATTGGTGAATCTGGTGGTCGATCTGCTTTATCTGTGGATTGACCCGCGAATTGGGCGCGGAGGTGCCGAATGATGTTAACGCAGGAAACGCCCGTCCCGGTTAAAACTGCAAGACAACGTATCAACTGGGCAAAACTGTTCTGGATGCTGCGACAAAGCCCACTCACGATAGTTGGCGGCGTGATTATGATTGCGATGCTCCTGGTGATGGTGACCTCACCGTGGATTGTGCCGCATGACCCGAACGCGCTGGATCTGACCGCCCGTCTGCAGGCACCGTCCGCACAACACTGGTTTGGTACCGATGAAGTGGGACGCGATCTGTTCAGCCGCGTCCTGGCAGGCAGCCAGCAGTCGATCGCCGCCGGGCTGGCGGTGGTGGTGATTGCAGGCGGCATTGGCTCGCTGCTGGGCTGTTTGTCCGGCGTACTGGGTGGGCGCGGCGACGCCATCATCATGCGGGTGATGGACATCATGCTCTCTATACCCTCTCTGGTGCTGACCATGGCGCTGGCTGCCGCGCTCGGCCCGAGCCTGTTTAACGCCATGCTGGCGATCGCCATTGTCCGCATTCCGTTTTACGTCCGTCTGGCGCGCGGCCAGACGCTGGTGGTCCGCCAGTTTACCTACGTGCAGGCCGCCCGCACGTTTGGCGCATCGCGCTGGCATTTGATCCGCTGGCATATTCTGCGCAATGCCCTGCCGCCGCTGATTGTGCAGGCTTCGCTGGACATTGGTAGCGCTATTCTGATGGCCGCGACGCTGGGGTTTATTGGCCTGGGTGCACAGCAGCCGACCGCCGAATGGGGGGCGATGGTGGCCGTTGGCCGTAACTACGTTCTCGACCAGTGGTGGTATTGCGCCTTTCCCGGTGCGGCCATTTTGATTACCGCCGTGGGTTTTAACCTGTTCGGTGACGGTATCCGCGACCTGCTGGATCCGAAGTCAGGAGGGAAACAGTCATGACCGAATCGGTATTACTCATTGAAGACCTGCACCTGAGCTTCCCGATTTTTCGCGGTGAGGTCCACGCGCTGAATAACGTCTCGCTGGAGATCAAAAGGGGTGAGATCGTCGGCGTGGTGGGCGAATCGGGATCGGGGAAATCCGTGACCGCAATGCTCGCCATGCGGCTGCTGCCGGAAGGCAGCTACCGGATCCATCAGGGCCAGGTGATGCTACTGGGTGAAAATGTCCTCGCGGCATCTGAGAAACAGCTCCGCCAGTGGCGCGGCGCCAGAGTGGCGATGATTTTTCAGGAGCCGATGACCGCCCTCAATCCGACGCGACAGATTGGCAAACAGATGGTGGAGGTGATCCGCCAGCATCGGCCACTTTCCCGGCGGGAGGCGCAACAAAAGGCGATTACCCTGCTGGAAGAGATGCAAATCCCGGACGCGCACCAGGTGATGGCGCGTTATCCGTTCGAACTCTCCGGCGGCATGCGCCAGCGGGTGATGATCGCCCTTGCCTTCTCCTGCGAGCCGGAGCTGATCATTGCCGACGAACCGACCACCGCACTGGACGTTACCGTCCAGCTGCAGGTGCTGCGCTTGCTGAAGCATAAGGCGCGGGCCAGCGGCACCTCTGTACTGTTTATCAGCCATGATATGGCCGTGGTATCCCAGCTCTGCGACAGAATGTATGTGATGTATGCCGGTAGCGTGATAGAGAGCGGCGCCACGCAAACGCTGATCCATGCCCCTGTTCATCCCTACTCCATTGGCCTGCTGAAGTGTGCGCCGGAGAACGGTCAGCCGCGCGATCTGCTTCCGGCCATCCCCGGCACCGTCCCCAACCTCAGCCAGCTTCCGCAGGGATGCGCATTCCGCGATCGCTGCTTTGCCGCCGGGGCGAAATGCAGCGAAACCCCGCGCTTACACCCCCATGGCGCAGAAGGCCAACAGGCCGCCTGCTGGTATCCGCAACAGGAGAAACCCCATGTCTGATGTGCTGCTGGAACTGGATAGCGTGCACGTAAACTTTGCGGCACGTAAAAACTGGCTGGGCCGCGTCACCGAGCAGGTGCATGCGCTCAACGGACTCGATCTGCAGATCCGCCGGGGAGAAACGCTGGGCATTGTCGGGGAATCCGGCTGCGGTAAAAGCACGCTGGCCCAGCTACTGATGGGCATGCTTAAGCCCAGCACCGGGGCATACCAGCGGGTAAACCACGCGGGCGGCATGCAGATGGTGTTTCAGGACCCGCTCTCGTCGCTCGATCCGCGCTTGCCGGTCTGGCGCATCATCACCGAGCCGGTGTGGGTGCAAAAACGCAGCCCCGAACGGGAACGCCGACAGATGGCGGAAAACCTGGCGTTGCAGGTTGGCATTCGTCCGGAATATCTCGACCGGCTACCGCACGCCTTTTCCGGCGGCCAGCGCCAGCGCATCGCCATCGCCCGGGCTCTCTCGTCCGATCCGGACATCATCGTGCTCGACGAACCGACCAGTGCGCTGGATATCTCCGTGCAGGCGCAAATCCTCAATCTGCTGGTGACCCTGCAACAGCAGCGTAATCTGACTTATGTGTTAATTTCGCATAACGTCTCGGTGGTCCGACACATGAGTGACCGCGTGGCGGTAATGTACCTCGGGCAGATTGTGGAGCTGGGCAGCGCCGCGCAGGTGCTGGGGGAACCGCGCCATCCTTATACCCGTCTGTTGCTCGATTCGGTTCCCCGCACCGGTGAACCGCTGGATGAAACGCTGGCGTTACGCAAAACGGAGCTTCCCGGAAACCGTCACCTGCCCAAAGGCTGCTTTTTCCGCGACCGTTGCCCGCTGGCCACGCAGGGGTGTGAAGATCCCCAGGCTTTACAGCCCTCTCACGAGGGCCGTCACGTTCGCTGCTGGCGCAGCCTGGGTTAGATTTGCGCCATCCCGCCGTCCACAAACAGCTCGGTGGCGTTAATAAAGCTGGCCGCATCGGAGGCCAGGAACGCCACCGCTTTCCCTACTTCACCCGGCGCGCCTAAACGTCCGAGCGGGACCTGCGCGGCCAGCGCATCGTACAGCCCCTGACGGTGTTCTTCCGGCACCAAATCACCGAGCCCCGGGGTTTTGATTGGGCCCGGACTCACCACGTTGACGCGGATCCCGCGGCCCTGCAAATCCAGCGCCCAGGAGCGGGCAAAGTTGCGAACGGCGGCCTTACTGGCACTGTATACGCTAAAGTTTGCCGTCCCCTTAATGGAGACCGTCGAGCCGGTCAGAATAATCGACGATCCGGCGGATAACAGCGGCAGCGCCTTCTGCACCGTAAAGAGCACGCCGCGGACATTAGTACCGAAAATACGGTCAAACTGCTCTTCGGTGATCGCGCCCAGCGGCAGCATATCGCCGCCCCCCGCATTGGCAAACAGGATATCCAGACGGCCTTCCTCTTTTGCAATCCGGGCATAAACCTCATCCAGATCGCCTAGTTTAGAGACATCCGCACGAATGCCCACTGCCGTTGAAGCAATTTCAGCCACCGCCGCGTCCAGCTCGGCCTGACGACGTCCGGTGATGTACACCTTCGCCCCCTGAGCCGCCAGCTCCTGCGCCGTGGCAAGACCAATACCGGTGCTGCCGCCGGTTACCAGCGCAATTTTTCCTGAAAGAGTCGTGTTCATGTCATTTACCTTTTGTTGGGTTTGATTTGCGCGCTTTCGCTCGCGTTGAACAAACTTTAGCCCTTGCAGCATTAATGAAAAATGGGCAAAAATGAAAATGACTATTCACATACAGAAATAATCAGAGGGCCTGATGGACCAGTTAATGGCAATGCGTGCCTTTACGCGGGTGGTGGAATCCGGCAGTTTTACGCGCGCGGCGGATTCGCTGAATATGCCGATAGCCACCCTGAGCAAGCTGGTGAAATCTCTCGAAACGCATCTTGAGATCCGCCTCCTGCACCGCACCACCCGCCGGGTCGTCACCACGCCTGAGGGGGCGGAATACTATGAAAAAGCACTCAGGGTGTTGATTGATATCGAAGATATTGACACCTCTTTTCGCGTTTCTCGCGCGACGCCAAAGGGGCATCTGCGCGTCGACATCGGCGGCTCCACCGCCCGCGACGTGCTCATCCCCCTGCTACCAGATTTCATGCAGCGCTACCCGGATATCCGGATCGATCTTGGGGTGGCCGACCGGCCCGTAGACTTAATCAGCGGTAACGTAGACTGTGTTATTCGCGGCGGCCCGCTGAACGACTCAACACTTATTGCCCGACATCTCGGCAATGCTGAAATGGTTACCTGCGCGACGCCGGGTTATCTGAAGAATCATGGCGTCCCGGCCTATCCGCAGGAGCTGCGCAACGGCCACAAATTGATAAGCTATCTCTCTCCGGTCACCGGGCGGGCCTTTCCGTTTCGCTTCAGACAGGATGGCGAGGCGCTGGAAATCAGCATTCCACACTATCTCGGCGTCAATGAAAGCAATGCCCATCTCGCGGCTGCCGCGGCGGGACTTGGGATTGTTCAGACTTTTGAGTATTCGGCAAACCACTATTTGCAGACGGGAACATTGACGGCAATCCTGAGCGACTGGCGCCCTGCGGCCTATCCGTTTCATGTGGTTTACCCCCAAAACCGGCATTTAACGCACCGCCTGAAGGTATTTATTGCCTGGCTGGCGGAGGTATTCCCCGCCGCGCTGAAGGGATAGCCGGGCGCGAACCCGGCTGGGGCTTAGTTGAGTTGGTAATCGAGCGTGATATCGGCTTTCAGCAGCTGCGACACCGGGCAGCCTGCTTTCGCTTTCTGAATGATGCCGTCAAACTGCTGAGGCGCGATGCCGGGAACAGTCACCTTGCTTTTCAGCGCAACCTTTGTGATGGCAAAACCGCCGTCGGTTTTATCCAGCGAGACGTCTGCAGTGGTATCAATGGAATCGGCGGTATAGCCCGCCTCACCCAGCATCAGCGAAAGCGCCATCGAGAAACAGGCGGCGTGTGCCGCGCCAATCAGCTCCTCAGGGTTGGTCCCCTTTTCACCCTCAAAGCGGGTGTTAAAGCCATAAGGCTGCTGATTGAGAACGCCGCTCTCGGTAGAAACCGTTCCTTTCCCGCGTTTAATGTCGCCAGACCAGTGTGCTGAACCGTGCTTATGAATAGTCATTCTTGCTCTCCTTTTGGCTTACAAAGGGTTAAGTATAGAAGGCTACTCAGATTCTGCGGCGAAGACAGAAGAGTCTTAGCCACTGAACACATGTTGCGCCAGTGCATCAAGGAATGCGCGCAGTGCGGCAGGTTGATATTCCCGGGACTGGTAAATGCCATGGATGGCAAGCGGTTTCGGCTCCAGCACGCTCAGAACCGGCACCAGTAATCCCTGCGCCAGCGCGTCAGATGCCTCACGCTCCGGCAACATGGCGATACCGCAGTGGTTAATCGCGGCGTCCATCAACAGCGATGAGATGCTGGCGCTCAGGTTGCCGCTGACGGCCACGCTCAGGCTTTCACCTTCCGGCGTAAGAAAATGCCAGGACTGCCCGGCGAAAAAACTGTAGTGCAGGCAATTATGCTGCGCTAAATCTTCGGGACTGACGGGCGTTCCGTGCTGAGCAAGATAGTCCGGCGAGGCGCAAAGGACTGAACGACACTCCCCGAGTCGGCGGGCGATCATGCCCGGTTCGGGGGTGTCGGTAATGCGTACGGCGACATCAATACGCTCCCCTACCAGGCTCACCGGGTGGTTGTTCACATCCAGCTCGATGCGCAGCTGCGGGTAGCGCGCGAGCAGCCCGGGGAGCACCGGCGCAATCAGGTGCATGGCGGTAAAGTGTGCACAGGCGACCCGCAGCGTGCCTGACGGCAAATCTTTCTCCGACTGGCCCTCAATCTCCTGCGAGAGCTGCGAAAGCGTCCGCGTTTTCTGCAACACTTTTTCGCCGGCTGCCGTCAGCGTCAGCTTGCGCGTGGAGCGGTTAACCAGCCGTGTTCCCGCCCACTTTTCCATTTGTTCCAGGTAGCGGCTCACCATCGGTCGCGAGATCCCCAATGCGCGGGCCGCCGCGCTCAAACTTCCCAGCTCGCATATCCGGTTGTAGACCTGAGCGGCAATAACGCGATCCATATACGCTCCATTTGCTCGATTTATGAAACTAAGCATGTCTTGTTTCAGGAATTCTGGCAAATACAAATATCCGTACAATAGAGACTTTCCTGAACCACAGAGACATGATGATGAAGCTTACTCGCCTTGCATTGCTTTGCGCCCTTTTCACACCGGCTGTTTTTGCCGCGCCGTTGACGATTGACACGTATAACCCGCAGGAAAAAGGCATTTTCGCGGTCTCTTCCACGCTGGTCTCTGGCCCGAAAGAAGCCGTTCTGTTTGACGCTCAGTTCAGCGTGAAAGATGGCGAAGCGCTGGTGGAGAAAATTCGCCGCAGCGGTAAAACGCTGAACAAGATTGTGATCACTTCCGGCGATCCGGATTTCTATTTTGGTCTGCAACCGCTGGTAAAAGCCTTCCCGAATGCCAAAGTGGTGGCCACGCAGCAGGTGGTTGACCATATTAAGGCCACCAAAGACGCCAAACTCGCCTTCTGGGGCCCGCAGATGAAAGACGGCGCGCCAACGACGCTGGTCGTTCCGCAGGTGCTCGCCTCAACCACGTTTATGGTTGACGGGGAAAAGATCGACATTGAACAACCAGACAGTTACGCGGCTTACGTGTGGATCCCGTCTGCGAAAACGATCCTCGGTGGCACCGGTGTCTCCTGGGGTATTCACGTCTGGACGGCAGATACCCAGACGCCTGCTCGCCGCCAGCAGTGGCAGCAAACCCTGGACAATATGGCTGCGCACAAACCTGAACGCGTGATCCCGGGTCACTATCTTGGGACTCCGCCTGCCGGAACGGGCGCGATTGATTTTACGCGTGGCTACCTGCAGCATTTTGAACAGGCTTTATCCGCACACAAAGACTCCGCGGGCGTTATCGGCGCGATGAAAAAACAGTACCCGGATCTTGCCGAAGAGAGCTCCCTGGAATTAAGTGCCAAAGTAAATACCGGCGAAATGAAGTGGTAAGTTAAAAACGGCTCCTGCTATATTTCCCCCATAGCAGGAGCACCGCCCAAATATCCTCGTTGCCCAACGTCCATTTATCCCCACGATTTAAAAGTGCATAAAAGCATGCACTTATGACATTTTCGTTTCTAAGATGAATCTTAGCCACAACGGGTAAAATATTTGCCATTCTGTTTATGAATTACATTTTTTGCGAGCCGTACCATTAAACAGACAACGACACGGAGGCAGCATGTTTACTTATTACCCGGCTAATACTACAGCAGCACAACCTGAGCTCGTTAACGCGATTGCGCAGGGTCTTCACGCCGAACACGGTGCTGTGACTGAAGATGACATTTTGATGGAACTGACCAGGTGGGTGGAATCCACGGATAATGACATCCTCAGTGACATCTACCAGCAGACCATTAACTACGTCGTCAGCGGGCGAAACGCACCTTTGTAAAAACCTGCTAAGCTGGATCTGCAACCTAAGGGGTTACATTTCGTTTGCGTAAGCAAACTGGTCCTTAAAACTATCAACAGGATTGAGGAGTTAACATGAAATCGAACCGTCAGGCACGCCACATTCTGGGACTGAACTACAAGCTTTCTAATCAGCGTAAAGTGGTGATTGAAGGCGACCACGAAACGCAAGTCACTCACGCCACCGGCAGAAAACGCCACGCGGGCAAGTAAGTTCCAGACTGAGACAGAGAACACCATCGGCAAAACCGATGGTGTTTTTGTTTATGTGTTGCGGTAATTAATATTCAGCTCCTTTATAATACCGCCCGACCGCACCCCATCGCACAGGCCAGAAAGATGACAAACAGCAGTGTCAGGGACGGATCTTCAAAAAAAGAGTGAGTGACATGGACAACAAACTGAAAAAACATCGTTCCTTATATATCCCTTATGCCGGACCGGTTTTACTCGAATTCCCCCTGCTCAACAAAGGTAGCGCCTTCAGCATGGAAGAGCGCAGCAGCTTCAACCTGCTGGGTTTACTGCCCGAAGTGGTTGAAACCATCGAAGAACAGGCAGAGCGCGCGTGGATCCAGTATCAGGGCTTCAAAACCGAAATCGACAAGCACATCTACCTGCGCAACATTCAGGACACCAATGAAACCCTCTTCTACCGCCTGGTGCAGAACCATCTGGAAGAGATGATGCCGGTGATCTATACCCCGACCGTGGGTGCTGCCTGCGAGCGTTTCTCTGAGATCTACCGTCGCTCCCGCGGGGTATTCATTTCTTACCAGAACCGTCACAACATGGACGATATTCTGCAGAACGTGCCTAACCACAACATCAAAGTCATTGTGGTGACTGACGGCGAGCGCATTTTGGGTCTGGGTGACCAGGGCATCGGCGGGATGGGTATTCCGATCGGTAAGCTGTCACTGTACACCGCCTGTGGCGGCATCAGCCCGGCGTATACCCTGCCGGTGGTGCTGGATGTGGGTACCAATAACCAGCAGCTGTTGAACGATCCCCTGTATATGGGCTGGCGTCATCCGCGTATTACCGACGAAGAGTACTACCAGTTTGTCGACGATTTCATCCAGGCCGTGAAACACCGCTGGCCGGACGTGCTGCTGCAGTTCGAAGACTTTGCGCAGAAGAACGCGATGCCGCTGCTGAACCGCTATCGCGATGAGATCTGCTCCTTTAACGACGATATCCAGGGCACCGCAGCCGTGACCGTGGGTACGCTTATCGCCGCCAGCCGCGCAGCCGGCAGCCAGCTGAGCTACCAGAAAATCGTCTTCCTCGGGGCAGGCTCCGCAGGCTGCGGTATCGCCGAACAGATTATTGCCCAGACGCAGCGTGAAGGTCTGAGTGAAGAACTGGCCCGCTCCCGCGTGTTTATGGTTGACCGTTTCGGCCTGCTGACCGACGGTATGCCGAACCTGCTGCCGTTCCAGACCAAACTGGTGCAGAAACGCGAGAACCTGAAAAACTGGGATACTGACAACGAAGTCCTCTCCCTGCTGGACGTGGTGCGCAACGTGAAGCCGGATATTCTGATCGGCGTTTCCGGACAAACCGGCCTCTTCACGGAAGAGATTATTCGTGAGATGCACAAGCACTGCGAGCGCCCTATCGTGATGCCGCTTTCCAACCCGACCTCCCGCGTAGAAGCGACGCCGCAGGACATCATCGCCTGGACCGAAGGTAACGCGCTGGTTGCGACCGGCAGCCCGTTCGATCCGGTGGTATGGAAGGATAAAACCTATCCGATTGCCCAGTGCAACAACTCCTATATCTTCCCGGGTATTGGTCTGGGCGTGATCGCCTCCGGCGCGTCTCGCATTACCGATGAGATGCTGATGTCCGCGAGCGAAACCCTCGCGGGCCACTCGCCGCTGGTCAATGATGGTGAAGGGCTGGTACTGCCTGAGCTGAAGGACATCCACAAGGTGTCGCGCGCTATCGCGTTTGCGGTAGGTAAAATGGCGCAGCAGCAGGGCGTGGCAGTGAAAACCTCTGCCGACGCGCTGCAGCAGGCTATTGACGATAACTTCTGGATGCCTGAATACCGCAGCTATCGCCGTACCTCGATTTAATTCGCTCCGACCGTTCCCTCTCCCCGTGGGAGAGGGTTAGGGTGAGGGCATCAGACCGCATCATCGAATCCCACTAGCCAAACCCCCTTTCCCCCGCTACACTCCTTTCATCCATTAACCTACTGAATATATAAGGAGGCCAATTATGCTGTACTGTGAAATTTTCAATGTTTCACATACATTTGGTGATCGCACCCGCTCAAGCGTTATCGGTATCGTGCTGCGATAACTTCTGCTTGAGCGAAGACACCAACCCCTGAAATCCCTTCTCTCGGGCTTACTGAGTTATCGTCAGCGATGTTTGACGAGGCATAAACATGCCTGTAACTCTTGGGTAAGCAACAATGAGCACTTTACTCACTGCACAATCTTTACGTGTTGATACGGCGTTTGGCACGCTCTTCGACTCCCTTTCTTTTACGCTGAAAAAAGGCGACCGCATTGGCCTGCTGGGCGATAACGGCTGCGGAAAAAGTACGCTTTTAAAGGTGCTGGACGGCACAGACTCCCCCGCCGCCGGTACGGTAGCGCTGGCCGGGCACTGCCTGATGGCGCGCGTTGAGCAACATCTTCCGGACGCTATTTTCCCGCTGACCATGCTGGATGCCGTACTCGCACAGCTGCCTTTAGCTGAGCGCGATAGCCTGCGCTGGAAAGCCGAAACGCTGCTGGCCGGCATGGGCTTTACCCCGCAGGATATGACGCTGCGCTCCGCCACGCTGAGCGGTGGGCAACACACCCGGCTGCTGCTGGCGCGGGCGTTGATTCACGAGCCGGATCTGCTCCTGCTGGATGAACCCAGTAACCACCTCGATTTGCCGACCATGCTCTGGCTGGAACATTTTTTACAGAACTGGTCAGGCAGCTTCGTGCTGGTCTCGCACGACCGACAGTTGCTGGATGCCGTCACGAACGGCAGCTGGATCCTGCGCGATAAAACGCTGCACTACTTTGCCCTTCCCTGCACGGCCGCACGCAAGGCGCTTGAAGCAAAAGATGAAAGCGACGCGCAGCGCCACAAGGCGGAGCAAAAGGAGATCGACCGCGTGACCGCCAGCGCGAAGCGGCTGGCGACCTGGGGCAAGGTTTACGATAACGAAGACCTGGCCCGGAAAGCCAAACAGATGGAAAAACAGGTCGAACGGCTGAAGGAGAGCCAGACGGCACTTACGGCTGGCAGCCAGTGGACGTTAACCCTGCGCGGCGATGCGCTTCGCGCCGACCGACTGCTGGAGATAGAAAACCTTGGCGTGCCGCCTGCGCCGGGGCTTTCTGAGCTGTTTAACATCGACATCGCGCGTCTGAAAAGCGGCGATCGCGTGGCGATTGTGGGTCGTAACGGCTGCGGAAAATCGTCCCTGATGAAGCTTATCTGGCGCTGTTTTAGTGATGAGCAGAGCGAAACGGGGCTGAAACTTCATCCACGCGTGTCAGCTGGCTATTACGATCAGACGCTGAACCAGCTGCCGGATGACGCCACACTGTTTGACGCGCTGGAGCCGTTCGCGCCCGACCCGCAACACAGAAAAATGGCGCTCATCAGCGCCGGATTTCCGTGGGCGCGTCACGGACAAAACGTCAGTACGCTCAGCGGTGGCGAACGCTCTCGACTGCTGTTTGTCGGCCTGACGCTTGCCCGCTATAGCCTGCTGATGCTCGATGAGCCGACCAACCATCTCGACATGGAGGGCAAAGAGGCGCTGGCGCAAACCCTGCAGCAGTTTGAGGGCGGCGTCCTGCTGGTCAGCCACGACCGTCAGTTAATTAGCCAAAGCTGCAACCGTTTCTGGTTAATTGAAGAGGGAAAGCTGAGCGAATGGCATGATGCAGAAGCGGTATTCGAGCGGCTGCGTGAAAGCGCGGGACTGGTAACATCCCCAGCTCCCGTCGACGCCACGACCATGCCTGTATCCCCCTCTGACGATCTGCTTGAACGGCTTGTCGCGCTGGAAACATTGCTGGAAGACGATCTCGCGCGGAAGCCAAAGCATCAAAAACCGCAGCTACAGGCACAATGGCGTAAAGAAATTAAGGAGATAGAAGCACAGCTGTAACGCTGCGCCCGGCGAGCCTCTCGTCGGGCCAGTATTTTCCCCCTTAATTATTAGAGGAACATCCTTTTCTTATTCTGAAATCACCTTAAATGATGACATTATGTTGCGGGCACCTTGCATTACAGCGCTTAAGCATTAATCCTTGAGGAGTATTACACCTGCTATGCAGATACTCATCATGAACAAGGAGATACACATGAAGGCTGCTGTTGTTACTCAGGATCATCAGGTTAACGTTACCGAAAAAACCTTGCGCCCGCTCAAGCACGGGGAAGCCCTGCTGAAGATGGAATGCTGTGGCGTATGCCATACCGATCTTCACGTAAAGAACGGTGACTTTGGCGATAAAACCGGGGTGATCCTGGGCCATGAAGGGATTGGCATCGTGAAAGAAATCGGCCCTGGCGTGACGTCGCTGAAGGTCGGCGATCGCGCAAGCGTCGCCTGGTTCTTTGAGGGCTGTGGTCACTGTGAATACTGTAATACCGGCAACGAAACTCTGTGCCGCGATGTAAAAAACGCCGGTTACTCCGTTGATGGCGGCATGGCGGAAGAGTGCATCGTCACCGCCGATTACGCGGTAAAAGTACCGGACGGTCTGGATTCTGCTGCCGCCAGCAGCATCACCTGCGCAGGTGTCACCACTTACAAAGCGGTGAAGATCTCAGGTATTAAACCGGGCCAGTGGATTGCCATTTATGGTCTGGGTGGGCTGGGCAACCTTGCGCTGCAGTATGCTAAAAACGTCTTTAACGCCAAAGTCATCGCGCTGGATGTTAATGACGAACAGCTGAAGCTTGCCGCCAGCATGGGTGCGGATTTGACCATCAACTCCCGCAGTGAAGATGCCGCTAAAATTGTGCAGGAAAAAACCGGCGGCGCACATGCTGCTGTCGTCACTGCCGTCGCAAAAGCGGCCTTCAACTCCGCGGTAGATGCCGTGCGCGCCGGTGGTCGTGTGGTCGCGGTTGGTCTGCCACCGGAAGCGATGAGCCTGGATATTCCGCGCCTGGTGCTGGACGGCATTCAGGTGGTGGGTTCACTGGTTGGTACCCGTCAAGATCTGCAGGAAGCGTTCCAGTTTGCGGCGGAAGGTAAAGTGGTACCGAAGGTGACAATGCGTCCAATCGAAGACATCAACGCCATCTTTAAAGAGATGGAACAAGGCCAGATCCGTGGCCGTATGGTGATCGATTTACGCTCATAAGCGCTCAACATTTATCACCGCTCCCGAAAGGGAGCGGTTTTCATACAGCCGTACGAGCCTTAACGTGTGACTGTCTTGTCCGCAGATATCCGTACAACAGCAATGCGCTCATGGCCGAGAACGAGAGTATTGCCGCTGGTAGCGTGACGTAACGCCAGCTAAAGCCAAGGGTAATCATCATCCCGCCAAAGTACGCGCCAATCGCACTGCCGAGATTAAATGCCATCTGCCCCCCTGCCGCCCCCAGCATCTCACCGCCCTTCGCATTTTGCAGAAGGAGGATTTGCAGCGGCGCAGAGAGCGCAAACAGCCCGGCACAGCAGATAAAGCCCATGCCCAGCGAGGCCGTTTTCTGTTCGCCAGTGGCAAAAAGCAGCAGCAGTGAGGCGACAATCACCATATCGGTGGTGGCGGCAATGCGCAGCGGGCTAAAGCGACCAGAGAGTTTACCGCTTAACAGATTGCCCAACACCATCCCAAGACCCATCAGCATCATGATGGCGGTCATCACCCCTTCCGAAAAACCGGAGACGTTCACCATAAAGGGCTTAACGAAGCTGAACCACGCAAATACACCGGCGTTACCAAACATAGTGGCGGCAAAAATCAGCCACGGTTCTGGTCTTTTCAGAAACTGGAACTGCTCGGTCAATTTGATTTCTGATCTGTCATGGAGGTGTGGCACCCAAAGGATAACCGACAGGATCACCAGCGCATCAAACACCGCAATCAGGAAAAAGGTATAGCGCCAGCTAAATGCGTGCCCCAGCCAGGTACCCAGCGGGACACCGACCAGGTTAGCCACGGTCATACCGGCGATCATCCCGGCCACGGCAACCGTTACCTTCCCCGGTGGTGCTATTTTAGAGAGGATAATCGCCCCGACGCCAAAAATGGCCCCGTGCGGAAAACCAGAAATTAAACGCCCCAGCGCCAGCCAGAAATAGGACGTGGAGAAAGTAAACAACGCATTGCCGACAGCGCACATTGCCACCAGGAACAACAGCGTGGTTTTTAACGAGAACTTGCCCGAAAAGAGCGCCACAATAGGGGCACCAATCACCACGCCGAAAGCATAAAACGAAATCATATTCCCGGCCGAGGGAATAGAAATACCGGTATCGTGCGCCAGTTCGGTGAGCACACCCATAATGCCAAATTCAGCCATCCCCAGGCCAAACGTGCCAAGCGCCAACGAAAACATTGTCTTTTTCATACCACGACCACAGGTTAAAAACTCGCGACGGGCATTATTGAACAAACTTGTATGGTGAGCCAGTTCAAATCAGCTGGCTGACACGTTAATCCATTAATTCAGGTGGATTACACTTCATAGTGCGGCCTCGCTTTTTCCCGCGCCGGACAACCTGAGGATGACAATCATGGGAAGCAAGAAGAAAACCAGTGTCGCTGTTGATGTCGAAAAAAATGCACCGCTGAAAACCAAAGAGTACGAAAAAGAGCTTCGTCGCCTCCACGTTGAACTGGTGAAGCTCCAGCAGTGGGTCGTCGCCAAAGGGTTAAAAGTGTGTATCGTTTTTGAAGGGCGCGATGGCGCCGGTAAAGGCGGCACCATAAAAGCGATCACCGAGCGCGTCAGCCCGCGCGTTTTCCGCGTTGTTGCTCTTCCCGCACCCACCGAGAAAGAGAAAACCCAGCTCTATTTTCAGCGTTATGTTCCCCATCTGCCCGCTGCCGGGGAGATCGTGATATTCGACCGAAGCTGGTACAACCGCGCGGGCGTCGAGCGGGTCATGGGGTTCTGCACGCCGGAACAGGTGGAGAAGTTTCTCGACGGTACGCCGGTGATGGAAAAAGCGATGGTTGATGCCGGGATTATTCTGCTGAAGTACTGGCTTGAGGTGACACCGAAAGAGCAGGAGCGCCGTTTACGTGACCGTATTAACGACGGTCGTAAAATATGGAAGCTCTCGCCGATGGATATTAAATCGTTTAACCTGTGGGATGAATATACCGTAGCGCGCGATGCCATGTTTGCGGCAACCGATACCGCCTGGGCACCGTGGTATGTGGCCCGTTCGGAAGATAAAAAACGCGTGCGGCTGAATATTATTTCGCATCTCCTGACGCAGATCCCGTATAAAGAAATTCACGTTGAAAAGGTGGAATTACCGAAACGTAAAATTGACAAAGTGAAACCGACGAAATACCCGTTCCGTTATGTGGAAGAGCGGTTCTAAGATTACTGGAAGACGGCTCGCAGAATGTAGATTACCAGGGGAAAAGGTATTGTTTTTTGTTGGCTGCGGTTGATAATGGCCGCACCAACAAAGGAGATACGAATGAAACACACAGTTGACCACACCCTCTCGCGAAGCATTAAACCAACAGTACCGTCGGGCCATACCTCACCAGACTCCGTTGCGCCGTGTCAGTCATCAGATGCGGATCGTTCATTCATTCACTCAATGAATGAATTTGTGGAAAAACATGGAACCATTACTGATGATGAGTTTTTCAGGGTGCTTTAATGCTGAGACAATTTAATGTTTACCGGAATACCTCTACAACAACCAGGGATAAGCTGCCTTACTACATGCTCATTCAGGATGATTATTATGATGATCTTGCCACGCGCGTAATTGTGCCACTTGCGAGAGTGAATAAATTACCGTTATGGCAGAGTCAGCTGGCACCAGCCGTAAATATCGATTTTGAAACGTTTCTGATTTATTCACCCATGATAACCAACCTTAACAACAATAAAATTAACCCCAAAGATTTTGTTTGTAATTTACGTAACACACGTCATGATGTTATAGCCGCAATTGATCGTTTATTGACGAATACATGACGCCAGTCGGCCAGGCATTTGCCCTGCTCGCGCAAGCGCAGCGCCGCCGGGCAAAGCCGACGGCGCAGGTCTTACTTCATCCCTTCCGTACTTTCCTGTTTCGCTTCCAGTCGTTCCACATCGCGATACCAGCGCGGGTGATGTTTCTGCGCCCAGCGACGACTCACCTTCCCTTCAATCATCCCTTTAATCGACCCCTTCACCCAGAACGCCATATACATATGGATCAAAATGGCATGGATCAGAATAATGGCTGAGGTGGCGTGGATCAGCAGCGCGTAGCGCACCACCTGAATCGGGAAATACGAGGCAAAATACGGACGCCAGATAATGACGCCCGTCACCAGCAGCACAAAAATCATGCTCATGATGGTCCAGAACATCATCTTTTGTCCGGCATTATATTTGCCTACTTTCGCCACTTTATGCTCGTTGCCCTTCAGCACTTCGACAATTCCTTTTAGCCACGGAATGTCCTGCTTATCCGGGATATTGTGATGGACGAAGCGCACGAACATAAACATCAGCACCACGAAAATCAGCACGCCGAAGAACGGGTGCAGAATGCGTCCCATCTGCGGGGTGCCGAAAGTTTCCGTCAGCCACTGGAGCGTAGGAAAGAAGAACGAGATGCCGGAGACCGCCACCAGGAAGAAGCAAATGACCACCGTCCAGTGACAGGCGCGGTCGACAAACTTCGTGCGCACGATCATTTTCGACTTACTCATGATGCTCCTCCTCGTCGTCATCCACCTCTTTATTTGGCCCGATACCAATGTAGTGATAAATCAGCCCGGCAAAGGTGGCGATAAAGCCCGCTGCAGAGAGCGGTTTGAGCGCCCCTTTCCACAGGTTGATTGAGGTGTCGATCGCCGGATCTTTCGGCAGATTGTGATACAGCTCCGGCTGGTCGTTATGGTGTAGCACGTACATAACGTGCGTACCGCCCACGCCCTGCGGGTTATAAATACCCGCCTTGTCGTAGCCGCGCGCTTTGAGTTTGTCCACCCGCGCCTGCGCCACATCAAGCATCTCTTTCTTGGTGCCGAAGTGAATCGCCCCGGTCGGACAGGTTTTCACACAGGCAGGCTCCTGCCCGACGCTCACGCGGTCCACGCACAGAGTGCATTTATAGACCCGGTTATCCTCTTTATTGAGGCGCGGAATATTAAACGGACAGCCCGCGATGCAGTACCCACAGCCGATGCAGTTGTCCTGCTGGAAGTCGACGATCCCATTGGCATACTGAATAATCGCCCCCGCGGACGGGCACGCCTTCAGACAGCCCGGATCCTCACAGTGCATGCAGCCGTCTTTACGGATTAACCACTCCAGCTTGCCGTTCTGCTCGGTCTCGCTAAAGCGCATCACCGTCCAGGATTTGGCGCTCAGATCCGCCGGATTATCGTAGACCCCGACGCAGTGCCCCACCTCGTCGCGGATATCATTCCACTCCGAACAGGCCACCTGGCAGGCTTTACAGCCCACGCAGGAAGAGACATCGATAAGCTTAGCGACTTCTGCCTTATAGTCCCGCGCACGAGGCGCGGGGGTAATCGGGTTGGTCGCGGAGCGTTTAATAATGTCTTGTGTTTCCATCGCCATTTAATCGCTCCTTACGCTTTCTCGATGTTGACCAGAAACGCTTTGTACTCCGGCGTTTGCGAGTTGGAATCGCCAACGTTTGGCGTCAGGGTATTGGCGATGTAGCCTTTCTGCGCCACCCCTTCAAAGCCCCAGTGCAGCGGAATACCTACCGTTTCCACCTGCTGACCATGAACGTACAGGCTCTGCAGACGACGGGTCACCACCGCCACCGCGCGGATAAAGCCACGCTTGCTGCTCACCTTCACGCGGTCACCGTTGGCAATCCCCTTCGCTTTCGCCAGCGTCTCGCTGATCTCCACAAACTGTTCCGGCTGGGCGATGGCGTTAAGCCGCGCGTGCTTGGTCCAGGTATGGAAATGCTCGGTCAGGCGATAGGTTGTACCCACATACGGGAATTTGTCTTTTTTGCCTAAGCGCAATACGTCGTCTTCATAGATCCGCACCACCGGGCTGGAGACCACGTTCGGGTGCAGCGGGTTAGTGCCGAGCGGCGTTTCCATCGGCTCGTAGTGTTCCGGGAATGGCCCTTCTGCCAGCTTGTTGAGCGCAAACAGGCGACCCAGCCCTTCCGGCTGCATGATAAACGGCCCGGTGTTGCTGCCCGGCGCGGCGGTGTTGTAGTCCGGGATATCATTTCCTGCCCACTTCGAGCCGTTCCACTGGATCAGCATGCGTTTTGGATCCCACGGCTTGCCGTTCACGTCGGCGGAGGCGCGGTTATACAGCACGCGGCGGTTCAGCGGCCACGCCCAGGCCCAGCCCAGCGTATTGCCCAGCCCGGACGGGTCGGCGTTATCGCGGTTGGCCATCTGGTTACCCTGCTCCGTCCAGCTGCCGGTGTAGATCCAGCAGGACGACGCCGTCGTGCCGTCGTCGCGCAGCAGCGCGAAGCTGTTCAACAGCTGGCCTTTCTTCGCCACCAGGTTGCCGTTAGCGTCATAGAGATCCGCCAGCGCCACGCCGTTGTTCTCTTTGGCGACCTCTTCAGACTCAGGACGGTCCGGCTGCTTGTAGTCCCAGCCCATCCTCAGCAGCGGCTCAGCGCCTTTGCCGCCTTCGGTGCGGTACATCTCGCGCAGACGATGGTAAATCCCGGCCAGGATCTCACCGTCATTCCGCGCTTCACCCGGCGCCTCCTGGCCTTTCCAGTGCCACTGCAGCCAGCGACCGGAGTTGGCAATGGAGCCATCCTCTTCCGCAAAGCAGGTGGACGGCAGGCGGAACACCTCGGTCTGAATCGACGCCGGATCGACATCGTTCGCTTCACCGTGGTTCTGCCAGAAGGTCGAGGTTTCGGTCACCAGCGGGTCGATGACGACCATGTACTTCAGCTTGCTCAGGCTGCGAACCACTTTGTTCTTGTCCGGGAAGGACGCTACCGGGTTAAAGCCCTGGCAGATATACCCCGTGACATTCCCCTTATCCATCATATTGAAATACTTAATGACGTCGTACGCCTGGTCCCACTTCGGCAGCCACTCGAAGCCCCAGTCGTTCTCTTTCTGCGCCGCGTCGCCGTAGAAGGATTTCATCAGGCTGACGTAGAACTTCGGATAGTTGCTCCAGTAGTTCACCTGATCCGGCAGCGTCGCTTTTGGCGTGTTGGCCTCAAGATACGTTTGCAGATTTGCCTGCTTTTCCGACGGCAGCGTCAGGTAACCCGGCAGGCTGGTGGAGAGCAGGCCGAGGTCGGTGAGCCCCTGAATATTGGAGTGACCGCGCAGCGCATTTACGCCGCCCCCTGCCATCCCCATGTTGCCGAGCAGCAGCTGGATCATCGCCATGGTGCGGATGTTCTGCGCACCCACGGTGTGCTGCGTCCAGCCCAGCGCATACAGGAAGGTCGTTGTTCTGTCTGCCGCACTGGTGGAGGCCAGCACTTCGCACACTTTCAGGAAGTCCGCTTTCGGCGTACCGCAGATGTTCTCCACCACGTCCGGCGTATAGCGGGAAACATGCTGCTTCAGCAGGTTCCACACGCAGCGCGGGTGCGTCAGTGTTTCATCGCGCATCGCATAGCCGTTTTCGTCGAACTGATAGTTCCACGAGGACTTGTCATACTGGCGTTTTTCCGCGTCATAGCCGCTGAACAGCCCGTCGTCGAAGGCAAAGTCATCCCGCACCAGCAGGTTTGCGTTGGTGTAGTGCTTAACGTATTCCGCGTTAATTTTGTTGTTTTCGATCAGGTACAGCAGTACGCCGGACAGGAACGTAATGTCCGTGCCGGAGCGGATCGGCGCATAGATATCGGCCACCGAAGCCGTGCGCGTAAAGCGCGGATCGACGACGATCAGCGTCGCATCGTTGTTGTTTTTCGCTTCCATCGCCCAGCGGAATCCCACTGGATGGGCTTCAGCGGCGTTACCGCCCATTACCACCACGACGTTAGCGTTTTTGATATCAACCCAGTGGTTGGTCATCGCACCGCGACCAAATGTTGGAGCAAGACTTGCTACCGTTGGTCCGTGTCAGACGCGCGCCTGGTTATCAACCGCCAGCATGCCGAGAGAGCGCACAAATTTTTGCGTCAGCATGCCGGTTTCATTACTGGCCGCAGAGGCACATAACATACCGGTGGAAAGCCAGCGGTTTACCGTCACCCCCTCTGCATTCTTTTCAACAAAGTTGGCGTCGCGGTCGGCTTTCATCAATTTTGCAATACGGGAGAAGGCCTCATCCCAGGAAATACGCTGCCATTTGTCCGAACCTGGCGCACGGTATTCCGGATAACGCAGGCGGTTTTCGCTGTGAACGTAGTCCAGCAGACCCGCGCCTTTCGGGCATAACGCCCCACGGCTCACCGGATGATCCGGGTCCCCTTCAATATGATAAATCGCTTCTCTGGCGTTCTTCGCGCCATCACCCAGGCTGTACATCAAAAGCCCACAACCCACGGAGCAGTATGTGCAGGTGTTACGGATCTCTTTCGCGCGCAGCAGTTTATAGTTGCGTGCCTGAGCCAGCGCCATTTTAGGAGCGAATCCCAGCATAGCGGCTGTTGTTCCGGCCATACCGCCCGCGCAGATTTTAAAAAATTGTCTGCGGCTGACGTCCATTGTTGTCCTCGTGTTCAAATAAGACTTCGCGCCGCAAACTAACAGCAAAACCCCTTTTTTTTTTGCGTCAAATCAAGGTCGCGTGACTTCGCCCTCTTAATGGTCACCGCTCGCGCCTTCAAATAATCCTTTAGGGTTAAACACATGCGAGAATAATTCGCAACAGCGTCAGGATTAATGCTATATCTTTTTCCTTTGATTTTTTTAGCGATGAAGACGTAATGGACAGAAAGAGAGCAACGCTTATCGGGCTGGCAGCGATTCTGTTGTGGAGCACAATGGTGGGCTTGATTCGTAGCGTGAGTGAGGGGCTGGGGCCCGTCGGCGGTGCGGCGATGATATACACCCTCAGCGGATTATTGTGTCTGGTAACGGTGGGATTTCCTGATATTAAACGCTTTTCACCCAGGTATCTTATTGCCGGCAGCGTACTGTTTGTCAGTTACGAAATTTGTCTTGCCCTGTCGTTAGGCTATGCCGCCACGCGAGCGCAGGCCATTGAAGTGGGGATGGTCAATTATCTCTGGCCGAGCCTGACGATCGTCTTTGCTATTTTGTTCAACGGACAAAAATCAACGCTGTGGGTTATCCCCGGCTTAATCATTGCACTACTCGGTGTATGTTGGGTACTAGGGGGTGATCAAGGATTACACCCTGATGAAATAATGCGCAATATTGTATCGAATCCACTCAGCTATACGCTGGCTTTTGCCGGGGCATTTATCTGGGCCGCCTACTGCACGGTAACCCGTAAATTTGCTAACGGGCAAAACGGCATTACGCTGTTTGTTTTGCTGACGGCACTGAGCCTGTGGGTGAAATATGCGCTGAGCGATCAGCCGGAAATGGTCTTCACTGTTCCGGTTGTCGTGAAACTCGTTATGTGTGGTGTGGCGCTAGGGTTAGGTTATGCCGCCTGGAATGTTGGCATTCTGCACGGTAACGTCACGGTGCTGGCCGCCGTATCCTATTTTACTCCCGTACTCTCTGCCGCGCTTGCCGCCGTGCTGCTGAGTTCCCCCCTCTCTTTCTCGTTCTGGCAAGGCGCGCTGATGGTCTGCGTCGGGTCATTGCTTTGCTGGTACGCCACCAAAAAATAATTCCGGGTCAGCTGTCGGGTAATATTCATCCCGACAGCAAAAAATTAACATAAATTTAATATTTGGGCGCGCGTTTAACTTCTGTTTATATTACCCTCTTTTCGTAAATTTGCGTCTCTTAATATTGACACAAACTGACACCGCTATGTGATTAATTGCCGACAAATACTCACAATATTAATAGCACAAAGTGCAATAGTATGTTTCTGTGTGTTTCTGTCTAAGCAACGGAATTTCCGTGCAATTAAGGGCGCAAGGCCGCCCTTTTCGGTTAAATACACTCTGCCATCCCAACCAAAAGAACGGCATTACCGATAATTAACATATTTTATAACAACCCAATGAAACTATATTGACGGAAATAAACCCCACCCAAAATTGATTAAATACTCATCATTTCAGGCTATTTTTAGGCCATTTATCCGATCTCGATCACACTAAATGAAATTATTATTAATATTTTGAAACTTATTATTGAAAGAGGACTACAAGATTTTTAAAAATAACATGCCATTGACGAGCAGCCTCGTTTAAAACTCGTTCAAAGTGGCTCAGGAAATACCTAAGAAAATTATAAGGAATATTTAAGATGAAACTTAAATTAGTTGCAGTGGCAGTGACTTCCATGTTGGCAGCAGGCGTTGTAAACGCGGCTGAAGTTTATAACAAAGACGGTAACAAGCTGGATCTGTACGGTAAAGTGACAGGTCTGCACTATTTCTCTGATGACGCTGGCAACGACGGCGACAAAACTTACGTTCGTCTGGGCTTCAAAGGTGAAACTCAGATCAACGATCAGCTGACCGGTTACGGCCAGTGGGAATATGAGTTCAAAGGCAACCGTTCTGAATCCCAGGGCACTGACGGCAGCAAAACGCGTCTGGCCTTCGCAGGTCTGAAATTCAACGAATTCGGTTCTTTCGACTACGGTCGTAACTACGGTGTTGCTTACGACATCGGCGCATGGACTGACGTTCTGCCAGAGTTCGGTGGTGATACCTGGACGCAGACTGATGGCTTTATGACTGGCCGTACGACTGGCGTTGCAACCTACCGTAACACCGACTTCTTCGGTCTGGTTGACGGTCTGAACTTTGCTGCTCAGTACCAGGGTAAAAACGATGACCGTAACATCACCGAAGCGAACGGTGACGGCTGGGGTCTGTCTTCTACCTATGAAATGGACGGCTTCGCTGTCGGTGCCACCTACGCGAAATCTGACCGTACTGACCGTCAGGTTGCTGCAGGTCGCGTAGCCAATACCGTTAACGCTGGCGGTGAAAACGCAGAAGTTTGGGCTGCTGGTCTGAAATACGATGCGAACAACATCTACCTGGCAACCACCTACTCTGAAACCCGCAACATGACCAACTTCGGTGACGGTTATATCGCGAACAGAGCTCAGAACTTCGAAGTTGTTGCTCAGTATCAGTTCGACTTCGGTCTGCGTCCATCCATCGCTTACCTGAAATCCAAAGGTAAAGATCTGGGTTCATACGGCGACCAGGATCTGGTTGAATACGTTGACGTTGGCGCGAGCTACTACTTCAACAAAAACATGTCTACCTATGTTGATTACAAAATCAACCTGGTTGACGACAACAGCTTCACCAAAGCAACTGGCGTTGCTACCGACAACATCGTTGCTGTCGGCCTGACCTACCAGTTCTAAGATTTGTCACGCTAAAAAGCCAGCCCATGTGGCTGGCTTTTTTTATACGGATTTCTGGCGTCAAAAAGGAGAACGCCATGCACCTGTTCAAAGGACGCTGCTTATGCGGAATGAGTCAGTTCAGCGTGAGCCTCAACCATTTTGATGTATATGCCTGTCACTGTACGCAATGCCAGAAGTGGTCAGGCGGCATTGCCATGTATCTTGAGACGCAGGGCGAGCCGCTTGTGGAGCAAGATTCCATTGCCCCGTCTCATTTCGCCTCATCCGCACGGGGAGAACGCTGGTTTTGTCCAGGCTGCGGCTGCCCGCTGTGGTTCAAACTGACCGCAACGGCGCGCTATTTTATTCCCTGGACGCTGCTTGAGATGAGCGAAGATGAACGACGCCGGCTGGTACTTGCCGCAGAAATCTATACTGAAACCCAACCCGCGTTTTTTGGCCTGACCGGGCAATACGCACGCTATAGCGGTTCAGAAATTGAAGCACGAGATGAACACTGCCTGCTAACGCCCTAAACTGCTGCCCGGCCAGCCTGCGCACCAGGCTTGTCTACTGCTTTGGCACCTTCGCCAGGCTAAACCACATTCCTGCCGCCAGCAGCAACAGCATGCCCCCCGCACTCCCCAGCGCCACGCTGTGGGAGGTAATAAACGCACTTTTCGCCGCCTCCGTCACCGAAACCGCCAGTGCTGGCGTGAGATCCTGCGCCACCTTCATCGCCTCGCCGATGGATGACGAGGCTTTGTCGACGAGAGACGCATTCAGCCCCTGCGGCAAATCAATCGACGCAGAGAAACTGCGGGTCAGCAGCAGACCAAAGATAGCGATCCCAAGCCCGGCCCCCAGTTCATAAGACATGGTTTCAATCGCCCCGGCAGCGGCGGCCTTTTCTTTCGGCGCGGCGGCCATGATTGCAGAGGTCGAGGCCAGCAGCGCGCTGGCGGCGCTGAAGCCCAACAGCACCATCAGGCTCCACGCCTGCCACTGCTGCGTGCTGAAATCGAGCATCGAGAGGCCAATGAAACTGACCGCGCTGAGCGCCATGCCACCCGCAGCCACAATGCGTAGCCCCAGACGCCCCACCAGTACTCCGGCGATCGGCCCGCTAAACCCGCTCGCCACCATGACCGGAAGCATAAACATGCCGGCTTCGAATGGCGTAAAGCCGTGAACGAATTGCAATTCCTGCGCCATCAGCAGCTCAAAGCCCACCAGCGCGATCATCGCCGTCATCGCCATCACCACACCGCTGAGAATGATGCGGTGACAAAACAGGCGCATGTCGATCATTGGCACGCGGGCGCGCAGTTGAATACGCACGAAAATCAACAGCATCACAGCCCCGGTAAGCAACGTACAGGCTACCAGCCACGGCGACAGCACGCCTTTCAACGCGGTTTTGGCGCTGTAGACCAGCAGCAGGATTGCCACAATCAGCATGATGGCATGGCTGATATTCAGCGGCTGCTCAGGACGCCCCTGTTGACGGGGTACAAAACGCGCCGCCAGCGACACCACCACCAGCACAATCGGGACGTTGATTAAAAACACCGATCCCCAGTAGAAATGCTCAAGCAGGATACCGCCAATCAGCGGACCAAATGCCGCCCCACCTGAACCCACGGCCGCCCAGACGCCAAGCGCGATATTACGATCCCGCGCGTCGGTAAACAGCGTGCGGATCCCGGCCAGCGTGGCCGGAATGATCATTGCCGCACCGATTGCCAGCGAGGCGCGCGCCGCAATCAGCCACCCGGCTGACGGCGCAAAGGCTGCCGCCAGGGACGACACCCCAAACAGCATGCTGCCGATCATTAACAATCGTTTAAACCCCATGCGGTCACCGAGTGCGCCCATCGGCAGCACCATACCCGCCATCACCAGCGAGTAGATGTCGATAATCCACAGTAATTCGTTACCGCTGGCGCCCAGCGTCATGCTCAATGTCGGCGCCGCCACGTGCAGCACCGTCGCGTCGATCGCGACCGGGATATAAACCAGCACGATAATCACTAACGCTAACCACTGACGAAACATAAATTTCCTTTTCATTTTAAACATGGACACATGTCCAGGATGCGATCCTACGTAAAGTTGAACGAGTGTCCAGCTTTTTGTTACACTCGTTTCATTCCCATTGAGAGTGAGTAAACATGCGATATCTGAGCAAGGATGAACGGCGGGAAGCAATCTTACAGGCCGCCATGCGCGTGGCGCTCGCCGAGGGGCTGGCGGCGATGACGGTGCGGCGCATTGCGACTGAAGCGGGCGTCGCTACCGGGCAGGTTCATCACCACTTTGCCTCCGGAGGTGAGTTGAAATCGCTGGCATTCGTTCGCCTGATCCGCGAGCTATTAGATGCCGACGTGGCGGATGAACGTGCCACCTGGCGGGAACGGTTGCACAGCATGCTCGGCAGCGACGACGGTAAGTTTGAGCCTTATATCCGACTGTGGCGGGAAGCGCAAATTCTCGCCAGCCGAGATCCCGAGATCAAAGCGGCTTATGTCCTGACCATGGAGATGTGGCATCACGAGACGGTGGTTATTATCCGTGCCGGGGCGGAAGCCAGGGCATTCACACTCACCGATCGGGCGGAAAATATTGCCTGGCGTTTGATAGGGCTGGTTGCGGCCTGGATGGGATCACCGTATTAAATATGCCGGAAATGGACGATGCGGCGCTAAATAAACATCTCGACAAACTTATCACGCTGGAATTGTTTTAATACTCCTTCCGGAGTATTAATTCCCGCAACACTTACAATTGGTAACATATTAAGCGCTCCGCAATTTCCATTCTCACCTCAGGGGCGCGCTTTTTTATCTATCCTTTCAGATGTATCCCAAAACATCCAATAAATCCAACAGCAAATTCTCACTCATCTTTTTGTTTTTACTTCTTTTTTCTTTCCATTAAGGTAAGCAAGAGGGCGCTATGTCGCAACAAAGTGAAAAGAATAATCCGCATCTGTTGAGTAACTGGAAACCTGAAAACGCGCAATTCTGGGAGAATAAAGGAAAACATATCGCACGAAGAAATCTATGGATTTCTGTGGCTTGCCTGCTATTAGCGTTTTGCGTCTGGATGTTATTTAGCGCCATCGCCGTCAACCTGAATAAAGTCGGATTTAATTTCACCACCGATCAGCTTTTTATGCTAACAGCATTACCTTCTCTCTCCGGTGCGATATTGCGCGTCCCCTACTCATTTATGGTACCGATATTCGGTGGGCGTTACTGGACGGTATTGAGTACCGTCATCCTGATTATCCCCTGCGTGTGGCTGGGAATTGCCATTCAAAACCCCGCGACGCCGTACTGGATCTTTATCATCATCGCCCTGCTCTGCGGTTTTGCTGGCGCTAACTTCGCATCGAGCATGGGCAACATCAGCTTTTTCTTCCCGAAATCCAGACAGGGCAGCGCGCTGGGCATCAACGGCGGGCTGGGCAACCTGGGCGTCAGCGTGATGCAGCTGGTTGCGCCGCTGGTCATTTTCCTCCCGATGTTCACCTTCCTCGGGGTGCACGGTGTGCCACAGGAGGATGGCTCGACGATGTGGCTGGCAAACGCGGCCTGGATCTGGGCCCCCCTCCTGCTGCTGGCAACCATTGCGGCGTTTTTTGGCATGAACGATATTGCCAGCTCAAAGGCCTCCATCGCCAGCCAGCTTCCGGTCCTGAAACGCTTTCACCTCTGGCTGCTAAGCCTGCTCTATCTGGCGACCTTCGGCTCGTTTATCGGTTTCTCGGCGGGCTTTGCCATGCTGTCGAAAACCCAGTTTCCGGACGTGAACATCCTGCACCTCGCCTTCTTTGGTCCCCTGATCGGCGCGCTGGCCCGCTCGGCGGGCGGGATGATCTCCGACAAACTGGGCGGCGTGCGGGTGACGCTGATCAACTTCGTCTTTATGGCGATTTTTAGCGCCCTGATTTTCCTGACGCTTCCGGGCTCAGGTTCAGGCAGTTTCTTCGCCTTCTATCTGGTGTTTATGGGGCTGTTCCTCACTGCCGGGCTGGGCAGCGGCTCCACCTTCCAGATGATTGCGATTATTTTCCGCCAAATCACCCTCGACCGCGTCAAAAAGCAGGGCGGCACGGACGAGCAGGCGCAGCATGAAGCGGTGACCGAAACAGCGGCCGCGCTGGGCTTTATCTCTGCCATCGGCGCCGTGGGCGGCTTCTTCATTCCCAAAGCGTTTGGCACCTCGCTGGCGATGACCGGATCGCCGGTCGGGGCCATGAAAGTGTTCCTCGTGTTTTACATCGTCTGTGTCCTTGTCACCTGGCTGGTGTACGGCCGCAAATCGTCACAAAAATAATAACGACCTCTTTGCCGGAGCGGGATGCAACCCCCTCCGGCCATGCTATCGAAGCAGGAGAAATGTCATGAGCAAACTGTTGGACCGCTTTCGTTACTTCAAAACTAAAGGCGACAGTTTCGCCGATGGGCACGGGCAGGTGTATCACACCAACCGCGACTGGGAAGACAGCTATCGTCAGCGCTGGCAGTTCGACAAGATTGTGCGCTCCACCCACGGCGTGAACTGTACCGGCTCCTGTAGCTGGAAGATTTATGTCAAAAATGGCCTGGTGACCTGGGAAACCCAGCAAACCGACTATCCACGCACCCGCCCTGACCTGCCCAACCACGAACCGCGCGGCTGCCCGCGTGGCGCAAGCTATTCCTGGTATCTCTACAGCGCCAACCGACTCAAATACCCGCTGGTGCGCCGCAGGTTAATTGAACTCTGGCGAGAAGCGCTGGCGCAGCATACCGATCCGGTGCTGGCCTGGGATGCCATTCAGAACGATCCGCAGAAAGCGCAGAGCTACAGGAAAGCGCGCGGAAAAGGCGGTTTTATCCGCTCAAACTGGAAAGAGCTAAACCAGCTGATTGCCGCCGCCAACGTCTGGACCATCAAAAATTATGGCCCCGATCGCGTCGCCGGTTTTTCCCCTATCCCGGCGATGTCGATGGTCTCTTACGCCGCCGGGACCCGCTATCTCTCGCTGCTGGGCGGCACCTGCCTTAGCTTTTACGATTGGTACTGCGATCTGCCTCCGGCCTCCCCAATGACCTGGGGGGAGCAGACCGATGTGCCGGAATCAGCAGACTGGTATAACTCCAGCTACATCATTGCCTGGGGCTCGAACGTGCCGCAGACGCGTACCCCGGACGCCCACTTTTTCACTGAGGTGCGCTACAAAGGCACCAAAACCGTCGCCATTACGCCGGACTTCTCGGAAGTCGCGAAGCTGAGCGACCAGTGGCTGGCGCCTAAACAGGGCACCGACAGCGCCCTCGCCATGGCAATGGGCCATGTGATCCTTAAAGAGTTCCACCTCGATAACCCGAGCGACTACTTCCTCAACTACTGCCGCCGCTACACCGACATGCCGATGCTGGTCCTGCTGGACGAACAGGCCGATGGTCGCGTCGTACCGGGGCGGATGCTGCGGGCCTCAGACCTTGTCGACGGGCTGGGTGAAGCCAATAATCCTGAATGGAAAACGGTCGCCTTTGATATTGCCGGGAACCTGGTGGTGCCAAACGGTTCCATCGGCTTCCGCTGGGGAGAAAAAGGCAAATGGAACCTGGAGCCCCGGGCGGCAGGCCATGAAAGCGAGCTGACCCTCTCCCTGCTGATTACGCACGATAGCGTCGCAGATGTCGCCTTCCCCTACTTTGGCGGTAATGAGAACCCGCATTTTCGCAGCGTGAAGCAGGAGCCGGTGCTGACGCGCCGCGTACCGAGCAAAACCCTGACGCTCGCCGACGGTCGCGAGAAACGGGTGGTCAGCGTTTACGATCTGGTGCTGGCGAACTACGGCCTCGATCGTGGTCTGCAGGACAGTAACGCCGCAGACAGCTATGACCAGATCAAAGCCTACACTCCCGCCTGGGGAGAGCAGATCACCGGCGTACCCGCGTATCTGATTGAAAAAATCGCCCACGAGTTTGCCGACACGGCGCACAAAACGCACGGGCGGTCGATGATTATCCTCGGTGCCGGGGTGAATCACTGGTACCACATGGACATGAACTACCGCGGGATGATCAACATGCTGGTCTTCTGCGGCTGCGTCGGGCAGAGCGGTGGCGGCTGGTCGCACTATGTGGGCCAGGAGAAACTGCGTCCGCAAACCGGGTGGCTGCCGCTGGCCTTTGCGCTGGACTGGAACCGCCCGCCACGTCAGATGAACAGCACGTCATTCTTTTACAACCATGCCAGCCAGTGGCGCTATGAGAAGCTGACCGCGCAGGAGCTCCTCTCCCCGCTGGCGGATGCCACCCAATTCACCGGGCACCTGATCGACTTCAACGTTCGCGCCGAGCGCATGGGCTGGTTGCCCTCGGCCCCGCAGCTCAACCTGAACCCGTTGCACATTAAGGCACGTGCCGATGCGGCGGGCATGACGCCGCAGGACTACACCGTTCAGGGGCTAAAATCGGGTGACGTTCGCTTCGCCTGCGAGCAACCCGATAACGGCAAGAACCACCCGCGTAACCTGTTTGTCTGGCGCTCTAACCTTCTTGGCTCGTCCGGGAAAGGTCACGAGTACATGCTGAAATACCTGCTCGGCACCGAGAGCGGCATTCAGGGTGAAGATTTGGGTTCCACAGACGACGTGAAGCCTGAAGAGGTCGAATGGCAAACCGCTGCCATCGAGGGCAAGCTCGATCTGCTGGTGACGCTCGACTTCCGCATGTCCAGCACCTGTCTGTTCTCCGATATCGTCCTGCCGACTGCCACCTGGTACGAAAAAGACGATATGAACACTTCGGACATGCACCCGTTTATTCACCCGCTCTCCGCCGCCGTCGATCCGGCGTGGGAATCGCGCAGCGACTGGGAGATCTACAAAGGCATCGCCAGGGTCTTCTCCGAGGTGTGCGTCGGTCACCTGGGCACCGAAACCGACGTGGTTCTGCAACCGTTGCAGCACGACTCTCCGGCGGAACTCTCTCAGCCGTTTGATATCCAGGACTGGCGCAAAGGTGAATGCGATTTGATCCCCGGCAAAACCGCGCCAAACATTGCGGTCGTTGAGCGAAACTACCCGGAAACTTACGAGCGCTTTACGTCTCTTGGCCCCCTGATGGACAAGCTCGGTAACGGCGGAAAAGGCATATCGTGGAATACCCAGAACGAGGTCGATTTCCTCGGCAAGCTCAATTACGTCAAGCCCGACGGCCCGGCAAAAGGTCGTCCGCGGATTGAAACCGCCATTGACGCTTCAGAGGTGATCCTCGCCCTCGCGCCGGAAACCAACGGTCAGGTGGCGGTTAAGGCCTGGCAAGCGCTTGGGGAGTTGACCGGACGTGACCACACGCATCTGGCGCTGAACAAAGAAGACGAGAAAATTCGCTTCCGCGACATCCAGGCGCAGCCGCGCAAAATCATCTCCAGCCCAACCTGGTCCGGTCTTGAGAGCGAGCATGTCTCCTATAACGCGGGTTATACCAACGTTCATGAGCTAATCCCCTGGCGCACCCTTTCCGGTCGTCAGCAGTTGTATCAGGATCACCCGTGGATGCGTGCTTTCGGGGAGAGTCTGGTGGCCTACCGTCCGCCGATTGATACCCGTAGCGTGAGCCATATGCGCGAGATCCCGCCGAACGGCTTCCCGGAAAAAGCGCTTAACTTCCTGACGCCGCATCAGAAATGGGGCATTCACTCCACCTACAGCGAAAACCTCCTGATGCAGACCCTGTCGCGCGGCGGGCCGATTGTCTGGATAAGCGAAACCGACGCGCGTGAGCTGGGCATTGAGGACAACGACTGGATCGAAGCCTTTAACGCTAACGGCGCCCTCACCGCCCGCGCGGTAGTCAGCCAGCGCGTGCCGCCGGGCATGACCATGATGTACCACGCTCAGGAGCGCATTCTGAACATTCCGGGCTCTGAAGTGACCGGCCGGCGCGGGGGGATCCACAACTCCGTTACCCGCGTCTGCCCGAAACCGACGCACATGATCGGCGGCTATGCGCAGCTGGCGTACAGCTTTAACTATTACGGCACCGTCGGCTCGAACCGCGACGAATTCATCATGATCCGCAAAATGAAAAACATTAACTGGCTGGATGGCGAAGGTCGGGATCAGGTACAGGAGACGAAAAAATGAAAATACGCTCACAGGTTGGCATGGTTCTGAATCTCGATAAATGCATCGGCTGCCACACCTGCTCGGTCACCTGTAAGAACGTCTGGACCGGGCGTGAAGGCATGGAATATGCGTGGTTCAACAACGTCGAAACCAAGCCGGGCATTGGCTATCCAAAAAACTGGGAAGACCAGGAGGAGTGGCAAGGCGGCTGGATCCGCGGGATCCACGGCAAACTGACCCCGCGTCTCGGCGGCAAAATGGGCGTTCTGTCGAAAATTTTCGCTAACCCTGTTCTGCCGCAAATTGACGATTACTATGAACCCTTCACCTTTGATTATCAGGACCTGCATCGCGCCCCGGAGGGGGATCATCTCCCTACCGCTCGCCCTCGCTCGCTGATTGACGGCAAGCGGATGGATAAAATCGTTTGGGGGCCTAACTGGGAGGAGCTGCTGGGCGGTGAGTTCGAAAAGCGCGCCCGCGACCGCAACTTTCAGAAGATCCAGAAGGAGATGTACGGCCAGTTTGAAAATACCTTCATGATGTACCTGCCGCGCCTGTGCGAGCACTGTCTGAACCCGAGCTGCGTCGCCACCTGCCCGAGCGGTGCCATCTACAAGCGCGAAGAGGACGGCATTGTGCTGATTGACCAGGACAAGTGCCGCGGCTGGCGTTTGTGCATCAGTGGTTGTCCGTACAAGAAAATCTACTTTAACTGGAAGAGCGGTAAATCCGAGAAATGCATCTTCTGCTACCCGCGCATTGAGTCCGGCCAGCCGACCGTTTGCTCAGAAACCTGCGTCGGGCGTATTCGCTATCTCGGCGTGCTGCTGTACGACGCGGACCGCATTGAAGAAGCGGCCAGCACCGAGCACGAAACCGATCTGTACGAACGTCAGTGCGACGTGTTCCTGAACCCGCACGATCCGGCGGTCATCGAAGAAGCGCTGAAACAGGGTATTCCGGCAAACGTCATTGAGGCAGCGCAAAAATCGCCTGTTTATAAAATGGCGATGGACTGGAAGCTGGCTCTGCCGCTGCACCCGGAATACCGCACCCTGCCGATGGTCTGGTACGTGCCACCGCTGTCACCGATTCAGTCCTACGCGGATGCCGGCGGCCTGCCGCAGAGTGATGGCGTACTGCCTGCTGTCGAAAGCCTGCGCATCCCGGTGCAGTATCTGGCAAATATGCTTAGCGCAGGTGACCCAGGCCCGGTGCTGCGTGCTCTGAAACGTATGATGGCGATGCGCCACTACAAACGCTCCCAGACCGTGGAAGGCGTGACCGATACTCGCGCCATCGAAGAAGTCGGCCTGACCGAAGCGCAGGTTGAGGAGATGTACCGCTATCTGGCTATTGCGAATTACGAAGATCGCTTCGTGATCCCCACCAGCCACCGTGAAATGGCGCGCGACGCGTTCCCGGAGAAAAACGGCTGCGGCTTCACCTTTGGTGACGGTTGCCACGGCTCCGACACCAAATTCAACCTCTTCAACAGCAGCCGCATCGATGCCATCAACATTACCGAGGTGCGCGAACATGGGGAGGGAGAATAATGCAGATCCTCAAGATCGTCGCGCTGCTGATTGAGTATCCCGATGACACGCTGTGGGAGAACCGTGATGAAGCGCTCTCGTTGATTGCGCAGGACGCGCCCATGCTGCTGCCGTTTGCCCGACAGCACCTGAGCGCCCCGCTGCTGGATAAACAGGCCGAGTGGTGTGAAGTGTTCGAACGCGGGCGCGCGACTTCGCTGCTGCTGTTCGAGCACGTTCACGCCGAATCCCGCGATCGCGGCCAGGCGATGGTTGACCTGATGAGTCAGTATGAAAAAGCGGGCCTGGTGCTGGACTGCCGTGAACTACCGGATTACCTGCCGCTCTATCTGGAATATCTCAGCATCGTAACCGACGACGAAGCGCGTGAGGGATTGCAGAACGTCGCGCCAATCCTCGCCCTGGTTGGCGGTCGTCTGAAACAGCGCGGCGTGGCGCATTATCAGCTGTTTGACGCCCTGCTCGCCCTCGCCGGAAGCCGCCTTTCAAGTGACAGTGTCACTCAACAGGTGTCAGGCGAGAAACGCGACGACACCCGCCAGGCGCTGGATGCCGTGTGGGAAGAGGAACAGGTGAAGTTTATCGAAGACAACGCCACATCGTGCGACAGCTCGCCGATGCAGCACTATCAACGACGCTTTAGCCAGGATGTCGCGCCGCAGTACGTGGACGTCAGTGCCGGAGGCCCAAAATGACACATTACCTGAACGTGTTTTTCTATGACATTTACCCCTACATCTGCGCCACCGTTTTTTTCCTCGGCAGCTGGCTGCGTTACGACTACGGGCAGTACACCTGGCGCGCCTCGTCGAGCCAGATGCTCAGCAAACGCGGTATGAACTGGGCTTCTAACCTGTTTCACATCGGGATCCTGGGGATTTTCTTCGGCCACCTGTTCGGCATGTTAACCCCGCACTGGATGTATGCCTGGTTTTTGCCCGTCGCGGTTAAACAGCAGTTGGCTATGATTGCGGGCGGGATTTGCGGCGTGCTGACACTCATCGGTGGGTCAATGCTGCTGATCCGCCGCCTGTTCAACCAGCGCGTGCGTGCAACGTCCACCACGCCGGATATCATCATCATGAGTATCCTGCTGATCCAGTGCATTCTTGGGCTGTCGACCATTCCGTTCTCCGCTCAGTATCCGGACGGAAGCGAGATGATGAAGCTGGTCGGCTGGGCACAGGGGATCGTGACGTTTAAGGGCGGCTCGTCGGAGATGTTAAGCGGCGTGGCACCGATCTTCCGCGTACATCTGGTGCTGGGAATGACGATCTTCCTTATCTTCCCGTTCACCCGCCTGGTCCACGTCTGGAGCGCGCCGTTTGAGTATTTTACCCGGCGGTATCAGGTGGTGAGATCGCGCCGCTGAGTGTGTCGGGTGGCGGCTACGCCTTACCCGCCCTACGTTCGAGCCCTTGCAGGCCCGGTAAGGCGTAGCCGCCACCGGGCTATAAGGTCAGAACGGAGTGCTTCCGCTTATGATTGAAACAACTAACATCAGAACTAAAACCGCAATGATGAGACCAAAAGCCAGTAACGCCGCATGAAAAGCGATCGTGGCCCCGGAAAAAAAGAGTGCCCCACTCACGGTCCATTTGTTCTCTTTACGCAGGCCACTAATGAAAGCAAGTCCAAGCGACACGACAGACAACACTATTCCGCTGGCGATCAGTAACCGGTCGATATCTACTGGTTTCTTTTTCGTCTCAACGATCGGCTGCTCTCCTTTTAAACCAGCCATTATTCCTTTTTTTACTGCCGAAACCTTTTCAGCCACAACAACTTCAAGTGCTGTCGACTTTGAAGAAAACGGACCGAGGGTGAACTGAGCTAAGGAGAGAAGCAGCGCAATAACACCGAGCAACATTCCCACAGAACTAAATTTATTCCGAATCAAGATTTCCATATCAGTATGCCTTTTATGTTCTCGGGTGGCGGCTGCGCCTCACCCGACCTACGTTCGAACCCATGTAGGCCCGGTAAGGCGTAGCCGCCACCGGGCTATTTTCCTGCCTGCGGATGCGTATCAAACCCCGCCATCACCGCCGTCAATTCTGCTAGTGTAAAGCCGTGCTTCGGATCGTCAACCCCAAGACCAAACCGCGACTGCATCAGCTGATACAGCGCCTCTGCATCCGGCAAATGGATCTGCTCCTCCACATGGCCATTCTGCCAGTGGGTGAAGTTGAAGTTGGTCAGCGTCAGCTTACCGCCGTCCGGCAGATGGCGGCACATCAACAGATGATGGCGGAAATGCGATTGCGGCCAGTGCGCCGACCAGAAGTTCCCCATAACATAATCACTGAAATATTGCGTCGTCAGGTCAAAGTGATACATCGACTGCCAGTGTTCATGATGGCGGAACTGCAGCACCCAGTCGTTCCCCTCGCTCAGCAGACGATACTGCCCGTGCGGCGTTTCCTGTTCTTCGTTAGCCAGCAGACGAATCGGCGCCGTCAGCGTCTGGCCGCCAAACCCAACGTCAGCAATCCAGCGTTCACCGTTAAGCTCGACCAGCAGCAGGCGGTGCGTACGCGGCGGCATCTGCGACGGATTCGCCAGGACCACGCGCCCGAGCACGCTGCGCACCGTAAATCCGACGTCACGCAAGACTCGCTCAAACAGGCCGTTTTGCTCAAAGCAATATCCCCCACGGCGCGCGGTCACCAGTTTGTCCTCCAGGCATTGATCTTCAAGATGAATTTCGCGCGGCAGGACGACATCAATATTTTCGAATGGAATGGCGCAGTTGTGGTGTAAATGCAGCTCGCGCAGGGTATCGATATCTACCCGTGTGGGTTGCGTCCAGCCGATACGCGCGAAATAGCCAGTCAGAAATGGGGACATGCATCAGTTTCCTTTGATTGTGATGTTCTGTTTATAAACTAATTTTGCGCATTCATTTTGATTTACGTGCTTTTTCGCCATACTCATCGTGTAGATGAGGAGATCCTATGAGCCACTTTCGCCCTGTTGAATTACGGCATGCCAGCCGCCTGCTGAACCACGGTCCTACCGTACTGATTACCAGTCGGGACGAATCTCTCGACAGACGCAACGTGATGGCCGCCGCATGGTCAATGCCCGTGGAGTTTGAACCGCCGCGCATCGCTATCGTGGTCGACAAAAGTACCTGGTCGCGCGAGCTGATTGAGCGCAGCGGAAAGTTTGGGATTGTCATTCCCGGCGTAGCGGCGGCCAACTGGACTTACGCGGTCGGCAGCGTCAGCGGGCGCGACGAGGACAAATTCAACTGCTACGGCATTCCGGTCGTAAACGGCCCTGAACTCGGCCTGCCGGTTATCGAAGAAAAATGTCTGGCGTGGATGGAGTGCCGGTTATTACCCGTTACCTCCGCGGCGGAAAAATATGACACATTGTTTGGCGAAGTGGTTTCGGCGGCAGCAGATGAGCGCGCGTTCGTCGCCGGACGCTGGCAGTTTGACGGGGATAAACTGAATACGCTGCATCATCTTGGGGCGGGGACGTTTGTGACGAGCGGGAAGATGGTGAAGGCTCTGGATTGAAAAACCCTCTCCCCATAAGAGAGAGGGTTGACGTACTACTTCGCGCGCTTCGAAATAATCTCATCCGCAACATTCCGCGGTGCTTCCGCAAAATGATGGAACTCCATCGTATACGTCGCGCGTCCCTGGGACATCGAGCGTAATGTCGTGGCGTAGCCAAACATCTCGGCCAGCGGCACGTCAGCGCGGATAATCTGGCTGCCGTACTGCTCTTCCATGCCCTGCACCATGCCGCGTCGGGAGGAGAGATCGCCCATGATGTTACCGGCGTACTCTTCCGGTGTTTCCACCTCCACGTGCATGATCGGCTCAAGAATCACCGGATCCGCCCTGCGAGCGCCCTCTTTGAAACCAAGGATTGCCGCCATGCGGAACGCCATCTCAGACGAGTCGACATCGTGGTACGAGCCAAACGTCAGCGTCGCTTTAACATCGACAACCGGATAGCCCGCCAGCACACCGCTGTTCATCGCCTCCCGCAGCCCTTTCTCAACGGACGGGATATACTCGCGTGGCACCACGCCGCCCTTGGTCGCATCCTCAAACGTAAAGCCACTGCCAGGTTCTGTCGGCTCCAGGCTCAGGACAACATGGCCATACTGCCCTTTACCACCGGACTGACGGACAAACTTACCTTCGATATCCTTCACCGCCTTACGCAGGGTTTCACGGTAGGTCACCTGTGGACGACCAATGTTCGCCTCGACGCCAAACTCACGCTTCATACGGTCGACGATAATCTCCAGGTGTAACTCACCCATTCCGGAAATAATGGTCTGACCGGACTCTTCGTCAGTATGCAGACGGAACGACGGATCTTCCGCTGCCAGACGCTGCAGCGCGATCCCCATTTTCTCCTGATCGCCTTTGGTTTTCGGCTCGATTGCCAGCGAGATAACCGGATCCGGGAACTCCATGCGTTCAAGCGTGATAACGGCGTTCGGGTCGGTCAGCGTATCACCTGTGGTCACGTCTTTCAGCCCAACGCAGGCCGCGATGTCCCCGGCGCGCAGTTCATCCACCTCGTGACGGTCGTTGGCGTGCATCAGCACGATACGCCCGATGCGCTCTTTTTTTCCTTTCACCGGGTTATAGACCGCATCACCTTTACGCAGCACGCCAGAGTAAACGCGGATAAAGGTCAGTTGCCCGACATACGGGTCGCTCATCAGCTTGAATGCCAGGGCGGAGAACGGCTCATCATCGCTCGGATGACGCTCCGCGTGCTGCCCTTTTTCATCCACGCCATCAATGGCCGGCACGTCCAGCGGGGACGGCATCAGCTCAATCACCGCATCAAGCATGCGCTGCACGCCTTTGTTTTTGAACGCGCTGCCGCACAGCATCGGCTGGATTTCGCCAGAAATGGTGCGGATACGCAGGCCTTTAATCATGTCCGCTTCCGTCAGATCTCCCGTTTCAAGGTACTTATCCATCAGCTCATCGCTGGCTTCCGCCGCGGCTGAGACCATTTTTTCCCGCCATTCCTGGGCGGTACTGACGAGATCATCCGGCACGGGTGCATAGGTAAACACCATGCCCTGAGTGGCATCGTCCCACAAAATGGTGCGCATCTTGATGAGATCCACCACGCCGGTGAAGTGCTCTTCCGCGCCAACCGGAATCACAATCGGCACCGGGTTGGCCTTCAGGCGTTCCTGCATCATCCGCACCACGCGGAAGAAATCGGCCCCCGGGCGGTCCATTTTGTTAACAAACGCAATGCGAGGAACTTTGTATTTGTTCGCCTGACGCCAGACGGTTTCCGACTGTGGCTGCACGCCACCCACGGAGTCATACACCATGACCGCGCCGTCGAGCACGCGCATGGAACGTTCGACCTCAATGGTGAAATCCACGTGCCCCGGGGTGTCGATGATGTTGATCCGGTGCGGTTCAAACCCTCTGTCCATGCCTGGCCAGAAGCAGCTGACCGCCGCGGAGGTAATCGTGATCCCGCGCTCTTGCTCCTGCGCCATCCAGTCAGTGGTTGCCGCGCCATCGTGTACTTCACCCAGCTTATGGCTCATCCCGGTATAAAACAGGATGCGCTCAGTGGTGGTTGTTTTACCGGCATCGATATGCGCGGAGATACCGATGTTGCGATAACGTTCGAGAGGGATGGGTCGGGGCATACTATTTCCTTAAGTCTTTCTGACTTGTCTGTGACGACCGGGATGGTCGTGTATTCGTTCGTTTGCTATAATAGTCCTATTGTACGAGTATTATCGAACTATTTTTTACGGGTTGACCTATTGTTGATATAGCTCAATCTGACGCCATACGCAGGAAAACGATGATCCCAAACCACCCTGAAACAGAACAAATACTGCTGGAAAATGTGCTGTTTGCCCTCGGCAACCCGCTCCGGCTGTCAATTATCCGCCGACTTGCTGACGGCGGCGAACTCAGCTGTAACGCGCTGCGCCCGGAAGATGTGGTGAAATCCACCATGACCCACCACTGGCGCGTATTGCGGGACAGCGGCGTCATCTGGCAGCGTCCGCAGGGACGAGAAAACATGATTTCTTTGCGAAGAGACGATCTGGATACCCGTTTTCCAGGGCTGATGGAGATACTTTTGCAGGCTAAATGATAAGAGTACGTCTGGTTTAATGCCCCTTAAAGATTTAAGGGGCACACGGACAGCGAAGGGATTTATCTTACGTACATACGATATTCAATCATCCCGCTTTTTTTCGCAATCCAGTCGTACAATCGTTGCGCGCGATAATTGGCTTCATGCGTATGCCAGTAAAGATGGCTGGCGTGATGTTTTCTTGCTTCTCTCTGCACATATTCTATTAACTGTTTGCCCGTGTGTTTGCCCCTTGCTGCATCGCTGACATATAAATCTTCGAGGTAGCAATAATCGCTCTCGGACCAGGTCGAACGGTGAAAAAGATAATGCGCAAACCCCACCACCTCTCCATTGCATCGTGCCACTACGCAGAATACTGGCTCAACGGGGCTGAAAAATCGTTGCCAGGTTCGTTCAGTCACTGCCCCGGACAGATTGACGTTGTAAAATTCCTGATATTTTCTCCATAGTGGCATCCAGCTTTCAAAATCACGTTCTTTAACTGCTTCAATGGTCACGCTCGTATTATTCATATTGCCTCTGTGCTTATCCCGTATTTGTTTCAGGAAGAGTGTATTCGCTGAATGGCCCGTTTTGCCCCGCCAATTCTCATCACAAAGGCAGACCAATTTTTCATCCTGCTGCATGCACTATTGCTTTAGAATCAAGGGACACAGAGGGAAAAGTGGACAACATAATGTTTAAGCACGCGCAGCTTGAAACGGTTAAGGCATGGATTTCCGACCCTGCAAACGGTTCACTACCGCTTCATGAAAGGATCCAGAGAGCGATACGCACATTGATACTTGAAGGGACCTTATCGCACGGTAAGGCGCTTCCTGCTTCACGTGCGCTGGCTACCTCATTGAATGTTTCGCGGGATACGGTTGAAGCAGCCTATTCCAGCCTGCATGCAGAAGGTTTTATTGAGCGGCAAACAGGCAGAGGGAGCTTCGTCTCTTCCAGCGCCCGGTTTTTAAAACCACGTATCCGACAGCATCCGCCAACCGCGGAAACACGAAAAGCAAAACTTAGCGCCCGTGGAAAGGTCATCTATGAAAGTGGCGGGATCCGCGAGTTTTCTTCGCCACGTCCGCTGGCGCCCGGTATCCCCGAAACCCGCCTGTTCCCCATTCCAAGCTGGGAGCGTCTTCAGCGGCAGGTCCTGAAGGAATATCAGCACAAAATACTGGAGCAAAGTCCACCGCAGGGCATGGAGCGCTTACGGCGGGCCATCGCGGAATATGTCAATCTTGAGCGCGGGACACGTGCGAGTGCAGAACAGGTGATCGTTCTGACAAGTTCTCAACAGGCGCTAGCGCTCTGTTCACACGTGCTGCTGGACAACGGGGAGAGTATTGTCATTGAAGATCCCACCTATCAAGGGGCACACAAAGCGTTTAAGGCTGCCGGACTGCACCCTGTCCCGGTTCCTCTTGATGAAAAAGGCATATCCGTTGGCGCACTTAATTCGCTAACCGAACCTGCCAGAGCTATCTACCTTACCCCTTCTCATCAGTATCCAACCGGGGTGACACTCTCTCTTGACCGACGACTGGCCGTCATTGACTGGGCAAACCGTCACGCCGCCTGGATCATTGAGGATGACTATGACAGTGAGTTTCACTATGAAGGAAAGCCTATGGCCTGCCTTCAGGGGCTGGATGCTTACAACCGGACAATTTATATCGGCACGTTCACCAAGTCGCTGTTCCCCGGGCTACGTATTGCGTACATGATCGTCCCCTCAGAACTGACCGAGCCCTTTACCATGGCCAGGACATTAATGGACGGCCATACCGCATCAATCACTCAACTGACGCTGGCTAAATTTTTGGAGGGGGGCCATTTTGGTGCCTATATTCGCAAGATGAGGAACGTTTATGTTGCTCGTCGCGACAAACTGGCCAGCCTGATGGACGAGTATCTTTCTGATTATGTTGTGTACGCAACGCCAGCGGGTGGCATGCAGATGCCTTGCCACCTGAGGCACGGGTTATCCGAGAAGGATATTGCCGCCGCGGCCCGTCGCGCTGATATTGATATATTAGGACTTACCGGCTTATATGCAGGCAGCCCGGTATCCACCGGTTTTTTAATGGGATTTGCCGCTTACACCGAAAGGGAAATAGAAGACGCGGTAAAAAAGCTGGCCGCAATTTTCCGGTCATGTTGTTATCTCTCGCCACTGTAGATACTCGACAGCAGCCCTGGTGGCCTGCGGACTATGCGCCGTACCGCAGGCCCTCACCGCATGGTGAGGGCAGGATGCTCCCTTAGTGCTGGACGCCCGAGCGGTCAGTAAGCTCGTCGGCGGAGAGAATATCCGCTCGCGATGCCACGCTCTTGCGGCGGGCGTACCTGTCCGGCTGGCCTTCCGGGCGCGTTTTGAAGCGTCGGTGGAGCCACATATACTGCTCCGGTGCCATCAGCACGGCTCGCTCGATAGCCCTGTTCATCTGCGTTGCAACCGTCTCTTTGTCAGCACCCTGCAACGACGCGCTGATATCCTCAAGAATAATCAGTTCGTAACCGGTTCCGTCCGCCCTGCGACGCGGCACGAACGGAATCACGGCGGGCTGAGCGCTTTTTACCAGCATATAGCTTCCTGCCGTAGTTGCGGCATCCGGGACAGCAAAGAAGGGTGCAAACACGCTGTTAGCCTTGCCATAGTCGTGATCCGGGGCGTACCACAGAATCTCATTCTGCTTCAGGGCGCGGATCATGCCTTTTAAATCATGACGGTCCAGCATGGTTTTATTAGAACGCAGACGCCCGCGCGTCTGAAGCCAGTCCAGCAACGCATTATTATTCGGACGATAAACCCCAATCCCCGGGTTGAGCATGCCAAAAATCCGCGCGCCCAGTTCAAGGGTGAGAAAATGCATGCCAACCAGCACCACGCCCTTTCCTTGCGCCCTGGCCTGCTCCATATGCTCATACCCGCACACGGTAAAGCATTTACGCACCCGCCACTCGGGCCAGAACCACGCCATGCCGGTTTCAATTACCCCCATCCCCACGGATTCAAAGTTACGCTGCAGCAAGGCTTCACGCTCCTCTGCTTTCATCTGCGGGAAGCATAGCTCAAGGTTGCGGCGGGCAATCGCCACGCGGCGAGAGAGAAGGCGCATAGCCAGCCGCCCGAGGCGATGTCCAATTCTGAATAACAGCGGATAAGGCAGTAGCATAATGAGCCATAGCGCGGCGATGCCTGTCCAGCTTAGCCAGTATCGAGGATGGAAAAAGGCAGGTGAAAACCGGGGTAATTTTGTCATGAGAAAATTATCCTTTAACGTTGCTGTCCTTAATTGATTCTGTTGTCGATCTTTCCTAAGGATTTATAAAATGTCAGTCAGGAACGTAAAGTGTACCGGATAAGATTAAACTTATTTTTATCGTTTTTTGCGGAAAGAAGGCTGGAGAGGCAGACAAAGCCGGGTAAGACGAAGCGGCCACCCGGCATAAAACTTACATTGAATATCCCGGTTTCTTAATCAGGTCATCCATCTTCGGGGCGATCTCGGTATCCCAGACCTTGGCTTTCCAGTCTGCTTCCTGAACTTCATTCAGCGCTACCGAAATGGAACGGTCTTTACTGTTAAGATGGCGCGTAATCACTTCGGCAATATCGGCCGCCAGCGCGGTTTTTTGTTCGTCATTGAGATCGCGGGGAAAGTATTTGATATCTACGTGTGGCATATGCAGGTTTCCTGTTGTGGTTGAGCGCTTCACGTTATCAGATAATAGTATTTGCCTTTAACACCTTGTGCAGTTCTGGCAGCTGACAGACGGTATCGGCGATCGCCGTAAATTTCGGGGTATTGGCAGCAAACCAGTCGTGACGAGCCCCCCAGGTGCGCGCCACGGCAATATACACATCCAGCAGCGTCAGTCGTTCTCCCAATGCAAACGGCGCGGCTTTAAGCTGACTTTCGAACCATAAATAGAGGGATTTCCGGTACGCAATGCAGTTTTTCTGCAACTGTTCCGGTGCGTCGGGCGCCCAGCGTTCGGGATAATCTGCAAACGTAAAAGTGGGATAGACGTTAGCCACAAACCAGATAAGCAAACGCTGAAACTGCTGGCGTTCGACCTGCCCCACGGGCGGCGCAAGATCGGGACAGCGGTCGAGTACCATCAGGGCAATCGCCGCCGTTTCGGTCATGATGGCGCCATTTTCCAGCGCCAGCGTGGGCACCTGACACAGCGGATTGAGCTTTTGCAGCAACTCACGCTGCGGACCAGGCTGGTCAAACCCGTCCACGTTCACAAACTGATAAGGGATATCGGCCAGGGTCAGCATCACTTCACTGATTGTCGAGCCCCAGCCGGGTACGCCATAAAGTTTCATCATGTTGCCCCCTCAGGGATGAAAACCCTAAGTGTAGAGCACCATTAGTAGGTTATCCCAGGCGGGTTGACCTCCGACTGCGTGACCGCTTCGCCCTGTTCACCCCAGCGCGCCAGCACCTTCTGGTACTCACCCCGCGCAATCGCCCCGTCCAGCGCGGCCTGCAGGGCGTACACCAGCCCATTCCCCTTTTTCGTGGTCGTGGCGACAAAGGCTTTCTTTGGGCCTAACCCCACGACGCGCGTTTTTCCGGTGAGCGCCGCTTTCCAGGACGAAACCGACTGCGGACCAAATAACACATCCGCCCGGCCAGACTGAATATAGAGATTGCCCGAGGCATCGTCGTGGAGATAGACCGGCAGCGCAGGTTCGCGTCCCGCCTTTTTGTTCTCCTCGTTCCAGCCCAGCAGGATGCGCTCCTGATTGGTCCCCGAGCCGACAATCACCTTTTTCCCGGCCAGATCTTCCGGGCTTTTGATCGACTGAATCTCGCTGGTGGATTTCACCGAGAACGCCAGCGAATCGACGCGGTAGGTCGCAAAATCAAACTTCTCTTTACGCTGTTCGGTCACCGCAATGTTCACCAGCGCCACGTCGTAGCGTCCGGAGGCGATCCCCAGCGGCCAGTCTTCCCACGCCGTCGGTATCAGCTTCAGCTTGAGCCCCAGGCTACCCGCCAGCAGGCGGGCGATATCCGGATCGCTGCCGATGCGCGTGCGATTGTCGCTGGCCAGCAGCGCCAGCGGTGGAGAGTTCAGCATGGAAACGGCAACCGTAAGCGTTCCCGGCTCAACAAACCTGTAGTTTGCGGGGATCTTCGCCACCGCCTGCCGATCCACCGTCACCGGCAGCGGCTGCTCGTTGGCCTGCACATCAATCCCGGCGTGGCTCACCGTCGTGAAGAACAACCCAACCAGACATCCATATTTCATCTGCGCTCCTTACAGCACTTTAGAGAGGAACTGGCGCGTTCGCGGGTGCGACGGACGGTTTAAAACGTCGTCGCTGTTGCCCTGCTCCACAATTTTCCCGTCGACCATAAATACCACCTGATCCGCCACTTCCCGGGCAAATCCGATCTCATGCGTGACCACCACCAGCGTGGTGCCAGAGCGGGCCAGCTTTTTGATGACGTCCAGGACTTCCCCCACCAGCTCCGGATCCAGCGCCGAGGTAGGCTCGTCAAACAGCATTACGCGCGGACGCAGCGCCAGCGCACGGGCAATGGCAATGCGCTGCTGCTGGCCGCCGGAGAGATGGCGGGACCAGGCGTCCGCTTTATCCCTCAGCCCCACCACATCCAGCAGGCTATATGCCCTTTCCACCGCCTCTTTCCTGCTGAGCTTTTTATGCGCGATGGGCGCCTCAATCAGATTTTCCAGCACCGTGAGATGCGGAAAGAGATTGAAGTTCTGAAACACGTAGCCCACGTTGACGCGCTGCTTGAGGATCTCGTTCTCTTTCAGTTCGTAAAGCCTGTCACCCTGACGACGGTAGCCAATGTAGTCCCCGTCGATCTGGATGAAGCCTTCGTCGACGCGCTCCAGGTGGTTAATGGTGCGTAGCAGCGTCGATTTACCCGAGCCGGACGGTCCGAGGATCACCGTTACGGAGCCCGGCGGGATCTCAAGCGTGACGTTGTCGAGCGCTTTATGGCGGCCAAAATATTTGCTGACGCCGGTAATTGAAATATGTCCTTCAGGAGAGGCTTGCATGGACGGGCTCCTGTGCAGGCGTGGTGGTGACAGCGCGGCTACGACGGGTGGCGCTGTTCTGGTTCACGGCGGAGCGGCGTTCGCTGCGGGCGAGCCCGCGCTCAACACCATACTGGATAGCGGACAGAACGGTGGTGATCGCCAGGTACCACGCGGCACCGACCATCAGCAGCGGGATCACCTCCTGCGTGCGGTTGTAGATCATCTGGATGGTATAGAACAGCTCCGGCATCGCCAGGACATACACCATCGCCGTACCCTTGGCGAGACTGATAATTTCATTGAACCCCGACGGCAATATGGTACGCAGCGCCTGGGGCAGAATGATCCGCACCGTGCGACGCCATGCGGGCAGGCCGAGCGCGGCGGCGGCCTCATACTGGCCGTGATCGACCCCGAGGAATCCGCCACGAATGATCTCGGCGGTATAGGCACTCTGAACGAGGGTTAACCCCACCACCGCGGTAGAAAATTGCCCGAGCACGTTGATGGTTTCAAAACTGCCCCAGGTGATGCGGGTGAACGGTACGCCGATCGAGAGCGTGTCGTAGAGATAGGAGAAGTTGTAGAGGATGATCAGCACGACTATGAGCGGCAGCGAGCGGAACAACCAGATGTATCCCCACGCCAGGCTGCTTAACAGCCAGGAGGAAGAGAGTCTCGCCAGGGCCAGCAGGCCGCCAATCACCACGCTCAGCGCAGTGCCGATCAGGGTCAGCAGCAGGGTCTGCCCGACACCTGCGAGGATCACCGGGTCAAAGAACCAGCGGGCAAACACCGCCCACTCCCAGCGCGGGTTAAAGGCCACGGACTGGATCACAACGGCCAGGATAAACAGGGCCACCACGGCGCCGACGGTCCGCAGCGGATAACGCGCCGGGACCACCTTAATGGTTTCAACGTTGCTCATCGTCGTTCCTCATGCGGTTTTACTGAACGCTTCGCGTACCAGCGTTTTGGTGAAACGCAGCCGACCGTCAAACGGCGGCTGGCTGTACTCTTCCGGGTCACGGGTGAGATCGAACTGCGGCTGGTATCCCTGGCTGAGATAGAGCCGCACCGCTTCCGGTTGACGAAAACCGGTCGTCAGGTAGATCTGGCTGTAACCCGCCAGCACCGCCCTGCGCTCCAGTTCCTGCACCACGCGGGCAGCAAGCCCCTGCTGACGCAGGGATTTGTCCGTCCAGATGCGTTTAATTTCGGCGGTCCGTTCATCAAAGGGTTTGTACGCACCGGTGGCGATAATCTTCTCGTCACGTTCCAGCACGATAAACAGCCCCTGTGGCGCCAAATACCACGCCGTGAGCTCAACTTCCGCGTCCTTAGAGAAGTAGTCGCCGTAGCGGGCGGCATATTCACCGAACAGTCCCTCGATAATCGGCTGCAGTTCGGCATCTTCCGGCGAAACATCACGAAATTGTTCACGCATAGCGCCTCCTTAATCTCCCAGACCTGCCGGGTTTACCTCGGAATGAGCAATGCGCTCAACCCCTTCTCCCCAGCGGTTTAGTACTTTGTCGTAATCGCCGTTTTTGATTACGCCATTAAGCGCGGTTTGCACCGGCTCGACCAGGCCGCTGCCTTTTCTCAGCGTGACCGCGATATGCGCCGCTTTCGGCCAGCCGCCGTCCACGCTGCCGACGAGTTTGGTTTTGCCGTTGAGCGCCGCTTTCCACGCGCCAATCACGTTCGGGCCAAAGTAGGCATCCGCGCGCCCGGACTGCAGCGCCAGCGTTTGCGCCGCATCGTCTTTGGTGTAGATCGGAGTAAAGGGTTTTAGCCCCTTCTTGAGGTTCTCGGCATTCCATGCCAGCAGAATGGCTTCCTGATTGGTACCGGAGCCCACAATAATCCTGAGCCCGGCGATGTCCTCTGCTTTTTTAAGCGAGGTAATCGGGCTGGTCGATTTCACGTAGAAACCGAGGGAGTCCTTACGGTAGGTGGCGAAATCAAACTTCTCTTTGCGCGCTTTGGTGACGGTAATATTGCTGATGGCGGCATCGTATTTTCCGGACGCCACGCCCAGCGGCCAGTCTTCCCACGAGGTCGGCACCACGTTCAGCTCCAGCCCGAGGCTGTCAGCCACCAGGCGAGCGACGTCGACCTCGCTTCCCAACAGCGTTTTGTTGTCATCGGAGAAAACCGTGAGCGGCGGTTGATTCAGCCCCGCTACCGCCACGGTAAATTTCCCGGGCACGGCAAAGCGATAATCCTTCGGTAGCTGCGCCACCGCATCACCGTTTTTGACGGTGTTGATCGGCGTTTTATTGGCCTCAATACTCACGCCAGTGCCGTTAATCGTGACATTCTCTGCCCGGACGACAGGGGTAAAGGCCAGCGCGAGCGCCAGAATAAGCGATGTTTTCTGCATAGCGGTGTTCTCTTTTATTGTTGTGTGAACGTGTTTTTCGGTTGATCCAGACCTAAGCTGTCGCGCAGCGTGGTGCCGGGATAGTCGGTACGGAACAGGCCGCGGGCCTGCAAAACGGGCACTACCTGGTCAACAAAGCGCGGGAAGGTATCCGGCGTGCCGCCCTGAATGATGAAGCCGTCTGCGGCATAGCCTTCAAACCAGGCCTGAAGGCCGTCTGCAACCTCTTCCGGCGTGCCGGAAAAACGCGGGCGCGGCGACGCGGCTTCCAGCGCCACCTGGCGCAGGGTTAAGTTGCGCTCGCGGGCGTTACGCTTAATTTCATCGGTGGTGCTGCGGAAGCTGTTTTTCCCTAGATCGCCGATATCCGGGAACGGCTCGTCGAGCGGATACTGACTAAAATCGTGATGCTCAAAATAACGTCCGAGGTAATTAAGGGCATCGTGAATCGACACCAGCGCCGCCGTAGTCTGGTACTGGTTTTCCACGTCTTCGGCATCGTTGCCAACGATGACGCTGACGCCCTGGAAAATCTGTAAGTCAGACGCGCGCCGACCGTTCGTTTCCAGTTGCTGTTTCACGTCACGATAAAACGCTTTCGCTTCTTCGAAGGTGTCATGGTGGGTAAAAATGGCGTCGGCATGTTTTGCCGCCAGTTTTTTCCCGTCATCCGACGCACCGGCCTGAAAGACAACCGGACGTCCTTGCGGCGTGCGACCAATATTGAGCGGCCCGGCGACCTGGAAGAAATCCCCGTGATGATTCAGGGGGTGCAGTTTAGCCGGGTCAAAAAACTGACCGCTCTCTTTATTACGGATAAAGGCATCCTCTTCCCAGGAATCCCACAGCCCTTTCACCACATCGAGATACTCATCGGCAATGCGATAGCGCAGCGCATGTTCCGGGTGTTTTTCGCGGGAAAAGTTCTTCGCTGAACCTTCCAGCGGCGAAGTCACCACGTTCCAGCCAGCGCGTCCGTTGCTCAGGTGGTCGAGGCTGGCGAACTGCCGTGCCGTGGTAAAGGGCTCGCTGTAGGAGGTGGATAAGGTTCCCACCAGCCCCAGGCGCGAGGTAATACTTGCCAGCGCAGATAACACCGTTAAGGGCTCAAACCGGTTTAAAAAATGCGGGATCGATTTTTCGTTAATATAAAGACCGTCGGCAACGAATAAGAAATCGAGTTTGCCCTCTTCCGCTTTTAATGCCGTCTCTTTAACGAAATCAAAATTGATACTGGCATCCGCGACGGCCGCCGGATGACGCCAGGCGGACATATTTCCGGATGCGCCATGCAAAATGGTCCCGAGCCGCAGTTGACGATGTGCAGACATATTTATCTCATGATTAATCAGACGTGTTGCAGGGCGTGTTCCGCAAGCTGGGCAAAATAGCGGGCAGCGGGTTCAATTAAGGCTTCATCCGGATTAAATGCCGGGTGGTGTAAACCAAACGGACTGTTGCTGCCGATGCTGACAAACGCGCCGGGCACAGACTGGAGATAGACTGCGAAATCTTCTCCGCCCATATGTAGCTCGGCGTGATGGGTTTCATACCCCGCTTCACGGGCGACCGAGGTGGCGAAATCGGCCCAGCGTTGGTCATTGACCAGCGCAGTGGGCCCGGCAAACCAGGTGATATCAATCTGCGCGCTAAAAGCACTGGCAAAACCGGCCGCAATTTCCCCCACGCGGGCCTTCACGTTCTGCTGCACTTCCGTGCGGTGAGTGCGTAGCGTACCTTCCAGCTCAACGCTTTCCGGCAGCACGTTCCAGGTGTTGCCCCCGGCGATGCGCGTCACGCTCAGCACTACCGAATCCAGCGTATTCACATTGCGGCTGGCGACGCTTTGCAGCGCGGTCACCAGCTGGCTGGCCAGGAGAATAGCGTCGTTGCCTTCATGCGGGCGCGCGGCGTGCGCGCCTTTACCGGTAATGCGGATCGCGAAGCGGTCGACGTTGGCATAGAACGGCCCGCCACGGGTCGCGAACTTCCCCACCGGCAGGCCGGGCTCGTTGTGCATCCCAAAAATCGCGCTGACATCCCGCAGGGCACCGGCCCGCACCATGCTCTTCGCCCCCCCAAAGTTCTCTTCGGCTGGCTGAAACAGGATACGCACCCGCCCCTTAAGCGAGGCTTCCCGCGCTTTCAGTTTTAACGCTGCACCGAGGATCACGCTGGTATGGATATCGTGTCCGCAGGCATGCATCACGCCGGGCTGCTGCGAGCTAAACGGCACGCCGCTGCGCTCCTCAATGGGCAGGGCATCAATGTCTGCCCGCAGCGCGATCAGTTTGTTACCGGTCCCGATCTCCGCCACCACACCGGTCGGCAGGTCGTAAGGCAGCGGCGTGATGCCCGCGGCTGACAGCCACCGGCGCAGGCGCGCGGTCGTTTCCACTTCCTGGCCGGACAGCTCCGGGTTCTGATGCAGCTCGCGACGCCAGGCAATCAGTTGTTCACCAAAGCTCATACGGTAACCTCCCTGTTCAGACGCGCCTCGGCCAGCAAACGCAGGGACTGCACGCGCGTTGCCCCCTCCGCAACCGGCGTGTCGATGATAAATTCGTCGATCCCCCACTGCGCGTGTAGCGCGTTCAGCTGTTCCAGCACCGACTCCGCCGTCCCCACCAGCAGCGACTGGGCGCGACGGGCGATGCGCACCGGCTCACTCCCGGCCTGACGCGCAAAGGCATAGGCCTGATCCTCGCTGGCGACGGTCACGCGCTGGCCGTTTGCCAGCTCAACACCCCACACTTCGACCTTCTGCGCCAGGGCTTCGGCCTCAACCTGGGTCGGCGCGATAATCGCCTGCACCGCCACTATCACCTCCCGCGCGCTGTTCTTGCGCCAGGTCGAAACCACCTCGCGTAACAGTTCCGGATCTCCGTTCAGATGCGCGGCAAAGACAAAGTGCCAGTCGAGTGATGCGGCGAGCAGCGCGCTTTCCGTGCTGGCGCCCAGCAGAAAACCCTGTGCAGGTACCGGCGGCTGCGGCGTGGCGCGAACGGCTTCCTCCGCAGAGTGGTTTTCAGGGCGGATCCAGCGATCGAGCTGGGCCAGCTGTTCGGCAAAGCTGCCCTTTTCCTGCTGATCCAGCCCCTGCTGCAGCGCGCGGGTCGAGAGCGGTAATCCCCCAGGCGCTTTTCCGACGCCAAGATCCACGCGGCCGGGCGCCAGCGCGGCCAGCACGTTGAAATTCTCGGCGACTTTATACGGGCTGTAGTGCTGGAGCATGACGCCCCCGGAACCGACCCGGATGCGCGTTGTTTGCCCGAGGATCCAGGCAATCAGCAGCTCCGGCGAGGGACTGGCAAGCTGAGGGGTATTGTGGTGTTCGGCAATCCAGAAGCGGTGATAGCCCAGATTTTCTGCCTGCTGCGCCAGCGCTAACGTACGCGCCAGTGCATCGGCAGCCGTTTCGTTTTCAGCGATGGGGCTTTTGTCCAGAATGCTGATTCGCCATGACATGTTGCGTTCTCGTTTGACTTAACATGTCGACATTATTAAAGGCGTATTTCACCACTGAGAAACAATTAATTTACATTTAGTTTTCTGGAAATCAGATATACAGCGCCCTGCTAGGGATGAGTTTTCAGCGAAGCAATCAGCGCATCCGCCTCCTGGCGATGGGTGATGCGAACAAACTGAATGTGGGCGTATTGCGGGTTTTTCATATCAGCGTCGTAACGCTCGCGGTTAATGCGCCAGGTTTTAAGGGTCCAGATGATGATGGATTCCCGGCTGAAAAATGAGCGGCGGAAGCTTTCGCAGTTTCCGGTGCCAGGCCACAGTTCCTGTTGGTGCCATGCGCGTTTAAACGCGCGCGTCACCGCCTGCCAGAGCGTACGGACAAAACCGCAGTCCACCCACACGACCAGATCAACCTCACGCCATTTCACCGGGCGCGTGCGGTTGTAGTTGCCATCAAGCACCCAGCCGGGTGTGGCAGCGAGCGTATTTTCCAGCGTCTCCAGTAGCTCCTCATCGGGCGTTCCCTTCCACTCAGAACGCCAGTAGAGCCTGTCCATCTCAATATAAGGGAGCGACAGTTCCGTCGCGATGCGCCGGGCAAGCGTACTCTTTCCGCTCCCGCTGGTACCGATAATATTGATTTTCACCGTTCCGCCTGGCCATGCTGAAGAAAACATTTCGGATCATATCGTTTTATTTTTGTTAATGAAATGCCCGTGACGCGCTGCCTCATTGCGCGCTACCTCAACGTAATTATTAAGGATTTCTGATGATTAAAGCAGCACTTCACTATTAGTTTTGTCTAAAAACTCGCCACGATTCAGCGTGTTGTAATCCTCATCTGCTCTGACCACACGATTTCCTTCGACCTGCATCACTTTCGACACGGTTATATTTTGCGTCGCTTATGAATTGCAGGTAGGATGCCTCGCCATGTTTCGCCTTATCCATACGCAGAATGACTGGGAAGGCGACATGTGTTTGCGCAGAAGCAATCGTTTGTATCGCTCTCTGCCAGGCAGGACTATCACGATAATGGTTCAGACAGGCAAACAGGTAACTCAATGAAAACAAGCAATAAAAGCGCAGCCGATCATCACGCTGCTAAACGTCGCTGGTTGAACTCCCACGAAGAGGGCTACCACAAAGCGATGGGCAACCGTCAGGTGCAAATGATCGCCATCGGCGGCGCTATCGGAACAGGTCTGTTTTTAGGTGCTGGTGCGCGTCTGCAAATGGCTGGCCCGGCTCTCGCCCTGGTGTATCTGGTGTGCGGGATCTTCTCTTTCTTCATTCTTCGCGCACTGGGTGAACTGGTGCTGCATCGTCCGTCCAGCGGGAGTTTTGTTTCCTACGCCCGTGAATTCCTCGGTGAAAAAGCGGCCTACGTGGCAGGCTGGATGTACTTTGTCAACTGGGCGATGACCGGTATCGTCGATATCACCGCCGTTGCGCTCTACATGCACTACTGGGGCGCGTTCGGTGACGTGCCCCAGTGGGTCTTTGCCCTTGGTGCGCTGGCGATTGTCGGCACCATGAACATGATCGGCGTGAAGTGGTTCGCCGAAATGGAGTTCTGGTTTGCGCTGGTAAAAGTGCTGGCGATTGTGATTTTCCTGGTCGTCGGGACCGTGTTCCTCGGCAGCGGTAAGCCGCTGGATGGCAATGCCACCGGCTTCCACCTGATAACCGATAACGGCGGTTTCTTCCCGCACGGTCTGCTGCCTGCGCTGGTTCTGGTTCAGGGCGTTGTGTTTGCCTTTGCCTCTATCGAACTGGTCGGTACCGCAGCGGGTGAATGTAAAGACCCGCAGACCATGGTGCCGAAAGCCATCAACAGCGTGATCTGGCGTATCGGTCTGTTCTACGTTGGTTCCGTGGTGCTGCTGGTTCTGCTGCTGCCGTGGAATGCCTATCAGGCTGGTCAGAGCCCGTTTGTCACCTTCTTCTCTAAGCTCGGCGTGCCTTACGTTGGCAGCATCATGAACATCGTGGTGCTGACGGCGGCACTCTCCAGCCTCAACTCCGGCCTTTACTCTACCGGTCGTATCCTGCGCTCTATGTCGATGGGCGGTTCTGCGCCGAAGTTCATGTCGAAGATGAGCAAGCAGCACGTACCGTATGCCGGTATTCTGGCGACCCTGGTGGTGTATGTCTTCGGTGTATTCCTGAACTATCTGGTGCCGTCTCAGGTCTTCGAGATCGTTCTGAACGTGGCCGCACTTGGGATTATCGCCTCCTGGGCCTTTATCGTGGTTTGCCAGATGCGCTTGCGTAAAGCCATTAAAGAAGGCAAAGCCGCAGACGTCAGCTTTAAGCTGCCGGGCGCACCGGTGACCTCATGGCTCACCCTGCTCTTCCTGTTTAGCGTGCTGGTACTGATGGCGTTCGACTACCCGAACGGTACCTATACCATCGCCACCATTCCGCTGCTGGCCGTATTGCTGATCGCAGGCTGGTTCGGCGTACGTAAACGCGTTCACGAAATTCACAGCACCGCGCCGGTTCATCCTGATGATGAAAAACACGACGCACCGCTGGTGGAAGAGACCTCGCGTTAATAAAAAAGCCGGGTGGCGGCTTCGCCTTACCCGGCCTATATCTTATCGTTTTTGTAGGCCCGGTAAGCGCAGCGCCACCGGGCAATTCCCACATTAGAGTGCAATACGAATCACATCGTCAGGCTGAGTGGCTTCCTGCTGGCGAGTGGATTTTTGTTTCACCGTCACGTACAGGATTTTGCCATCGGCAGACAGCGCCAGGCTATTCGGGTAGACAGGCGTGTCGAAGGTTTTTGTCACCTTATAAGACTTCGCGTCAATCACGCTCACTTTACCGGCTTCACGGTGCGTCACGTAGGCTTCATTGCGAGCCGGGTTAAACAGAACCGCCAGTGATTCAGGCGCCGCAATTTTCTCAATCACGCTGCCGTCTTTCAGGCTCACCACCAGCACTTCCGGCTGTTTTGAGTCGGTCAGGAAGGCACGCTGACCGGCGGTGTCCAGGCTCAAATTCAGGTAGAAGTGTTCTTTGCCGTCGTCCTGCACTTTTTTGCGGCTGAGGATGGTGTTGGTGGCGGTATCAATGGTGACCAGCTCGCCGTCCGCATTCGTTGTATACAGGCGTTTCGCCCTGGCATCAAGCGCCAGCCCGGTGCTGTAGGTACCCGTATTTGCGATGGTTCCTTTCAGCTTCAGCGTGGCGCCATCCACCACCCAAATCACGCTCTCTTTGCCCACCCCGGTGATGTAAATCGTGTTGCTCGCGTCATCCGCCACCAGCTGTCGCGGCTGCAGCGGTTTCACCGTTTCGCTGCGCTGGCGACTATCGAGCACCAGACGCCCTTTCACGTCGCCCGTTTTCGCATCAATGGCCGTCACCGCACCGTTGATCGTGTTACCCAACCACAGGGTTTGCGTCGCGCCGTCGAGGGTTGCACCAAAAGGTTTGAGATCGCTATGAATGGCCTGCGTGACCTCCAGCGTGGCAGGATCAAGACGATAGATAATCCCACCCTTGTCAGTTTTACGGCTTTGCGACGTCGCAACCCACAGCGCATTCTCCTGCTGGCTGACCGCCATTTCATAGGCACCTTTACCCACTGCTTTACGCAGCATCTCTTCGGCGGCATGCACCTGGAAGGTTCCGGCAAACAGTAAAGCGGCAGACAGCAGAGAGGTGCTCAGTCGCGGTGAGCACAGATGGCGTAAAGACATAACAATTCCTTTTTTGAAAAATGGGAGTACGGCTGACATCGCTTCCGGCTGGCAACGTCATGGCGTCGCCGTTATGATAATGAGAATAGTAATCATTAATGAGTTAAAAGTGGAGTTTTTCTTTCCCTTCTCGCCTTTCATTAACGCAATGTGCGGTTATAGTTTTCAAAACATTTACAAAACCTTTAACATGTATGGACATGTTCCATTTGGTTCGTTTACACACCACAACCGGTTTTACTCATGAAAATCATTTCTGCCCGTAAGGCATCTCTCCCGCTGCTGCTGGTCCCCGTTGTTTTTGTGCCGCTTAGTGCGATCGGCGCAGAGGAACAAACCATGATCGTCAGCGCCACGCCGCAAACCGTATCAGAACTTGATACCCCGGCGGCGGTCAGCGTCGTGAATGGCGATGATATGCGTCATGCCACGCCACGCATTAACCTCTCTGAATCGCTTGGCAGCGTTCCCGGGCTGCAAATCCAGAACCGGCAGAACTATGCCCAGGATCTCCAGCTTTCAGTGCGTGGGTTTGGTGCCCGATCAACGTTTGGCGTGCGCGGCATTCGCATGTATGTCGACGGTATCCCTGCCACCATGCCGGACGGACAGGGCCAGACGTCTAACATCGATCTCTCCAGCATTGACAGCGTTGAAGTGCTGCGTGGCCCCTTCTCTGCCCTGTACGGTAACGCCTCTGGCGGCGTGATTAACATGACTACCCAGACCGGGCAGCAGCCACCGACCCTTGAGGCGAGCAGCTATTATGGCAGTTACGGTACATGGCGCTATGGAATGAAAGCCACCGGCGCCATGGGGGACGGAACGCATGCGGGAGACGTGGATTACACGGTTTCGACTACCCGCTTCACCACCAAAGGCTTCCGCGACCACAGCGGCGCGCGGAAGAATCTGGCTAACGCCAAACTGGGTGTACGCATTGACGACGCCAGCAAGCTGACGCTGATTTTCAACAGCGTGGACATGAAAGCCAACGATCCGGGCGGGCTGAGCTATCAGGAGTGGCAAAACAACCCACGTCAGTCTCCGCGCGGCGATCAGTACAACACGCGCAAGACCATCAAGCAGACCCAGGCCGGGCTGCGCTATGACCGCCAGCTTAGCGCTCAGGACGATCTGAGCGTGATGATGTATGCCGGTGAGCGTGAAATGACGCAGTATCAGTCGATTCCGTATCAGCCGCAGCTGCGACCTTCTCACTCCGGCGGCGTGATTGATATGCAGCGCCACTATCAGGGCGTTGATACCCGCTGGACGCACCGTGGTGAGCTGCTGGTGCCGGTCACCTTCACCACCGGTCTGAACTATGAAAACATGAGCGAAGATCGTCGCGGGTACGAAAACTTCGTGATGAACAACGGCGTGCCGGATTACGGCGTTAAAGGCGATAAGCGTCGTGATGAACGCAATCTGATGTGGAACGTCGATCCTTATCTGCAAACCAGCTGGCAGTTAACGCAGAAACTTTCCGTCGACGCGGGCGTGCGTTACAGCTCGGTCTGGTTCGATTCCAACGACCACTACGTTACGCCTGGGAACGGCGATGACAGCGGTGACGCGAGCTATCACAAATGGCTCCCGGCAGGCTCGGTGAAATATGCGGTGACGGACGCGTGGAACCTCTATGCGGCCGCAGGACGTGGATTCGAAACGCCGACCATCAACGAACTTTCTTATCGCGCCGATAATCAGGGCGGCCTGAACATCGGCCTGAAACCTTCCACGAACAACACCTATGAAGTGGGCAGCAAAACCCGCATCGGTAATGGTCTGCTGACGGCAGCGCTGTTCCGCACAGACACAGATGATGAGATCGTGGTAGATGCCAGCGCTGGCGGTCGTACAAGCTATAAAAATGCCGGGAAAACTCGCCGTCAGGGGGTAGAAGTCTCTCTCGATCAGCAGTTTGCTGAGAACTGGAAACTGAAAATGGCGTGGACGTACCTGGACGCCACCTACCGCACCAACGTCTGCGGCGATGCCGACTGTAATGGCAACCGTATGCCGGGCATTGCCCGCAATATGGGCTTCGCGTCGTTTGGCTGGCAGCCAGAAGAAGGCTGGTACGCGGGTTCTGACGTGCGCTATATGAGCGACATCATGGCTGATGACGAAAACACGGCGAAAGCGCCGTCGTACACGGTGGTTGGGCTCAATACCGGGTATAAATTTAACTATGGCAACTGGGGGATGGACGTCTTTGGCCGCGTAGATAACCTGTTCGACAAAGAGTATGTCGGCTCCGTTATTGTTAACGAATCGAACGGGCGTTATTACGAGCCCGCACCTGGCCGTAACTACGGTGTTGGTCTGTCGGTCTCTTATCGCTTCGAGTGAGAAAAAAAGTAAAGTTTATTTTATAAATGAAATAATGCTCCTGATGGCAATAAGCCATCAGGAGTTATTCACCAGATAAATAATTAGGTGCGGGATATAGTCGCTCTGCTAAATAATCTCTTAGTTAAAATATTGTCGCTGTAAAAGCGTATTCGCTTCATCAATCAACTTATCAATCGCCTTCTGGCTGGCATCAACATCTCTTCTCTCAAGGGCTGAAAGCAGTTCGTCATAGTGATAAGTCGACACTTTGATGTCATCAAGCTCACGGTGAAGATAGTTAATACACGGGCCGATGCGCACCCATAGCTGTTCAATCAACGCATTCAGCGTCGGCATTTCGGCATACTGATAAAGCGTAAACCGGAAGACACGATTCGCATGGAGCGCCTGCTGGACGTTCCCGTTGCGCATGGCCTCATGAAATACGTCCGACAATTTGCGCAACGTCTCCAGCTTTTGCTCAGACATATTCTGACAGGCTGCGGCGACTGCCATGGGCTCAAGCTGTTTGCGAATGGCGTTAATTTCGTTATAACGATCCAGCGTGACCTCTGGCACCAGAAAGGCCTGCGCGGGCGTAGCGTGTAACGCCCCTGCCGACACCAGACGCAGCAGCGCTTCGCGGACCGGCGTAATACTGGTTCCCAATTTATCGGCAATCTCTTTCGTAATCAGCCGTGCGCCAGGTTTGAGGGAGCCTGTAATTAATGCTCCTTTCAAACTGAGTTCAACTTGCATGGTAAGACTGATCCTTTGGGCTTTTTCTAAGTGATCCAAATCAAGCATGTTCAATTCCTGTAGCTAAAACTTAATGCTATTTTTAAGCGTCGGTTTAATAAAACGACGCTGCTTCGATATATCCTGTATCGTCATGCCTGGTGGTGGGAAGTACGTAAAAACAGCAAAAAAAGCAAACTGTGATTTTTTATCGGCTTCGGGCGCATCCGGGATGATGGCGCGAAAAACCATGTCCGTTAATTAAAGACAATATATCGTATCTTCACAAATAAATATGGCGGGAAACCCCGCCATCATGCTTTTTATTTATTGTCACCCGCGACGCGAATCACGACTTTGCCGAAATTTCGACCTTCCAGCAGGCCAATCAGCGCCTCGGGCGCGTTCTCCAGCCCATCCGTGACCTGTTCACGATAGTGAATTTTACCTTCCTGCACCCAGCGCCCCATCTCGTCCTGGAACGCCTTAATGTGGTGGCCATAGTCCTGAGCGATAATGAACCCCTGCATCCGAATACGTTTCTTCAGAATGGTGCCCATCAGCAGCGGCAAGCGATCCGGTCCTTCAGGCAAGCCCGTCGCATTGTAGCCACTCACTAGGCCGCAAACCGGCACGCGCGCAGAGGTATTCAGTAGCGGCAGTACGGCGTCAAAGACTTTCCCCCCGACGTTTTCATAATAGACATCAATCCCTTTCGGGCAGGCGTGCTTCAGCTGGTCGGCAAAATCCGCCGCGTGGTGATCGAGACACTGATCAAACCCAAGAACATCAACGGCATGACGGCACTTTTCTGCCCCACCGGCAACGCCCACTACCCGGCAACCTTTGATTTTGCCAATCTGCCCAACGGTGGCGCCAACCGGACCTGTCGCCGCAGCGACCACCAGCGTTTCACCCGCTTTCGGTTGTCCGATATCCAGTAACCCCATATAGGCGGTAAAACCAGGCATACCCAGAATACCCAGCGACCAGGAAGGATGAGACGGATTGTCGCCCAGCTTGACCAGGCCGCTGCCGTCCGAAAGTTCATATTCCTGCCAGCCGCTGTAGCCCAGCACCCATTCACCGGGTTTGAAATCGGGATGGTTTGACTGCTCAACGCGGCTGACCGTTCCCCCGACCATCACGGCACCCACCTCTACCGGAGGGGAATAGGATGGCGCATCGCTCATGCGACCCCGCATATACGGATCCAGCGACAGCCAGACGGTACGAAGCAACAGCTGCCCCTCAACGGGCGTGGGAACAGGTTGTGTTTCCAGACGAAAATTTTCCGCGACCGGCGCGCCCTGTGGACGAGAAGCCAGCACCCAGCGGCGATTTTGCGAAACAGCGTGATTCATCAGGATCTCCTTCTGCTACAAATGTCATTACAGCCTGGCTCATGAACGGCGTTATCGCTTCCTTTACGAGCCCGACTGGTTAAGCCGTACAACCAGGTAGACACAGCTTTCATTCGTTTCGTTGATGAAACGGCAGTCATTTGGCGGCCCAAGTTCAAGACAGTCACCGGCCTGCATCTCGTGGCGTGTGTCGCCTTCCTGAAACACCAGCTCGCCGGACTGCAGCCAGATGAGCTGACGAGCCAGCGCGTAAGACGATGCGGGCATCGGCACATCGCTCCCGGCAGGCAGTTCTACCTGAACAAGGTCGATGGGCAGATCGGTACGGGGAGAAACATGACGGCGGAGATAGTGCGTTTGCGGGTCGCGCCAGACAGGCTGATTGGCAAGGCGCAGGAGTTTACCTTCCTGCATCTCCGCGCGTGCAATCAGCGTGGACATGCTGATGCCAAACGCGCCGGACAGGCGGGCAAGAAGAGTCGCTGTCGGGCTGCTGTCTCCGCGCTCAATTTTGTGGATCATCGCGCGCGAGACCCCTGCCCGGTCAGCCAGCTCGCTCAGGGACCATCCGCGGGACTCGCGTTCAAGACGAATTCTTGCACTAATTCGTTGATTCATTGTGTCTGTTATTGTGTTCATGACGTCATACTATAGTGTATGAATGGCATTTCAATGGGGTTCTGATAACAAAAAAATAGGGCTTATGGCGTAGCGCCCGGAAGATGCAGTTGTGTAATATCGTATCTACAACGTAATACTATAGTGAACAACACACAGAGGGAACATAATGATCGTTCGTCATGCCTGCAAAGAAGACTGCGCTGCAATAGGAGAGATCTATAACCACGCGGTGCTGCACACTGCCGCTATCTGGAACGATAAAACCGTCGACACCGATAACCGTATCGCGTGGTTTGAGGCTCGTACACTTGCAGGCTATCCGGTTCTGGTGAGCGAGGAAAATGGTGTTATTACCGGATACGCCTCTTTCGTTGACTGGCGAGCCTTTGATGGTTTCCGCCATACGGTAGAACATTCGGTCTATGTCCATCCGGATCATCAGGGCAAGGGGATTGGCCGCACGTTGATGAAAGCGCTGATTAACGAGGCCCGCACCCTCGGTAAACATGTGATGGTGGCCGGTATTGAAGCGCAAAATCAGGCCTCCATTCACCTTCATGAAACCCTCGGTTTCGTGACTACCGGACAAATGCCGCAGGTGGGAACCAAGTTTGGCCGGTGGCTGGACTTAATCTTTATGCAGCTGCAGCTTGACGAGCGCAGCGACCCGGACGCTATTCCATGAATCAATCACTGACGCTGGCATTTCTGGTGGCGGCGGGGATCGGTCTGGTGGTGCAGAATACCTTGATGGTTCGCATCACCCAATCCTCCTCCACCATTCTGATCGCGATGCTGCTCAACTCGCTGGTCGGCATCGTGCTGTTTGTCAGCATTCTGCTGCTGAAACAGGGCGTCGCCGGGTTTAGCGAGCTGGCCGCAACGGTGCGCTGGTGGACGCTTATTCCGGGACTGCTGGGTTCGTTTTTCGTATTTGCCAGTATCAGCGGATATCAGAACGTTGGCGCAGCGACCACCATCGCCGTACTGGTGGCCAGCCAGCTGATCGGTGGGCTGGTGATGGACGTTCTGAGAAGCCATGGCGTTCCACTCCGCGCCCTGGCAGGCCCGGTGTGCGGTGCGGTGATGCTGGTTGTCGGGGCCTGGCTGGTCGCACGACGCCAGTTTTGAGGCTACAGAATCGTGCCGCCTTTGGTCAGCTGTTCCTGCCGCGCGTCCATTTCTTCTTTATGCTGCTTACCGTGATGCGAAATCGCGGTACGCAGACGCTGCTGCTGGGTATAGCGTTCTTCCCGGCTGAGCTCGGCATCATCGCTCAGTTCAATCAGCAGTTCGTTCATATGGGCAATCACGCTCTCGTCGATGGCGGCATCCACGCGGGCGATCACGTCGTTTAAATGTGACATTGTCACTCCTCCTCACGTGCGCGGTGGCGCTACGCTTACCGGGCCTACGGGTGCAAAATGTAGGCCGGGTAAGGCGTAGCCGCCACCCGGCAATAAAATGCTTAGTTCAGCTTCGCTTTTGAAAAATCACTGCCCATCAGGCTCACGCTGTACCCGGTCACGTTGCTGCGGGTCGCATAGAACGTTTTGCCGTTTGCCAGTGCGATCCACGGCGCCTGCTGGTAGAAAATCTCCTGCGCCTGGCCATAGAGCTTCGCACGCTCAGCTGGATTGCTGGTCAGCTTCGCTTTTTGTACCAGGGAATCATAACCTTTATCGCACCAGCGTGCGGCATTTGACCCGGTTTTAATGCTGTTGCAGCCCAGCAGCACATCGGCAAAGTTGTCCGGGTCGCCGTTATCGGACATCCAGCCAAACAGTGCGGAATCATGTTCGCCTTTACGCATTCCGGAGAGATATTCGCCCCACTCGTAAGAGACGATTTTTGCCTTTACGCCCACCTTCGCCCAGTCGCTCTGGATCATCTCCGCAATGCGACGCGAGTTTGGATTATACGGACGCTGAACCGGCATTGACCATAGCGTAACGTCTGCGCCCTTCTCCAGCCCGGCCTGCTTCAGCAGCGCTTTCGCTTTTTCCGGATCGTAGCTGTAATCCTTCAGCTCGTTATTAAAGCCCATCATATTGGGTGGGATCGGCGATTTTGCCACCGTCCCCGACCCCATAAAGACCGCGTTAACGATAGCCTTTTTGTCGGTCGCGTAGTTCAGCGCCTGGCGCACCAGCACGTTATCAAACGGTTTTTTCTCGGTGTTAAACGCCAGATAGCCGACGTTCAGCGCATCAACCGAGTGCAGCGTCAGGTCTTTGTTCTTCTTAATCACCTCAAACTGCACCGGAGACGGCGCGGGTATAATCTGGCATTCGTTGGTCTGCAGTTTCGCCAGACGCGTCTCCACATTTGGCGTGATGGAGAAGATCAGATGTTTGGTCGGCACCTCGCCATCCCAGTAGTTCGGATTAGCGACGTAGCGGATCAGTGAATCCACTTTGTACTGCTGCAGCACATAAGGACCGGTACCGATCGGCCAGGTGTCCACGTTTTCAGGCGTACCTTTTTTCAGCATCGCATCGGCGTATTCTGCGGAGAGAATCGAGGCAAAATCCATCCCCCAGTCGGCCAGGAACGCGGCGTTGGGTTCACTCAGGGTGAACTGAACGTGGTAATCGTCGACTTTTTTGACGTCCTGAATCAGCTTATCAAGACCCACGTCGTTAAAGTATTCATAGTTACCCTGGGACACGTTGTGGTACGGATGCTTAGGGTCTTTCTGACGCATAACCGAGAAAATAACGTCATCGGCGTTAAAGTCGCGGGTCGGCTTGAAGTATTTGTTGCTGTTGAACTTCACCCCTTTGCGCAGGGTAAAGGTATAGGTCTTACCGTCCGGTGAAATCGTCCAGGATTCCGCCAGCGACGGAACCGGCGTGTTTTTCACCGGGTCGAAATTGATCAGGCGGTTGTACAGTACCTGAGAACTGGCGACAAAAGAGGGGCCGGAACTGGCGATTTGCGGGTTGAACGACTCGGGTGACGCTTCAGAACAGTAAATTAAGGTGTCGTTGTTTGCCGCCCACGCGGCACCGGCTGGTAAAAGCGCGCTCAGCGCAAGGGCGAGCAGTGTTTTCCCTGTAGACATGGTTATAACCCTGACAGTTTTATTATATAGGACAGTAATAACAGCACAGCCGTTATGACCTGGCAAATAACGAAACACTATCAGGTTATTCTAAAGCCGCGTTTTTTGCTGGTTTTACGGTCAGCATCCGAAAAGATGATTTGCCTTAAGTGCCATTATCCGTCAAGCACAACCGTCACTTTCTATGCCGCAAGAAATCGGCCCTTTTAGCGTCTCTTCCTCCGTTTGTTTTCTTCCTCGTTTCGTTAAAGTAACGGTGTGAAGAAGTATATGGGATCAAATCGTGGCTAAAACTCTTTTACGCAGCGGTAACCTGGATGATTTTCAGGCCGTGGGCGGCGGCGGACAAGCCGTTTTTGAATCAGCGTTACAAATTCGGGAAGCGCTCCGGTTGCGCAAACAACAGGCTATCGTTGACTGTCTGGCGATTCCGCAGGTCAACGACAGCGGCGACCGCGTGGACTGGTACTCCCCGGTGGAGGGAAACGTCACCAGCTGGAAAGCGGCTGATGAGGACGACCGCTATCGCGCCCTGCGCTATCTGGAAAACACCCTTGCGAGCGTAGAGTCGTTAAGCAAGAAATGCCTTCAGTCGCCGAAAACAGCGCAACAGCTCTTCGGCTCGCTGCTGTCGAAAGCATTTCAGTTCCCTGGGGAAAATTTCGTTTTTCTCGTCGACGGAAAACCGATCCTGTGCTTCTGGGGTTTTGTGAACCTGAATGAAAATGCGCGTGACGATGTCCTCGACTGCCTGCGTGAATCGCTGATCCCTGAGCCCGCCCCTGTTGTGATTGAAGATCCTGAACCCGAGCCCGAGCTAGTGCCCGAACCGGCCATCACCTTTGAAAAAGCTGACGAGCCGCTGATTGCCCCGGTCGCCGCGATACGGATTACGCCGGAAGACCTGTATGCGCCCGAGCCCGCACCGGTTGTTGCGCAACCTGCGCCTGAACCCGCTCCTGTCGTCATCACGAAGAAGCGTCGCGTTCCCCTTTGGACGCTGCCGGTCGCGGCGGTGATCGTTGCCGCTATTGCCGCCCCGCTGATGTGGCCAAAACCGGCCCCTTCTGCAGAGCCCGCGCCTGCGCCGGTCCCTGAGCCCGTGGCTATCGCCCCAAAACCGATCAAAGCCGTTGAGCCACTGGCGATGAATTTACCCCTGCATCAGGCTGAGGTGGTGGCGAGCAAAGAAAAAGAGCCTGAACCCGCTCCCGTGGTGATTGTCGCGATCCCGAAAGATGCCATGGTAATGGAGGCCGGTCAGGTGAAAGCCGGATCGACACGCTTCCTGAACGGTACCTGGCGCGCGATTCTCGACGTGAAAGATCCGGTCACCGGCAAGCCACCGTCAATGCGCTATCAAATCCAGAACAATAAAGGTTTCGCCCGCATAGTCCATGGCGACAATATTGTCTGCCGCGCGGAGATCTTCTCCGGGCTACACAGCAATGGTGAGCTGATGATCAAGAGTCGCGGCACGGCCCGCTGCACCGACGGTTCCCGCTACCCGATGCCGGAAGTCGCCTGTAAAGCCGGCACCAGCGATATCGCAGAATGTCGCGCCCGTTATGATGCCAACACCGTCGTCCCCCTGACGTTCAAGAAAGCAGGTGCCTGATCCTATGCTGGTAAATCTTTGCGACTATAAACAAAGCGTTACGCTTATTGCCAACAGCGGCGTGCAATTCCTCGATTTCGGGCTGACGCCGCAGGACACCGCCAGCCACGGGCGCTTCGTACGTAAGACCGCCAACGGCCCTCTTCTACGCCTCGATTTCGATCTGGTTAACGGGCGCTATACCGTGCCGGGAACGCACGGCGGCCAGCCTGAAGTGGTTAAACCGGAAACGACTATCCCGCTGCAGCAGTCCCTTGCGGTGCTGGACGGCGTCTGGCTTCCCGTCCCGTTCCTGCGTTTCAACCCGCCGCGCACCTTTGTGGAGGGGCCGGATAACTGGGCCCGCGTGCAGGTCCGCAAGCTCGACACCCCCGACACCGCAGGCAATACGCACCGCGTGACCCTCGCCCTCGACAGCCAGATTGCGGAACATGCCACCTCCGCGCTATCGCCGGTTGAAAACGATATTCTGAACGGCACCCGTTTCGCGCTGGCCTGGCGCGATAGCGAGGTTGAAAGCTTCCTCGACCAGACCTGGATTGACGGCTGGCTGCGTGAAGCATTTACCCAGTATGCTGACGGCGTTGAAAATCGTTCTGAACGTGACCTGCATCAGGCGATGCGCAGCTTTGAATATCAGGCTCACTGGCTTAACCTGCTGACCATGCTCGGTGAACAGCTCACCGTGCCGGAAGTGAAATTTGTTACCCATACCCTCAGTACGCCAGCGATTCCGGTCGACCTGATCCTCGACGTCGGTAACACTCACACCTGCGGCGTCATTATTGAAGACCACGGCGATGCGAACGATGGACTGCGGCAGACCGCCGAGTTACAGGTTCGTTCATTGAGCGAGCCGCAATTCCTCAATGAGCCTCTGTTTACCAGCCGTCTCGAGTTTTCCGAAGCACGCTTTGGCAAACAGCACTTCTCGGTTGAAAGTGGACGCGAAGATGCGTTTGTCTGGCCGTCGATCGTTCGCGTGGGTGATGAAGCCCGCAAGCTGGCGATGCAGCGTCTGGGAACCGAAGGGAACAGCGGCATCTCCAGCCCGCGTCGCTATTTGTGGGATGAAACACCGGTGGTGCAGGACTGGCGCTTTAGTCAGATGAACGGCAAAACCCAGCGTGAGCCGCTTGCCACGGCGTTCCCGCTGATGAACCTGATGAACGATGACGGTGAACCGCTGTTTACGTTACCGCAGGACGAGCGACTGCCGGTCTTCTCGCCTCAGTACAGCCGCAGCACCCTGATGACGCATATGCTGTGCGAGCTGCTGGCGCAGGCGCTGGGTCAGATCAACAGCGTCGCCACCCGCCTGCGTCTGGGCTTCCCTGCCTCGCCACGCCAGCTGCGCACCCTGATCCTGACCCTGCCCTCGGCAATGCCAAAGCAGGAGCGCGAGATTTTCCGTCGCCGCATGTTCGAAGCCATCGCCATCGTCTGGAAAGCGATGGGCTGGCACCCGCAGGATGAGGATTTTGCCACCCGCAAACAGCAGGAAAAAAGCGTGGTGCCGGTCCCTGAAATCCAGATGGAGTGGGATGAGGCCAGCTGTGGTCAACTGGTCTGGCTGTATAACGAAGCGATCTCCCATTTTGGCGGCCAGACGGAAGCCTTCTTTGCCTCCCTCGCCCGCACGGATCGTGAGCCTGAGCCGGGTGTGCAGCCCGGCCGCGCATTGCGCGTCGCGTCTATCGACATCGGTGGCGGCACCACGGATATGGCGATCACCCATTATCAACTGGATGACGGCTCCGGTAATAACGTCAAAATCACGCCGCAGCTACTGTTCCGCGAAGGGTTTAAAGTGGCGGGCGATGATACCCTGCTGGACGTGATTCAGCGCTACGTGCTGCCCGCCCTGCAAACGCAGCTGCAGAAATCCGGGATTGCGGACGCCTCGCTGCTCATGGCGTCGCTGTTCGGCGACTCCGGGCGTATTGATACCCAGGCCGTGCTGCGCCAGCAAACGGCGCTACAGCTCTTTATGCCGATTGGCCACGCCATTCTTGCCGCGTGGGAATCCAGTGACGTTGACGATCCGCTGGCTGGCCTGCATGCCACCTTTGGCGATCTTCTGCCGCAGAAACCAACCCGCAACGTCATGAATTATCTGCAGCAGGCGATTGATCATGCCCTGCCTGCGGGCTCAGAAGCGTTCGACCTGTTCGCCGTACCGCTGCACGTCAATTTCCGCGAGATGCAGGATGCGATGCTGGCCGGTCAGTTTACGCTGACCTCTCCGCTTCACGCAGTCTGTGAAGCGATTTCCCACTACAGCTGCGATATTCTGCTGATTACCGGTCGCCCTGGCTGCCTGCCCGGCGTTCAGGCGCTGATCCGTCACCTGCAGCCGGTGCCGGTCAATCGCATCGTCTGGCTGGATAAATACCAGGTACATGAGTGGTATCCGTTCAGTCAGCAGGGGCGCATTGGTAACCCTAAATCAACCGCCGCCGTGGGTGCCATGCTGTGCAGCCTGGCGCTCGACCTGCGTCTGCCGCGCTTCAACTTTAAAGCCGCGGACATTGGCGCGTATTCTACCGTGCGTTATCTCGGCGTGCTGGATAACACCGTTAATACCCTGCGTGAGGAAAACGTCTGGTATCAGGATATCGACCTCGATAAGCCGGGCGCAAAACTCGACGCACGCCTGCACTTCCCGCTACGCGGCAACGTCACCCTCGGCTTCCGGCAGCTGGCGAACGCACGCTGGCCTGCCACGCCGCTTTATACGCTCAGCATCAATTCGGCTGAACTGGCGAAAGCGATTGCCGGTGACGGCGTGCTGAACGTGCGGCTTAAGCTCTGCGGCGGCAGCAAGCAGGAAGGTCCTGAGTCCTTTGAACTGAGCGATGCCTGGCTACAGGACGGCACACCGGTAGCGCCTGACGCCTTAACCTTCAAACTGAATACTCTGGCCGATCGCCGACACAGCGGCAGCCACTACTGGATCGACAGCGGGAGCGTATACCTGAAATGACAGCGACGACCACCACCACTCAGGCGTTAATCGGGTGGATTAATGAGACGCGCATGAATGCCCCTGTTCTGGACAACGATGCTGACGCCCTGCTTGCCCGCATCAACGCGGCGCAGGCGCGAGAGCAGGCTATTGAACGTGCCCTGACCCGCCAGAGCAGCATTGGACTTTACGGTCATTCGCAGAGCGCAAAAGCACACCTGCTGCTGTCGCTGTGCGGCAGCGGTAATGGACGGCTAAACGTTACGCCAGGCCAGCGCACCTTTGACTATTTTTCGCATATCAATCCGGGTCATGCCCTGACCAACATGGCCGTCCGCTTTACCCGGGAAAACCGGGAGGTGGTCGATGAGGCGTTTCCGCTACGTCTGAGTCTGATCACCGAGGCCGAGCTGGTACAGCTGTTTATTGCCCGCACGACGCTGCATCCGCAGATGCGCGCAGTGGATAAGGCGGTCATTGAGACCCGTCTTGAGAAATGGCGTGGCCTGCGTCAGCCGCAGGGCGTACCGGGTATCACGGCGCAGGAAGTGGGTGCCATCGCCCGCTTCTGGCAGTGCACAATACCCGCTGCGAAACAGCAAATTGATGATGCCCTGTGGTATGAGCTTGCCCAACTGGTGCCTTCACTTGATCTCAGCACCCGGGCAAGCGTCTGGTCGCTGCTGTGGGGTGAGCAACAGGAATTCACCCAACAGTGGCTGAAGCTCGCCCATGTTCTGCACCAGACCAGCCATGCCAGCGAGCTTGCTGCTCCGCTGAGTCTGCTGGTAGATAGCTTTGGCTTGCCGGGTGAAGGGTTCCTGACGCATGGCACCTTAACCCAGCAGGACGCACAGGAGACGCTGCTTCATCCGCTGAATAACGGCGACATGCTCAACGCCATCAGCCTCCCGGTTGACGTGCTGGCCTTCCTGACCCGCGAGCTGGTTCTGCCGGTTGAGAGTGGTGCGCTGGATAACGTTGATATCATTGATATTCCGGTCTTTGAAGACAGCAGTGCCGATCCGTTAGCGCAGGCAAAATGTCAGTGGTTGCTCGACCATTACCGCCAGCAGCTACAGCCTGACGTGCTGGTTATCTGCAATTCGACAGCGCAGCACGAGCAGACGGCCAAAAAAGCAAAAGTGTTAATGAACTGGGTCAAAGAGACGCAGCCTGCTGAAGAGTCTGCCCTGCCGGGGCTGGTGTGGGCGATTACCCCGCATGACGCCCGCTTTACCACCCGCCAGAATCTTGATGAAGCCGTACAGCATCTGCTCGGTAAACCGGGTTTACGCTGGGGCACGCTGCAGGCGCTGGATAGCCACAGCATGCAGCGCGTCATTGAGTGGTTGTCTCAGGCCACGCTCCCTGCGCAGCGGCAGAAGCGCCTTGGAACGCTGAAAAGCTTGCTTCGCCAGGAGCTTTCGGCGCTAATGCGCAGTTATCTCGCCCCGCTGGTTGAGGAACCGGCTACCCGACGCGCCCAGGCCGAAAACATGGTGCGCACCCTGCAAAGCAGTGCCGCCCGTCACGGCGAGCTGCTTGAAGGATTGATGCCGCCGATGAAAGCGTTTGAAACACTGCTCGCCGTCCAGCAACCGCGCGAGGAGCAGGTCAATGGGCTGTTTACGGATACCATTGATCTGTTTACCGATAACGCCCAGGAAAGTGCTGGTCAGTTCCAGACGAAGGACAAGGCGCGTCTGGCACACAGAGTATGGATAAATCATCTGCGTCAGTGGAGCCGTAATGAGGCCACGGCCGCCCGTCTCGGTCTGGAACCCGCAGTATTACAGCAAATCGCGGATGTTCTGGTGGTCACCAGCTACCGGCTTAATCTGGCGCAACAGCTTCAGCGTATTGTTGAAGCGGATAAGAGCAGCGCCGCGCAACTGCACGCCGTGATGGGCAATTTCGTTGGCTGGCTGGGGTATGACCAAACGCCTTCAGCAGAGCGTCCGGCAAGCCGCATCCGCAAGGGACAGGCTATCTTCGTTACGCCCGTCGTCAGCAGCGCCGCGCCACGTCTGACGCGTCTGGCGGAACAGCCAGTCCATGCGGCCACCGCGTACGTTTACGACTGGCTGGTTGCCCTCTATAGCCGGGCGATAGAGAACATTGATTACCAGCATCCGCATGATATTCAACCTGACGCACGTCAGGCATTACGGGCTTTAATCATGTAGTTGCCATTCTTGCCGGGTGGCGCTGCGCTTACCCGGCCTACATTCCGCCATAATATCAATACCTTGCACAATTCATCGTAGGCCCGTGCAAGCGTCGCGCCGCCGGGCGAAACTTTTGCGCACATCACTCCGTCATACACCCGGCTAACGTCTGAGCCAGTGCTGACGGATTTTCCCACGACATAGAATGCCCCGCCGCAGGGATAATTTTTACCTCAACGCCTTTCTGCTTCAGATTATCAACATCGTCGTCAGGCAGAGAATGTTCGCCGAAGATTAGCGTCACCGGGCACGAGAGCGACAGGAATTGCGTTTCCCATACCGGCATTACACCCTCAACCAGGCTCTTTGCTCCGCGCCAGACTGCATACGGCGCATTGCTTTGCAGACACCCCGCCCACGCTGAGGTTTCTGCGCTGAGCATGGCGTCATAACCCTGTTCCAGAAACTGCTGTTCGGTTTGCGCCGCAATCGAGCGGCTGAACATCCCACCACCCGCGTGAAAATTAGGTTCCGACACCATCAGTCCTTTAACACGCGTTCCCAGCATTGCCGCCGTTTCAATCGCGATACTGCCGCCCATGCTGTGGCCGTATAACCAGAAGGCATCCAATTCAAGGTGGTCAATCAGCTCTGCCACCACGCGGGCCTGGTCAGTCGTGCGGTAGCTGTAGTGCTCGGGTTTATCACTGTAACCGCTGCCGGGCAAATCAATGAGAATGGCCCGGCGTGCGCCAAACTTAAGGTCACGGACAACGCGGGGATATTCATAGGAAGAGGCACACCCCAGCCCGTGGATGAAGACCACGGGCTCGCCTGAGCCGGGCAAATCATGCCAGCGCACGGTGCAACCCGCCTGCTGCGAGTAAAAACTGTTCATAAGCACTCCTTTTACGATGCACTGTGTATTTATACAGTTATCGAATCAGGAATGCCATGTTCATCTGGAAAAAGTGGAAGCGTGCTTCAGAAAAGCGAGATCAGGAGCGCAACGGGGAAGCTCATCGGCCAGGTCGACCCCACCAGAAACGCGCTGAGCAGGCGGATGCGTTTGCGATCTTTTGAAAGGAACCAGGTAATTAATGCACAGATGGAAGCCATCACTGCGTAAAAAACCAACATCTTTTGATACAACGTCATTCTGTATACCAGAGCCGAAAAAATAACCGCACGCAATATGCGTCATATGTTGATACAGATCAAGTTTTTTCGTTACAGAATAACCACTTAAATATTATGGCTAATAACAATGGAGTAGCTTGCTTAACACGCAGGGCGAAGAAGGAGAATGCCCGGCCGCGCAAGCGGCCAGGCAGGATGGCTTAGTGTTTGATCATCACATGCCGGACGACCGTATAATCCTCAAGTCCGTACACCGACATATCTTTGCCGTAGCCGGATAACTTCATGCCGCCGTGCGGCATTTCGCTCACCAGCATAAAGTGGGTATTCACCCAGGTACAGCCGTACTGCAACCGCGCACTCAGACGATGAGCACGGCCCACGTCTTTGGTCCAGACCGATGACGCCAGGCCATACTGTGAATCATTCGCCCAGGCCAGCACCTGCGCTTCATCGTCAAATTCAGTGACGCTCACCACCGGCCCAAACACTTCGCGCTGAACAATGGCATCGTCCTGTTTTGCCCCCGCCAGCAGGGTCGGCTGGAAGTAGTAGCCAGCCCCCTCCTTTTTGCTTCCGCCCGTCACAACGCTGATATGACCGAGCGCTTTCGCCTGATCGACAGCCTGACAGACGCGTGAAAGGTGAGCGGCCGAACTTAGCGGCCCCAGTTCAGTAGCGGCATCTTCCGGCGCCCCCATTTTGAGGCTGGCGACCGCAGCACCCAGCTTTTCAACCAGCGCAGGATATATGCCTTTCTGGGCATAAATGCGGCAGGCCGCCGTACAGTCCTGCCCGGCATTGTAGAAACCAAACGTTCGCACCCCTTCGACAACCGCGTCCAGGTCAGCATCATCAAAAACGATTACCGGAGCCTTACCGCCCAGCTCCATGTGGGTGCGCTTAATGGAGGACGCCGTATGGCCGATGATATGCTCGCCGGTGGCAATTGAACCGGTCAGCGACACCATGCGGACTTTGTCATGCCCGGTGAGCGGATCGCCAACCGTCTTACCGCGACCAAATAACACGTTCACAACGCCTGCCGGGAAGATATCTTTCGCCAGTTCTCCCAGTTTTAACGCCGTCAGCGGCGTGATTTCAGAGGGTTTGATCACCACGCAGTTACCGGCAGCCAGCGCGGGTGCCAGCTTCCAGGCTGCCATCATCAGCGGGTAGTTCCACGGCGCAATCGATGCAACTACCCCCACCGGATCACGGCGGATCATCGAGGTGTGCCCCTCAAGGTATTCACCTGCGGCCAGACCGTTCAGGCAGCGGGCCGCCCCGGCGAAGAAACGAAACACGTCGACCACCGCCGGAATTTCATCCCCCAGAGCACAGTGGAGCGGCTTCCCGCAGTTGAGCGATTCAAGCCTGGCAAATTCTTCACCCTGCGCCTCAATGGCGTCAGCCAGTTTCAGCAGACATTCCGCACGCGCTTTGGGCGTGGTCTGCCCCCAGTCGATAAAAGCCCCATCGGCGGCCTGAACAGCCGCGTCAACTTGCGCGACAGAGGCTTCAGCAATCTCCAGCAGTACTTCTCCGGTGGCCGGGTTGTATACCGGCTGCTTTTCGCCTTGTCCGGCGACCAGTTCACCCTTTATCAGCAGATGTGTTTGCATAGCATTGTCCTGTTCAAATCAATGTTATTTCCCGCTGCCGGCGATGTTCTCGCCATCGCGGGTTAGCCACCAGGCACCCAGAATGGGGAAAGTTGTCACCAGCATGACCAACAGTGCAACAACGTTGGTGACCGGCACGTCGCGAGGACGGCCGAGCTGATTGAGCAACCACAGAGGTAACGTGCGCTCGTGTCCCGCCGTAAAGGTTGTGACGATGATTTCGTCAAACGACAGGGCAAAGGCCAGCATTCCGCCCGCCAGAAGTGCTGAACCCAGATTGGGCAACACCACATAGCGGAATGTTTGCCACCCGTCGGCCCCGAGATCCATTGACGCCTCCACCAGACTCCAGGAGGTGCGTCTGAACCGGGCAATGACGTTGTTGAACACCACCACCACGCAGAATGTGGCGTGCCCGACAACGATGGTGAAAAAACCCGGTTCAAGGTTGATCGTTTTAAATGCGGTCAGCAGCGCCAGACCGGTAATGATTCCCGGTAAGGCAATGGGCAACAGCAGCAACAGTGAAATGGCGTTTTTGCCAAAAAAGTCGCTTCGCCACAGCGCCGCTGCAGCAAGCGTGCCAAGCACCAAGGCAATGGCGGTGGAGAGCGCGGCAATCTGAAGTGACAACGTCACGGATTCAATGATATCGCCACGCCCCGCCGCCACGCTAAACCACTTGAACGTCAGCCCCTGCGGCGGGAAGCTGAAGGCAGCATCTTCAGTGTTAAAGGCGTAGATCGCGATAATCAGCAGCGGGAAGTGCAGGAAGATGACGCCTCCCCATGCCGCCACTTTCAGGAACAACGGTGCGCGTTCAGAGTGCATCGAATGCTCCCAGACGTTTCACGAACGCCAGATAAAGCGAAATCAGCACAATGGGAACCAGCGTAAACGCAGCCGCCATGGGCATATTGCCGATAGCGCCCTGCTGAGCGTAGACCATGTTACCGATGAAATAGCCCGGCGGCCCCACCAGCTGCGGGACGATGAAATCCCCCAGCGTCAGGGAAAAGGTAAATATCGAACCCGCGGCAATTCCCGGGATCGCCAGCGGCAATACAACATAGCGAAAGGTCTGGCGGGGGCGCGCGCCGAGGTCGGCTGAAGCCTGCAGTAACGACGCTGGCAGACGTTCCAGCGCGGCCTGCACGGGCAGGATCATAAACGGCAGCCAGATATAGACAAAGACCAGAAAGCGCCCCAGCCCGGAGGTGGATAACGTGTTACCGCCTATCGCCGGGAGCGTAAGAAGTGAGGTGAGGATCGGTTCCAGCCCCATATGACTGAGAAACCATTGCGCCACACCATCCTTCGCCAGCAGCAACGTCCAGGCGTAGGCTTTGACAATGTAGCTCGCCCACATCGGCAGCATCACGGCGATATAGAAGAACGCTTTCCACTTGCCGCGGGTGTAACGCGCCATATACCAGGCCATCGGGAATGCCAGAATGGCGCTGGCCAAAGTGACCGCGATCGCCATCGTTAAGGTGCGCAGGATGATGTCGTAGTTTGCCGGATTGAAGAGCGCCTGAATATTCGCCAGCGTCAGGTCCGGCGTGACCGCCATGGTGAAGTCGTCAAAGGTGTAAAACCCCTGCCACAGTAGGGTCAGCAACGATCCGAAATAGACGATGCCAAACCACATCAGCGGGGCAAGCAGCAGCAGGAACAGGCCGAGCGACGGCTTACGCCAGAACAGTGCCGTCATGCGGCTCAAGCGGCCGTGCGGTGCGGGAGGATGAGCGACACTCATATCCATTTCACCTTTCCTCATGCAGGCGAATCATCGCCTCGCGTGACCACGAGGCCATCACCGCCTGCCCCGGCGCAATGCCGCTCAGCAGCGAGACATCGCTGAGGTTGGCCTGGCTGACCAGCAGTTTGGCCCCCTCGGCAAGCTTCAGCTCCAGGCGCGTGGCGGCTCCCTGATACTGAACGGCCTGCACGATACCCTGAACCTGAACCTCACCGCCCTCGTTCAGGCGAATATGTTCCGGGCGCAGGGAATAGATACCTTCCATGCCGCAAATTTTCTGCGCAAGCGCTGCATCAAAGACGTTGGACGTGCCCACAAAACCGGCGACAAACGGCGTGCGCGGACGCATATAGAGATCGCGCGGGGTATCCACCTGCTCGATGCGGCCGTTATTGAATACCGCCACCCGGTCCGACATGGAGAGCGCTTCGCCCTGATCGTGGGTGACGAAAATAAAGGTAATGCCGAGTTCCTGCTGAAGTTTCTTCAGCTCGAATTGCATCTGTTCGCGCAGTTTGAGATCGAGCGCGCCCAGCGGTTCGTCCAGCAGCAGGACGCGCGGTTCATTGACCAGCGCCCGGGCGATGGCGACACGCTGGCGCTGGCCGCCGGAAAGTTGCGAAGGTTTGCGGGCGATGGCAAAGCTCAGCCCTACTTTTTCCAGGGCATCACGCGCCTGGGCATGGCGTTTCTTCTTGTCGACGCCTTTCACCATCAGCCCGTAGGCGACATTATCGAGGATCGACATATGCGGGAATAGCGCATAATCCTGAAAGACGGTATTTACATCCCGCTCCCATGGCGGTAGCGCGCTCGCCTCTTTGCCGAAAATAGAAATCGTGCCGCCTGACAGCTGTTCAAAACCCGCTATCAGGCGCAGGCAGGTAGTTTTGCCGGAGCCCGAAGGCCCCAGCATGGAGAAAAACTCCCCGTCGCGAATGGCAATGGTCACCCCGTCCACCGCCCGCACATCGCCATACAGCCGGGAAACATTGTTAAATTCTACTGCGTACGTCATGTTCTGCTCCCGGGCGATTATCGTCCACCCATGATGGCGATGTAATCCTGCGTCCAGCGGCTGTACGGCACGAATTTGCCACCTTGAGCGGTCGGGGTTTTCCAGAACAGGATTTTGTCGAATTCGTTATAACCGTTTGTTTCACAACCTTTATCACCCAGCAGCGTACTGGCTTTACACCCTTCAGGCACGACGGGCAGTGAGCCGAACCATGCCGCCAGATCGCCCTGCACTTTTGGCGTCAGCGACCAGTTCATCCATTTGTAGGCGCACATCGGGTGTTTTGCCTGGGCGTGGAGCATGGTGGTATCCGCCCAGCCGGTTACCCCTTCTTTCGGGAAGACGGTGGCGATGGGCTGGTTCTCAGCCTTCAGCGCATTTGCCTGATATGGCCAGGCGCTGGAAGCCACAACGCCTTCATTTTTGAAGTCGCTCATCTGGACGGTGGTGTCATGCCAGTAGCGGTGGATCAGGGCATGCTGGTCGCGAAGCACTTTCAGCACCGCGGCATATTGTTCTTCGGTGAGCTGGTAGGGATCGCTGATGCCCAGCTGTGGCTGGGTGGCTTTGACGAACAGCGCCGCATCGGCGATATAAATTGGCCCGTCATATGCCTGCACGCGACCCTGATTGGTTTTACCGTCCGGCAGATCCTGTTTGGTAAAGACCACACTCCAGCTGTCCGGTGGCGTCGGGAAGGTTTTGGTGTTGTACATCAGCAGGTTTGGCCCCCACTGATAGGGCGTACCGTAGACCTTGCCGCCCACGTTAAACCATTCCCCCTTCACAATGCGCGTGTCGAGGGTTTTCCAGTTCGGGATGAGTTCGGGATTTATCGGCTGAACGCGTTTGCCCATGATCAGGCGAAGCGATGCATCGCCTGACGCGGTGACCAGATCGTATCCCCCTTTCGCCATCAGGCTGACCATTTCATCTGACGTGGCCGCCGTTTTCACGTTAACGGCACAACCGGTCTCTTTTTCAAACTGGGTGACCCAGTCATAGTTTTTATCGGTCTGCCCACGCTCGATATAGCCCGGCCAGGCAATAATATCCAGACGACCTTCCCCGTCACCTATCGCCTTAGGTGGTTCTGCGGCGTGCGCTGTCATGATAGTCATGCCGAGCGCGCACAGGCTGCTGCGGGCAAATTTTTTGCTCATAAGAATTACTCCTGTCGCAATGAAATTTAGCGGCAGCCGTGCCGTAAAAATATCTCCCTTATTAAACGTAGACCGCGCAATTGCGCCGCACCGTTTGGCTTCAGGAAATTTCATCAAGGTGTGACCGAGGGCGCATTCCCCGTTAACTGGATTATAGACAAGGGGTTAGCGGCGCGAGGCAGTATGCAGATTTCCTATGACCGGGCACTGCGAAATATTCGTAGCGCCGTCATCAGGATAAGAAATGTTTATTTAAATAAGGGGAAAAAGATTATTTCAACATCGTGCTAATTAATTTTCCTAACTGAATCACCGCCTGCTCTTCTCGCTCTCCCCACGCCCAGGAGGTATTAAAACGGAAGAACGGTGTCCATGCGTCAGAAGTGGAAAACATTTTTCCTGGCGCAATGCTGATATGGTGCGTTAAGGCCTTTTCACTCAGCAGCCCGGCATCCAGCAGTGCCGGAAGCTCCAGCCATAAAAAGTAGCCGCTGTCGTTATGGTGAATTTTGACCCCGGCGGGCATATGGCGCAGCAGTGACTGCCAGGCTTGCTGTTTTCGCTCAGCGAGCGTTCGTCGCAGGCGGCGAAGATGGGCGTCGTAGCGTTTAGTCGCCAGGTAGTCCACCAGCGCCAGCTGCATAGGGGAGCTGGTCGATAACGTGCTCATCAGTTGCAACTGCTGAATGCGTCGCGCATGTTTTCCGGCCGCCACCCAGCCGATACGAAATCCCGCCACCAGACATTTTGAAAAAGAGGAGCAGTGAAGCGTCATGTCGTCCCGATCCCAGGCTTTTGCCGGAAGCGGTTTTTCGCGGCCGAAATAGAGCTCACTGTATACATCGTCCTCAATCAGGGTGACGTTATGCTTTGTCAGGAGGGCGACCAGACGGGCTTTTTTCTCTGCACTTAGCGTAAAACCAAGCGGATTCTGGCCGTTGGTCATCAGCCAGCAGGCTTTTACCGGATAGTCATTCAGCGCCTGTTCAAGGGCGTTCAGGTCTATCCCCTCCCGGACGTCTGTGGCGACCGACAACGCTTTGAGCTTCAGGCGTTCCAGCGCCTGCAGCGCGCCATAAAAGCAGGGGTTTTCGACAATCACCCAGTCGCCAGGCTCCGTCACCGCCTGCAAACTCAGGTTCAGCGCTTCGAGCGCGCCTGCGGTAATGACAATTTCGTCCGGCGAGATGTTCATCCCCTGCTGCGCATAGCGGCGCGCAATGGCGTGGCGGAGTTCAGCGTTACCCGGCGGCAGGTTTTCAATCACGCTCATCGCAGTCGCCGTTTTGCTGACGTTAGCCAGCGAGCGGTTGAGCTGCTGAAGCGGGAAAAGCCGGGGATCGGGAAAGGCGGATGCGAAAGGAACGACAGACGGATCGCGGCTGGCCTGAAGGACATCGAAGATATAGGTGTTGATATCCACCGCTTCGTCACGCATCACCTGGGCAGGCGGCACAGGCTGGTGCGTGGTCGGGCGCGAGGCAACGTAATAGCCCGATTGTGGCCTGGCGACAATGCGTCCCTGACTTTCCAGCATCTGATACGCGTGGCCAACAGTCATGAAACTCATGCCGCTGCTCGCCACCTGCTCTCGCAGGGAAGGCAGTTTATCGCCCGGCAGCCATACGCCAAGCTCAATTTGCGAGATAATTTGTTGCGCCAGACGCTGGTATTTTTTCATCAGATTCTCCTTATTGCCGACAGTGTATATCAGCAGGAGAAAAAGAGAAGATTTTGCTAACTGTTATGAAAAACCGGGTAGATTACTTACGGTACTCGGTGGTGTGATTCATCGCGGAACGCGCAGCAGCGAGGTGGTCGAGCGTGATCATCGACGATTTGCAAAAAATGCATTTTGCGCCGAATGGGTTTTTCTCAGACACATCAAAGACTGAAGTGCGGTACTGCGAGCCATGACAGCATGGGCAGCGGAAATGGATATAAGAAGTCATAGGATTCTCCTGTTAACGTAAAAACGTAAATTACTAATGGGCCGATTGGGCAATATTGGTTTTAAACAAAACGAATCGGAATGTAGATAAAGACCCAAGAGAGGCTGCGGAGAGGCACAACGTGATGAGAACTGCTTTATAAAACTACGTCAGATATTTTTTTGGACTCAAAACCAGAAATCCATTAACGCATGTTGCTGACGGCAAAGCAAGCGGATTGATGCGTAAAATTCATAAAAATAATTTTTTTATTCCGTAACGGTAATCTATATCAGTTTGTAAAAGCGGGAGTCTGAATCAAACTGTTATGGTTAAAATTCGCTGTTCTGCGTCTGATAGTCCGATCTCTGCGCCTATACCATAACAACACACCGTTTGACATTGAGGCTGTGCATGTTTGGTTTGGATGCTTTTCACCTTGCGCGGATACAGTTTGCCTTTACCGTATCCTTTCACATTATTTTCCCGGCAATCACCATCGGCCTGGCAAGCTATCTTGCCGTGCTCGAAGGATTATGGCTGAAAACAAAAAATCCGGTCTGGCGCTCGCTTTACCATTTCTGGTCGAAGATTTTTGCCGTTAACTTTGGCATGGGCGTAGTCTCCGGCCTGGTCATGGCCTACCAGTTTGGCACCAACTGGAGCGGCTTTTCACAGTTTGCGGGCAGTATTACCGGCCCACTCCTGACCTACGAAGTGCTTACCGCATTCTTCCTTGAGGCCGGTTTCCTCGGCGTGATGCTGTTCGGCTGGAAGAAAGTCGGACCGGGACTGCACTTCTTCTCCACCTGCATGGTGGCGCTGGGGACTATTATCTCCACCTTCTGGATCCTCTCTTCGAATAGCTGGATGCAGACCCCGCAGGGCTATGAGATTGTCAACGGCCAGGTGGTGCCGGTGGACTGGTTCGCTGTGGTGTTCAACCCCTCCTTCCCTTACCGCCTGCTGCATATGTCGATCGCCGCGTTCCTCAGTAGCGCCCTGTTTGTTGGTGCATCCGCAGCATGGCATTTGCTGCGCGGGAATAATAATCCTGCCATACGGGCAATGTTTTCAATGGCACTGTGGATGACGCTGATTGTCGCTCCCCTCCAGGCTATGGTTGGTGATATGCATGGGTTGAATACTTTAAAGCATCAACCCGCCAAAATTGCCGCCATTGAGGGCCACTGGGAAAACCCACCGGGCGAGCCGACCCCGTTGCTGCTGTTTGGCTGGCCTGACATGGAGCAAGAGCGCACCCGCTTTGGTCTGGAGATCCCGGCGCTGGGAAGTCTTATCCTGACGCACAGCCTGGATAAACAGGTCCCTGCCCTTAAGGAGTTCCCGAAAGAAGATCGCCCAAACTCGACCATCGTCTTCTGGTCATTCCGCATCATGGCGGGCTTAGGCATGCTGATGTTGCTGCTTGGGGTGATGGCGCTCTGGTTGCGCTACAAAAAACGCGTTTATTCATCCCGCCCGTTCCTGTGGTTTGCCCTGTTAATGGGCCCATCCGGGCTGATTGCGATTCTGGCAGGCTGGGTCACCACCGAAGTGGGCCGCCAGCCGTGGGTGGTCTATGGACTCCAGCGAACGAAGGATGCGGTATCAGCCCACGGCGATCTGCATATGAGCGTGAGTTTGCTGGCCTTCTTCGTCGTCTACACCTCGGTGTTCGGCGTCGGCTACAGCTATATGGTTCGCCTCATCAAAAAAGGCCCGCAGCCACACGAATCTTTCGCCACCGCGTCCGATGGACGTCCTGCACGCCCGCTTTCAGCCGTCACTACTGAACATAAGGAGCAGCCGTAATGGGTATCGATCTTTCCATTATCTGGTTTGTGATCATCGTCTTTGCCACGCTGATGTATATCGTCATGGACGGCTTTGATCTGGGGATCGGGATGTTGTTCCCCGCAACGCCAAACGCTGACGATCGTGATGTGATGGTCAACAGCGTCGCGCCGGTATGGGACGGCAATGAGACCTGGCTGGTGCTTGGCGGCGCCGCCCTGTTCGGCGCATTCCCGCTGGCGTATGCGGTGATCGTTGATGCCCTCACCATTCCGCTGACATTAATGCTGATCGGACTTATTTTCCGCGGGGTGGCATTCGAGTTTCGTTTTAAAGCCACGCCCGCCCACCGCCCCTTCTGGGATAAAGCGTTTATTGGCGGTTCCATTCTGGCAACGTTTACCCAGGGCGTGACGGTGGGCGCCGTCATTAACGGTTTTACCGTGACAGGCCGAACGTATACGGGTGGTCCGTTTGACTGGTTTACCGCATTTAACCTGTTCTGCGGTGCGGGTCTGATGGTGGCCTACGCGTTGCTGGGATCGACGTGGCTGGTAATGAAAAGCGAAAATGCGCTGCAGCAAAGGATGCGGGCGTTATCCAAAACGTTACTGATTATCCTGCTGGCATTTATTGCGGCGATCAGCCTCTGGACGCCGCTTGCCCACCCGGCCATTGCCGCACGCTGGTTTACGCTGCCGAATCTGTTTTATCTGTTGCCGGTTCCTGCGCTGGTCGTGATTTTTAGCCTGTGTCAGTGGCGCTGCCTGAATAATCCTGACAGCCATAACCGTCCGTTTATCCTGACGTTAGGGCTGATATTCCTTGGTTTTAGCGGGCTTGGGATCAGCATCTGGCCGCATATTATTCCGCCATCCATCACCTTGTGGCAGGCCGCTGCGCCAACGCAAAGCCAGGGCTTTATGCTGGTGGGTGCGCTGTTGATCATCCCCGTCATTCTGGTCTACACCTTCTGGAGTTACTACGTATTTCGCGGCAAAGTTCAGCATGGGGAGGGTTATCACTGATGCAACAACCGGTCTGGAAAAGAGTGTTGTGGCTGGCCATTATCTGGGGCGGCAGCGTACTGGCGCTGGCTGCGGTCAGTATGCTCTTTCGCATATTGATGACGGCAGCCGGGTTTAAATCTCATTAATCGTCATTCCGGGCAACCGCTGCGTTGCCCGGCTCTCCCCGCACTTTCAGATAAACCCCATTAACGCACGTCAGCGTATCGTTACACTGGTAAAAGATTCACAGTATTTATTATTTGAGAACAAAAATGAAAAAGCTCATTGCGTTAAGTGTTATCAGTCTTGTCCTGACCGGCTGCGTTAATCCGGGCAAAGCGTCCGTTCAGCCAGAGCAGCTGAAGAACCATCGTTTTGTACTGGAAAATGTGGATGGCAAAGCCGTGAAGGGCATGCCAACACCACCTGAGATCAGTTTTAACGCGCTGCCCGCTCTGAACCTGGTAGATAACATCAGCGTGTCTGGCACGATGTGTAACCGCTTCAACGGACAGGGGAAATTGTCCGAAGGTGAACTGACAGTGAAAACGCTGGCAATGACGCGCAAACTCTGTACTGAACCGCAGCTTAACGAACTCGATCACACCCTCGGCGACATGCTGCGCAAAGGGGCGCAGGTCGACCTGACGGAAGACCAGTTAACGCTGGCGACCGCCGACAAAACGCTGATGTTTAAACGTGTTGACTGATCAGTAATTACCGCAGCTTCCAACGGCAAGCGACTGTTCACTGCAGCGTTTGCCGTTTGGCAATGCGCACATCCCAATAGCTGAACCATCAAGCTGGCGGGCAACCGACAGCGAGCCGCCAATCATGGCACAGTTGGCTTGTCCTGAGCTGGACATTGACGCTCTCATTCCCGGCGCTACGTGAGCCGCCGTCGCCTGCTGAACAGGCTCACTGCTACATGCCGACAATAATAATGCGGCACACCCAATCAAAAATGCTGAACGCATGCTCTCTCCCCCGTAAATAATGCGAAACCTATGCATAATAGGCATCACCTCCCGTGTCGTCGAGAGCGGAAGTGCGTATTTATGCGCTACTGAAACAATTTCTCGCAATTTTTTTACCCTTTAGTTGATCTACTCATTGATGACGAGAATATCGAGGACACAAAAGCGAAAATCGTAAAACCCCCTGTTTGCTAGACTAAAGAGATAATATTCAAAGCTTGTCGTCTTATGACAGGCCCTCTTTTTTGCGCAATGTAAGGGTGTCGTCCTATGCAAACTATTGACGGTAATGGTGCAGTTGCCTCAGTCGCGTTTCGCACCAGCGAAGTTATCGCCATATACCCGATTACGCCAAGCTCGACCATGGCGGAACAGGCGGATGCCTGGGCGGGAAACGGGGTAAAAAACGTCTGGGGTGATGTCCCGAGAGTGGTTGAAATGCAGTCTGAAGCGGGAGCGATCGCTACGGTTCATGGTGCGCTGCAGACAGGCGCGCTCTCCACGTCGTTTACCTCCTCACAGGGATTGTTGTTGATGATCCCGACGCTGTACAAACTCGCCGGCCAGCTGACCCCCTTCGTCCTGCACGTCGCCGCACGTACCGTTGCGACCCATGCGCTCTCCATCTTTGGCGATCACTCCGACGTGATGGCCGTGCGTCAGACAGGCTGCGCCATGCTCTGCGCCAGCAGCGTTCAGGAAGCACAAGATTTTGCGTTGATTTCGCATATCGCCACGCTTAAAAGCCGCGTGCCGTTTATCCACTTCTTTGATGGTTTCCGCACGTCTCACGAAATCAACAAAATCGTCCCGCTGGCGGACGATACTATCCTGAATCTTTTGCCGCAGGCGGAAATCGACGCGCATCGCGCCCGTGCCCTTAACCCGGAACACCCGGTAATTCGCGGGACATCAGCCAATCCGGACACCTATTTCCAGTCCCGTGAAGCCACGAATCCGTGGTACAACGCGGTTTATGACCACGTCGAGCAGGCAATGAATGATTTTGCCGCCGCGACCGGGCGCACGTACAAGCCGTTCGAATACTACGGCCATCCGCAGGCTGAACGCGTGATTGTGCTAATGGGTTCCGCCATCGGCACCTGTGAAGAGGTGGTTGACGAGCTGCTGACCCGTGGAGAAAAGGTCGGCGTACTTAAAGTGCGTCTGTATCGCCCGTTCTCGGCCAAACATCTGCTCTCTGCCCTGCCGGAAAGCGCGCGTACGGTGGCGGTGCTCGACCGAACCAAAGAGCCTGGGGCGCACGCTGAACCGCTTTACCTGGACGTCATGACCGCCCTGGCAGAAGCCTTTAACCAGGGCGAGCGAGAAACACTTCCGCGGGTGATCGGCGGTCGCTATGGCTTATCCTCCAAAGAGTTCGGGCCGGAGTGCGTGCTGGCGGTATTTAATGAACTGCGGGAAGCAAAACCCAAACCGCGCTTTACGGTGGGTATCTATGATGATGTCACGAACCTGTCCCTGCCGTTGCCGGAAAATACGCTGCCTTCAACCGCCAAACTTGAAGCACTGTTTTACGGCCTGGGCAGCGATGGCAGCGTCTCGGCGACCAAAAATAACATCAAGATCATCGGTAACTCGACCCCGTGGTATGCGCAGGGTTACTTCGTCTACGACTCCAAAAAAGCGGGTGGCCTGACCGTTTCCCACCTGCGCGTCAGCGAGCACCCTATCCGCTCGGCCTACCTGATTTCTCAGGCCGACTTTGTTGGCTGCCACCAGCTGCAGTTTATCGACAAATACCAGATGGCGGAGCGCCTGAAGCCAGGCGGTATTTTCCTCCTCAATACGCCGTATAGCGCGGATGAGGTCTGGGCGCGTCTGCCGCAGGAAGTACAGACGGTCCTGAACCAGAAAAATGCCCGATTCTATGTGGTCAACGCGGCAAAAATTGCCCGCGAATGTGGCCTGGCTGCACGTATCAATACCGTGATGCAGATGGCCTTCTTCCATCTGACCCAAATCCTGCCGGGCGACAGCGCACTGGTAGAGTTGCAGGGCGCGATCGCCAAAAGCTACAGCAGCAAGGGACAGGAGCTGGTAGAGCGTAACTGGCAGGCGCTGGCGCTGGCGCGCGAGTCGCTGTCCGAGGTGCCGCTGCAGCCGGTGAATGACGCCAGTCCGAACCGTCCTCCGGTGGTCTCTGATGCGGCGCCTGATTTCGTTAAGACCGTAACGGCAGCCATGCTGGCCGGGCTGGGTGACGCCCTGCCCGTCTCCGCGCTGCCGCCTGATGGAACCTGGCCGATGGGTACCACGCGCTGGGAAAAGCGCAATATCGCCGAAGAAATCCCGATCTGGAAAGAAGAGCTATGCACGCAATGCAACCACTGCGTCGCGGCCTGCCCGCACTCGGCCATTCGTGCCAAGGTCGTGTCACCGGAAGCGATGGAAGACGCACCGGCCAGCCTGCACTCGCTGGATGTAAAATCCCGCGATATGCGCGGACAGAAATACGTTCTGCAGGTCGCGCCGGAGGATTGCACCGGCTGTAACCTCTGCGTTGAGGTCTGCCCGGCGAAAGACAGGCAGAACCCGGACATTAAAGCAATCAACATGATGTCGCGCCTGGAGCACGTTGAAGAAGAGAAAGAGAACTATGACTTCTTCCTGAATCTGCCGGAAATCGATCGCAGCAAACTGGAACGGATTGATATTCGGACTTCGCAGCTCATCACGCCGCTGTTCGAATACTCTGGTGCCTGTTCCGGCTGCGGTGAAACGCCGTATATCAAGCTGCTTACTCAGTTGTATGGCGACCGGATGTTGATTGCTAACGCCACCGGCTGCTCGTCCATCTACGGCGGTAATTTGCCCTCTACGCCTTATACCACCGATGAAAAGGGTCGCGGTCCGGCCTGGGCAAACTCACTATTTGAGGATAACGCCGAGTTTGGCCTGGGCTTTCGCCTCACCGTTGATCAACACCGCGCGCGAGTGATGCGCTTGCTGGAGCAGTTCGCCGGGCAAATTCCTGCCGAACTGAATGCCGCGCTTCACGCCGAAGCGACACCCGACGTGTGTCGCGAGCAGGTGGCAGCGTTGCGTCACGCCCTTCAGGGGGTCGCGGGTGCAGAGCAGTTGCTGACCGACGCTGACGCGCTGGTCGAAAAATCCATCTGGTTGATTGGCGGCGACGGCTGGGCTTACGACATCGGCTTTGGCGGGCTGGATCACGTCCTGAGCCTCACCGAGAACGTCAACATCCTGGTGCTGGATACGCAGTGTTATTCCAATACGGGTGGGCAGGCGTCGAAAGCCACACCGCTGGGCGCCGTCACGAAATTTGGTGAACACGGTAAGCGCAAAGCACGCAAGGATCTCGGCGTGAGTATGATGATGTACGGCCACGTTTACGTCGCGCAAATCTCGCTCGGCGCGCAGCTTAACCAGACGGTGAAAGCGATTCAGGAAGCAGAAGCCTATCCCGGCCCATCGCTGATCATTGCCTACAGCCCGTGCGAAGAGCATGGCTACGATCTGGCGCTCAGCCACGATCAGATGCGTCAACTGACGGCGACCGGCTTCTGGCCGCTGTACCGGTTCGATCCGCGCCGTTCGGACGAGGGGAAATTACCGCTGGCGCTGGATTCGCGTCCGCCGTCAGATGCGCTGGCAGAGACGCTGATGCAGGAGCAGCGCTTCCGTCGCCTCAATGCGCAACAGCCTGAGGTGGCGGAACAACTCTGGAAAGACGCCGCTGCCGATCTGCAAAAACGGTATGACTTCCTGGCACAGCTGGCCGGGAAAGCCGAAAAATCAGCCAGCGACTAACGCCACTGCCCGGCTCGTCCGGGCATTTTTTTGTCATAAAAAAAGCCCGATGCTTTCACAACGGGCTAATCCAGATAATCAATGAATATCGTTTTAGTTACCTAAATAACATTCATATGAATTATGGATAAATAATCTTAAAGGCATATAACGACGCAAAGACTACCTGAACTGGCGACTCATTAAAAATTTTTATTTGTTATGGTATAACCTTAATTATTCACCAAACAAATGATCATTACCGTGGTTTAATTCAGTTTAGATTTAACTCAATTCGTAACAATTATATTTTATTACTCTTCTGCGGAGTGTTTTAGCATGAGACCACTTTCTTATTTGGAAAGTTCAACAGGTAATTAAATAAAAACAACCGCAAAGGAATACCAAAATGCAAAGAAAAGTACTGGCTCTGATGATTCCGGCTCTGTTAATGGCTGGCGCAGCACATGCGGCAGAAATTTATAATAAAGATGGCAACAAATTAGACCTGTACGGAAAAGTAGACGGCCTGCACTACTTCTCTGATGACGCCTCTAAAGATGGCGACCAAACCTACATGCGTCTGGGTTTCAAGGGTGAGACGCAGATCAACGACATGATGACCGGCTACGCCCAGTGGGAGTACAACATTCAGGCTAATAACACTGAAGGGTCTGATAACCAGTCCTGGACGCGTCTGGCCTTCGCCGGTGTAAAAGTGGGTGACTACGGCTCGTTCGATTATGGCCGTAACTATGGCGTGCTGTACGACGTGGAAGGCTGGACCGATATGCTCCCTGAATTCGGCGGCGACTCTTACACCAATGCGGATAACTTTATGACTGGCCGTGCGAACGGCGTCGCAACCTATCGTAACACCGACTTCTACGGTCTGGTGCCGGGTCTGAACTTTGCGCTGCAGTATCAGGGCAAAAATGAAGATGCCAGCAACAACCAGGAAGGCACCAATAATGGCCGCGACACGCGTCATGAGAACGGTGACGGCTTCGGTATTTCGACTACCTACGACCTTGGCATGGGCATCAGCGCCGGTGCTGCGTACACCTCTTCTGACCGTACCAACGACCAGGTGACGAATACCACTGCGGGCGGTGATAAAGCAGATGCCTGGACGGCAGGCCTGAAATATGACGCAAATAATATCTATCTGGCGGCGATGTATTCTGAAACCCGCAACATGACCCCGTATGGTGATAATACCGACACCGTGGCGAACAAAACCCAGAACTTTGAAGTGACCGCGCAGTACCAGTTCGATTTCGGTCTGCGTCCGGCCATTTCTTATTTGCAGTCTAAAGGTAAAGACCTGGCCAACGGTCAGGGCGATCAGGACCTGGTTAAATATGCGGATGTAGGCGCTACCTACTATTTCAACAAGAACATGTCCACCTACGTTGATTACAAAATCAACCTGCTGGATGAAGATGATAACTTCTACAAAGACAACGGCATCAGCACCGATGATGTCGTCGCGTTAGGTCTGGTTTACCAGTTCTGATGATCAGAGCCCGCGAAATGCGGGCTTTTTTTTGAATGCCATCACAAATGGTAGCTTCAGAAAGGTTTTGGTTGAGGCTAAGTTGAGAGAAAGCAGGTTAGACTGCGCAGATAGCCCTTTCTTCATTAAGGACAACTGCGTTGTTTGCTCGTCTATCCTTAACCGTACTGACTCTTTTAGCCTGTTTGTGGATGGCGTTGATTTTTGATTTCCGCGATATTGTCGGACATCTCGGTGCGTTGTTGACCCGACTGGAAGGCGGTTAATCCTGCCCATGCAGTAATTAGCTTTTATGGGTCTCTCTTTTGCGAAACGAGAGATAGCCAAACACCCCACTTTCGCCGTCCTTCGGATGGTTGACGCCGTCCATTACCGTCACTTCGGGGAAATCAAACGGCGAGACATTTTCTATACAGGACACATTCACGCCGTATTCATTAGGGTTAGAGCGACGCTGATGGAACGTATATATTCCGCAGACTGAGCAAAAGAAATGCCGCGCCGTCCCGGTGTGAAAACGGTACTCCGTCAGCTTGTCCTCGCCTTTAGTTACGGTAATTCCCGATAACGGAGCAGAAACCGCGACTGCGCCCCGCATACGACAAAAAGAGCAGCTGCAGCGCCGCGCGGTGTTAAAGCCATCAGAGAGTTCGACCGTAAAGGCTACCGCGCCACAATGGCACTGCGCATGACGTACTTCAGCCATCGTTATACCCCTTTTCTCACCAGCTGAGCGGCTTTAACGAAAACCTCATCTTCGACACCATCGCCTTTCTGCCTGCCCAGCCTGACCAGTTCATCCACTATGCTGTCGCGATCGATCGGTCTCTGTGCGGAAACCAGTCCAATAACAGCGGCGCCGATCGCCAGCCCCACTAATCCTGTTTGTTCGTCTTTGTTCTTCATCTTCATGCTCCTGATACAACAAACAAGCGTAGCAGGATTTTAAAAACGCGGCGTCAGACCGTATTTGGGCGTTTTGATATTTGCCGCCCAAATCTTGATATCATTTTGCAGGAGTAGCGTGAAATCGGATTTTAGATAGGTCACCAGGCTATTGACGCTGTTCGCATCCACCACGGAGAAATGGTCTATTCTGTTCTGTCCAACCTGAACACAGCGATATTTTGCGGCCAGCACTTTGCCATTTACATTAAGCTGCTGGTTATTATCATCGCAACGGCCTTCAGTGATGTACGACACCACCAGATTTGCGGATTTACGCTCAGGCTGGAATATGCTCACCATGACAGGAAAACCGTCCGAGGTCTGCGTCATGTCATAGAGAACGGCATTTTTTATATACCAGGTATTATATTCCCGCTCCTGAAACGCTGACCAGCCAGGCGCAGAGAAAAACACCAGTGCTGCCAGTGCAATAGATTTTCTATTCATGGGATGCTGTCGTCCGTGTTGTTGCACGTATTATTCAGATTGTGCAAAAAACAGCAACCCACCAGGAATTGGCCTACTACTTTTGGCAGTAGGCCCGTTTCACGTTATTCAGATGCGTTCTCACCCGTCGCCGTCAGCCCGACACGCTGACCATATGAGAGCTCTAAGGTATTTCCGTCAGGATCGGCAAAGAATACGTAATACCCGACGGGATCACCCAGATCCTCCGGTGCTTTACGTAATACCCCTTCCTCAGTGGCCATCGCCGTTTTTCTGTCAATTTCTTCACGCGTAGCGCAGGCAATCCCAAGGTGGCCAAAATTCCCCAGCGGCGTATCGGTCACGTTGTCTGCCTGCACCAGAACCAGCGCAAAAGGACGGGTGTGGTCAGTCAACCATGCCACTTTTCGGGCATCAGGAAGGCCGGGTTCACGCGAATGCATAACGTCCATCCCGGCGTATCGGCGATAGAACGTGATGCTTTTTTCCAGGTCCCTGACCATAAACGCAACATGCGTGAAGCCTACATCGATGTCTTTCATTTTAAGTTGTTACTCCTGTATCAACATGTCGAAGACATCTTAAAAGCTCAAGTTAACTTGAGGTCAACGGGAATGTGTGCGGTCCTGACAACGCTCAATAAGGGGTAAAAGGAGAGAAATAATACAGCGCCATCATGGCTGAGAGACTCACCACAACACTGATCCAAAACCAGGTTTTGAACGGCTGCTTTTGCGTTTTATGGCGAAAGAGTTGTTGACCCAAAATCGAGCCAGGCCACCCTCCCACAACACCGTACAGGAGTAACGTGGTTTCCGGCACCCTGCGCATCCCTTTCCGTGCTGCCGTTTTATCGGCGCCATAAATGACCACCGTCAGCACATTGATCAGCAGGAACCACACGGCAAAGGAAGACGAGGAGAAAAAGCTGACGATCGCAGCGACAAGCAGGAGCAAAAAACAAAAACGATTGAGCGTCATAGGAACAGTCACTGGATTGGCGGGCGGATCTGGAAAGCCATTATACGCTATCTTAAGATAGTGTCAGGTTAAGGTGATTATTCCGTAAAACATGCTGGCATTCGTCGCAGCAATCCGTACCATACACGGCACACTTTCGCAGGCTGGTTTTCACTGCAGGCGCGAACCCGTCTTTTATTACCCGTCGGATGGGCACACAAATGCGCAGAGGGTGTTTGAAAGCATGCTATCCCGCTGGTGCCCATTTGAGGTTTGAGTTAAGAATAAATGCAAGCTAATCAAGAAGTTAACAAGAAAGAGCAATACAACCTGAACAAACTGCAAAAGCGTCTGCGCCGTAACGTGGGCGAAGCCATTGCAGACTTCAACATGATTGAAGAAGGCGACCGCATCATGGTTTGCCTGTCAGGAGGTAAAGACAGCTACACCATGCTGGAGATCCTGCGCAATCTTCAGCAAAGCGCGCCGGTTAATTTTTCGCTGGTAGCGGTCAACCTTGACCAGAAACAGCCGGGCTTTCCGGAACACATTCTGCCGGAATACCTGGAAAACCTGGGCGTTGAGTACAAGATCGTCGAAGAAAATACCTACGGCATTGTGAAAGAGAAGATCCCGGAAGGGAAAACGACCTGCTCGCTTTGCTCCCGTCTGCGCCGTGGCATTCTCTATCGTACCGCGACGGAACTGGGTGCGACCAAAATTGCGCTGGGCCATCACCGCGATGATATCCTGCAGACGCTGTTCCTGAATATGTTCTACGGCGGCAAGATGAAAGGCATGCCGCCTAAACTGATGAGCGATGACGGCAAGCACATTGTGATCCGCCCTCTTGCCTACTGCCGCGAAAAAGACATTGAGCGTTTTTCACAGGCGAAAGGGTTCCCGATCATTCCATGTAACCTGTGCGGCTCTCAGCCAAACCTGCAGCGTCAGGTGATTGGCGACATGCTGCGCGACTGGGACAAACGTTACCCGGGTCGCATCGAAACCATGTTCAGCGCGATGCAAAACGTGGTCCCTTCACACCTCGCTGACGTTGAGCTCTTCGACTTCAAAGGCATCAACCATGATTCAGAAGTGGTGAATGGCGGTGACCTGGCATTTGACCGGGAAGAGATCCCCATGCAGCCTGCGGGCTGGCAGCCGGAAGACGATGATAACCAACTGGACGAACTGCGTCTGAACGTGCTGGAAGTGAAGTAATCGGTTAGCGTCTCAGAAAGAACTTCTGAGACGCTTTATGCCTTATTTCAGTAGACGAACGCGGCAGGTTTTACCTTTAATTTTGCCATTTTGCAGCTGCTTCCATGCCTTATGGGCAACTGCCTGACGCACGGCCACATAAACATGCGCCGGATGAACCGCAATCTTACCGATATCCGCCCCTTCCAGACCGATATCGCCGGTTAATGCCCCTAACACATCACCCGGACGCATCTTGGCTTTTTTGCCGCCATCAATACACAGCGTCGCCATTTCGGCCTCCAGCGGCACGAGTTTAACGCTGCCCGGTGCATTCACCCAGTTCAGCGTGATCTGCAGCATTTCAGCGAGAATATTGGCGCGCTGCGCCTCTTCCGGCGCACAGAAGCTGATGGCAAGACCGCTGTTTCCTGCACGTGCGGTACGGCCAATACGGTGGACGTGGACTTCGGGATCCCATGCCAGCTCAAAGTTCACTACCAGCTCAAGGGATTTGATATCCAGACCGCGCGCCGCCACGTCGGTCGCCACCAGAACACGGGCGCTACCGTTGGCGAAACGCACCAGGGTCTGATCGCGATCGCGCTGTTCCAGATCGCCATGCAAAGATAAGGCGCTCTGCCCCGCCGCATTCAGCGCATCACACACCGCCTGACAGTCTTTTTTAGTATTACAAAACACCACGCACGACGCAGGCTGATGCTGGCTCAGCAATTTCTGCAGGAGCGGGATTTTTCCCTGCTGTGAGGTTTCAAAGAACTGCTGTTCTATGGCCGGGAGCGCGTCGACGCTGTCTATCTCGATAGTGAGCGGATTTTTCTGCACGCGACCGCTGATCGCGGCGATGGCTTCAGGCCAGGTCGCAGAGAATAGCAACGTCTGGCGATCGTCCGGCGCGAAGCGGATCACTTCATCAATGGCATCACTGAAGCCCATATCCAGCATTCTGTCCGCCTCATCCATCACCAGCGTGCTTAATGCATCCAGCGAAACGGTGCCTTTTTGCAGGTGATCCAGCAGGCGGCCAGGGGTCGCGACAATAATGTGTGGCGCATGCTGGAGCGAATCACGCTGTGCGCCGAACGGCTGTCCACCACAGAGCGTCAGGATCTTGGTATTAGGCATAAAGCGCGCCAGGCGACGCAGTTCACCCGCGACCTGGTCTGCCAGCTCGCGGGTAGGGCACAATATCAGCGACTGAGTCTGGAACAGCGACGCGTCAATATGCTGCAGCAGACCAAGACCGAATGCGGCCGTTTTCCCACTGCCGGTTTTCGCCTGCACGCGTACGTCGCGGCCCTCAAGGATAGCGGGCAGCGCGGCCGCCTGAACAGGCGTCATCGTGAGATATCCCAACTCGTTGAGGTTGTCGAGTTGGGCGGCAGGCAGAACATTCAGGGTAGAAAAAGCGGTCACAGTAGTCTCTCGTGGTGATCTTTACGGTCAGATGGCGCGTATCCTCGCAGATCTCAGGGTTCGATGCGACAATTTAATCGGTTCTTCATCCGGCGGCGGATCGGGCATCGGCTGCGGACGCGGTATGGGATCGGGCATCGGCACAGGATCGGTGGGAACAGGGTCGGACTGACGCGATTGTTGCACGAGCAGAGCGAGTAAAATGCTCATCTTTCCCTCCAGGCTTGGTTGTCGTCCCTTTTAGGGTAGACGCTGAGAAACAGGAGGCAAAAAAAAGCCGACTATTAAAGTCGGCGTCGTACGAATCAATTGTGCTATGCAGTAATTCAAAAAAGGAAGTAAGACAATATGGAGCGCAACGCCCATCGCTTGACGTTGCATTCACCTGCGGGAGTAATATTGCACCTTGCCGGGCTGATGTTTATTGACTTCGCTCAATTAAAAGAGCGTTTTAATCTCTGCAAAAGGGCAAAAAAACGTAAATTTACAGCCATTTACTACGATGCAACCACCATGCAACACCACCAATCAAAACAACTAACATGACGCAAAACGCGGTGAAGCCGTAATGGTAAGCACCACCGGGGATCCCCCCCAGATTGACGCCAAACAGCCCTGTCAGGAAGGTACTGGGTAAGAAGACCATCGCCATCAGAGACATCGTATAGGTTCTTCTCGCCAGCGACTCCTGCATCACCTGAGCAATTTCATCCGCCATCACCGCCGTTCGCGCGATACAGGAGTCGATCTCATCGAGTCCCCTGCCGAGTCTGTCAGCTATGTCCTGCATTCTGCGGCGCTGATCGTCATTCATCCAGTTGAGTCTTTCGCTGGCCAGACGGGCATACACATCCCGCTGCGGTGTCATATAGCGACGCATCACGATCAATTGCTTACGCAATAACGCCAGAAAGCCGCGCGGCGGGATCTGTTGATCGAGCAGGTTATCTTCCAGGTCGATGATTTTATCGTGCAGCTCTTCAATAAACTCGCTCGCATGATCGGTCAGGGCGTCGCAGACGTCCACCAGCCAGCTTCCGCAGTCGACCGGTCCGGTCCCCTCTTTGAGATCGTTCACAATGTCGTCCAGCGCCAGGACCTTCCGCTGGCGGGTGGACACAATCAGCCCGTCGTCCATATAGACGCGCATCGCCACCAGTTGATCGGGACGTTCATCCGTACTGCCATTTATGCAGCGCAGGGTGATAAGCGTTCCGTCACCCATTCTGCTCACACGTGGGCGCAGGCTTTCTCCTGCCAGGGCGTCGCGCACGTTGTTGGGCAACAACGGGGTCGTGGCCAGCCAGTCAGCACTTTCCGGATGGGTATAGTTGAGATGTAGCCAGCAGGGATGCTCTTTATCTATGACATCATTATCTTCCAGCGGCCTGGCACCGCCGCGACCGTCCAGCACCCACGCAAAAACTGCGTCAGGAACGTTAAGTTCTGATCCTTTAATGCTCTCCACTGCGCCTCCCCCCTGTTTAGCTCTTTCGATGTCAGTCTAGCTTCCGTCGGGGGTTAAGCAACAACTATGTCTCGCATGGCGCTGAAATCGCTCAGGAATTGTACATACTGTGTTTCAGGAGAAGAAAAGCCTGGCATGCCAGGCTTTGAAGTGCTGTCAGAGCGAGTGCTCGGGCCGCTGGAGGAAAGGTGCAGGGCCGGTCAACGATGACGGCGAGTGACCCTGCTCAAGCCTGAAATTGCGTGTCCGCGTTTGCAGTTCAATCACCTGATTACGCAGGACATCAGAGGAACCATTGAGTTCCTCCGCCATCGCGACGTTACTTTGCGTGACCCGCTCCAGTTCAGACAGCGCCAGGGTGATCTGGTAAATGCCTTTCTCCTGCTCAGCGGTCGAGGTAGAAATCTCATCCATCAACCGGCTGACATTGCCGGAACCGGTCACGATTTCATGCATATTCTTTTCCGCTTCCGACACGACGCTGGCACCCTGGGTAACATTACTGCTGGTGACGTCAATCAGCGTCTTGATGTTTTTCGCGGCCTCCGCACTGCGGTGCGCAAGGTTTCTCACCTCTTCCGCGACGACGGAGAACCCTTTGCCGTGATCGCCCGCCCGCGCCGCCTCAACCGCCGCGTTAAGCGCCAGGATATTTGTCTGGAATGCAATCCCGTCGATTAGGGAGATAATTTCCGTCATCTGCTGCGCGCACTCGGTTATGGATTGCATATTGCTGGCAACCTGCTCCATCAGCTCTCCTCCCTTACGCGCCTGCAATGTCGCGACGTTTGCCTGCTCGCTCGCCAGACGGGTATTATCGGCATTGTTTCGGGTACTTGCCGCCATCTGCTCCATACTGGCAGCGGTTTGCACCAGAGAGGCAGACTGCTGCTCGGTTTTCACCGAGAGCTGAGCGCTACGGGCAGAGAGTTGATCCGACAAGGTCATGGCGTTTTGAGATGACGCCCTGATCTCACGCACCAGCGTCGCAATGTTACTGGAAAGACTATTAATTCCGGGGATTAATCGTCCCGCGCAGTTATTGCCAAACTCAGGGATTGAGACACCAAGATTACCTGCGGTCACTTCTTCAATACTTTTTTTCACAGTATTGATCGGCGTCACAAGAAACTTCGTCATATAACTCCAGAGCAAAAACAGCGCAACGAAATTAACCAGATTAATCGAAATGAAGAGAGAGAAATTGCTGGAAAATAGAGCAACGATACCTGCATTTACCAAAAAAAGGCATAACAGGAACCAGGCAATGAAGGTCCTGACACTAATATTTCTTAGCATGATTTTACCCACAACTTATATTTTGGTCGGCATTAAGACTTATAGCATTCACTTTTACGTTTGTCCTCACCTAACGCGCTGGTTTCTCGTTTCGCCGTTACGCACCCGATATTTAGCTTAAGTCAGGTAAAAAAAGCGTATTAGTAAAAATGTGCTGCGCCGAATGCTGTGATACTGGTTCACAGCCACGTTAAGCGATACCATCACCTGCGACGAGACGATTCGTTCGTCCACGTATTTAAGGCGCTTTGCTAGTGATAGTGGTCTATGTTTAGCAATGCTTAATAAGTTAAAAACGAGAATATATTTTATATTCCCGGTGAGTATAGAGTTGTTATATGACTGGTCATTTTTCACGATAAATAACTAATATGGTTTGAATGCGCATTTTCGTTGCCCGATAAAAATGTGCCGGCAGGCGAAATCGGTAACCCTCTCAGGCGTGGGATTGCATAATGCTCAATATATCGTGGGACCCTGTGTTGATTGCTGTCTCTTATCTGGTGGCGTTTATCGCCTCCTTTGTAGCTCTGGACAGCGCCGGGAAAATTCCCCTTTCCAGCCGAAAAGCGGCTTTGTTCTGGCGAATTGCCGGAGGCGTAACGCTGGGCATTGGGATCTGGTCAATGCATTTCATCGGCATGCTGTCGATGCAAATGCCCATGATGATGAGCTACGACCTCTGGATAACCCTGGCCTCACTTGGTGCGGCGGTTATAGCCTCCACAACGGCCATTAATATTGCCGTTACGGGCAAACACCTCTCCCTGTTTAGACTGACAGTCGCCACGATCATTCTCAGCGCTGGCGTGGTCTCGATGCACTATATCGGTATGGCCGCATTGATGCTGGAGGGAAGCATCCTCTGGGATCAGCGGATTGTCGGTTTGTCTGTGGTGATTGCGGTTGTCGCCTCCGGTGTGGCGTTGTGGCTGGCTTTTCGTCTCCGGGATAAGCACAAAGGGGTCTTTGTAAATCGCATACTCGCGGCCTTAGTGATGGGTGCCGCCATCTGCGCAATGCATTATACGGGCATGAGTGCCGCGCATTTCCATGAGATGGCACGCACGCTTCCCGGCGGGATCGGCGAGCTGGGATTATCCATATGGGTTTCCGTCACCACACTCTCACTTCTTGGCGTGATGTTAATTATTTCGCTAATCGATTCGCACTGGCGCACCACCCGGCTGACGGACAATTTGCGACAACTCAATCGCCAGCTTGAGCTTCAGGCTCGCTTCGATGCCCTCACCGGGCTCGCAAACCATCATCAGATGGATATCCGAATGCAGGACTGTCTTCGCAGCGCCTTGCTGAGCAAGAAACAGTTTGCCGTGATCTTCCTGAATGTCGATCACTTCAAACGCGTGAATGATACCTGGGGCCACAGCGTGGGTGATGAGTTACTAATCACTATTGCCCAGCGCATTACGTCCCGGCTTACCCGTGAGATGACGCTGGCCAGACTGGGCGGGGATGCTTTTATCCTGCTGGTTCCCGAATGTGATGATGAAAAGCTTAATACCCTGCTCACCACCCTCCTCGCGGATATGCGCCGCCCGCTTTCACTCTGCGGTCACACGCTAAACACCACCATCAGCGCGGGGGTCAGCCTCTATCCGAAAGATGGCGAAACGCTACATGAACTGAAGTTTAAGGCTGATGCAGCCTTACAACATATTAAAGAGGATGGACGTAACGGCTGGGCAATTTACCGTCCGGAGATGTCAACAACAGTGCCGGCGCAACCGGGTTTTCTTCAGGCGCTTTCTCAGGCCCTGGAACGCGATCAGTTTGAGCTCTGGTATCAGCCAACCTGGCACGCGGAAGATAAGACGATCCACGGTTTTGAAGCACTTCTCCGCTGGCGTCATCCGGAGCAAGGCGTTTTGCTGCCGGGACTGTTTTTACCCACGCTGGAACAAACGGGTTTGATTATTCCGGTTGGCAACTGGGCGATTGAGGCCGCGTGTCGGCAGCTTCATTTCTGGACGGAACAGGGTTTCAGTCAGTGGACATTGTCGCTCAATTTATCCCCCGTTCAGTTCGAACAGCCGGATATCTTTCACATCGTCTCGTCGATGCTGGAAAAATATAATCTGTCTCCCTCCCGGCTGATTCTGGAGGTAACAGAGAGTACCGCGCTTAAAAATCTCGACCGCAGTATCGAGCTCCTGAACGCCTTTAACCATGCGGGTGTCACCGTCTCTATTGATGATTTTGGTACTGGCTATTCTAACCTGCTGATGTTAAGCGTTCTCCCGGCAAAAGAGCTAAAAATTGATAAGAGTTTTGTCACTTCTATGCTGGAAAACGAGAAAAGCCGTAAGCTGGTGGAAACCATTATTAATATCGCCCGGACCATGGAGATGAATGTCGTTGCTGAGGGCATTGAAACGGACGAACAGCAGGCGATACTGACCAGCCTTGGCTGTGACTATCTGCAGGGGTTCCTTTTCTCCCGCCCATTGCCTGCGGAACAGGTTCCGTGGCTGCTGCTACAGAAAAACTCAGATAAACAAATTATACCCATGAGTAAAATTCATACGGATCCCGCGTTTATTTCACAAAAAAATCATGCCTGACAGGATTGAATAGCGTATGTTTCAGAGGAGTGGACGCGAGTTAATCTGACGTGATTGTCAGGCATAAGATGCCGATGAACAGGAAATGCCTATGTCGCAAAATGGTTTTGATGCGCTGAATGCAATTAAAACGCCCGTGTGGCTCATATCTCCTGTTTCAGAACAGATCATTTTTGCCAATGTGGCCGCAACACAGCTGATGGGTAATAAAACACTGGATGGCTTGCGTAAAGGCACCTGTTCCGCAAGTGCGCAAAGCGTGTTGTCGATGTATGTTCCTGAACTGAAAAACGATCACGATATTGTCGAGATCTGGACGATTAGCCGTGCCGGGCAAGATACACCGTTAAGCTGCCGCCTCTCTCTCTCCCACTTCACGCCTTATGGCGATGTTATCGTTTTTGAAGGGATTTCTTCTCAGGCCCCATCAGGCCTGAAAGCCAGCCGTTCCACAACCTATCAGCGTAAAAAACAGGGTTTCTACGCCCGTTTTTTCCTGACCAACAGTGCGCCAATGCTGTTAATCGACCCTGCCCGCGACGGGCAAATTGTCGATGCAAACCTGGCCGCGCTCAGCTTTTATGGCTATTCGCATGATGAAATGTGCAATAAACACACCTGGGAGATAAATACCCTGGGGAGAGGTGTCATGCCCATTATGACGGAGATTGCCGCACTGCCCGGCGGACATAAGCCGTTTAATTTTGTTCACCGTCTTGCCGATGGCACCACCCGCCATGTCCAGACCTACGCGGGGCCCATTGAGATTTACGGTGACAAACTGATGTTGTGCATCATCCATGATATCACCGAACAAAAAAGGCTCGAGCTGGAGCTGGAAAATGCTGCGTTACGTGACTCAATGACAGGCTTACTTAACCGACGCCAGTTCTACAATATTATCGATCAAACCAACCTGAGCCACCTTTCCGCGCAACAGCAATTTAGCCTGCTGCTGGTGGATACCGATCATTTTAAAAACATCAACGACCTCTTCGGCCATCTGAAAGGTGATGAGGTGCTTATCGCCCTTTCCCGGACGCTGGAAGCCTGCAGCAGGCAAGATGACCTCGTGTTTCGCTGGGGAGGGGAAGAGTTTGTCATCCTCCTGCCGCGCACCTCTCTCGACACTGCCATGAAGATTGCCGAATCCGTCCGCGCGGCGGTAACCCGTATCACCATACCCGGATTACCCCGTTTTACCGTCAGCATTGGTGTGGCAAGGCATGAACAGGAAGAGAGTATTGATGAGCTGTTTAAACGCGTAGACGACGCGCTCTATCGCGCCAAAAACGATGGACGTAATAAAGTCCTTGCGGCATGAGACTGGAGTATACGGGAAAGCGTCGTTACAATGCCCCACTTATGTAAATCACTGACAGGTGGGTAGTCGCTACAATGGGAAAGACTGAAATAATACTCACCTTAATCATTTTCATCCTTATTATATTTGGCTTGTGGTTTATTTTTAGCGGTGAGATCTGGTATTTCGTTGAATATCTGGAAAATACCCTGTACCCGACCTTCGATGCGCTGTAGTGCAGTAATTCATTTGCTTATTTTGCCCGTGCTCTGACGGGCTTTTTTATTTCCGGCAATCGAGCCATACCAGGCTATATCTTAATCATCTCTATAAATAAAGGTGAGGAAAGATGAGCAAGAAAATCCTGATGTTGGTTGGCGATTACGCCGAAGATTATGAAACCATGGTCCCGTTTCAGGCATTACAGATGATTGGTCATCAGGTGGATGCCGTTTGCCCCGACAAACCGAAGGGGGACTACATCATTACGGCAATCCATGACTTCGACGGTGCCCAGACCTACAGCGAAAAGCCCGGCCACCGTTTTGTCCTCAATGCTGACTTTTCCGCCGCACGGGAGCAGGACTATGACGCACTGCTTATCCCAGGCGGCAGAGCGCCAGAATATTTGCGGTTAAATGACGATGTGCTCAAGCTGGTGCAGGCATTTGACGCGGCACGTAAGCCAATCGCCGCCGTGTGCCATGGTCCGCAACTGCTTGCTGCTGCCGGCATACTAAAAGGCCGAACCTGCAGCGCCTACCCGGCGTGTGCGCCTGAAGTGCGTCTTAGCGGTGGACACTACGCCAGTATCGGCATCGACCAGGCACATGTAGACGGTAATCTGGTCACCGCCCCCGCCTGGCCCGCTCATCCACAGTGGCTGGCGAAGTTTAGCGCTTTGCTGGAGTAACAGTGGTGCTGCCCATCAGCGGCACGCGCGGGCATAAGTAAAAACTGGCGCCAGAATGCGCCAGTTTTCAGTGCGACAAGGTCATTCTCTCCCGTCAGTGCTTCTCAATATACATCGTCCGGCTATACGCCACGTCTTCCGGGTTATTAATAGGATAGCCTTTCACCCACGGCTTAATCAGGCGGCCATTGGTGTACTGATAAATCGGCGCGATAGGCGCTTTCTCCGTGAGGATTTTTTCCGCCATGTTGTAGTCCGTATTGCGCGCTTTCGCCGTGGTTTCCAGCGTCGCCTGGTGGATAATTTTATCGTAGGCCGGGTCGTTGAAACGCGAGATGTTACCGCTGTGGGTTGAGGTCAGCAGCGAAAGGAATGTCGATGGCTCGTTGTAATCGCCCACCCAGGAGGCGCGGATCACATCAAAGTTACCGGTATTACGGCTGTCAATGTACGTTTTCCACTCCTGGTTTTGCAGTTTGACATCCACACCGAGATTTTTCTTCCACATGGACGCCACCGCGATGGCAATCTTCTGATGATTTTCTGAAGTATTGTACAGCAGGGTCAGCTTCAGCGGACGCTGAGGGCCATACCCCGCGGCCTGCAGCAAGGTTTTCGCCTGGGCGTTCAGCTCCTGCTGCGACATCTGTTCAAATGGCGAGGCCTCCGGGGTGAACCCGGCCGTCACGTCAGGCGTGAAGTGCCATGCGGGCTTCTCTCCCGTGCCTAACACTTTTTCCGCCATAATGCGGCGATCGATGGTCATGCTCAGCGCCAGGCGCACGCGGGAGTCGGCCGTTGGGCCCTTTTGCGTATTGAACGCATAGTAATACGTGCCCAACTGAGGCGGCGTGTAAACCTGTCCCGGAATATCCTTCAGGAGCTTCTGATACATGTTTTTTGGGAACGATTCGGTAATATCAATATCACCCGCCAGATAACGTTTGGTGGCCGATGATTCCTGGTTAATCGGTACGAAGGTGACCTTTTGCAGGACGGTTTTTGCATTGTCCCAGTAGTGGGTATTGGGGACGACGACCAGTTTTTCATTCACCACGCGGTCATTCAGGACATAGGCACCATTGCCGACCAGAGATCCCGGACGGGTCCACTCTTTACCCCTTTCTACGTTGGCTTTTTGCACCGGGTAGAAGGCAAAGTTAGCCGTCAGATTACTGAACCACGGCAGCGGTTTGTCCAACTGGACGCGTAATGTTCTGGCATCGACCGCCGTTACGCCAAGCGTATCGGGTGCCGCTTTTCCATCAATAATGGCCTGCGCGTTGTTGATACCCGCCAGGGCAGCAAACCAGGCAAATGGAGAGGTCGTTTTCGGATCAACCAGACGCTGCCAGCTGTAGACAAAATCCTGGGCGGTGACAGGCGAACCGTCGGACCACTTCGCGTTATCGCGTAGGGTAAATGTCCAGATGCGGTTATCGTTGCTCTGCCAGCGCGTTGCCACTCCCGGCGTCAACTCCCCTTTCTCATTCTGATTCACCAGACCTTCGAAGAGATCGCGAATCACCTGAATCTCTGGCAGCCCCACCGCTTTTGCCGGATCGAGTGAAGCCGGTTCGTCTTTAATGTGTCTGACCAGCTCCTGTTTTTGCGCCAGTGCCGTACCCTGTGGCACATCCGCAGCGAAAGAGAGTGAAGAGAGTCCGCACAGGCACAGTGCGGCAAAAAGACGCGAAACAGGATGCTTCATAAGATCCCCTTTAATGAATTCAGGTAACAAGCAGATGCGTAATTATTTGTTTCGACAAAAAGAAATGCAAATAACTTACTCCCGAATAGTGATTTAAGGCAATTCTCAACCATTTCGGAAACTATTTGATTAACCGCGTGTTTTGCACAACACTGCGAGTAGTGATCTTTTTATCAGGATTTCGTATGACAACCACCCGACCGAGAGCGGAACGCGGCGCCTTTCCGCCGGGCGCTGAGCAATATGGCCGCTCATTTTTAGGCGCATCGTTGATCTGGTTCCCCGCCCCCGATGCCGACCGCGACAGCGGCTTGATTCTTGCCGGCACGCACGGTGACGAGAACTCCTCCATCGTGACGCTTTCATGCGCGCTGCGGACACTAACGCCCTCATTGCGGCGTCATCACGTGATTCTGGCGGTTAACCCGGACGGCTGTCAGCTCGGTCTACGCGCCAATGCGAGAGGCGTAGACTTAAATCGTAATTTCCCGGCAGCAAACTGGCGCGCCGGAGAAACCGTTTATCGCTGGAACAGCTCCGCCGAGGAGCGTGATGTGGTTCTGCTGACGGGAGATAAACCGGGCTCGGAGCCTGAAACCCAGGCGCTGTGCCAGCTCATCCATAAGATCCACCCTGCATGGATTGTCTCTTTCCACGATCCGCTGGCGTGTATTGAAGATCCGCGTCACTCCGAGCTGGGCGCCTGGCTGGCGGAAGCATTTGCCCTGCCACTCGTTACCAGCGTCGGCTATGAAACGCCAGGATCATTCGGTAGCTGGTGCGCCGATTTGAGCCTGCCCTGCATTACCGCTGAATTCCCGGCGATCTCGTCCGACGAAGCCAGCGAAAAGTACTTAAAAGCCATGATGGAGCTTTTACGCTGGCAGCCTCAGAGATGAAGCACGCCGCTGGTAAAATCAAGCGCGGGTGACACATCAACCGCCAGCCACGTCGGGCCATCCAGATCGGCGAAACGGACCTGATTAACCAGCGGTAGCGCCGCGCCGATCGCCCGGGACGTGCAGAGCATGCAGCCCAGCATCAGCTCAAATCCCTGCGCCCGGGCCTCTTCCGCCAGGGCCAGCGCCTCTGTCAGGCCGCCGGTCTTGTCGAGCTTAATATTGACCATCTCATAGCGCCCCTGAAGGTCGCTCAAACGTTCCCGGGTATGGCAGCTTTCATCCGCGCAGACGGGCAATGGATGGATAAAATTATTCAGCGCCGCATCATCTTCTGCTGGCAGAGGCTGCTCCAGCATGGCGACCCCCAGGTCGGCCAGCAGCTGACATCGTGCGGCCAGCCCTTCCGGGTGCCAGGATTCGTTGGCGTCAACAATGAGCGTGGCGGCGGGAACCGCTGAGCGAATAGCGACCATTCGCTCGCTGATCAGGCGATCGTCGAGTTTCACTTTCAATAGCGTTGCCCCGGCGTCATAGAGCGCTTTTGCGCTGGCGGCCATCTGTTCCGGCTCACCGATTACCACCGTTTGCGCGGTAACCACCGATTCCGGCAGCACCACGCCCAGCAATGACGTCAGCGATGTTTGCTGTTTCGCCGCTTCCAGGTTCCAGAGCGCACAATCAATGGCGTTGCGCGCGGCCCCGGCGGGTAAACGTTGCTGGAGCGCCTCGCGAGTGAGTCCGGTTTGCAGGTCCGGAACCAGCGTCATGATATGCGCCATGACCGACGCGAGGCTTTCCCCATAGCGTGGATAAGGCGTGCATTCACCCACGCCTTTAAAACCGTCCTCTTCGATTTCAACGACCACCACGCTGGCTTCGCTTCGGCTGCCGCGAGAGATCACAAACGGGGTATGCAATGGCCAGGCTTCTTCATAGACCTTAACGCTTCTCATCACTGACTCCTTGCGGCCCGGAAAGGCGAAAAAATTGGTTTGCCGTGTTATCTGCTGATGGCATACACTAGCCCCGACGTTAACTATATGTAAACAGGAAGATATCTATGTCACAACTCGTTCATTTCCAGGGCAACCCGGTTGCTGTTGCAGGTTCCATTCCGCAGGCTGGCAGCAAAGCGCAGGCTTTTACTCTGGTGGCTAAAGATCTGTCTGACGTCACACTGGCTCAGTTTGCGGGTAAACGCAAAGTGCTGAACATTTTCCCAAGCATTGATACCGGCGTTTGCGCTGCCTCCGTGCGTAAATTCAACCAGCTGGCCACCGAAATGGACAACACCGTGGTGCTGTGCATTTCCGCTGACCTGCCGTTCGCCCAGTCCCGCTTCTGCGGCGCTGAAGGCCTGAGCAACGTTATCACCCTCTCCACCCTGCGTAGCCCGGATTTCCTCGAAAAATACGGTGTTAGCATCGCGGAAGGTCCACTGAAAGGTCTGGCTGCACGCGCTGTACTGGTTATTGATGAAAACGACACTGTCCTTTTCAGCGAACTGGTTAACGAAATTACGACCGAGCCGGATTACACCGCCGCACTGGACACGCTTAAAGCATAACAGTGACTTAGCAATTTATACTGCGTTTTCAAAACCTCGCGATGGCGGGGTTTTTTATTACCTCCACGCTGAATCGTTAAAGCATAAATATGATAACTTCACAGTATTTATGCAATTCAATATCAGAAACTCAACAATAACGCGATCTTGCCCACATAATACTGGTTAATATTTATCATCTTCGCCCTCAGTGAAGCCCATCACATTTCCCTTTACGGCAAAACATTAGATTTGCTTACGAAATCAAATAATCGTTTCAGCAAAAAGGGATCAAAATGAAAATAAAACTGGCTTTAACGCTCCTTGCGGTACTGGTTTCAGGTCACGCTGCCGCAAAAACCTGGGTGCTGACCAGCGCTGAAAGCGGCGTAGAAAAAGGAAACTGGAAGATTTCAAGCGATGAGCTGAAAATTAATGACCGGACGTTCAGCATTGAGCAGAAAGTATTGCACGGCGGAAAGCAGGAAGGCAGTAAAGTTATCATTATCAGCAGTAAAAACGGTCTGACAATTACCCTGAGCCCAACGCGCGGAATGAATCTTCTGCATGTGGAAGGTTTTGGTACCCGACTGGGGTGGAATTCTCCCGTTAAAGAGGTCGTTAACCCGGCGTATATAAATCTGGAAAGCCGAAACGGCCTCGGCTGGCTGGAAGGATTCAATGAGATGATGGTCCGCTGTGGTTATGAGTGGACGGGACATCCGGTCACGGCTGACGGCCAGATTTATACGCTTCACGGCAAGGCCGGTAATACCCCGGCTTCTCAGGTCGAAGTTGACGTTGCGGATACCGCCCCGTATGAAATTCGTATTCGCGGGTTAATCAAAGAGAGCACGTTTAAAAAAGCGGATCTGCAAACCATGACCGAACTGCGTTACGTTCCAGGAACTAACCAGTTCAGCCTGCATGATGTCCTGACAAACCATGCCGATTACCCTCATGACTATCAAATCATCTATCACAGTAACTTCGGGACGCCGATCCTCGAAGAAGGCGCACGCTTCCTTGCTCCGGCGGTAAGCGTGAGCCCCTTCAACGATTACGCTAAAGCGGGCGTAGACAACTGGCAAACCTATGCCGGGCCGACAAAAGGCTTTGATGAGATGGTCTTTAACATCAAACCGCTTGCGGACAACAACCACGAAACCCTCGCGGCGGTGGTCAACAAAGCCGGCGATAAAGGCGCGTCAATTCAGTTTGATACACGCCAGCTACCCGTGCTGACCTTATGGAAAAATACCGATACGCCAAAGCAGGGGTACGTTACGGGGATTGAGCCGGGTACGAGCTACGCCTACCCCGTGACCATAGAACGTGAGCAGAAACGGGTTAAGCAATTACAGCCAGGGGCCAGCGCGCAGTTTGATCTCACCTATACCCTGCTTCATAGCCCGCAACAGGTGAAAGAGGTTGAAAACAGGATTGCGGCCATTCAGGGAGAGACAAAAACAGAAATCGTGACCACACCGCTGGCGAAAGAATAAACATTAAAAAAGCCTCTTTACAGAGGCTTTTTGCTATTCGTCACCCTTCTTATGATTCAAACCATACTCACGCAGCTTATTCGCAATCGCGGTATGCGATACGCCAAGCCGTTTTGCCAGTTTGCGAGTACTTGGATAGCTGCGATAAAGCTGCGTCAGGACGGAGCGTTCAAAGCGACTGGTAATATCATCCAGCGACCCTTCCATCGCCTCTTCACCTACCGATACCGTTCCGGCGTCGTAATCAGGCAGCAGAATATCCTGCGGACGCAGTTCATACCCTTCAAGCTGGGTGAGTGCACGATAAACGGCATTTTTAAGCTGACGGATGTTGCCCGGCCAACCGTAGCGCATTAACACCGTGCCGAGATCGGCAGAAAGCTTCGGACGCGGGACGCCCTGCTCGTCGGCAAAGCGGGCGACAAACAGTTCCGTTAACGGCATGATGTCCTGCAGACAATCGCGCAGCGGTGGAATGTTCAGCGTAAGGACGTTAAGGCGGTAATAGAGATCCTCGCGAAATATCCCCTTTTGCACCAGTTCCACCAGGTTTTTCTGGGTGGCACAGATGACGCGCACGTCCACATGCACCTCATGATCTTCACCAACGCGGCGGAAGGTTCCGTCGTTCAGGAAACGCAGCAGCTTGGCCTGCATGCGCGGCGACATTTCACCGATCTCATCCAGCAGCACGGAGCCGCCGTTAGCCTGCTCGAAGAACCCTTTCTTGCCTTCCGGCGCGTGTCCAAACAGTTCGCTTTCGACAGCATCTTCCGGGATAGAGGCGCAATTAAGTGCCAGATACGGTTTTGCCGCACGCGGGCTTGCCAGATGCACAGCGTGAGCCAGCAGATCTTTCCCGGTACCGGTATCGCCAGTAATCAGCAGCGGCGCGGTCAGGCTGGCGAGCTTGCGCGCCTGGTCAACCACATGACGCATTTTCGGGCTGACGGCAATAATCTGGCTGAATGCGCCGACATCCTGGCTGGAGAGGTTTTGCAGCTGGCGGCCCATACGTAACGTCGAGCGCAGCATAATTACGGCACCGGTCAGTACGCGAGTGTCGCTTTCCCCTTTCAGATAAACCGGTGTGATCTCCATCAGGAAATTCTGCCCGTTTATCACTACATGCTCGCTATGGGTATTCTGCGGGTTGCTGTCCAGCCAGCGCTGGAAGTTAAAACCCGGGACCAGCTGTGCGGCATGTTGATTGCTGAGCTTCTCCTGGCTCTGTGCGAATAGCTGACAGCTTGCGTGGTTAACGCGCTCGACTTTACTTTTCAGATCCAGAGAGAGGAACGGTTCAGGCATGGCTTCCAGCAGCGCGCTCAGTGCCAGGTGCTCTCGCTCGGAGGGCATCCAGGGGATAGTGCGCACATCCGTAACGCCAGCGATACGGCGGATTTCCGCCATCAGACTGCTAAAGGTATTGAATTCAATTTCGGCAAAATTGAGGTAAATTCGCCCGACAGGATCGATCTCAATGCCACGTAAATCAATGCTACGTAAAACAAGAAGATCAAGTAACTCGCGGGTCAGACCGAGACGGTCTTCACAGAAGACTTCAAGACGCATGGGAAATTCACCGTTTTAAGCCAGTAACGTTAAAATGATATGTCAGAACACGGTGAACCGGAAGATGGCTGTCAACAAATATTGACAGCCAGCACGATAAGTGAACAAAACCTCACGGAGCAGGTTTTTTATTGAGCGTCTCTTTAAGCTGGCCGATCAGTTCGCGCCGAAAATCCCCCAGCCGTGGCTTATCGCCATCGATCCACGGCAGCGGTCGGCACACTTCCATCGCCTTGATACCCAGACGCGCCGTCAGTAAGCCCGCGCCAATACCCTGCGCAGCGCGAGCCGAAAGACGCGCAGCCAGATCCTGCGACATCCAGTCCATGCCCACTTCACGCACCAGTTCGCTCGCACCAGCAAAGGCGATATTGAGTAACACCAGCTTGAACAGTCTGAGTCGACTGTAGTAACCCAGCTCGATACCGTAGAGATGAGCGATACGGTTAATCAAACGCAGGTTACGCCAGGCGATAAACGCCATATCCACCAGCGCCAGCGGGCTGACGGCAATCATCAGCGTGGACTCTGCCGCAGAACGGCTAATCTCGCGTCGCGCCTGGGCATCCAGTACCGGCTGAACCATATGGGAATAGAGCGTTACCACTTCCCGGTCATTCTGCGTTTCATGGATGGCGGCATACCAGCGCTGAAGCGCCGGATGCGACTGATCGATACCGGCCTGGCTGGCCAGTTTCTCACAAAACGCGCGGCCTTTGCCGGTTCCGTGGCTGTGGAGGAGATCCCGCGCTTCATCACGCTCATGCGCGCGCTGTCGCAGACGCCAGAGACGTCGCCACTCCGTCGCAACAGACCCCACGCCCGCGCCAACTATCAGCGCACCTGCCGCACATCCGCCCAGTGCGACCCAGTCCTGCGTTTGCCAGGCGTTCATCGCCCACTGGACGCCCTGCCCGACCACGCTGACGCCGAACAGTGCCAGACCGGCGGTGACCATTCTGCGCCACACACTGCGTTTTGGACGCAAAGCGGCCTCCACGACCGCCTCCGCTGGCCCCTCCTCAACCGCGGGATCGTCCGGCAGTGCCGGGGCAAAGTTCTCTGCCTGCGTACCGCTGAACGTCTGCGCCGTTTTAAACGCTTCGCGATCCGCCTGCTCAAGCGTTCCGGTAAAATCTATGCGTGGTTTTAACGGTTCCGTCATCGCAATTTATCTCCAATCAAAAACTCCAGCGCCGCATCCAGACGGATGTGTGGTAACGGCCGATCGACGCTCATGGCCTGAGGGCGGAAGGCTTCAAACTGGAAACCCTGGCTCTGCCAGAAGGCCTGGCCCGGCAGCCTGGCAGGCACTTCGCCCGGATAGACCGTAAGCGGCTCACCGTCGCTGAGGCGATTCCCGCGCAATGCCGGTATTTTCTCGCCGTTGAGATCAATCAGCCCGCTCTGCGTCGCCTGCACGGAGGCCAGCCCAAGACAATCCATGCTAATCCCTTCAAACGCGGCATTTTGCCACGCATCCTGCACCAGCTGCTGCAGCAGAGAAACCATGTTGGCATGCTGATCGACCGTCACGTGATCGGCTTTCGTGGCCGCGAACAGCAGCTTGTCGATCACCGGCGAGAAAAGACGACGGAACAGCGTCCGCTGCCCGTAGTGAAAACTCTGCATCAGCTGGGTCAGCGCGAGGCGCATATCGTTAAATGCCTGCGGCCCGCTGTTAAGCGGCTGCAGGCAATCTACCAGCACAATCTGGCGGTCGAAACGCAAGAAGTGGTTTTTATAAAATCCTTTGACCACTTTTTCGCAGTAGTAATTGTACCGCTCGCGCAGCATCCCGGCGTTCGTGTGTTTACCGGCCTGGGCCAGCTTCGATTCACCGGCGCCGTCCACATCTGGCCAGGGGAAGAACTGCAGCGCGGGCGCTCCGGCTAAGTCCCCCGGCAAGACAAAACGACCCGGCTGGATGAAGTGCAGCCCTTCCTGTTTGCACTGATGAAGATAGTCCGTCCAGGCCTCGGCAATCGCCGCCAGACGGTTTTCATCCGCTGGTGCCAGCGGATCCAGACCTTCACACAGCGCTCGCCATTTCGTTGACCACGCAGCGCGTTGTCCCTGCAGCAACCCTGTCATCTGACGGGACCAGCTGAGGTAGTCCTGTGCCAGCATCGGCAAATCGAGCAGCCATTCGCCCGGGTAATCGACGATTTCCAGATACAGGGTGGAGGTATCCTTGAAGTGGCGCATCAGGGATTCATTTGAGCGGAAACGCAGCGCAAGGCGAATTTCACTCACGCCTCGCGTCGGCGTCGGCCACGTGGGCGGATCCCCGTAGAGCTGTGCCAGCCCTTCGTCATAGGTAAAACGAGGAATGCCAAAATCGCGCTGAGGGACGCGCTTAACGCCCAGCAGACGCTCTTCTCTTACGGCGCTGAGCAACGGCAGGCGCGCTCCGGCGTGCAGGTTCAGGAGCTGGTTTACCATCGCCGTTATGAATGCCGTCTTGCCGCTGCGGCTTAGCCCGGTGACGGCCAGGCGCAGATGTCGGTCAACGCCACGGTTCACCAGTGAATTGAGTTCGTTCTTAAGTCGCTTCATCGCCATCCTTCATTGCCCGGAAGCCTGGAATGCATGGCTTCAGAATACAATAAATGGGGGCAGATCGTTGATTATCAATTCTTATTTATTGCTATTGCCGTTTTCTCTCCAGTAAGATGAGCGGCATTGCTGTCAGTCCGGAGTGAGTAAGGTGTATGTCACCCACCATCTATGATATCGCACGGGTTGCGGGCGTATCGAAATCAACCGTATCCCGCGTTCTGAATAAACAAACGAATATATCCCCCGAAGCACGTGACAAAGTGCTGAAGGCGATAGACGAATTAAATTATCAGCCCAACAAACTGGCCCGCGCACTGACCTCTTCTGGCTTTGATGCCATTATGGTTATTTCGACCCGCTCGACCAAAACCACAGCCGGTAACCCTTTTTTCTCTGATGTTCTTCATGCGATTACAACAAAAGCGGAAGAAGAAGGTTTTGACGTTATTTTGCAAACATCCAAAAGCAGCGAAGACGATCTGCTGAAATGTGTGAGCAAAATAAAGCAGAAGATGATCAAAGGCGTCATCATGCTGAGTTCACCGGCAAATGAATCTTTTTTCAGCACGCTGGATGCGTATGGCGTACCCGTCGTCGTCATTGGCAAAGTGGAAGGTGATTATCAGAATATCTATTCCGTCGATACGGATAATTTTAATGACAGCGCCACGCTGACGGATAATTTCATTAAAAATGGGCGACGGAAAATTGCCTGTCTGCATGCACCGCTTGATTACCACGTTTCAATTGATCGTCTGGCGGGCTATAAAGCCAGTCTGGCAAAACATAATATTGCTATTCATTCCGACTGGATCATGGATGGTGGTTATACCCACGAGAGTGCACTCGCTGCGGCGGTTACATTATTATCCTCGCCAGTTCCTCCTGATGCGGTATTCGCCACCGACAGCATGAAGTTGCTAAGCCTCTATCGTGCTGCGGATGAGTTAAATCTGATGATCCCTGAGCAGGTCGTGATAGCCGGATACAGCGACCCGATGCTCTCTCTCATTCTCACGCCAGCGCCAGGTGGGTTTGATATCCCTACTCGCAAGCTGGGTGAAGAGAGTTGCGATCTGCTCTTCAGGCGCATTAGTGGTCAACCTGCCCCGCAAAAAGTGCTTGTCGACACCCACTTTGTATTAGCGGCTTTTCTGCGCTAAAACCAGGGGCGGATCGCCCCTGGTAAGTGATGTATCAGAACGCGTAATTCACACCTACGCCCGCATAGTGGAAGCGGTCGCTCTCGCCCTCATCGTGGTTTTCCCATTCATACGCATATTCCAGCGTCATGGATAAACCGTTGTTGAAGTCATAGGCATACAGCATACCCAGGCGGTTGAAATCATGCCCTTCACGCGACGGATCGTCCTGCCAGTCCCAGTTTGACCAACGGTCAAGACCCAGGCGGGTGTAAGGCGTTAAGGTTGTCTGGCCCAACGAAACAGGCAGATAGGCGCGAATTTCCTGCGTGGAAAACTCGCCGTTATTACGTGAGCTGTCCATATTGAAACCGCGCTCTAAATAGTAATTTACTTTTGCGGAGACGGTTTCATTGATAGTCCAGGTAAAGCCCGTTTCGGTCTCAACACGGCTGTCAGCATAACCGGTTTTTTCCAGATCGTTAGCAAACTGATACATAGCAAGCCAGCCACTAAAGCGCCAGTCATCGGTTAATTTAATATCCCAGTCTGGCTGGACTTTGTAGCGCTGCATATTTGCGCTGCCGTCTTTGGCACCGTGCTCATCTTTAAAGTGATAACCATAATTACGGAAGCCGCCGGTCAGACCAAAAGTAAAATCATCGGTTCCAATAAAGCGATAGCGTAATTCAAATTCCGGACGGTCAAAATAGGTTCCGCGCGTCATGCTGCTGTAATCAACGGGCCCTTCCTGATACATCGCCAGAGAAATTGTCCAGGCATCCCAGGTCGCATTAAACCACACGGAAGGTTCATATAATCCATCTTTATCGTCGCCCTGACCTTCGACGTTTTCAATTTCATACATGGCCCCGATATTAAATTCCCACTGTTTCGCAGTTTCTGCCGCTTGCGCACAGCTAACCCCTGCGCACAGAACGAGCGCAGCACTTTTTAGTAGAGTACTCATGAGATATTCCCTTTCTAATTAACCAACAAAAAAACCGGAAATTTGCATTTCCGGCAAACACCTTTCTTATCTAATAGCCGCTTCTGTATCAGCGTCGAAGAAATGGCACTTATTCATATCGAACTGGATGCCAATATTATCTCCGGCGACGTAGTCATTCGCTGCACCTGCACGGACAACCAGTTCATGCCCCCCTACGGTGGCATAAAGCATAAATTCAGCGCCGGTCAGTTCAGCCACGCTGACTTTCGCCGTGATGTCTTCTCCGCTGCTCTGCAGGGTAAGAATGTCTTCCGGACGGATACCGAAGACGACCGCTTTACGCTGGTAACCTTGCGCATTCAGTTCGGCCAGCTTGCCTTCAGGGATCTCCAGACGCAACGTTTCCGTTACGAAATAACGATCGTCGATAGCACCCCGAATGAAGTTCATCGCCGGTGAGCCAATGAACCCTGCGACAAACATATTGGCCGGCTCGTTGTACACCTGCTTCGGCGCCCCGACCTGCTGAATAATGCCGTCTTTTAAGATCACGATGCGGGTGGCCATCGTCATGGCTTCCGTCTGATCGTGCGTGACATAAATCATGGTGGTATTAAGCTTCTGGTGCAGCTTGCTGATTTCAGCACGCATCTGGACGCGAAGCTTGGCATCAAGGTTGGACAGCGGTTCATCCATCAGGAAGACACCGGCTTCACGCACGATCGCCCGGCCTAACGCCACGCGCTGGCGCTGACCACCGGACAGTGCGCCAGGCTTACGCTTGAGATAATCACGTAACCCCAAAATCTGCGCCGCCCAGTTAACACGCTCCTCAATCACCGCAGGCGCTATTTTTTGCATTTTCAGGCCAAACGCCATGTTGTCGTAGACCGTCATATGCGGGTAAAGCGCGTAGTTCTGGAAGACCATCGCGATATCGCGAGATTTAGCGGGGACATCATTCATGCAGACCCCGTCAATGATCAGCTCACCGGCGCTGATCTCCTCCAGCCCGGCAATCATGCGCAGGGTCGTGGATTTACCACATCCCGATGGACCAACGAACACAATGAATTCTTTGTCTTCTATTTCGAGGTTGAAATCTTTAACCACATGGACCTGGTTATCGTAGATTTTCTGAATATGTTTTAAAGACAGTTGAGCCATAATTTATTCCTTATCAATACGCCGGGTTGCCCAGAATTCAGTCAGGCATGTCCAGGTCAGTTCCTGCGTTGAATGAAGTTGTAATCCTGCATGGTTAAGGCCAGGCCCAATCCCTACCGACAACATCCCTGCGGCGTTGATCGCCTGAACGCCCGCAGCGGCATCTTCAATGCCGATAGCCTCTTCAGGACGTACATCCAGACCGGCACAGGCGGCGAGAAAGATCTCCGGGTCTGGCTTTGAGCGGTGAATGCGGGAAGCATCCGCGCGAAAATCAAATGCCTGATCTATGCCCAGCGCGTGCAAAATCCCCGGGGCATTGAGCGATACGGACGCGAGCCCAATTTTGACTTTCGCTGCACGGATCTCCGCCAGCACGTCTCGAATCCCCGGAAGCAGCGAATCCTGCGTCAGCGATGCCAGCGACTGGACATAACGCGCGTTTTTTTTCGTCGCAAGCGCAAGGCACTGCTCATCGCTAAACATCCCCTCTTTTCCGCCATGCTTCAGAATGCGCAGAAGAGAATCCATACGGCTTATTCCCTTCAGCTGTTCGTTAAAGACTTCGTCGAAGGTGATGCCAATGTCCTCCGCCACGGCTCGCCAGGCCAGAAAGTGGAGGTGTGCGGTATCGGTGATCACACCGTCCAGATCGAATACAACAGCCTTAAGCACCATGGTGCCCCTCCGTGGTAGCGGTCCCATCTTCAGATGCAAGAAAGTCCTTACGGGTGATAACTTGTCGCGCCGACACATGTAGCGTTTTGCCCCACAGCGTTAGCGTGGCAGGTGCCGTCGTTTCGATGGTTAACACCTCGTTTTCATAGGTGAAATGCAGGGTTGCGTTGCGCCACCGCAGTGGGAATGCCAGTTTCTGCCAGTGAGCAGGCAGTTTCGGCGCAAGATGCAGTTCCCCTTCGATAATTTGTAGGCCAGCAAACCCCTGAACCGCGCCAGACCAGATCGCACCGGTGGCCGCAGCATGTATCCCTTCATCACTGCTGTGCGGATCGTCACCCAAATCAATGCCGATGCCATCACGCCAGAAGGCATAGGCCCCCTGCGTGTCACCGCAGCGCGCGAGAACAATCCCGTGAATGGCTTTGCTCAATGACGAATCATGGATCGTGCGTGGCTCATAGAACGCCAGATTGGCGGCACACTGCTGCGGCGTAAACCGTTCCGGCAGCAGGTAGTTAAGCATCACCACATCGGCCTGCTTCAGGATCTGCATCTCGTTCACTTCCGCACGGGAATAATCGAGCAGAATCGTCTGCTTACCCGCTTTGGCTTTATAGCGGGTCAGATCAATGGCAGGTTTTGACATAAAGGAGTCATCCTGCGGGATCACACCCTCTGCATCGGCCTCTGGCAGCCATAAGCGCGCCAGGAACTGCGTGGCATTCTCCGTAAAACGCGCATCTTCACGCCCAAACATCGCCATAAACTGACGGGCACAGGCAACGTTGTGCCAGGCCAGATAGTTGGTGTAGGCATTGTTATTCACATGCTCGGTGTATTCGTCCGGCCCTATTACGTCATGGATTTCGAGACGACCATTGATTTCCGTTGCGCGTCCCATCCAGAACGAGGCGGTTTCCATCAGCAGCGTCAGACCCTCATTACGCATAAAGGCATCATCATGTGTCGCCTGCCAGTAAGCGACGACGGCCCAGGCGATATCTGCCACGATGTGATGCTCAGCAAGCGCGGAGGCCACCTTCTGGCGTATCCCGGTACGGATGTTGATCGCGGCAAACTCTGGCGTTTCTTCCTCCCCACTCGCCGCGCTTTCCCATGGGAACAACGCGCCGGGCCAGCCGTTACGACGGGCTTTCTCCCGGGCGCCAGCGAGATTAAGCCAGCGATAACGCAGCAGGCTGCGGGCAATCTGCGGGCGAGTAAAGAGATGGAAAGGCAGCAAGAATATTTCGGTATCCCAGAATACGTGGCCTTTATACCCCTCTCCCGTCAGCCCTTTCGCGGCGATACTGCTTCGCTCGTCATGGGCAGGCGTCATCGTGGTCAGGTGCCAGACCGCATAATCCAGCGCCATCTGATCCTGAGGTTCCGCAGACGTCACTTCCACACGAGCGTCACGCCAGACGGCTTTCCAGGCATACGCTGAACTTTCCAGCAAGGCGTCGTAGCCTCTTGCTGCGCAAACTTTGAGATCGGCCAGCGCGTTGCGAGCGAAAGACTCCTGCGAAAGCGCTTTGTCACAGCGGTGGGTTACCCAGACAATTTTTTCAAGCGTGACAGTGTCACCCTGCGCAATCGTCAGGGAATGGTGCACGTTAAGACGACGATTTTTGGCGGTAAAACAGCTGTCGCTCTTCGTTGAGAGCTGACAAAACGCCGAAACGACGACGTCTGACGCCCGGTCCTGCGTTTCATACACGCCCTGCATGTAGTGCTGGTCAAAGACTCTGACCGAGATTTCATCCAGATGCTGTCTGCCGCTGTTCGTTTGCGTTGCATCAATACCGGTTTTCAGCACGGCCTGCGAAGCAGCATCAAGCGGTGTGATCGAAAGCTGCATGGCCACCAGAGGCAACTGGTCCAGCGACACAAAACGACGGCTTTCCAGCCGATAACGGTTTCCGTCGGGCGAACGCCAGACAACGCGACGATGCAGCTCGCCGTTGGCAAAGGCCAGCTCGCGCTGCCACTCCAGAATCTCCCCTGCAAGGAGGGTGAAATTGACGCCATCCAGCTCAACATCAATGCCAGTGATATCGGGCAGATTGACGAGCTCGGTGGTTTCGTTGCGTCCCGCACGATGATACAGACCCGCAAGGTACATGCCTCTGGTTTGCAGGGTGTAATCTTCTTCATGCGCAGCGCGAATGCCCATGTAGCCATTGCCGCAGGCCATAACAGAGGCGTATTTATTCAGGCTGTGAGGACAAAAGCCCGGATCGGTTAAGACAGACACGTTCAGCATAATGTCACGCATTCCCCTGTTTCTGCTGATTCATAAAGCGCGGCGACAAGCTGCTGAATAACCAGGCCCTGTTCTGCATCCGCGATCATGACGGGTTCTCCCTGCACATGGCGTACGAAGGCATCCATACTGCGTAAATGTCGCTGGTCATCAGCCTCTTCACGCTGCGCGAGGGTGACTAACGCCCCGGCTTCGTCGTTATAGATGTGCGCCGGGAACAGCGTTGCTCCCGCTTTTTCGCCGCAGAAAGCGACATTCATGATGGACTGCTCGCGGATGTTAAGCGCAAAGGAGGTGTCCAGACGCAGAATGCCGCCGTTACAGAATTCAATCGTGCCAAACAGGGCATCCTCAACGGTGTATTGCGTAGGATCCCACTCGCCAAACTGGCCGGTGCTTTTGCGGTTTCCCAGCCTCTGAAAGCTGTGCGCGGTCACACGCTTTACCGCAGGGAAACCCAGGACATACATGGCGGCATCAAGCATATGAATGCCGATATCAATCAGCGGTCCACCACCCTGTAATGATTTATTGGTAAACACGCCCCACCCCGGCACACCGCACCGCCGCACCGCCTGCGCCGATGTGAAGTAAACTTCACCGAGCGTGCCATTCATTACCGCCTCTCGCAGTTGCTGGGTATCCAGGGCAAAGCGGTGGTGAAAATCATAGGCCAGCACTTTGCCTGCTTTACGCGCCGCGATGCGCATCTGGTCGGCCTGTTGCGGCGTCATCGCCGGGGGTTTTTCACACATCACATGACACCCCGCTTCGAGGGCAGCCATGACATGTTCAAAATGGAACCGGTTAGGCGAGCAGACGCTCACCACGTCCGGCTTCACCGTTTGCAACATCTCGTGAGCGTCCTGCCATGCCGATGGAATAGCATAACGTTCCGCGAACGCCTGTGCCTGCTCAAGGCGGCTGTCCATGACAGCCACCATGTGAACATCACTGCGCGTGGCGTAATACGAGGCATGCACTTTGTCCGCGACCTGCCCGGCGCCAATAATGGCGACGCGCAGAGGCGAAGGTGTAGTAGCACTCATCACGCTCGTCATCCTTAGCATTCACGCAAATAAGTGAGTGAGTCCTGATAAGCCTGAGTCGGATTGTCGGCGCGAACGCGGCACTCATACACCACATAACCCTGGTAGTTATCGGCACGCAGCTGATCGAACAGGCTGGCGAAATCGAGGCTGCCGCTGCCCGGCTGATAGCGGTGGTTATCAGCAATATGCACATGCCCCAGCAGATCGCGGTTCTGATGCAGCGCATCCGTCAGCGAGTCTTCTTCAATGTTCATATGATAGAAATCACCGATGATCTGCACGTGCTTGAGATCGTTCTCTTCGATATAACGACGCGCGTCTGCCAGGGTATTGATCATATGATCCTGGTAACGGTTCAGCGGTTCCAGGTAGACGGTCGTACCGGTGCGTGCAGCAACCTCATCCAGCCAGCGCAGCGACGCGCTTACCGCTTTGCGGTCGCCGTCCAGGCTGCGTGGGGAGGTCATTGGCGGCAAACGGAAGGTAAACATTCCCCAGGCCGCAGGCACGATAATGCCCTTTCCCCCCACTTCCGCCAGGGCTTGCAGAATGCGTTCAATCTGCTGTAGCCCGTTGAGACGACGTTCTTCGATAAAATCACCGATCCAGCCATCGTATCCGCCACATGCCGTCGTCACCGGCAGACCCGTGGCTTTGATAGCCGCTTTCACTTCGTCGAGGTTTTCGACCAGCAGTTTGCCGTCAATTTCGTAGCCATCAAAGCCCATCGCTTTGATGTACTCGAATTTTTCCATGATGTTGGCTGGGAAAAAGGCCTGGTTTTGCGTTGCGATTTTCATGATTTGCTGTCCTTAGCTTAAAAAGTGACGCCCATTTTGATACTGAGTTCCGGATGCCGATCGACATACTTCATGTAGCTTTCCGGGCTGGAGGTGAAGGTCACGACCGGGTCAATCAGATCGTCGCAGTTGAGATAACCGTTCATCAGCAATTCCCAGCAGGTCTCCTCGATACGCTTGCGGCTCCAGCGCGGGTAGTCCGGGTTGGGTTCGCTGCAGGCGCGGGAGAAAACAATCTTCGCGTTATTGAAGTGTGCTTCGCGGCCGAGGTTGAAACCCGCGGCAAATGGTTTAGCGAACGCAACGTAGGAGATGGTGCCGCCGTAGGCAAGTCCACGCAGCGCAGACTGCAGCGCATCCGCAAAACCGCTGGTCTCGATGATCACGTCCGCGCCCTGCTTGCCGGTCAGCTTTTTAATTTCCAGACCCACATCGGTACCGATTGGGTTCAGACAGTGATCTGCGCCATGACGGCGAGCGATCTCACAGCGGTGCTCGATAGGATCGACACCGATGACCACTGACGCACCGGCTTTTTTTGCCAGCTGAATGGCAATCTGTCCGATGGCACCCAGACCGACCACCACCACAAAGTCGCCTACACGGACATTGGCATCACGCACGCCGCTCATGGCGAACTGCGCCGGATCGTAGCAAACAGCATTTTTCCAGGATGCGCCCTGCGGCATTTTGCGCAGCTTGTAGTTGTTAACCGCATTGACAATGACCGTCTCCTGCAGCGGACCATAGCAACAGACGCTGTCGCCTGGCTGGTATTCCGTTACGTCAGCACCGCATTCAATAATGTCGCCGACGATCATGTTCCCCAGCTGGAACTTACCGAATTCGATACCGCGCGCAGCGCCCTCTTCACGCGGCGTAAACATCTGCCACTCCGCGTTGAACTCTTCATCAATAAACGGGCTTGCCGCACGGAAATCCACAACTTCGGTACCGTGTTTTGGTGCACCAAAACGGGCACGAATTTTCACTTCATGTGCTTCCACAGCACGATCTTCATATTCCACGAGCGCCGCCACGCGAGGCGCTGTCGCAACTAACTTTTTCATAACTTGCTCCTGATAAAAAATTGGCCGCCTCAGCCCTTAACGCCACCGGCGGTCAAACCACTTTTAATAAAACGTTCAGAAAGTGCGTACATGATGACCACCGGAAGCGCCGTCACCAGCGATGCCGCCATCATGCGACCCCAGATATAATCTGGTGTGCTAAAGAGCGTGTTCAGCCCGACCGGCAGCGTAAAGTTGCTGGCGCTGGACAGGAAAATGGAGGCAAACAGGTAGTCGTTCCATGCCACCATGAAGCAGTAAACAAACACCGACACGAGTCCGGAAATCGCCAGCGGCACGGTAATGCGGAATATGATTTGCAGGCGGTTCAGACCATCCATCATCGCGGCCTCTTCTATTTCGTCCGGGATGGTGTCGAAATAGCTGCACAGCATGAATACCGCCGTAGGCAATGTCTGGGTCACCATGGTGATGATCAGCGCCAGTTCCGTGTCATAAATGCCGAGCGCGGTGATGATCTTGAACAGCGGCACCACCAGCAAAATCCCGGAGAACATATAGACGGTGTAGAAGCTCGCATTGATCGTCGTGCGTCCTTTAAAACGCAGTTTCGACAAGGCGTAAGCCCCCAGCGTGCCAAGGAACACCGCAACCACCGACGAGGTCAGCGATACCACCATGCTGTTGCGGAAGTAATCCACAAACGGGAAGATCAGCGGGTTAAAGATGTCGACATAATGCTGAAGCGTCCACGCCTGCGGCAAAATAGTCGGGTGCAGCGATATAGCCTCTTTCGCGCTCTTAAACGACGTCATCAGCATCACGAAGAACGGGAACAGCGTGATGATCAGAAATACCGCCAGCCCCAGATAAAAACCAATACGGCTAAGTACGCGTTTATTTGTTGCCATTGAGGTTTACCCTTTTTCTGGTCAGCAGAATCACAGCGAAGATGATCACAAACAGCACTACAGAAATCGCTGCTGCTTTACCCAAGTCATTGAATGCGAATGCAGTTTTATAGAGATAGACGCCTAAAATATCGACCTTCGTGGTCAGCAGGTAGACATCCGCAAACATGTAGAACATCCAGATGGTTCGCAGCGTCACCACCGTAGCCAGCACTGGCATGATGGCGGGCAACGTCACGATACGAAAACGCTGCCAGGCGTTAGCCCCGTCCATCTCTGCGGCTTCGTACAACGATTTGTCGATGGTCTGCAAAATCGCCAGGAATGAAATGAAGGCGTACGGGAAGTAGCGCCAGATGGCGAACAGCACGACCAACACAAAGCTACTGCCGGGGTTGTCGAACCACAGCGGTGCCTGGTCATAAAGGTGCAGCAGATCAACGCCCAGGTAGTTCACAATGCCGTAGCCGTTGTTGAACATATATTTCCAGGCAAATACCAGGGAAATAGACGGCGTCACGTAGGATAAAATCACCAGTGAACGTGCCGTTTTGCGCATCCGAAATTCGCGATTAAAGAAGATCGCCACGGCCAGCCCCAGCCCGGTGCTGCCCATCACCACCAGCGCCGTGTACCAGAACGTCATCCACAGCGAGTGCCAGAATGCCGCATCACTGAGGATGCGAATGTAATTGTCCAGCCCAACAAACACAGCGCTAATGCGCGGGTTAAGCGGCAGTCGTAAGAAACTGATTTCAATATTGGAAATCATTGGCCAGGCCACCAGGCCCCCCAGCAAAATCAGGCTGGGGGCCAACAGCAGCATGGCGAAAGGCATATCTGATCGACCAGAAAACAACGTCTTCATAATTTCCTTCCGCAAAGCGCTCCTATCGTTGTGAAATCAGGTCAGCCAGTCGCTTCTGGCTATTGCTGAGCGTGGCGCTGAGATCTTGTTTACCCACCGTGACGTTATGCACCATAGAACTGATAATGCCGGACCCGGTGACATCGCCCATGCGGGTAAAGTTCTTGTCGCCCACAGCGCCAAACACCTGCACATTTGGGAACTGAGCAATCAGCTCATAAGGCAGTTGCCCAAACGCTTTAATGACCTCGTTGTTTTTCCAGGTATCCGTACCTACCACCAGCTTGTTCACCGGCAGCGCCGCACCAGGCGACATCATGACCCAGTCGGTTGCGTTTTGAGCCTGCTCCATCCACGTCACAAACTTTTCAGCTGCCTGCGTTTCATCTTCAGATTGACCCGTGGTGATCGTCAGCGATGTGATCATGCCGTAGACTGCAGAGGTCTTTTCGGTAGGGACCACGAAGCCAAGATTGGCAGGGTTTCCATCCTGGAATACCGCAGGCAGGATGTAGGTGGAATAAACCGCCATCGGTGCGGAACCGTTCATGAAGGCATCTTTGATCTCCATGACGTCGTTCGAGCCCGGCATGGTGGTCGCGGCCAGCGCTTTATAAAAAGAGAGCGCTTTCGCCATCTCAGGGGTATCGATTTCGACGTTCCCGTTGGCATCAAAAACGTTCGCGCCGCCGGAAAGTGCAAACTGGGAGAATGCCTGCTCGGTCATGACGCTTTCCGCAGTAGGCAGCGCAATGCCGTAATGTTTTTTGGCCGGGTCGTTAAGTTTTTCACTGGCCTTCAGCAGTTGTTCCCAGTTGTGGGGCTCCTCAATACCCGCTGCAGCAAGAACATCTTTGTGATACCAGACGCCGGACAGCCAGGCACTTATTGGCACGCCCGTCCAGGCGGTACCGTCTTCGGTACGTACCACGCGCAGGATCCCGTCATAGAAGGTGTTTTCGCCTACCGCTTTAATGGCTTCGCCAATCGCCTTGCGATCCAGCAGCTGTTCCTTATCCATGACTTTCGCGTAATCATGGCTGACTTCAATCACCTCAGGCAGCGCCCCGGTTCTCGCGAGCGTAATCACCTTGGTGTTGTAGGCGTCTTCTTCCACCGGCACCTGTTTCACCGTGATGCCAGGGTTCTCTTTTTCAAATTTTTCGATCAGTTTCGTAATAACCGCCTGACGCTCCTGCTCTACTGAAGAGTGCATAAACTCAATGGTCACAGCAGACGCTTTATCATCCTTACAGCCTGATAACAGGGCGCACGAAACCAGTGCTGATAACAGCACAATTTTGGGCATTTTCATTTAAGGGTCCTTTTTTAGTTTTCTTTAATCCACATAACCTGCCATGGATTGAGGGTCAGTTCCGTACCGTCAATAGCCTGTCCTGATAGCAATTCCACACCGGAAAGCACTTTCTCGTAAACGGTATGAACGTTATGACTAAAATTAAATAGCGCGGTAATTCTTTCACCATTATCAGCCACACGAACAATTTTAAGAATCTGTTCATCAAGTGATTCAAACATTGCCTGAGCATCAGGATGAAATGCGCGTTCCCCACGACGAATAGCAATAAACTCGCTTAAACGGGAATAGATTTTATGGCGAATGCTTTGTTTATTATTGAGCTCAAGGTCAACCTGACCGGCGGTGTATTTCTTGCGGTTTATCGCGCGGTTATAGCCGAGGCGTTCAACGCCTTCATAATCGTTACGCGAGCCAAGAATGCTTTGAATATATACGGCAGGTACACCCGGGAAACTCAGCAGTACAGCATGCGCCAGAATAAACCGCGCAATACGTTCATCATCCGGGCTGTCTTGCGAGCTTAATGCGTCCAGATAGGTCACATTGATTTCGTAAGGACTGCGCGTTCCGTCAGGATTATTTTTCCAGTTAACCAGCGCCCCTTCCTGCTGAAGTTTTTCAACCAGTGACAGTATTTCTGACTCCGGAAGAATGCCGCGTAACGGGTTCAGGCCGATACCGTCATGAGACGCCAGGAAGTTGAACCAGGTCGTTTTTGTTGAAGGCAGCGCCAGCGAACCCGCCCACTGGCAAAGCGCTTTTACATCCTGACGATGAACAGCATGCAGCACCAGCGGTGGCAAGGAGAACTGATAGACCATCTGGGCTTCATTTTCACCATCACCGAAGTACGAGATATTGTCTTTATGCGGGACGTTTGTCTCGGTAATGATCACCGTGCCGGGTGCCACAGCGTCGGTAATCGCACGGAAAAGCTGGATAAGGCAGTGTGTCTGCTCAAGATGGATGCAGCTGGTTCCTGGAATCTTCCACATAAACCCAACGGCGTCGAGGCGAATGTAACGCGCCCCTTCCGCCAGGTAATGGAGCAGTACGTCAACCATCGCAATCAGTACCTGAGGCGAGGCGAAGTTGAGATCGATCTGGTCATCACTGAACGTGGTCCAAAGATGACGCACGCTTCCATCATGCAGCTTAAATGGCGTCAGCAGTGGTAATGCACGAGGCCGCGTCACGGCAGATAAATCAGTTTCAGGATCGACAGAAATAAAGAAATCGTCAAAGCCCGGCTTCTGCGCAAGATAATTAGCAAACCATTCACTTTTTGCTGACATATGGTTGCACACGAAGTCAAACATTAAGCTGGCAGACTGCTTTAATTCAGCAACATCCTGCCAGCTTCCGGTTTCAGGCGCGACGCTGTGGTAATCGATAACGGAAAATCCGTCATCAGAGGACCACGGATAAAAAGGTAAAAGATGGACATGGGAAAACGTGCGGGCAAGCCACTCATTATAAAAGCGGGTAAACACCGGCAACGCTTTCTCCCCTTTCGCGGAGAACTGATCGGCGTAAGTAATCAGGACAACATCTTTTTCATCCCAGCCTGATTTGCGCTTTTCTGTAATATCAATAGCGGCTTGCTCAAGCTTTGATAATAACACGTCTAAATGTGCGTCAGAAAATGATTCACCGTAGATATGATTGATAAGTTTTTTAATTTTTGCGTTCACTTTATTTTCCATGGTAGCGGTCCCACGAAGGGCAATCTACTCCCATGAAAAATATCTGTCAACGAAGCGGGAGGCTGAAAAATGCAATTCCAAAGCGACTCTGCTCAGTATTGTGAGCTGCCGCAAAGAAAGCACATTAAAGGGAGGGAAATGTTTGAGACGGCGCCAGCCTTTCTCTGGGAATGTAGGGGCTGACGCGCGTGTGAATTAGCGGGATAAGTAACGGCGCGATAGCCGTTTTGCCACTTTTTGCAGCATCGGTTCGAGCGCTACGGCCAGCAACATTCTGACCGGCTTACGGGCAACAGATTTGATCGCCCAACCCGCAACACCTGCCGGGCCGTAACGTAATGCCGTCATCAGAACCAGTTTACCTGCGATTTTCAGGCCGGGTTTTACCTTCTGACCGGCCTGTTGCCAGTTTTGCTTCATATAAATTCTCTCTTAAAGCTGACGAAAACGACTTCTCAGCGTAAAGGTATCCGACGTCACGTAACGTTCCATTTCACGTAACCGCTTCTCCCCTGCGGCCAGTTGCTCGTCAACCGCATTCAGAAGATCGTTACTGGTTGGCGCACTTTCTGCGGCCAGTTCTCCGTCGGGCATGGGATCAAGGACAAACGACAGTACGATGTATGCCACGAACGTGATAAACGCCAGACCGAAGAAAATAGACAGTACCGTCACCACACGAACCAGTTTTACCGGAACGTCAAGATAGTGTGCCAGCCCGGCACAAACGCCACGCACCATCCCCTGCTGTGGGATTCGCCACAACTTTTTGTTCAGATTCAGTCCGGTCATTAACGATCCCTCCAGTTTGGATGTTCTGCATCCAGGATCGCTTCCAGCGCCTGAATGCGGTCACGCATCTTATTCGCCTGTTCGGTAAGCTGCGCAAGACGTTGCTGTTCACTCTGGGAAAGATCGCCTTGTGAAGAACGGTTGCTGTAGTGCAGCCATAGCCAAATCGGCAAAACAAACAGCACGAAAATCGTCAGGGGAATGGCCAGAAAAAGCGCGCTCATGTGTACTCCTTGTCTTAGGATGCATAGCGGCACGCTCAGGTGCCGCAACAGTATTAGTGGTTATCTTGCTTCATTTTGGCTTTCAATGCCGCCAGCTGCTCGCTGATTTCATCGTCCGCTTTCAGGTCGGCAAACTGTTGATCCAGTGACTTTTGCTTCCCGATGCTGTGGCTTTCTGCTTCCGCTTCCATCTGATCGATGCGACGCTCGAAAGACTCAAATCGCGCCATGGCCTCATCCAGCTTGCCGCTGTCCAGCTGACGACGTACGTCGCGGGAAGAGCTTGCCGCCTGATGACGCAGCGACAGCGCCTGCTGACGTGCGCGGGTTTCGCTCAGTTTATTTTCGAGCTCACCAATCTCTTTTTTCATACGGGTGAGCGTGTCATCCACCAGCGTCACTTCATGCTCAAGCGTCGCGACCATGTCCGTCAGCTTCTGTTTTTCAATCAGCGCCGCACGAGCCAGATCTTCTTTATCTTTACGCAGGGCGAGTTCCGCTTTTTCCTGCCATTCATTGAGCTGGGCGGTGGCCTGCTCAATCCGGCGCGTTAACTGTTTTTTCTCAGCAAGCGCGCGAGCAGAGGTAGAACGCACTTCAACCAGCGTGTCTTCCATCTCCTGAATCATCAGACGCACCAGCTTCTGCGGGTCTTCCGCCTTTTCCAGCAGTGAGTTGATGTTGGCGTTCACGATGTCGGCAAAACGAGAAAAAATACCCATAATAAAAATCCTCTTATTTCTGTGGTCGGGCAATGCCCTGCTGTTGAGATAATACAATTCCCGTGCCAGTTTTTTATCCTATTGATTTTGCTTGATGTGTTTGATTTATACGCAATGAAGAACTATGCTGACCTGGTGAATATCGCTAAGGAGTGGTTAATTTCATCATGGCTGGATACAAAGACAATTTACTCGGGGAAGCAAACAGCTTTCTGGAGGTGCTGGAACAGGTGTCCCGCCTTGCACCGCTCAACAAGCCGGTGCTGATTATCGGCGAGCGCGGCACGGGTAAGGAACTGATTGCCAACCGCCTGCACTATTTATCCGGACGCTGGGACGGCCCCTTTATCTCGTTAAACTGCGCGGCGCTGAATGAAAACCTGCTCGATACAGAGCTTTTCGGCCACGAAGCAGGCGCCTTTACCGGCGCCCAGAAGCGCCATCCGGGACGGTTTGAGCGCGCCGACGGCGGTACGCTGTTTCTTGATGAACTCGCCACCGCGCCCATGCTGGTCCAGGAAAAACTGCTGCGCGTCATTGAGTATGGCGAACTGGAGCGCGTCGGCGGTAGCCAGCCGCTACAGGTTAACGTGCGTCTGGTGTGCGCCACCAACGCCAATCTGCCGGAGAGGGTCGCGGAGGAGAAATTCAGGGCCGATCTGCTTGACCGCCTGGCCTTTGACGTTGTTCAGCTTCCCCCCCTGCGCGAGCGAAGAAGTGATATTATGCTGCTCGCAGACCAGTTTGCGATTCAGATGTGCCGCGAGCTCGGCCTGCCTCTGTTCCCCGGCTTCAGCGATTATGCAAAGGAGACACTACTGGCCTATCACTGGCCGGGAAATATTCGCGAACTGAAAAACGTCGTGGAGCGCTCTGTCTACCGCCACGGCAGCAGCGAGGCGGAACTGGATAACATCATTATCGATCCTTTTCAGCGTCATGCGCCGCCGGTCACCGCCCCCTCATCGTCTGACCACGCCCCCGCCCTCCCTCTTGATTTACGTCAGTTCCAGCACGACCAGGAACAACAATTGCTGGAGCAAAGCCTGAAGACGGCGAAATATAACCAGAAACGGGCGGCTGAACTCCTGGGTCTGACCTACCATCAGTTACGGGCATTGCTCAAAAAGCATCAAATGCGCTGACAATATCGGCACTTACCCGCAGACATTTTTACGAAGCAGGCGTAAGTGCGATACACTTTGCAGATCGAACCTAAAAACCTTAAAAATTATGCGTCTGGTTTTATCGTCCTTTTTTGCACTCGGTCTGTTCAGCAGCATGGCTTTTGCCGCGCCGGGGCAGACTTCGCAGCCTGACATCCGTGACAGTGGCTTCGTCTATTGCGTGAGCGGCCAGGTGGATACCTTCAACCCGCAAAAAGCGGGCAGCGGCCTGATTGTCGATACGCTTGCCGCGCAATTGTATGACCGTCTGCTTGATGTCGACCCGTACACCTACCGTCTGGTCCCTGAGCTTGCGGAAAGCTGGGAAGTGCTGGACAACGGTGCCACCTACCGCTTCCACCTGCGCAATGATGTCGCGTTTCAGCGCACGCCCTGGTTTACCCCCACGCGCAAGCTGAATGCGGACGATGTGGTCTTTACCTTCCAGCGGATCTTTAATCGCAATCATCCGTGGCATAACGTCAATGGAGATCATTTCCCTTACTTCGACAGTCTGCAGTTTGCCGACACGGTTAAGAGCGTACGTAAGCTGGATAACCGAACGGTTGAATTTACGCTAACGCGCCCGGATGCCTCCTTCCTCTGGCATCTGGCGACCCACTATGCGTCCGTCATGTCTGCTGAATATGCGTCGCAGCTTGCGAAAAAAGATCGCCAGGAGTTGCTCGATCGCCAGCCGGTGGGCACCGGTCCGTTCCAGCTGGCGGAATACCGTGCGGGGCAATATATACGCCTGCAGCGTCATGAACATTTCTGGCGCGGCACGCCGCTGATGCCGCAGGTGGTGGTTGACCTCGGCTCTGGCGGAACGGGACGTCTCTCAAAACTGCTCACCGGGGAATGTGACGTGCTCGCCTGGCCTGCCGCCAGCCAGCTCACGATTTTGCGCGACGATCCGCGTCTGCGTCTGACGCTACGCCCGGGAATGAACATCGCTTATCTGGCCTTTAACACGGATAAGCCGCCGTTGAACAACCCTGCCGTCCGTCATGCCCTGGCGCTGGCGATTAACAACCAGCGTCTGATGCAGTCGATCTACTACGGCACGGCGGAAACCGCGGCCTCTATTTTACCGCGCGCCTCGTGGGCCTACGACGGTGAAGCTAAAATTACGGAATACAATCCGGCAAAAGCACGCGAACAACTGAAAGCGCTGGGCGCGGAAAACCTCACCCTCCAGCTTTGGGTGCCGACCAGTTCCCAGGCGTGGAACCCGAGCCCGCTGAAAACGGCCGAACTGTTGCAGGCAGATATGGCACAGGTGGGCGTCAAGGTGATCATCGTGCCGGTTGAAGGCCGTTTCCAGGAGGCGCGCCTGATGGATATGAATCACGATCTCACGCTGACCGGCTGGGCTACCGACAGTAACGACCCGGACAGTTTTTTCCGGCCGCTGCTGAGCTGTGCGGCGATCAACTCGCAGACCAACTACGCTCACTGGTGTAACCGGGAGTTTGACGCCGTGCTGCAAAAAGCGCTCTCTTCCCAACAGCTGGCCTCACGCATCGATGCTTATGATGAAGCGCAGAAAATCCTCGCCGAGGAGTTGCCCGTGCTGCCGCTGGCCTCTTCCCTGCGTCTCCAGGCCTATCGCTATGATATTAAAGGTCTGGTGCTGAGTCCGTTCGGCAATGCCTCGTTCGCGGGCGTCTCGCGCGAAAAAGAACAAGAGGTGAAAAAACCATGATTATTTTTACCTTACGCCGACTCCTGCTGCTGCTGGTGACGCTCTTTCTGCTGACCTTTGTCGGTTTCAGCCTGAGCTATTTTACGCCGCACGCCCCGCTTCAGGGCTCATCGTTGTGGGATGCCTGGCTGTTCTGGTTTAACGGTCTGCTGCACTGGGATTTCGGGGTGTCCAGCATCAACGGGCAGCTTATCTCCGACCAGTTGAAAGAGGTTTTTCCGGCCACGATGGAGCTGTGCATTCTGGCCTTCGGTTTTGCCCTGATGGTGGGGATCCCCGTGGGTATGCTGGCCGGGATCTATCGCAACAAATGGCAGGATAAGTTCATCAGCGCCCTCGCCCTGTTAGGCTTCTCCATCCCGGTATTCTGGCTGGCGCTGCTGTTAACGCTCTTCTTCTCGCTGACAATGGGCTGGCTACCGGTCTCGGGGCGTTTCGACCTGCTCTACACGGTGAAAACGGTGACGGGTTTTGCCATTATTGACGCCTGGCTGTCCGATTCAGTGTGGCGTCATGAGATGATCGTCAGCGCCGTGCGCCATATGGTGTTGCCGGTACTGACGCTGGCCGTCGCCCCGACCACGGAAGTAATTCGCCTGATGCGCCTGAGCACCATCGAGGTGTTTGACCAGAATTATGTCAAAGCCGCCGCCACGCGGGGTTTGTCACGCCTGACCATCCTGCGCCGCAACGTTCTTCATAACGCGCTACCGCCGGTGATTCCGCGTCTGGGGCTGCAGTTCTCCACCATGCTCACTCTGGCGATGATCACCGAGATGGTCTTTAGCTGGCCAGGGCTGGGACGATGGATGATCAACGCGATTCGCCAGCAGGACTACGCCGCTATTTCAGCGGGTGTGATGGTGATTGGTTCGCTGGTGATTATTGTTAACGTGTTGTCCGATATTTTGGGTGCGATGGCTAACCCGTTGAAGCATAAGGAATGGTATGCCTTACGATAACGTATACAGTGAAAAGCGCACACCCGGTGCGCTGCGTACCGTGTGGCGTAAGTTCTATGGTGACACCACGGCGATGATCGGCCTTTATGGCTGCGCCGGGCTGGTATTACTCTGCCTCTTTGGCTCGTGGTTTGCCCCGTATGGCATTGACCAGCAGTTCCTCGGCTATCAGCTTCTGCCGCCTTCCTGGTCACGCTACGGCGAAGTCTCTTTCTTCCTCGGCACTGACGACCTCGGACGTGACGTATTGAGTCGCCTGTTAAGCGGCGCTGCTCCGACGGTGGGTGGCGCATTTGTGGTCACGCTTGCGGCGACAGTCTTTGGACTGGCGCTCGGTATTTTTGCGGGATCCACGCATGGCCTGCGTTCGGCGGTACTGAACCACATTCTGGACACCCTGCTGTCGATTCCGTCTCTGCTGCTGGCGATCATTGTGGTTGCTTTTGCCGGACCGCATCTGTCGCATGCGATGTTTGCCGTCTGGCTGGCAATCCTGCCCCGCATCGTGCGTTCGGTTTACAGCATGGTGCATGACGAGCTGGAAAAAGAGTATGTCGTCGCCGCCCGTCTGGACGGCGCGACCACCTTCAACATCCTGTGGTTTGCCGTTCTGCCGAATATCGCCGCCGGGCTGGTCACCGAGATCACCCGTGCGCTGTCGATGGCGATTCTCGATATTGCTGCGCTCGGCTTCCTCGACCTTGGCGCCCAGTTGCCGTCACCTGAATGGGGCGCAATGCTCGGTGACGCGCTGGAGTTAATCTACGTTGCACCGTGGACAGTGATGCTGCCGGGGGCGGCGATTATGGTGAGCGTGTTGCTGATCAACCTGCTGGGCGACGGTATTCGCCGTGCAATTAACGCGGGGGTGCAATAATGCCACTTCTTGATATCCGCAACCTCACCATCGAATTCAAAACCGGTGAAGGCTGGGTTAAGGCCGTCGATCGCATCAGTATCACGCTTGCTGAGGGTGAAATTCGCGGGCTGGTGGGTGAATCTGGCTCAGGGAAAAGCCTGATCGCCAAAGCTATCTGCGGCGTGGCGAAAGACAACTGGCGCGTGACCGCCGATCGTATGCGCTTCGACGACATTGACCTGCTGCGCCTCTCCCCGCGCGAGCGGCGTAAGCTGGTTGGTCACAACGTCTCGATGATCTTCCAGGAGCCGCAATCCTGTCTCGATCCGTCCGAGCGCGTGGGTAAACAGCTCATGCAGAACATCCCCGGCTGGACCTATAAAGGCCGCTGGTGGCAGCGTTTCGGCTGGCGTAAACGTCGCGCCATCGAACTGTTGCACCGCGTCGGGATCAAAGATCATAAAGACGCGATGCGCAGCTTCCCGTATGAGCTTACCGACGGTGAATGTCAGAAGGTGATGATTGCTATCGCGCTGGCTAATCAGCCGCGCTTGCTGATTGCGGATGAACCCACCAACGCGATGGAGCCGACCACGCAGGCGCAAATTTTCCGCCTGCTGTCACGTCTGAACCAGAACAACAACACCACCATTTTGCTGATCAGCCATGACCTGCAGATGTTAAGCAAATGGGCGGACAAAATTGATGTTATGTACTGCGGGCAAACGGTCGAAACCGCCCCCAGCGAAGACCTGATCAACGCCCCGCATCATCCGTATACGCAGGCGCTTATCCGGGCTATTCCTGATTTTGGCAGCGCCATGCCGCACAAGAGCCGCCTGAATACCTTGCCAGGGGCGATTCCGCTGCTGGAATCCTTGCCGATAGGCTGCCGTCTTGGGCCTCGTTGCCCGTATGCTCAGCGTAAATGTATTGAGACACCACGCCTGACCGGCGCTAAAAATCATCTTTACGCCTGTCATTTCCCGCTGAACATGGAGAGAGAGTGAAATGGTCGAAACCTTACTGGAAGTCCGCAACCTGAGTAAGACCTTTCGCTATCGTACGGGGCTGTTTCATCGTCAGACTGTCGAGGCGGTAAAGCCGCTAAGTTTTACCCTGCGTGAAAAACAGACGCTGGCGATTATTGGCGAAAACGGTTCCGGGAAATCGACGCTGGCGAAGATGCTTGCCGGCATGGTAGAGCCTACCGCTGGAGAAGTGTTGATTGACGATCATCCTCTGGCGTTTGGGGATTACTCTTTCCGCAGCCAGCGTATCCGCATGATCTTCCAGGATCCGTCAACCTCGCTCAATCCCCGCCAGCGTATTTCGCAGATTCTGGATTTTCCTCTGCGTTTGAACACCGAGCTGGAGCCCGAGGCGCGACGAAAGCGCGTCTTTGAAACCCTGCGCATGGTGGGGCTGTTACCGGATCACGAAAGCTACTATCCCCATATGCTGGCCCCCGGCCAGAAACAGCGCCTGGGTCTGGCGCGCGCATTGATTTTGCGCCCGAAGGTAATCATTGCCGACGAAGCGCTTGCCTCGCTGGATATGTCGATGCGTTCGCAACTGATTAACCTGATGCTGGAGTTGCAGGAAAAACAGGGTATCTCCTATATCTACGTTACCCAACATCTCGGAATGATGAAGCACATCAGCGACCAGGTGATGGTGATGCACCAGGGGGAAGTTGTCGAGCGTGGCAGCACGGCGGATGTGATGGCCTCTCCGCTTCATGAGCTGACGAAACGACTGATTGCCGGTCATTTCGGTGAAGCGCTGACCGCCGATGCGTGGAGAAAGGACCGCTAAGCACAACGGTAACCCCCTCCGCTAAATCAAGGATTAAATAACCTGCGTACGTTATTTAATCCTTTTAATTTTCGTCTCCATCCTTGCTCCATATTTTACGCAATATCCATCAACAGTTCTTCTCCAGAATATCAGGACATTACGGAGGAGAAAAAATGATCACCGCCACTTATGTTCTAAAATACACAGAGTATCTCATCAGAAAATGTCGTTCATTTTTAATGACGGACCTGCACTTCCATACTGTGAGGCTCAAGAGAACAACCGGGAAAACCCCTGACATTAAATCACCCTCGACGTTGAGTGAAAAAATATGCCATCGTCTGGTCTATGACCATAATAACGTCTATACAATGCTTGCCGATAAACTCGCCGTTCGGGAATACGTTTCTTCCAGAACTACGCGCGTGAAAACGGTGCCATTACTTGGTGTTTATACCAGGGCGTCGCAAATTGATTTTTCAGTACTTCCTGACAAATTCGTCCTTAAGTGCAACCATGACAGTGGTAGCACAATAATATGTACCGACAAAGCGCACTTTAATGACAGGGAAGCCTGTAAAAAACTGAGCCTCGCGTTAAAGAAAAATCTGTACTACACCACACGCGAATGGCAGTACAAAAACATTACGCCGAGTATACTTTGCGAGCCATTTGTCGATCTCTTCGACGATGCTGACAGGAATACAACGCCCGAAATGTTGAGGATCCATTGCTTTCATGGCGTTGCCCACTATGTTGAAGCGGATTTTACGGATGATAACGGGAAAGGGTTTATCAACGTTTATGACAGGCACTGGAACTTACAACCTTTCCAGATGGAATATCCGAATACTTCAGCAGATCCTGGCGAACCGCTTTTATTCCGACAAGCATTGTTGGCCTCCCAGGAGCTGGCGCAGGGAATTGATTACTGCCGCGTTGATCTTATGCTAAAAAAAGATGAAATCTATTTCAGTGAAATAACCTTAAGCCCGAGACGCGGTAAACTGACGATTACCCCACAGGAATGGGATGCTAAGCTAGGACAAATATGGCATTTATCGCCAGCAAGCACATTTAATCTGCCGCTGAAACTCACGGGTCGGGCCAGGTGAGTTTAAATATTGAGTGGTTTTGCTTTGATAAGGTATAAGTGACATCGCCACCATGGGCCAGCATGATGGCTTTTACCACCGATAAGCCTAAGCCACACCCTTCGGGATTCAATGCCCTGGCGCCATTATCCCGCTGAAAAGGCTGAAATAAAAAATCGTGGAAGGCCTCAGGGATGCCCGGTCCGCCATCCTGAATAAGAATATAATTGCCTTTATCAGACACGCCATTTTTGACAATGAGCGTCCGCGAGGTTGAATAGTGTAATGCGTTGTCAAAAAGAACGGCCAGACACTGGGTGATACGCAACGGATCGAACACACAACGCTGCTCCCTCAACGCTGTCTTTATCGTAAACTGATTACGTTTAAATTCGGGCATGAACGTATCAAGCGCGTCCTGTATTGTCCCTTTGAGATCCGTTCTGGATTTAGACAACGTATAACCCGCCCCACCGTCAGAGCTGACAACCCGTAGATCTTCAATCAGGCGGGTTAACCCTTCGGTCTGCCTGAGAAGATTATTAAAAAGCACCGGATCCGGTTCAAAAACGCCGTCTACCAGACCCTGAAGCCGCCCGCGTAAAATCGTGACCGGGGTTCTGAGTTCATGGGCAATGGCGGCATTCCAGGATTTACGCTGCATATCCAGCGTCTGCAGTTTTTCCGCCATTTCATTGAAATCCATGACCAGGTGATTGATCTCTCCCAGCCTGGAACTGGCACAATAAGCCCGGGCATCCAGTTGGCCCTGCGAAATTTTTTTCAGGCTGGACGCGACCGCGTTTAGCGGGGTGAGTATCCGCGAGGAAAGTTTGATCGTTAAAAAAACCGCGAATATTAGACTGATTGTTGTTGCTGTCCCGATCCACACCCAGTCCCACAGGGTCATCTGCTCGTCTTCCCCCGCAGCAGCGCCGCCGGGGAGGTGATCCAGAATAAAGGAGTAAAAAAACCAGGAGCCCAGTATGGAAATGGCAATGATCGTAAACGTCAGCAACATCATGTACGTTAAGATCTGACGACTCAGGACAGACTCTCTGTTCATTTTTTCTCCCCAAGCCGGTAACCCATGCCCCTGATGCTCTCAGGGACGCCGTAAAGCCCCGCGAGCTCAAGTTTTTTACGCAGCTTGCTCATATGGCTATCTACTGTTCTGTCGAGGGTATCACCTTCCGGAAGACATGCATTGAGTAACTCTTCGCGGGAGCAGACCTTTCGCGGATATCTGACCAGATACGTAAGAAGCTTAAATTCCGTCGTCGTTAACACCGGGGAGATCACTTCAGGTCCCACGGTAACCTCAACGTAGAAATCATCCGGATAGACCGTAATAAATGGCGTCCTGATAGGCGCGGCCCCCGCCTGCTGAATAGCGGGTTTGGTTCTGCGCAGCACCGCTTCAACCCGCGCGACAACTTCAGAAGGGTTAAAAGGCTTGATAACGTAATCATCCGCGCCAAGCCTCAGCCCCATGAGTTTATCTACGTCCTGATCGAGGGCAGAAACCATAATGACGGGCACGGAACTTTCCTGACGAAGCGTCGTGAGGACGCTCCAGCCGTCGCATACGGGCAGATGAATGTCCAGCAAGATGAGATCCGGTTTATGAAGGCGATTAAGCGCTATCGCCTGCTCGCCCTGTCTGGCCCTCAGCGTTTTCATCCCTGAACGCTCTAAGTAACTCATCAGTATTTCAGCAATGTCGTCTTCATCTTCAACAACAAGGATTAGAGTATTTTTGTTCATTTTATCTCCGCGGGTGAAATCCCTTTGAGCACGCTATCAGATATCTTTAGCACAATAAGACACAGCCTCCGGGAAAAAGTGCCGTAGCCATGAAAATTTCCAGCACTAATTTAAATGTCCGGCCATGCCTCCACACAGCCTACACATTCAGTCAATAAAGACTCGACAATGCCTGGCCAGAATAGCTATTCGGGCAGAACCCTTCTTTCATAGAACGGTGAGAATTAACCCTGTCGCTTTAAGGCTTTATGAATCTGGCTGAGATAATGAGCATGGAATTTTCGAAATATTTCTCTACTAAGAAAATCGGTATATATACGCTGTTCCTGCTGCTGTCGTGGGGATTACTCTATACCTGGCTGGTGTTGATGCATAAAATGGATGAAAAAGTTGCCGCGACGCTGCCCTCCTCTCCCATTATTTATGGTTGCATCGCTTTGTCGGTTGTCTCTCTGATAATACAAAACAAAGCAGGTGCATTCACTGAATTACTTGTCATCGCCTTCTGGCTAATGGTGATTTTTATATATCTCATAATTACGTTCACTGTGCTGCTGAACGCTACGCCAGATTTCGACGATTTGGTGTTTTACTACGAGTGTTATTTAATTCTTTTTTTCTGCGGTTCGCCGTTGTACCTCATTATGAGAATGATTTGAACAACCGCACGGTTGCGCTCCACACTCTCTCCATAAAACTGCCATTTCCGCTAAACAGGCGAGTTGTAGACTTCCTGCCAACCCTTATTGCTCAAAATACACTCACTTAAAGAGTCTGAAACCTGTTACCCAGAATGAATAACCTTAATAACAATCGTCGTTCTCCAGATACAGCTGGCGTTATGTACTCACTTAAAAAACTCGCGGTACGTCACCGGAAAAAACTGGTTGTGACTTTTTTCCTTGTCGTGGCTGAAAACGTGATGTTTTTACTGTATCCCGTTCTGGCAGGCATCGCGATTAATGCCATTCTTGCGGGTAAGACACTTAACGCCGCACTGTACGGACTGATGGTGCTCTGTATGTGGATCATAGGTGCGACAAGACGGAGTGTTGATACGCGAACGTTTGCTCGTATTTATGCCGGGCTTGCGGTCTCCGTTGTGCTTTCACAGCGGAAATACCAGCTTAACCATTCGGCTATCGCCGCCAGGGTCACACTCTCGCGCGAGTATGTGGATTTCTTTGAAATGCACTTGCCCCTGCTTATTACCTCGCTGAGTTCTCTCTTTGGTGCGGCAATCATGCTGTTATTTATCGAATTCTGGGCCGGCATCATGTGCTGTGCAATCGTCATCATTCTGATGGGATTTGTCTCGGAATATGCCCGTAAAAATGAATGGTTATTCATGCGCCTGAATAATCGTCTTGAGAAGGAAGTTGATTATGTTCATAAGGCAGGCACCGCCACCCTTCACCGCCATTACGTCACGCTTGCACGTTTACGCATTGCGTTATCGGACCGGGAGGCGTGGGGCTATTTATGGGTGGGTATACTCGTTGCCCTGCTTTTTACGCTGACCATTATCTGGATGACGCAATCGGCTGGCATCACCGCCGGACATATTTATTCCGTGATGACATACATGTGGATGTTCGCGACAAGTCTCGATGACGCCCCGCAGCTTCTTGAGAAATTTTCTCAGCTCAGGGATATCGGTAAACGCGTATCAGCCGATGACGAAATTCACGTATCTGGACGTTAATTTAATGCCTCATTTTTTTATTGAACGCCCCGTATTCGCCTGGGTAGTGGCGCTTTTTATTGTCCTGACGGGTGTCCTGTCTATATCCCGGTTGCCGGTTGCGCAGTATCCGGCGGTGGCACCGCCGGGGATCATTATTTCTGTCACTTATCCGGGGGCCAGCCCCGATATCATGAATACGTCCGTGGTGTCGCTCATCGAGCGTGAAATATCGGGCGTGGATAATTTGCTCTATTTCGAATCATCCAGCGACACAACCGGTTCTGCATCTATTACCGTGACCTTTAAGCCCGGCACAGATATTAAGCTGGCACAGATGGATCTTCAGAACCAGATCAAGATTGTAGAGCCACGTTTGCCGCAGGCGGTCAGGCAAAATGGCATCAACGTCGAGGCGGCCAATTCCGGATTTTTAATGATGGTGGGGTTGAAGTCCACAACCGGCAAATTTGAAGAGGCGGATTTAAGCGATTATTTTGCCCGCAACGTCAGCGACGAACTACGCCGTGTGCCGGGAGTCGGAAAAGTCCAGCTGTTTGGTGGCGAAAAAGCGCTGCGCATCTGGCTGGATCCCATGCAGCTGCACAGTTACGGGCTTTCGGTGAGCGATGTTCTTACCGCTGTAGGTCAGCAAAATGCCCTTGTTTCGCCGGGGAAAACGGGAGATGAACCGGCAACTGCAGGACAAGGCGTAACCTATCCCATCACAGTGAAAGGGCAACTCACTTCTGTAGAGGCTTTCAATAACATTACCCTTAAAGCAGATGCGTCTGGCGCAAGGCTGAAACTGTCCGACGTTGCGCGGATTGAGTCTGGCCTGCAAAGTTACGCTTTCGGTATCCGCGAAAATGGGGTGCCGGCAACGGCTGCGGCAATCCAGTTGTCGCCAGGCGCCAATGCGATGAGCACGGCGTCAGGCGTACGTGCACGTATCGACGAACTTTCTCAGGTGTTGCCGGAAGGAATGGCGTTTACGGTTCCCTTCGATACCGCACCGTTTGTAAAGCTGTCCATCATGAAGGTTGTGCAAACCTTTGTGGAAGCGATGGTCCTTGTCTTTCTCGTTATGCTGCTGTTTTTACATAAGATACGCTGTACGCTTATCCCCGCGATTGTGGCCCCCGTCGCGCTGCTGGGCACCTTCACAGTGATGCTATTGAGTGGATACTCGATCAATATTCTGACCATGTTCGGCATGGTGCTGGCGATAGGGATTATCGTGGATGACGCCATTGTGGTCGTGGAGAACGTTGAACGGCTGATGGAAGAAAAAAACCTTTCTCCGCGCGACGCTACCCGGGAGGCCATGGCCGAAATCACCCCGGCAATTATCGGGATCACGCTGGTACTTACCGCTGTCTTTATACCCATGGGTTTTGCTGAAGGGTCCGTAGGCATTATTTATCGACAATTTTGTATTTCCATGGCGGTATCCATACTGTTGTCGGCATTTCTTGCCCTCACGCTGACTCCCGCGCTTTGTGCGACGTTGCTTAAGCCCCACAGCGCGCAAAAACACGGTGGCGGCAGGTTCGCGGTAGGCTTTAACGCCCGTTTTCATACCCTGACGACATGGTACGAATCCGGCCTGGGCGCGGTTCTGAAACGAACCGGCCGAATGCTGCTTCTGTATGTTGCGCTTTGTGCTGCGCTATTTTTTGGATTGTCTTCGCTGCCCTCATCCTTTCTGCCGGACGAAGATCAGGGCTATTTTATGTCCTCTATTCAGCTTCCCTCTGATGCCACAATGCAGCGCACCCTGAAAGTAGTAAAAACATTTGAACAGGAAATTGCGACCCGACCGGATATTGAAAGCAACATTATGATCCTGGGTTTTGGGTTTTCAGGATCAGGACCGAATTCGGCCATGGCGTTCACCACGCTGAAGGACTGGAAAGAAAGGCACGGCTCTACAGCCGAGGATGAAGCCGACCATATGCAGGCCAGTATGGCAAACGTCTCTGATGCCGTAACGATGAGCCTGCTCCCGCCTGCCATTTCGGATATGGGCACCTCGTCGGGCTTCACCTGGTACGTGCAGGACAGAGCGGGACTGGGCTACGAGGCGTTAAAGCAGGCGGCCGATGCGCTGGTGCTGAAAGCGAATCAACGCCCTGAACTGAGTGGCGTGTATATCGACGGCCTGCCGGAAGGCACTAGCCTGGCGCTTCAGATTGACCGGGAAAAAGCGGAAGCTCTGGGCGTCTCATTTGATGAAATCAACCAGACGCTCTCCGTCACCATGGGTTCAAACTACGTTAATGACTACACGAACAATGGGCGTGTTCAGCAGGTGATTATCCAGGCCGATGCGCCTTACCGAATGCAACCTGAGCAGATCCTGAAATTATCCGTTAAAAACCGCCAGGGGCAGAGGGTGCCAGTGTCAACGTTTGCGACGCTCTCCTGGAACGTTGCACCGCAGCAACTAACGCGTTATCAGGGGTATTCTGCTATCCGCATTACCGGCAGTGCGGCCACCGGTGAATCCAGCGGTACCGCAATGAAAGTTATGGAGAATTTGTCCAGGGATTTACCTCAGGGCTTGGCGGGAGAATGGGCCGGGAGCTCATTGCAGGAAATAAAATCCCAGTCGCAACTCCCGGGTCTGATCGTCCTGTCGATTCTGGTGGTGTTTATGGTGCTCGCTGCCCTGTATGAGAGCTGGTCAATACCTTTTGCCGTCATGCTGGTGGTGCCATTGGGACTGATCGGTGCAGTCATGGCCGTGTCTGTTGCCGGCATGACGAATGATGTTTTCTTCAAGGTCGGCCTTATCACCCTGATAGGCCTGTCTGCCAAGAACGCCATATTGATTGTGGAGTTTGCCAGACAGTTGCATCGTGAAGGGAACCCTCTGGTGGCGGCAACGATACAGGCCGCAAGCCAGCGCCTGCGCCCTATTCTGATGACATCGTTAGCCTTTACGTTGGGAGTGGTTCCCTTAATGCTGGCCAGTGGCGCAAGTGACAGCACACAACACGCCATCGGCACCGGTGTCTTTGGCGGCATGATTAGCGGTACGCTTCTCGCGATCTTCTTCGTCCCGGTTTTCTTTATTGTCATCGCGCGTTTCATAGAAAGCGACAGGAAAGGGTCACTATCGTGAGGGATCGCGCATCCACGCTGGTTGGATGAGGCGAAGCTGCTGCCGGGTGATATACTGGACAAATGCTGAAATTTTGAACCCACGCCTCACCTTCTGGGGTATTCGTCTTTGGCGATCGGCGAGAAATATCGTGACACAAGGGGCTGTGAGTGGGCTATAATTTCGAGCTAATTTCGAATGATTTTGAAATACTGCCTGTAACGCTATGAATTACAAGGCAAAATAAGCAATGAATATAAGGATTAAAGCTATGGGTTTTCTTTCCGGTAAGCGCATTCTGGTGACTGGCGTTGCCAGCAAACTGTCCATCGCATACGGCATTGCACAGGCAATGCATCGCGAAGGCGCTGAGCTGGCGTTCACCTACCAGAACGACAAGCTGAAAGGCCGTGTTGAAGAGTTTGCCGCGCAGCTGGGTTCCAGCATCGTTCTGGAATGTGACGTTGCACAAGATGAAAGCATCGATGGCATGTTTGCTGAGCTGGCAAAAGCATGGCCGAAATTCGACGGTTTCGTTCACTCCATCGGCTTCGCGCCTGGCGACCAGCTGGACGGTGACTATGTGAACGCGGTTACCCGTGATGGCTTTAAAATCGCTCACGACATCAGCTCCTACAGCTTCGTTGCGATGGCTAAATCTTGCCGCGCGATGCTGAACCCGGGCGCAGCGCTGCTGACCCTGTCCTACCTGGGCGCGGAACGTGCTATCCCTAACTACAACGTGATGGGTCTGGCTAAAGCGTCTCTGGAAGCCAACGTACGCTATATGGCGAACGCAATGGGTCCTGAAGGTGTGCGTGTTAACGCCATCTCCGCGGGTCCTATCCGCACCCTGGCGGCGTCCGGCATCAAAGATTTCCGTAAAATGCTGGCGCACTGCGAAGCGGTTACCCCGATTCGTCGTACTGTTACCATTGAGGATGTGGGTAACTCTGCTGCATTCCTGTGCTCTGACCTGTCCGCGGGTATCTCCGGCGAAGTGGTTCACGTTGACGGCGGCTTCAACATCGCTGCAATGAACGAGCTGGAAATTAAATAAGCTCAGACTCTCTTCCCGCACGGGAAGAGAGTTTTCCCCCGCACCATCCCCTCGTTATTCCGTTCTGCTATTTGTTATCACCTAACAATATTTTTCCCTTTATCTGCGTTACGCCAGGATATTGATCGCCATTTTGAGATCAAGGAACGCCCATGGAACAACGCCGTTTTTCCGGCAAAGGCCACTGGTATCACGAAACCCAGTCAAACCACGCGCAGTCGGATGCGCTGCCCCTGGTGCCCGAAGCCGCTAACGTCGACGATCGTTTTTTGCTCGATTTAGCCCTGCCCGATGAGATTGTCGCCGCCTGTACCGGCTGGCTTGCCCCTGCCAGAGCCTTATACCATCAGCTGTTTCCCCTCTCACTTCCCGTCAATCGTCTGCGAACGCTCAGCGCCTATGACCGGTTAAGTACCGCGTTGACGGTTGCGCAGGCCTGTGGCGTTCAGCGGCTATGCAATCATTACGCCGCCCTTCTTGCGCCGCTGCCGGGTCCTGACTCCTCCCGCGAAAGTAACCGGCGGCTGGCGCAAATCACGCAGTATGCCCGTCAGCTCGCCAGCTCACCGGATGTCATTGACGACAAGGCGCGAAACCAGCTTGATGAGGTGGGTCTCTCCATCTATGACATTGTGGTGATTAACCAGATCATCGGCTTTATCGGTTTTCAGGCGCGCGTGGTGGCGGTCTTTCAGGCTCTGCTTGGCCATCCCGTTCGCTGGTTGCCTGGCCATCATATTCAGCCGCACACCCTGCCAGCGTGCGCCGGTAGGTGGATAGCGCTTCTTCCCGTGGTCGAGCTTCGCTATGCGAGTGCGCATCAGCTTGAGTCCCTCTCCCGCTGGCAGGCAGAACCTGCGCTTGAGGCGCTGACACCCGTCCTGTGCCATGAACCGACCTTGCTCGACCTGACGGGAGAGATCCTGATAAACAGCCGGGAAGAGAGTGCGCTTTCCCCACCGTCGCTTTTGGCAGCAGTCGACTTGCTGACACGCTCGCCGGACCGCTTTAGTGCCGCGCAGTTTACCCCACTCATGGAAGAAGGACTGACTGTCGCCCAGGCGATCAACCGCCTGTCTCAAAGCGCGTTTGAGGGCTGGCTTAATCGACTAAAAGTCGCGGCTGGCAAAGCGGAATAACCACACGCATTCCCCAAAGACCGCTTGCTGTAGAAGTGAGAATCGCGTAAAACTGTCAGCCGCTCAATGGCTACGAAAATAGAACATTATGTTTCAGGACAACCCGCTGCTAGCGCAGCTTAAACAGCAACTGCATTCCCAGACGCCGCGTGCAGAAGGGGTCGTGAAAGCCACGGAAAAGGGCTTTGGCTTCCTTGAAGTTGACGCGCAGAAAAGCTACTTCATTCCGCCACCGCAGATGAAGAAAGTGATGCATGGCGATCGCGTCATGGCCGTCATTCATACAGAGAAGGAACGTGAATCCGCTGAGCCGGAAGAACTGATTGAACCGTTCCTGACCCGCTTTGTCGGTAAGGTACAGCGAAAAGACGATCGTCTTTCTATCGTGCCGGATCATCCCCTGTTGAAAGATGCCATTCCCTGCCGGGCCGCCCGCGGCGTTGAGCATGATTTTAAAGAAGGTGACTGGGCCGTAGCAGAAATGCGCCGTCATCCTCTGAAAGGCGACCGTGGTTTCTATGCAGAACTGACGCAGTTCATTACCTTTGGCGATGACCATTTCGTCCCGTGGTGGGTCACGCTGGCGCGCCATAATCTTGAAAAAGAAGCGCCGAACGGCGTAGCGACTGAAATGCAGGACGAAGGTTTGACGCGCCGCGATCTCACTGCGCTGGAATTTGTCACCATCGACAGCGCCAGCACAGAAGATATGGACGATGCGCTCTACGCTGAAGAGAGCGCCGATGGCAAACTGCATCTGACCGTCGCCATTGCCGATCCTACCGCCTGGATTGCACAAGGCAGTAAACTGGACGAAACGGCCAAAATCCGTGCGTTTACCAACTACCTGCCAGGCTTTAACATCCCGATGCTGCCGCGCGAATTGTCAGACGATCTCTGCTCGCTGCGCCCAAATGAAGTGCGCCCGGCTCTCGCCTGCCGCATGACCATCGCCGCGGATGGGACGATTGAAGACGATATCGAATTCTTTGCCGCCACCATCGAATCCAAAGCCAAGCTGGCCTATGACAATGTCTCTGACTGGCTGGAAAACACCGGCAGCTGGAAACCTGAATCCGATGCCATCGCGGCGCAGATTCGTCTGCTGCACCGTATTTGCCTGAAGCGTGGCGAATGGCGTACAACCCACGCCCTGGTGTTCAAAGATCGTCCGGATTACCGTTTTGTTCTCGGTGAGAAAGGCGAAGTGCTGGATATCGTAGCCGAGCCGCGACGCATTGCTAACCGCATCGTCGAAGAAGCGATGATTTCCGCCAACATTTGCGCCGCACGCGTGCTGCGCGACAAGCTGGGCTTTGGTATTTACAACGTTCACACCGGATTCGATCCGGCCAATACCGAAGCGCTGGCGGCCCTGCTGAAGAATCACGATGTGCATGTTGATCCGGAAGAAGTCCTGACGCTGCCAGGATTCTGCAAGCTTCGCCGCGAGCTGGACGCACAGCCATCCGGTTTCCTTGATAGCCGTATTCGCCGCTTCCAGTCCTTCGCTGAAATCAGCACCGAACCAGGCCCGCACTTCGGCCTCGGTCTGGAAGCTTACGCCACCTGGACATCCCCAATTCGTAAATATGGCGACATGGTTAACCACCGTCTGCTGAAAGCGATTATCAAAGGCGAAACGATTGCACGCCCTCAGGACGACACGACCGTGCAGATGGCAGAACGTCGCCGTCTGAACCGCATGGCGGAACGTGACGTTGGAGACTGGCTGTACGCGCGTTTCCTGCAGGATAAAGCCGGAACCGACACCCGCTTCGCTGCGGAGATTATTGATATCAGCCGCGGCGGGATGCGTGTCCGTCTGGTGGATAACGGTGCTGTCGCCTTTATCCCTGCCCCATTCCTGCATGCCGTTCGTGACGAACTGGTCTGTAGCCAGGAAAGTGGCACCGTGCAGATTAAAGGTGAAACAGTTTACAAAGTCACTGAGGTGATTGACGTAACTATCGCTGAAGTCCGCATGGATACCCGCAGTATTATCGCGCGACCAGCTGTCTGATAACCCGCTAAATTGTCGGCCATTTCCGTTCGGGAAGGCCGACAATTTTTCTTTTTAACCCGCCCCACAAATTCATCATTTTTTCTGACTATTTTCCGATTCCCCCCGCCCAAAATGGCCATAATTATCTACAGTAAAAGAGTCCCGTCATATTCGGTCACCTGAATAGCTGGATGCTCAGTATTCTTTTTTGGCAGACTCGTTTTATTATAAGAAAGCAGGGAAAAACAATACGTTCACTTCGGTTTTACCGCTGTTTCACAACGGAAAAGTCGACTGCAAATGAATAATTTGTGCGCTAATGAGTAGCAGCGGGAGAAATCATGATCGACGATCTTGAGCAGAATTTGCTGTTTCGTTACATGGGTACTCACAGTCCGTGGTGGCGATTGTCGGCAGACAGCAACGCTCTGCACCTTGCCGCCAGCGAAAATGTCGATGCGACTCAGGTGGTGACGCTGGACGATGAACAAGCCACGTTGATCCGCCAGTTAACGGTAATTACCTCCAGCATTTCAATGAACCTCTCCCTGTATGGCGAAGAGGTTCCCGTGCATCTTGTCGGCCGCAAAATCACCCGAAACGAGTGGGCCGGCACGGCATCGGCCTGGAACGATACCCCCTCCGTAGCACGCGATCTCGCTCAAGGACTCTCCTTCGCGGAACAGGTGGTTTCGGAAGCGAATTCCGTCATTGTAATTCTCGATCAGCACGGCAATATTCAGCGTTTTAATCGCCTGAGCGAAGAGTATACCGGTCTGAAAGAGCAGGAAGTGATCGGTCAGAACGTGTTCAAATTGTTTATGAGTCGCAGCGAGGCGGCAGCCTCGAAGCGAAATATCACCGGTTTCTTCCGTAACGGCAGCTCCTACGAAGTCGAACGCTGGATCAAGACGCGGAAAGGACAACGCTTGTTTCTGTTCAGAAACAAATTCGTTCACAGCGGCAGCGGTAAAAACGAAATATTTCTTATTTGCTCCGGCACCGACATTACCGAGGAACGTCGGGCGCAGGAGCGCCTGCGCGTGCTGGCCAATACCGATACCATCACCGGTTTACCCAACCGCAATGCCATCCACGAACAGATCTCAGACGCCATCAACCATCGGGGCGAAACGCAGGTTGGCGTGGTGTATCTTGACCTGGATAACTTCAAAAAGGTCAACGATGCCTACGGGCATATGTTTGGCGATCAGCTCTTACAGGCGGTTGCACTCGCCATTCTGAGTTGCCTTGACGAGGGGCAGGTTCTGGCCCGGCTCGGCGGCGATGAGTTTATCGTGATGGCCACGAATACGTCTCAGGGCTCGCTGGAAGCGATGGCGTCGCGCATTCTGACCCGCCTGCGCCAGCCGTTCAGAATCGGGCTGATTGAGATATATACCGGCTGTTCTTTGGGTATCGCCCTCGCGCCGCAGCACGGGAACGATCGGGAAAGTGTGATTCGCAATGCCGATACGGCCATGTACACCGCCAAGGAAAATGGCAGGGGTAAGTTCTGCGTCTTCTCCCCTGAAATGAACCAGCGCGTATTTGAGTATCTTTGGCTGGACACCAATCTGCGTAAAGCGCTGGATAACGATCAGCTTCTGATTCACTACCAGCCTAAAATGACCTGGCGCGGTGAGGTCAGAAGTCTTGAGGCGCTGGTCCGCTGGCAGTCGCCGGAGCGCGGCTTGATCCCACCGCTGGAATTTATCTCTTATGCCGAAGAGTCCGGTTTGATTGTGCCGCTGGGGCGCTGGGTGATGCTCGACGTGGTTCGTCAGGTGGCGAAATGGCGTGACAAGGGGATTAACCTGCGCGTGGCCGTGAACGTCTCTGCACGTCAGCTTGCCGACCAGACGATTTTCAGCGATTTAAAGCAGGCGCTTAAGGATCTGCATTTTGAGTACTGCCCTATCGACGTCGAGTTAACAGAGAGCTGTCTCATCGAAAACGAAGAGCTGGCGCTTTCGGTGATCCAGCAATTCAGCCGACTCGGGGCACAAATACATCTGGATGACTTTGGTACGGGCTACTCTTCCCTTTCCCAGCTGGCGCGTTTTCCTATTGACGCCATTAAACTCGATCAATCTTTTGTCAGAGATATTCATAAGCAGTCCATCTCTCAGTCACTGGTACGCGCCATTGTCGCAGTGGCACAGGCCCTGAATCTGCAGGTGATCGCCGAGGGGGTGGAGAATGCAAAAGAAGACGCCTTTCTGACTAAGAATGGCGTCAACGAACGGCAGGGTTTCCTTTTTGCTAAGCCGATGCCCGCTGCCGCATTCGAGCGATGGCTAAAACGCTATCAGGCGCGACAACAGCGCTAGCTGGCCTTGCGTAAGCCCGCCGCATGATGGCGGTTTTGCAGCATCACCAGACGCTCCATGTAGGCGATATCTTTCGGCTCAAGGCAGAATGCGGCATCGACCCAGTCTTCGGTAATATCCATCAGCTCACTGCGTGGCAACTGCAGAACGCGCGTACGAGCACGCAGCATGGCTCTTACGCCGTTCAGTTTTGGCCGCAATGTGTCGATGAAGGTCCTGACCGAGACGTAGCTTTGCCCGGGTTCATACAGCACATCCACCAGCCCGTGCTGCTCGTACCATTCTGCCGTATGGGATTCCCCTTTGTAGATGAGCTCCTCCGCCAGCTTCATGCCTGAACGTCGAGCGACCAGAGAATACCCCCCCATCCCCGGGAACAGATTAAAGGCAATTTCCGGGAAACCTAACCGGGCATCACGCTGAGCCAGGACAAAATGGTGCGCCAGCGCTGCCTCAAATCCGCCGCCTAATGCGCTGCCTTCGACCATTGCCAGCGTGATGGCCCCCGTATCAAACCCTCTTGACGCCGCATGGACGCAATCAACACAGGCGCGGGCATACGCCCGTAACGCTTCACGCCGCCCGTTCTGAATGCACTCGACGAAGAACTGCAAGTCCCCTCCCACGTTGTACATTTCAGGAACAAGCGAGCCGGTAACCCAAAAATCGACCGCAAAACCCGACTGACGGACCAGCCAGGAAAGGTTCATGATCTCCTCAATTAAGGCATGGTTGAAGCAAGGACGCGGCTGAGCCCGCAGCATCATCCAGACGGTGCGTCGCTCCGCCTCGTAATACCCTGAGAGCTGCGTGAAACGTTCAGTATCGGTAAACAGTGTACAGGTAGGCTGATTGATAACTGTCATAGTCCAATTCCTCATATAAAAAAGCGCCTTGCGCGCAGTTTTAGACTAATCCACCGATTAAGCCTGCTATATGAGGGGGAATAAATTTATCACTTTCATTTATGTAATTTCGTTATTGCATTTTTTCCCTTCTCTTTTGACCCCATTTTCTGCATCATTGAAATTATTCACTTTTCGCTCCCGGGGAGAGATTATGTCTACTATTGATCCACAAGCTGTAGCACAACGTATTGATACCGTGCTGGATATTCTGGTGGCGGGTGATTATCACTCTGCGATCCGTAATCTCGAGATCCTGAAGTCTGAACTTCTTGCTCAGAATGGCGCTGACAACGCCCCCGAAAACAAACAGCCAAAAGCGCCGTGGGAAGTGTAATCCCACCGTTTCCGACCTCGTTTCGCTTTATTAAATGGATGCTATGAATTCCCGACAACAACTCATTTTGCAGATGGTCATCGATCAGGGGCGTGTAAGCGTGGTCGATCTCGCTAAAACCACCGGCGTCTCCGAAGTCACCATTCGTCAGGATCTTAATCTGCTGGAAAAACAGAGTTACCTGCGCCGTGCGCATGGTTATGCCGTGCCGCTGGACAGCGACGACGTTGAGACGCGCATGATGAATAACTACGCGCTTAAACGTGAACTGGCAGAGTTTGCCGCATCACTGGTAAACCCTGGCGAGACGGTCTTTATTGAAAACGGCAGCAGCAACGCCCTTCTGGCACGGACGCTCGCGGAACAAAAAGACGTGACTATCATCACTGTCAGCAGCTATATCGCCCATTTACTCAAAGAGACGCGCTGTGAGGTCATTTTGCTGGGTGGCATTTACCAAAAGAAAAGTGAAAGCATGGTGGGCCCGCTGACCCGGCAATATGTTCAGCAGGTGCATTTCAGTAAGGCCTTTATCGGCATTGACGGCTGGCAGCCGGAAACAGGTTTCACCGGCCGGGATATGATGCGCACTGACGTGGTGAATGCCGTACTGGAAAAAGAGTGTGAAGCCATTGTGCTCACTGACAGTTCCAAATTTGGCGCCGTCCATCCTTACACAATGGGTCCCGTCTCACGCTTCAGTCGCGTCATTACCGACGAACGGTTAAGTGACGAGCATCGTAATAAGCTGGAAGAAGACGGTCTGATTGTCGATATTATTAAAACGTCCGCCTGAGTCCATTTCGCGCCCGTCATTCGGGCGCATGCATATCCCTTCGTCTGAGACGATTCCTAACGCCCCTTTAAGAGTTTTTACCTGTTTAACCCGCATTAAAGTCGTAAAATTAATGTTAGCGATATAACAGGAAGTGACTATCACTTGCGTGATTACGTAACGCCTGCGCGACCAGCTTTCACGGAAAAAAGAATAATTAGGTATTCGTTTTGTCTATACTTAACGTGTACCTCTTTCCGTGAATCGATAATTCAGGAGAAAGTATTATGACCTTAACCAGCAAAAAATTAGCCGCCGCTGTTCTGGCAATCACTGTAGCAATGTCCCTGAGCGCATGCTCTAACTGGTCTAAACGTGACCGTAACACCGCCATTGGTGCCGGTGCAGGTGCACTCGGTGGTGCAGTCTTAACAGATGGTAGCACGCTGGGTACATTGGGTGGCGCTGCTGTCGGTGGTATTATCGGTCACCAGGTTGGCAAATAATTATTCTATAAGCCTTTCCGACATCGCGATTTAGCGTCGCATTTCAGGTCTGACTTACGCACGTATATATCACGAGCCACGGCATTTGCCGTGGCTCATTTATTTTAACCGCCTGCCAGTTTGACTTTCATGCCCTTTGCTTCAAGCAGCGATTTAATTAAATCGCGTTTATCACCCTGAATTTCAATAATGCCGTCTTTCACGGCACCACCGCAGCCACATTTCTTTTTCAACTCAGCCGCCAGTTTTGTTAGTTCAGCATCATCCTGGTCAATTCCTGAGATAAGGCAAACCCCTTTCCCTTTTCGTCCACTGGTTTGACGCTGGATACGCACAATACCGTCGCCCTTCGGACGTTCCACTTTGGTTTTCGGCTCATCTATGCGCCCACTCTCCGTTGAGTAGACCAGACGACTGTTGGAATCGGTCATTACGCCCCCTTTTTCAGTGATGCGTTGATTGCCTTAAGCGTCTCTGCCGGGTTAGCTGACTGCGTTACTGGCCGCCCGATAACCATATAATCCACACCAGCAGCCAGCGCCTGCTCAGGCGTCATAATACGGCGCTGATCGCCTACGTCGCTGCCTGCCGGACGAATACCTGGCGTGACCAGTTTAAAATCTTTGCCCAGTTCTGATTTGAAGCGGACCGCTTCCTGTGCGGAGCAGACGACGCCATCCAGCCCGCAGTTCTGCGTCAGACGCGCAAGACGCTCGGCATGTTCGGCAGGTGACAATGTCACGCCAAGATCGCGTAAATCACTTTCGTCCATACTGGTCAATACGGTCACCGCAATCAGCAATGGCGCATCTTTCCCGAACGGCAGGAGGGCTTCACGTGCGGCAGTCATCATTCTCGCTCCGCCCGACGCATGGACGTTGACCATCCATACACCCAGCTCTGCGGCGGCGGCAACGGCGTGCGCCGTGGTATTCGGGATGTCATGGAACTTGAGATCGAGGAAGACATCGAAACCACGCTGCTGCAGATCGCGGACGATTTGCGGTCCAAACAGCGTGAACATCTCTTTACCAACTTTCAGGCGGCAATCGCGAGGATCGATACCGTCGACAAAGGCCAGTGCAGCGTCACGCTTATTGTAATCAAGCGCGACAACAACAGGAGAATCCGTAATAACGCGGGAAGTGGAGGAAGTAACAGACGTCATGACCAGCCCTTTTCGTCTATGGGCGCGCAGCGGCGCGGAACAGATAAACGGCCAGCATTCTACCTGCCGCCGCCGCAAATTGACAGAATCCATTTGCGCCCCTGCCAGGCTGGCACACCGCACGGTGTTAAGGAAGGGGTAAAAATCAACAGTATGTTGTAACTAAAATGAGGTGTTTTAAAAAATTACTGTCCGTCAAGACCACGGATTGGCTTGATGGTGGACCAGGCCCGGCAGGAAGGACAATGCCAGTAAAGCGTATACGCGGTAAAACCACACTTCTGGCAACGGTAGCGCGGTTTACTCCGCACCTGCTCGCCGACCATGTCGCGCAGCACCATCAGGCTCTCTTTGGCTCGCCCTTCTTCTGCGTCGTTCAGGTGGTAATCCATCAGCTTATGGAATACCCGCATCGTCGGATGACGCTGTAGCTGACGGGTAATATACACCTGCGCGGTGTCGGTCCCTTCGTACTGCTCAACCACGTCTGAGAGCATCAGCTCTGCGGTTGCGCCGGTATTCTCTTCCACGCAACGGCGCAGGAATGCTACCCACTCTTCCTGCTTGCCCAGCTGTTGATAGCAGGTTTGCAGCATCTCCAGCGTTTCACTGACCAGCTCTTTGTCCTGGTCAATCACCCGAAGCAGGCTTTCAACGGCTTTGGCGTAATCGCCACTCGCCATAAAAACGCGTCCCATCATGATAGAGATACGCGCGCTATTGCGATCTGCTGCTGCACCTTTCTTCAGCAACGCCATGGCTTTGTCCATGTCGTCGTTGCCCATCTGCTGAAGGGCAAGTTCACAGTAGAAATGGGCTATCTCAACACGCTGCTTATCTTTACCCAGCTTCACCAGCCGCTCGGCAGTATCAATGGCTTTTTGCCATTCGCTGGTGGCCTGATAAATTTGCAGTAATTGCTGCAACGCACCGATACGGAAATCCGTTTCATCAATCAGCTGCGAGAACATATCTTCAGCGCGGTCGTACAGCCCGGCAGCCATGTAATCGCGCCCCAGTTGCTGGACCGCGAGGAGACGTTGATCGTAGGTCAGCGAGGCGCTTTCCATGAGGGTCTGGTGGATACGGATGGCACGGTCAACCTCGCCACGCGAGCGGAACAGGTTACCGAGCGTGAGATGGGCTTCGACGGTCCCCGTATCCTCTTTCAGCATATCGAGGAACAAGTCTACCGCTTTATCCTGCTGATTACTCAGGAGGAAGTTCACCCCCGCAACGTAGTCGCGAGAGAGACGGTTAGCCTCATCCTGCTTTGTTTGTTGCGCACTTCTGCGGCCCATATACCAGCCATAGGCAGCGGCTACAGGCAAAAGCAGAAACAACAACTCCAGCATCGTCGATTATTCCTTCACGACCGGCACACCAGAGCTTTCCGGAATGTCGGACGCAGGCGCAATGTTATGCTCAAGTCGTTTAATTTTACGTTCAGCGCGTGCAAGAGAAACACGGACTTTCAGCCAGAACAGACCGCAAACCAGCCAGCCAATGGCAAAGCCTGCGGCAAACAAGACCGCAAGCAGACTTGATACGCGATACTCGCCCTGCGCCAGCAGATAGTTAAACGTCACCTGTTGATCGTTTTGTGCACCCAATGTGACTGAAATGACAAAAATCGCCAATACCAGTAAGAAAATGAGTAAATATTTCACATTACTTCCCGTTATGTGGTTCAAGCGAATAAAGTGTGTTCAACTTACCGCAATCAGCCTTATAAACTACCATTTTAGCGACGGGCGCGAAACGGAAAAAGTGACGCACACGTCATGGATTTATGGGCGAAATGCGCAATATCAACCGTCAGGCGTCGCTTTGCTCCCTTTCGGCGATTTCTTCTTTCTCTTCAGGCGGTGGCGTAAGCGGGCCACAGAGTCGTTCCGCAAGCCAGGTTGCCAGCGTCACCAGCAGCCATGAGATCAGCGTAGCGACCACCAGGTCCCGTGGCCAGTGCATCCCCAGCAGCAAGCGGCTGCCCATCACTCCCGTTGCCCAGATCAGTAATATCCCGATGGTAACCGTTCGACGTCGTGGCCAAAGCAGCCCAACAGCCAACAGCGCCCAGCTGGCCGCAAACATCGTGTGGCCGGAAGGAAACGCGAAGCCCGTCTCTTTTTGCCAGTGTTTACGCAAGAACTTCGGAATATCCTGCTGTTCCGTAAGCTGTTCTTTCACCAGCGCACCGCGATCTTTACGCTTTAAATTGTAGAACTCATCTACCGGAATATGGTGTGTTTTTTCCAGCCAGACGACAAACGGTCGTGGCTCCTGAACATGGTCTTTCACCCAGGACTTAACGCCCTGACCAATAACGATCGCGCCACCCAGGATAGCAAAGAGCATCAGCGCCGCGCGCAGACGAAAACGCAGGCACCACAGGAACCAGCCACAGAGAATGATATGGGTGATAATTCCCCACGGTTGCGTGACCGTCTCCGTTACCCAGTACAACGTTTTCAGCCACGTGGCATTCTGCCCGGGCTGCCACATCCAGCCGGAGACCCATACGGTCAAAGGCATAATCAGTAAAATGGCCGCGCCTGCTGCCGTACGTCTGGCGATTGAAAGCATGTCTTCTCCTTTTACGCTAAGCCTCACAATCATAACTGAAATTCATCCGATGGGTGGAGATGTCGGATCGTGCGTTTAACGTTCATATAGCATGGTGCCCATTAGGCGAACGTGCTGAGCTTGTGGCAAAATGAACAGATACAGAAAGTAAAACAGGCGCAAGACACGAAACGTGTCAGCCTACTCTGGAGAATCACATGCAGCTTAAACGTGTGGCAGAAGCCAAACTGCCAACCCCATGGGGCGATTTCCTGATGGTGGGGTTTGAAGAACTGGCAACCGGACAGGATCATGTTGCGCTGGTCTACGGCGATATTTCAGGGCAGACGCCGGTGCTGTCCCGCGTCCATTCGGAGTGTCTGACCGGCGATGCGTTGTTCAGCCTGCGCTGTGATTGCGGTTTCCAGCTGGAAGCTGCCCTTTCTCATATTGCCGAAGAAGGCCGCGGTGTGTTGCTCTATCACCGTCAGGAAGGTCGTAATATTGGCCTGCTGAATAAAATCCGCGCATACGCGCTGCAGGACCAGGGCTACGATACGGTAGAAGCCAACCATCAGCTCGGTTTTGCCGCCGATGAACGTGACTTCACCCTGTGTGCGGACATGTTCAAGCTGCTGGGCGTCGACGAGGTTCGTCTGCTGACGAACAACCCGAAAAAAGTGGAAATCCTCACCGAAGCGGGAATCAACATTGTCGAACGTGTGCCGCTGATTGTTGGCCGCAACCCGAAAAACGCCCATTATCTTGATACTAAAGCCGCCAAGATGGGCCATCTGCTGAAAGAGTGAAAGTAAAAAGCCCGGCATAAGCGCCGGGCTTTTTTATCAATCGAGCATCTTACGAATCACATAGTGTAAAATGCCGTCGTTCTGGTAGTAGGTCAATTCGGTTGCCGTATCAATACGGCACCGGCAGTCCAGTACCTCCGTCTTCCCGTCAGCTCGCGTCAGCTTCACCGGCACCGTTTTACCCGGCTGCAGGTTTTGCAGACCACTAATATCAATCTGCTCTTCTCCGGTCAGCCCCAGCGTTTTACGGGTTACGCCCTGCGGGAACTCAAGCGGCAGAATCCCCATGCCGATGAGGTTCGAGCGGTGAATACGTTCAAACGACTCGGCGATCACCACACGAACACCAAGCAGGCGCGGCCCTTTCGCCGCCCAGTCACGGCTGGAACCGGAACCGTACTCTTTCCCGGCAATCACCGCCAGCGGCGTACCTTTCTGTTGATATTTCACGGCTGCATCGTAAATCGACACGACGTCCGTCCCCGGCAGATGGCGCGTCATCCCCCCTTCCACCCCCGGAACCATTTCATTACGAATGCGAATGTTGGCAAACGTGCCCCGCATCATGACTTCATGGTTACCGCGGCGCGAACCGTAGGAGTTAAAATCGCGGCGCTCCACTCCCCGGCTTTGCAAATAACGGCCCGCCGGGCTGTCGGCTTTGATACTCCCCGCCGGAGAGATATGGTCAGTGGTGACAGAATCCCCCAGCATGGCCAGGATGCGCGCCCCATGAATATCTTTAAGCGGCGCAGGCTCGGCGAGCATCTCATCAAAGAACGGAGACAGACGAATATAGGTCGAGTCATCCTGCCAGTCATAGGTGTCCGACCCCACGACATTGATGGTTTTCCATTCCGGCGTGCCTTCGAAGACCTCCGCATACTCTTTGCGGAACATCTCTGTAGAGACCTTTTCAACGGCCATCGCAATTTCACGCGAGGACGGCCAGATATCTTTCAGGTAGACGGGATCGTTCTTGCGGTCGTGACCAATCGGATCGGTCACCAGGTTAATGTTCATGTTCCCGGCCAGCGCATAGGCCACCACCAGGGGCGGCGAAGCAAGCCAGTTGGTTTTGACCAGTGGATGAATACGCCCTTCAAAGTTACGGTTGCCGGAAAGAACGGCGCCTACCGTCAAATCGCCCTGCTTGATCGCCGTTTCAATGGGCTCAGGCAGCGGACCGGAGTTACCAATGCAGGTCGTACAGCCATACCCCACGAGGTTAAAACCCAGCTCATCAAGATAAGGCGTCAGCTTAGCCTGCGCCAGGTAATCCGAAACCACTTTGGAGCCCGGCGCCAGCGAGGCTTTGACCCACGGTTGAGGTTTCAGACCCAGTTCAACCGCTTTTTTCGCCAGCAGACCGGCCGCCATTAAAACACTGGGGTTTGAGGTGTTGGTACAGGAGGTGATGGCGGCAATCACAACCGCACCGTCCGGAAGTTGATATTGATGGCCGTTCAACACATAGTCGATGGGACGATGGTCTTTCTTCGCCACGTTGACTTCCAGCTCATTGCTGGCCGCAAAGGCTTTCGGCACGTCTGTCAACGCGACGCGATCCTGCGGACGTTTTGGCCCGGCGAGGCTTGCCTCAACGCTGCCCATATCAAGCTCAAGCGTACTGGTAAATACCGGTTCATCGCCCGGATTGCGCCACATGCCCTGCGCTTTGGTATAGGCCTCTACCAGCGCCACCTGCTCTTCGCTGCGTCCACTCAGACGCATGTACTCCAGCGTGACGTCATCAATTGGGAAAAAGCCACAGGTTGCGCCATATTCTGGCGCCATGTTGGCAATGGTCGCCCGGTCAGCCAGGGGCAGCGAATCCAGCCCGTCCCCGTAGAACTCAACAAATTTACCCACCACCCCATGCTTACGCAGCATCTGGGTAACGGTGAGTACCAAATCGGTCGCGGTAATGCCTTCTGAAAGTTTTCCTGTCAGCTTAAAGCCCACGACATCCGGAATCAGCATGGAGACCGGCTGACCGAGCATGGCGGCTTCCGCTTCGATTCCGCCGACACCCCAGCCCAGCACGCCGAGGCCGTTAATCATGGTGGTGTGGGAATCTGTACCCACCAGCGTATCCGGATAAGCCACCCACTCTTTGTCCTGTAATTCGCTCCAGACGGCTTTACCAAGATACTCAAGGTTAACCTGGTGGCAAATACCCGTGCCCGGTGGAACCACGCTAAAGCGGCTGAATGCCTGCTGGCCCCACTTCAGGAAAACATAACGTTCGTGGTTACGCTCCATCTCCAGACGCACGTTCTCGCCAAAGGCATCGTCATCACCGAAATGGTCAACGGTCACGGAGTGGTCAATCACGAGGTCAACGGGGGAAAGCGGGTTCACTTTGGCCGTATCGCCGCCGAGGCGTTTAACCGCCTCGCGCATCGCGGCGAGATCCACCACGGCAGGTACACCGGTAAAGTCCTGCATCAGGACCCTTGCCGGGCGGTAGGCAATTTCTCTGTCGGCATGGGCATGCTTCAGCCACCCCGCCAGCGCCTGGATATCATCGAGCGTGACGGAATCACCGTCCTGCCAGCGCAAGAGGTTTTCCATCAGAACTTTCAAGGACTTGGGTAAACGCGAAATGTCCCCAAGCGTTCTGGCAGCCAGCGGCAGGCTATAGTAATGCCAGGTTTTATTTTCTGCCTGTAATGTGTCCTTACTGGCTTCGCGTAGGGTTAACGACATAAGCTCCTCCTTAATTACAGAGATGTCCTGACAATCATCAGGGCCGTAATTAAAGATAACACAAAGATGTCGTAACGTTTTGATAACAACCCGAATTGATAAATTTAGGAATGGTCCAGAGGACGTCAAAACAAAAAACCCCGCCGCAGCGAGGTTTTATCATTTAGCGGATGGCCAGCCAGATGAGCTGACTCCAGAACAGGATCGACAGGGTAAACACGCCAATCCATGACCAGTATTTGTGAGACGTCATGTTATTCATCATAGGGACACCAGGCATTATTTATTAAACATTCCGAGGCAGGTCCTCAGTGCGATATTGCTGATGTGTATTTATTAAAGAGTACAAAGGTGCATAGTCGTTATTCAGACCCAATGCATCATTACGCAAAAAACTAAATTATTGTTTTTTGGGTTCGTCTTCCGCGAACACATCAATAAAGGCTTGCTGCTGCGGCGTCAGTTTCCAGGATGCAGGCACAACTGTCGCAGGAGTCTTACGTCCTTTGTGGACAGTGTCATGACGCTGACACATCTGTTTTACCGTTTCTGTACGTACCGTCACTGCCATATTCAACCCCAATATTTCCAGGCCAGGAGAGCAACCATCAGCCAGAACAGGGCGGAGACGAGAAAGACCGCCAGCCAGGCTTTACGCTTGAGCGCAGGATCCCTTTGCGGTTCTTCACTTCCTGAAGGCATTGCTAACCTCATACAATCGATATCGCTTATCATTTAGGACCAAACAATTGGTACAATTAATCATCTGTTGAGATAAATCCTAAAGAAACTTTAGCCGAAAAGCCAGTGAATTTACGCATCCGGAGGTATGAAATATTCATTCTTTTGACCACAAATAAATATTTGAAAAGAAAAATTTGCGTAGCCGTTAATTAGTTTCTATTTTTGTCGCCAATTCACGACATTAAAACCATACAAAATAAAAGGATAATGACAATATATGGCAGGGAGAGCGCAGATGATGATAATTCTAATTTAGCTTTAAGGCGGTATTTCGGTATCTTTCCGTTAGGGAAAGATACCGGGTGTGATTATTTTGCGGGGAGTTTGATGTCTTTAAACATCTCTTCAATATCTTCATTTGAGCGTAATGCAACGGCGGTATCCACCACGTCACGCGTTAAATGCGGGGCAAAGCGCTGAATAAAATCATACATATAGCTACGCAGGAAGGTACTGCGACGGAAGCCAATTTTTGTGGTACTGTGGCTAAAAATATCGTGTGCATCAAGACGTACCAGATCAGGGTCTGACACCGGGTCGACCGCCATGCTGGCAATAACGCCCACGCCCAGACCAAGCCGTACGTAAGTCTTGATGACGTCGGCATCGGTAGCGGTAAAGACAATGCGTGGGGTTAACCCGGCACGGTTAAAGGCGGTATCAAGCTCGGAACGTCCGGTAAAGCCAAACGTATAGGTGACTAACGGATATTGCGCCAGCTCTTCAATCGTTACCGACCCTTTCCCCGCCAGCGGGTGATCGGGGGTCACTACGATCGATCGGTTCCAGTGATAGCACGGAAGCATTACCAGATCGTCATACAGGTGGAGCGCTTCCGTCGCGATGGCAAAATCGGCATTCCCCTTCGACACCGCTTCAGCGATTTGCGTCGGTGACCCCTGATGCATATGCAAAGAGACGCGCGGATAACGCTCGATAAAGCCCTTAATGACGCCAGGTAATGCATAGCGCGCCTGGGTGTGCGTGGTGGCAATATACAGCGAGCCTTTATCTGGCCAGGTATGTTCTCCTGCAACAGATTTAATCGCATCGACTTTGGAGAGGACTTCACGCGCAATGCGAATAATTTCCTGCCCCGCTGGCGTCACCTGCGTAAGGTGCTTACCGCTACGGGCGAAAATCTGAATACCTAATTCATCCTCCAGCATGCGAACCTGCTTGCTGATGCCCGGTTGCGAGGTATATAGCCCCTCGGCAGTGGAGGAGACATTAAGGTTGTGATTCACCACCTCAACGATATAACGAAGCTGCTGTAATTTCATGCCAGACCATCCGATTTAGCGCACGCGGTCAATCGCTTAAGACGATTTGATAATAAGAAATGGATTAACTATAACCACTATATCATTTATAGCCTGACTGTATAGTACGGAACAAAAAATAATAATAAGGTAATAAAAAAGGGCCGGAAGTCCGGCCCTTTCACAGGTAAGTGACGGTCAGGCAAGCTTATTTCTTGCCTTCAACCCATTTGCCATCGACAAAGAAGGCGGACCAGCCGGTCGCTTTGCCCTCTTTCTCTGCCGCCACGTACTGCTGCTTCGTTTTACGGCTAAAGCGAACCACCGTCTTATTGCCTTCAGGATCCTGCTGTGGCGCATCGGCCAGGTAACGCAGTTTTTCTGGCAGACGGTCACGGAAGCGGTGCAGTTCTTCAACCAGCGGCGCACGTGTTTCACGCGATTTCGGGAAGGTGTTGGCCGCCAGGAAGACACCCGCAGCACCATCACGCAGCACGAAGTACGCGTCGGATTTTTCACACGGCAGCTCTGGCAACGGAACCGGATCTTCCTTCGGCGGAGCCACTTCACCGTTACGCAGAATTTTGCGCGTGTTTTTACACTCGTCGTTGGTGCACGCCATGTACTTCCCGAAACGCCCCATTTTCAGGTGCATTTCAGAGCCACACTTGTCGCACTCCACAATCGGGCCGTCATAGCCTTTAATGCGGAATTCACCTTCCTCAATCTCATACCCGTCACACGTTGGGTTATTACCGCAGACGTGCAGCTTACGTTTAGGATCGATCAGGTAGCTGTCCATCGCCGTGCCGCATTTTTTGCAGCGGCGTTTAGCTCGCAGAGCGTTGGTTTCCGCATCCTCACCTTCCAGCACGTTGAGAACTTCGTTCTCCGGCACCAGGTTGATGGTGGTTTTGCAGCGCTCTTTTGGCGACAGCGCATAGCCGGAACAGCCAAGGAAGACGCCCGTGGTTGCCGTACGAATACCCATCTTGCGGCCGCAGGTTGGGCAGTCGATGCTGGTCAGAACCATCTGGTTAGGCAGCATGCCGCCCTCTTCAGGATCTTTCTCCGCTTTTTCAAGCTGGTTGGTAAAATCGCTGAAGAAGCTGTCGAGAACCTTCTTCCACTCCGCCTTATGGCTGGCAACCTCGTCGAGGCTGTCTTCCATTTGCGCGGTGAAATCGTAGTTCATCAACTCGCGGAAATTAGCTTCCAGACGGTCGGTGACGATCTCACCCATTTTTTCCGCATAGAAACGACGGTTTTCAACTCGAACGTAGCCGCGATCCTGGATCGTCGAGATGATTGACGCGTAGGTCGATGGACGACCAATACCGCGTTTTTCCAGCTCTTTCACCAGCGACGCTTCACTAAAGCGCGCAGGCGGCTTGGTGAAGTGCTGAGCAGGAACGAGATCAACCAGAGAGAGCTCATCTCCCTTGTTCACCGCTGGCAGCGTACGGTCTTCATCACCTTTACGCAGCGCAGGCATGACTTTTGTCCAGCCGTCGAAACGCAGGATACGACCGCGCGCTTTGAGACGGAAGTCGCCCGCACCGACGGTCAGCGTCGTGGAGTCATACTTCGCAGGCGTCATCTGACAGGCGACAAACTGACGCCAGATCAGCTGATACAGCTTCTGGGCATCGGCTTCCATATCTTTCAGCGACTCGGCTAACACAGAGACATCAGAAGGACGAATCGCTTCGTGCGCTTCCTGAGAGTTCTCTTTGCTGGCGAATTGATTGGCGCTTTCCGGCAGGTATTTTTTACCGAAGTTATCACTGATATAACCGCGTACCATGTTTACCGCATCCTGGCTCAGATTCGTTGAGTCAGTACGCATGTAGGTGATGTAACCCGCTTCATACAAGCGCTGGGCCATCATCATGGTTTTCTTCACGCCATAGCCAAGGCGCGTACTCGCCGCCTGTTGCAGGGTAGACGTGATAAACGGCGCGCCAGGTTTACTGCTGGTCGGTTTATCTTCACGTTCCAGCACCTGATAGCGTGCTTTTTCCAGCAACGCGACGGCAGCCATGGTCTGGTCACGGTTTTCAGGACGGAAAGGCTTATCGTTCTGATGGCTCACCTGCAGTGGCAGAGCGTCACCGCCCGGCGTGGTCACATTGGCGTCAATTTCCCAGAATTCTTCCGGCACGAAGGCTTTAATTTCGCGTTCACGCTCAACGACAAGACGCACGGCGACGGATTGCACACGTCCTGCGGACAGGCCACGGGCAATCTTTTTCCACAGCAGTGGAGAGACCATATAGCCTACAACGCGGTCCATAAAGCGACGCGCCTGCTGGGCGTTGACACGGTCGATGTTCAGCTCGCCAGGCTTCTCAAACGCCTGACGAATCGCATTTTTTGTAATTTCGTTAAACACTACGCGACTGTAGCGTTTGTCATCACCCCCGATCACTTCCCGCAGGTGCCATGCAATGGCTTCCCCTTCGCGGTCAAGGTCGGTTGCGAGATAAATGTGGTCTGCTTTTTCAGCCAGCTGCTTCAGCTCGTTAACGACTTTCTCTTTTCCGGGCAGCACTTCGTATTGTGCATCCCAGTTGTGCCATGGGTTAACACCCATGCGGTTGACAAGCGCGCTACGTTCATCCTTTTTAGGCTTTTTAGCCCCTTTGGTGGAGGTAGAGTCTGCGCTCTTTTTGCTGGCTGAGCCACTGGTCGGCAAATCGCGGATATGACCCACGCTGGACTTAACCACGTAGTCATTACCCAGATACTTATTGATCGTTTTGGCTTTTGCCGGGGACTCAACGATGACGAGAGCTTTACCCATATTCACCTTTACCTAATTTAATTCTTCCAGGAATACGCCGCACGTTGATTTCCCTTCCGCTGACGACGAGCCAATGATATTGCGGCTGCGTCAGGAGATATCAACCCCTTTGTCCTACCGGGTGTCTGAGGAAAGACGCCCAGGTGATTGAGTTATCGGGTATTTTTCTCACACCTCGTATAATTCGTGACGAGTTCCCGGTCGAATGTCAAGCAATTCTGTTGCCAGAATGACGAAAGCGCACACTCTACCTGATAAAATTCGTTACGCAACTTTATTAGCATGCAAAAGCAAATCCCGCCAACCTGCCCCCTGTATCTTATCCCCTCACAAAACAGGGAAAATTTGCCCCCAAAGCGGCCCCGGCGTAGACTATTGTCACTGTTTAAGGAGTGGATTATGCAGAATACGACCCAACCTATTGACCGAGCCTCTCTGCTTATCGAAGCAAATAAGCTTATCCGTGACCATGAAGATACCCTGGCGGGCATTGAAGCCACCGGTGTAGAGCAGCGTAATGGCGTGCTGGTTTTCAGCGGCGAATACTTCCTTGACGAACAGGGATTACCCACCCCAAAAAGCACCGCTGTGTTTAATATGTTTAAATACCTGGCGCATACGCTTTCTGAAAAATATCACCTGGTCGATTAATGCAAAACGCGAGGCATATGCCTCGCGTTTTTGCTTACAGCAGCGGTTTTTGTCCGCGCTGTAGCCAGCGAAGCAGCAGGCGATCTGCGCTTTCCGCTGCACTGTTGGTAAAGCGGTCCATCAGGCGCTTACGCTGGGTGAACCGCACGCCTACCAGCTCCCTTCCGTCCATCAGGTTGAGCAGCAGATCGTCGCTGGTCCCCACTTCATCTACCAGCCCTTTTTCCTGCGCCTGAATACCGTACCAGTGTTCGCCTGTCGCGACCTGCTCAATATCCAGCGTTGGGCGCATACGGTGTACGAAATCTTTAAACAGGTGGTGCGTTTCGTTGAGATCCTCACGGAATTTTTGGCGCCCTTCTTCCGTATTTTCCCCCAGCAGCGTCAGGGTACGTTTGTACTGACCCGCCGTGTGCAGTTCGATATCAATCTCTTTATTCTTCAGAAAACGGTTAAAGTTTGGGATCTGTGCGACCACGCCGATAGAGCCAATGATGGAGAACGGTGCCGCAACAATTTTGTCCGCCACGCAGGCCATCATATAGCCACCACTTGCCGCGACTTTATCTACCGCCACGGTAAGCGGGATCTGCTTTTCTCGCAGACGCTGTAGCTGAGAAGCGGCCAGTCCGTAGCCGTGCACAACGCCGCCAGGGCTTTCAAGACGCACCACCACTTGATCCTGCGGAGTGGCCACGGCCAGAACGGCAGTCACCTCTTCCCGTAGCGAAGCGACTTCATGCGCATCCATACTGCCTTTAAAATCGAGTACATAGACGCGAGGCTTCGCGTCAGACTGTGGCGTTGCAAGCTTAGCTTTCGCCTTTGCGGCTTTGGCTTCCTGCTTGTGCTTTTTCTTCTGGGCCTTCAGCCATGCCTTCTGTTGATGGCTATCAAGCAGTGAGAGGGACATGTCTTCCTGCATCTCTTTGTACTGCTCGCTCAGACGGGTAATGCGTAACTCCCCACGCTGACGTTTGCGCTGCGTGAGATTGACAATCAGAACGGCAACGACCGCAATGGCAATCACCACCGTCGCGATTTTAGCCAAAAACAACCCATATTGAGAAAGTAATTCCACGCGTTCCACCTTGATTTAACCACGAATCTTTCACGGCAGTGTACAACAGCCCTGCCTTTGCGTCTCGCCCGTGACATTACCTGTGCGAGCCATCTTCAGGAATCCCCGGCCGGCGGTTTAAATATTTGCAAATTGTTAATTTTACAGTAATACGTCCTGTAGACTGATTGAATTCTCACGCTAATTCGGGCATAAAGCCGAAAAGTCATTATGAAGGCGCCATTGAGTCACCGTGCGCCTGAGGAGTCACCGTGCACTATCAACCGCAAAAAAACCTGCTGCAGAACCGGATCATTCTTGTCACCGGTGCCAGCGCGGGTATTGGTCGCGAAGCGGCCCTGACGTATGCTGAATATGGCGCGAGCGTTATTCTGATCGGTCGCAACGAAGAAAAACTCAAAGGTGTCGCTCAGGAAATTGAAGCGGCAGGTGGCATACCGGCCCCCTGGTATACTCTTGATTTACTGACCTGTACGCCAGCGGTATGTCAGGAATTAGCCCAACGTATCAGCACCCATTATCCACGTCTGGACGGTGTGCTGCATAACGCCGGGTTGTTAGGCGAAGTTCGTCCAATGGATGAGCAGGATCCTGATATCTGGCAGCAGGTCATGCAGGTTAACGTCAACGGCACCTTTTTCCTCACCCAGGCCTTGCTTCCTTTATTACTCAAATCCGAGTCAGGCTCTCTGGTCTTTACCTCTTCCAGCGTAGGCCGTGAGGGGCGCGCAAACTGGGGGGCATATGCTGTCTCTAAATTTGCGACCGAAGGTATGATGCAGGTGCTGGCGGAGGAATATCAGAGCCGCCATCTGCGCGTAAACTGCATTAATCCGGGCGGAACACGCACCAAAATGCGCGCCAGCGCGTTCCCGACAGAAGATCCGCAGAAGCTGAAAACCCCGGCCGATATTATGCCACTCTATCTCTGGCTAATGGGCGACGACAGCCGTCGCAAAACCGGAATGACTTTTGATGCCCAACCGGGCCGTAAACCGGGGATTTCGCAATGAGTGAAGAACGTCACCAGCAGCGCCAGCAGCGTCTGAAAGAACAGGTTGATGCGCGCATTGCGTCAGCCCAGGACGAGCGAGGGATCGTCATCGTATTTACCGGCAACGGCAAAGGCAAAACCACCGCCGCGTTCGGCACCGCCACCCGCGCCGTCGGACACGGGCAAAAAGTGGGCGTAATCCAGTTTATCAAAGGCGAATGGCCCAATGGGGAGCGCAATTTGCTGGAACCTCACGGCGTTGAGTTTCAGGTGATGGCAACCGGTTTTACGTGGGACACGCAGAACCGGGAAACCGACACCGCAGCCTGCCTTGCTGTCTGGGAGCACGCCAAAAGAATGCTGGCCGATCCGACGCTCAATATGGTGCTACTGGACGAGATCACCTATATGGTCGCCTACGACTACCTGCCGCTGAATGCCGTGCTGGATGCACTGAAAAACCGCCCTGCACATCAGACGGTAATCGTCACGGGTCGTGGGTGTCATCGGGATATACTGGAACTGGCAGATACCGTCAGCGAGCTGCGTCCGGTCAAGCATGCATTTGATGCAGGTATCAAAGCGCAGCCTGGGATTGATTACTAAAGAAAAAAGCCCGGTGCGTTCACCGGGCTTTTAGATTAACCGTTGTTATTCCGGCTGCCAGAGCGACGGTTGCTGCTGTTCACCTGGCTATGGCGTTTCACCGCACGACGGATCTGGTTCGCCTTCATACGACGACGATCTTTCTCCACCGCCACTTTTGAGGTGGTTTCCGGCGTGAGCCCCACCAGCTCGCGCAGGTAGTTGGTCTGGGTCAGATCCAGTTCGGTATAGCCGCCACGCGGCAGACCTTTTGGCAGCAGAATGTCGCCGTAACGAACGCGAATCAGGCGGCTGACCTGAACCCCCACCGCTTCCCACAGACGACGCACCTCGCGGTTACGCCCCTCCGTCAGGGTGACGTTGTACCACTGGTTAATCCCTTCACCACCGGTAAATTTGATGGTTTTGAATGCTGCAGGACCGTCTTCCAGCTGAACGCCACGCGACAGGTCGCGCAGTTTATTTTCATCAACCTGGCCGAAGACACGCACGGCATATTCACGTTCCACTTCACGGCTTGGGTGCATCAGACGGTTTGCCAGCTCACCGTCGGTGGTAAATAGCAGCAGGCCGCAGGTATTAACGTCCAGACGACCCACGGCAATCCAGCGCGCACCTCGCAGTTTAGGCAGACGGTCAAACACCGTCGGGCGACCTTCCGGGTCGTTGCGGGTACACAGCTCGCCTTCCGGCTTATAGTAAGCCAGCACGCGGCAAATCTGTTCAGCAGACTCTTTCACGGAGATAAGATGACCGTCGATGCGGATCTTGAGCCCCGGTACGATTTCTACGCGGTCACCCAGCGTGGCGATTTTACCGTCCACACTCACGCGGCCCGCTTCAATAATGGCTTCGATTTCACGGCGCGAACCGTGGCCGGCGCGCGCCAGCACTTTCTGTAACTTCTCGCTCATTGAGCTTCCTCAGGTGTCGCCTTCACAGGCGTCGAATCAGGTCAAAAGAGGGCCGAGCCCTGCTTTGATGGCCGCGTAGTATATCTGCTTACACCTCTACAAGAAAGGCTTAACATCGCCCACGCCTTCACGAATCACTTCTGGCGCATCTTCGGTTAAGTCGACCACGGTGGTCGGTTGCTGACCGAGATAGCCGCCGTGAATAATCAGCTCAACCACCTTCTCCAGACGATCTTTGATCTCTTCCGGGTCGGACTCGGTAAACTCACTTCCCGGCAGCATCAGCGAAGTCGAAAGCATCGGTTCGCCGAGGGTTTCCAGCAGTGCCTGCGCAATCGGGTTGGACGGCACGCGCATCCCGATGGTTTTCCGTTTTTCCTGCAACAGGCGGCGCGGAACCTCTTTCGTCCCTTTCAGGATGAAGGTGTAGTTACCCGGCGTGTTGTTTTTAATCAGGCGAAACGCCACGTTATCAACATACGCATAGGTCGACAGCTCAGAGAGATCGCGACACATCAGCGTAAAGTTATGGCCGTCCGGAAGCTGGCGAATACGGCAGATACGCTCCATCGCCCCTTTGTCTTCAATTTTGCAGCCCAGCGCGTAGCCAGAATCGGTCGGGTAAACAATCACGCCGCCTTTGCGGACGATCTCCACGGCCTGATTGATCAGACGTGGCTGCGGGTTATCCGGATGAATATAGAAAAACTGACTCATACTTCCCTCTCTTCAATTTGCTGCGGCTGTTCCCAGAGCTGCCAGACCGGCTCAACGCCTGCCGGTAACCAAAGCTTGCGCCCCAGTTCAATCCACGCGCAGGGCTGATGGAAATCAGAGCCCTGCGACCCTGTCAGGCCGAACTGGCGAGCATAAGTCGCAAGCTGCGCACGCTCATTGGGTGCCTGCTGACACTGGGCGACTTCCATCGCCTCGCCACCGCATTCAGCAAAGTGTGCCAGCAGTCTTTTCAGCCATTTAGCAGAAAGATTATACCGCCCCGGATGGGCCAGCACGGCCTTACCGCCAGAATGATGAATCACATCAATAGCTTGTTTTATTGTACACCACTGTGGCGGAACGTATCCGGTTTTCCCGCGCGCCAGATACTTTTTAAAAACATCCGCCATGGTCGTTGCCTTGCCCGCTTCAACCAGAAAACGGGCGAAATGACCGCGCGTGACTGCCCCACCGTTCGCGAGCGCTTGCGCCCCTTCCAGCGCGCCCGGAATATGCGCCTTTTCCAGACGCTCACCGATCATCTCCGCTCGCTGGTTGCGGCGCGTTTTTTGTTCTTGCAAAAACGTTACAAGTGCCGGATGTTCTATATCGATGTTCAGACCAACGATATGAATTTCATGGTTTTCCCAGACGGTTGAGATCTCGACCCCGGTGACCAGATTCAGCGCCAGCCCGCTGCGGGCAATCTCAGCGCGCGCTGCCGGAATGGCATCAGTGGTATCGTGATCGGTTATCGCCAGCGTGCCGACGCGCATCTCAACCGCGCGATGAACCAGGGCTTCGGGTGTCAGCAGACCATCAGAAGCCTGCGTATGGCTGTGTAAATCATAAATAATGGCGTAGGTGGTATCGCTCAAAGCACTTCCCATAACAGGTTGGAGACATCCGAAACCGCCATGATACCGACTTAACGCGAAATTCTGAAATCAAGGGTTGACAACTCGCCACCGAACTAGTTAACTAGTACGCAAGTTCACACGAGAAAGGTATCTGAAAATGACAGCACATTTCACTCTGCACGGTTGGTGGCGCACTTCCTGATTTTCGGGCAGTGTCACGCGTCTGCGAAATGCAAACAGATACCCAGCCCGCTACCCAGCGGGCTTTTTTTTGAACAGAATAAATGAGAACAACAACATGCAAACAGCCAAACCCCATCTCGACCTGCTGACCTGCGAGGCGGCCTATCGCCACAACCCGACCGCGCTGTTTCATCAGGTGTGCGGCGCACGTCCGGCAACGCTGCTGCTGGAGTCTGCAGATATCGACAGCAAGGACGATCTTAAAAGCCTGTTGCTGGTCGACAGCGCGCTGCGCATTACCGCGTTAGGTGACACTGTCACCATCAAGGCGCTTTCTGACAATGGCGCATCGCTGCTGCCGCTGCTCGATGCTGCCCTGCCTGCGGGCATCGAGAATAAACGTCACCCGGACCAGCGAATTCTGCATTTTCCTCCGGTAAGCCAGCTGCTGGACGAAGATGCCCGCCTTTGCTCGCTGTCCGTTTTCGACGCTTTCCGCCTGCTGCAAAATCTGGTCACCGTGCCGGAAGATGAGCGTGAAGCGATGTTCTTCGGCGGGCTGTTTGCATATGACCTGGTCGCCGGGTTTGAAGATTTGCCGGAAACCGAGCAGGGTAACCGCTGCCCGGATTACTGCTTCTATCTGGCCGAGACCCTGCTGGTGATCGACCATCAGAAAAAATACACCCGCATCCAGGCCAGCCTGTTCACGCCGTCCGCGGCTGAGAAAGAGCGCCTCGAAAATCGCATCGCTCAACTCCAGCAGCAAATGACGGAGGCGCCCCCTGCGCTGCCGGTACAGCGCGTCGAGCAGATGACGTGTGAGGTTAACCAGACCGACGATCAGTACGGGGCCGTGGTTCGCCAGATGCAAAAAGCGATTCGCGCCGGGGAAATTTTCCAGGTGGTGCCTTCCCGTCGTTTCTCTCTGCCCTGCCCGTCGCCGCTGGCAGCGTACGATGTGCTGAAAAAGAGTAACCCGAGCCCTTACATGTTCTTTATGCAGGACAATGATTTCACTCTGTTTGGTGCGTCACCGGAAAGCTCCCTGAAATACGACGCTAAAAGCCGCCAGATTGAGATCTACCCAATTGCGGGCACCCGCCCCCGCGGCCGTCGTGCCGACGGTTCACTGGATCGCGATCTCGACAGCCGCATTGAACTGGAAATGCGTACTGACCACAAAGAGCTCTCCGAGCATCTGATGCTGGTTGACCTGGCGCGTAACGACCTTGCGCGTATTTGCACGCCGGGTAGCCGTTACGTGGCTGATCTGACCAAAGTCGACCGTTATTCCTTCGTCATGCATCTGGTCTCCCGCGTGGTGGGTGAACTGCGCAGCGACCTCGATGTGCTGCACGCCTATCGGGCCTGCATGAACATGGGCACCCTGAGCGGCGCGCCGAAAGTGCGTGCGATGCAGTTGATTGCCGCTGCCGAAGGTCGTCGTCGCGGCAGCTACGGCGGCGCGGTAGGTTACTTCACCGCCCACGGCGATCTCGATACCTGCATCGTGATCCGCTCTGCCTACGTTGAAGACGGAATTGCCACCGTCCAGGCCGGCGCCGGGATTGTTCTCGACTCTGTTCCGCAGTCTGAAGCTGACGAAACCCGCAGTAAGGCTCGCGCGGTATTGCGCGCCATTGCTACCGCACATCATGCACAGGAGATTTTCTGATGGCTGACATTCTGCTGCTCGATAATATCGACTCCTTTACCTATAACCTGGCAGATCAGCTGCGTGCGAATGGCCATAACGTCGTTATTTACCGCAACCACGTACCGGCGCAGACCCTGATTGACCGTCTGGCGACCATGCAAAACCCGGTGCTGATGCTCTCCCCGGGTCCGGGCGCGCCAAGTGAAGCAGGCTGTATGCCGGAGCTGCTGACCCGTATGCGCGGCAAGCTACCGATTATCGGCATCTGCCTCGGTCACCAGGCGATCGTTGAAGCTTACGGCGGCTATGTCGGCCAGGCGGGCGAGATCCTGCACGGTAAAGCCTCCAGCATTGAACATGACGGCCAGGCGATGTTTGCCGGGTTACCGAATCCACTTCCGGTTGCGCGCTATCACTCGCTGGTCGGGAGTAATATTCCCGCCGGGCTGACGATTAATGCCTCGTTTGAAGGGATGGTGATGGCGGTACGTCACGATGCGGATCGCGTCTGCGGCATGCAGTTCCACCCGGAATCGATCCTGACGTCACACGGTGCCCGTCTGCTGGAGCAGACCCTCGACTGGGCGCTACAGAAGCTGGAGCAGACCAATACCCTGCAACCGATTCTGGAGAAACTGTACCAGGCGCAGACCCTTAGCCAGCAGGAGAGCCACCAGCTCTTCTCCGCCGTAGTGCGCGGCGAGCTGAAGCCTGAACAGCTGGCCGCGGCGCTGGTGAGCATGAAAGTGCGCGGCGAAAGCCCGCAGGAGATCGCCGGTGCCGCCACGGCCCTGCTGGAAAATGCCGCCCCGTTCCCGCGCCCGGACTACCCGTTTGCCGATATCGTGGGTACCGGTGGCGACGGCAGCAACAGTATCAATATTTCGACTGCCAGCGCCTTTGTGGCGGCGGCATGCGGGATGAAGGTGGCGAAACACGGTAATCGCAGCGTTTCCAGTCGGTCTGGCTCCTCCGATCTGCTGGCCGCGTTCGGTATTAACCTCGACATGAATGCCGAACGTTCCCGCGAAGCGCTGGATGACCTGGGCGTCTGCTTCCTGTTCGCGCCGAAGTACCACACCGGGTTCCGCCATGCGATGCCGGTGCGCCAGCAGCTTAAAACCCGCACGCTCTTTAACGTGCTCGGTCCGCTGATTAACCCGGCCCATCCGCCGCTGGCATTGATTGGCGTATACAGCCCTGAGCTGGTCCTGCCGATTGCCGAGACGCTGCGCGTCCTGGGTTACCAGCGTGCCGCCGTGGTACACAGCGGCGGTATGGATGAAGTTTCTCTCCATGCACCGACGCTTGTGGCCGAGCTGAACAACGGCGAAGTGCTTAGCTATCAGCTCGAGGCGTCTGATTTCGGCTTAACACCCTATCATCAGGACGCGCTGGCGGGCGGCACGCCAGAAGAAAACCGTGACATTCTGACGCGCTTACTACAAGGTAAAGGTGAGGCCGCGCATGAGGCCGCCGTGGCAGCCAACGTCGCCATGCTGATGCGTTTGCACGGTGAGGAAGACCTGAAGGCTAACGCCCAAAAAGTTCTGGATGTACTGCGCTCCGGTGCAGCTTACGATCGCGTTACCGCACTTGCGGCAAGAGGGTAAAGAATGCAGACCGTTTTAGCGAAAATCGTTGCCGATAAGGCCATCTGGGTGGAAGCCCGCAAAGCAGAGCAGCCGCTTGCCAGTTTCCAGAATGATGTTGTTCCCAGCAGCCGTCGTTTCTATGACGCCCTGCAGGGCGCACGCACCGCCTTTATTCTGGAGTGCAAAAAGGCCTCTCCGTCAAAAGGCGTTATTCGTGACGATTTCGACCCGGCGCGTATCGCCGGTATTTATAAGCATCATGCGTCCGCCATCTCCGTGCTGACGGATGAGAAATATTTCCAGGGCAGCTTCGATTTTCTGCCCATCGTCAGCGGCATCGCGCCGCAGCCGATCCTGTGCAAAGACTTTATTATCGACCCGTATCAGATCTGGCTTGCGCGTTTTTACCAGGCTGACGCCTGCCTGCTGATGCTCTCGGTACTTGACGACGAGCAGTATCGCCAGCTGTCTGCCGTAGCGCACAGTCTGAACATGGGCGTGCTGACCGAAGTAAGTAATGAAGAAGAACTGGAGCGCGCCATCGCGCTGGAAGCCAAAGTGGTCGGCATTAACAACCGCGATCTTCGCGACCTGTCGATTGACCTGAACCGTACGCGCCAGCTTGCGCCGCGTCTGGGTTCTGGCGTCACGGTAATCAGCGAATCCGGCATTAACAGCTACGCTCAGGTGCGCGAGCTGAGCCACTTCGCCAACGGTTTCCTGATTGGTTCCGCCATGATGGAACATGACGACCTTAACGCCGCGGTGCGTCGCGTCCTGCTCGGTGAAAACAAAGTGTGTGGCTTAACTCGCGAACAGGATGCCCTGGCGGCGTATGACGCGGGGGACATTTACGGCGGCCTGATCTTTGTTGACGCCTCGCCTCGTGCCGTCAGTGAGGAACAGGCGCGCAATGTGATCGCAGCAGCGCCGCTTAGCTATGTGGGCGTGTTCCGTAATGCGGATATCGCAGACGTCGTGGCAAAAGCCGAAACGTTATCCCTGAGTGCGGTGCAGCTGCATGGCGATGAGGATCAAGCCTACATCGATAAGCTGCGTGCAGACCTCGCCCCTCAGGTGCAGATCTGGAAAGCGCAAAGCGTGGGTACCACCCTGCCCGCACGTAACCTGAATCATGTTGATAAATATGTGCTCGATAACGGCCAGGGCGGTACGGGTCAGCGTTTTGACTGGTCACTGCTAAATGGCGAAAAGCTGGACAACGTCCTGCTGGCGGGTGGATTAAGCCCGGATAACTGCGTGGAAGCCGCCAAAGCGGGCTGCGCAGGCCTCGATTTCAATTCAGGCGTAGAGTCACAACCGGGTATTAAAGATGCCAGCAAACTGGCCTCGGTTTTTAACACTCTGCGTGCATATTAAGGAAGAGAAGATGACGACATTACTTAACCCGTATTTTGGTGAGTTCGGCGGGATGTACGTCCCGCAAATCCTGATGCCCGCCCTGCGCCAGCTGGAAGAGGCGTTCGTCAGTGCGCAGAAAGATCCGGCATTTCAGGCGGAATTTACCGACCTGCTGAAAAACTATGCGGGCCGTCCGACAGCGCTGACGAAATGTCGCAACCTGACCGAAGGCACAAACACGACGTTGTATCTCAAGCGTGAGGATCTGCTGCACGGTGGCGCACATAAAACTAACCAGGTTCTCGGCCAGGCGCTGCTCGCGAAGCGTATGGGGAAAACCGAAATTATTGCTGAAACCGGTGCAGGCCAGCACGGCGTAGCCTCTGCGCTCGCCAGCGCCCTGCTGGGCCTGAAATGTCGCATTTACATGGGTGCGAAAGACGTTGAGCGTCAGTCTCCGAACGTGTTCCGTATGCGCCTGATGGGGGCGGAAGTGATCCCGGTGCACAGCGGCTCCGCGACGCTGAAAGATGCCTGTAACGAAGCGCTGCGCGACTGGTCTGGCAGCTACGAAACCGCGCACTACATGCTCGGTACCGCGGCGGGTCCGCACCCGTTCCCGACCATCGTGCGCGAATTCCAGCGCATGATCGGTGAAGAGACCAAAGCGCAGATCCTTGAAAAAGAAGGTCGTCTGCCGGATGCGGTGATCGCCTGCGTCGGCGGCGGGTCTAACGCCATCGGCATGTTTGCTGATTTCATCGACGACACCCGCGTGGGTTTGATTGGCGTCGAGCCTGCCGGTCACGGCATTGAATCGGGTGAACATGGCGCACCGTTGAAGCATGGCCGCGTGGGGATCTACTTCGGTATGAAATCGCCAATGATGCAAACCGAGGAAGGCCAGATTGAAGAGTCCTACTCTATCTCTGCGGGCCTGGATTTCCCGTCCGTTGGACCCCAGCATGCGTATCTGAACAGCACGGGTCGCGCGGATTATGTTTCTATTACCGATGACGAAGCGCTGGAAGCCTTCAAAACGCTGTGCCGCAGCGAAGGGATTATCCCGGCGCTGGAGTCTTCCCACGCCCTGGCGCACGCGCTGAAAATGATGAAAGAGAACCCGGAAAAAGAGCAACTGCTGGTCGTTAACCTGTCCGGTCGCGGTGACAAAGACATCTTCACCGTTCACGATATTCTGAAAGCACGAGGGGAAATCTGATGGAACGCTACGATAATGCATTTGCCGAACTGAAATCCCGCCAGGAAGGCGCGTTCGTTCCCTTCGTTACGCTGGGCGACCCTGGTCCGGAGCAGTCGCTGAAGATTATCGACGCCCTGATTGAAGCGGGTGCCGACGCGCTGGAGTTGGGTATTCCGTTCTCTGACCCGCTGGCGGATGGCCCGACCATCCAGAACGCCACCCTGCGCGCGTTTGCCGCAGGCGTGACGCCCACTCAGTGCTTCGAGATGCTGGCGGCGATCCGCCAGAAGCATCCGACGATCCCGATTGGCCTGCTGATGTACGCCAACCTGGTGTTTAACCGTGGTATTGATGAGTTTTACGCCGAGTGCGCGCGCGTGGGTGTCGACTCCGTTCTGGTGGCAGACGTACCGGTAGAAGAGTCTGCGCCGTTCCGTCAGGCGGCGATGCGCCATAACGTGGCACCTATCTTCATCTGCCCGCCAAACGCCGATGATGAACTGCTGCGCCAGATTGCCTCCTATGGTCGCGGGTATACCTACCTGCTCTCCCGTGCGGGTGTAACCGGCGCGGAGAACAAAGCGGCGCTGCCTCTGCATCATCTGGTCGAAAAGCTGGCTGAGTACCATGCCGCGCCTCCACTGCAGGGCTTTGGGATTTCATCTCCCGACCAGGTCACCGCGGCGATTGACGCTAACGCAGCCGGTGCAATCTCAGGCTCCGCTATCGTTAAAATCATTGAGAAGAACGTGGACAAGCCAGAGCAAATGCTGGCTGAGCTGAAAAACTTTGTCAGCGCAATGAAAGCGGCAACGCGCAAAGCGTAACCTCTCCACCGTCTGGCTTCGCCGCCAGACGGTGTTTCTTTAGCGCCGCCATTCTGGGCACTTCCACGCACATTCACCTGCTTTTATCGCCTGGAACCAATTTGAAAATAAAGTTACTGACCGCAACAAAATAGCTCGGTGCGGCTTAGGATTCAGGTCGTGGACTTGCCTGTACCGGATATGCCATTATATGATTTGGTTAAATCTTTGTATTTATCTCCTGAATGAGGTAAATACAAAATGGCATACGATTCAGGCGATAAGCGGTGGTGTACTTGGATTATTTATTAACATTCATAGAAAGCAATCCGGCTCTGGCCATTGGATTTAATCTTATTCTGCTGGTCATCTCTGGTTTCTTTGCGCACCTGATGTGCAAATTCCTGCTCATAAAAATCGTTCGTAAGGTCTTCTTTTCCAGCCATAAACAGGATGTCCCGCTGGAAAAAGATCGTCGTATTGCCGAGAAGCTGTCGAATTTCATTCCGGTTATTATCGTTTATTACGTCCTGCAGTTTATGCCCAATATGCCGGCATCGCTGGTGACGGCAATAAATACCATCTGTGGGATTCTATTCTTTATTTTTCTGTCGGTTTTCTTCAATGAGATGCTGGATATTGTCAACAGCTCTTATTTACGCAAGACGAAGCGTAAAAATCACTCTATCAAAGGCTATATCCAGATAGGGAAAATATTTATCCACATCATCGCTGCGATCATGATCCTTGCCGTCATGTCGAATAAATCCCCCGCGATCATTATTTCCAGCCTCGGGGCCGTAGCAGCCGTACTGATGTTAGTCTTTCAGCACACCCTGCTTTCGCTCGTGGCCAATATCCAGCTTTCGTCAAATGATGTCCTGCAGTTGGGGGACTGGATTGAAATGCCCGATAAGAACCTGAGTGGCGAAGTGACCGACATAGCGCTGCACACCATTACCATCCGTAACTGGGATAACACAATCTCGCGTATCCCGACCAAAAACTTCCTGACCGAAACGTATACCAACTGGCAGGCCATGTTTTCGTCAGGGGCGCGCCGGATTATGCGCAGCACCACTATCGATCAGCACTCAGTTAAATTCCTCACTCAGGAAACGCTGGCCCCGATGCTGGCCCTGCGCGGCACGAATGAACCGCTGGCAAAGCTCATCGACGGGCGTGACCCCATGGGCGTACCGGACAGTTGGTTTATGGATAATGGCCTGACAAATTTAACGCTTTTTCGGCACTACCTGATGGCATGGCTCGCCGATCGGCCTGATATTATCAAAGATATGTATATTGTCGTGCGAACGCTAAAGCCTACGCCGTCGGGTATTCCCCTGGAAATTTATTGTTTTACCTCATCCGTACTGTGGATGGAGTATGAAAATACCCAGTCAGCGATATTTGAATACATCACCGCTGTCGCCGGTCAATTCTCGCTCCGCTTATATCAGCATCCGGCTGGTCATGATTTCTGGCGTTTATCACAGGAATACAGCCTTCGGGACCGCATCCCGCCTCCGGGTGAAGGATAATTGTCTCTGAAAACAGGTCGGCTAAACAGAATAACAATTTTCCTGGAGCCATAAAAAAACCCGCACTCGGCGGGTTTTTTGTTATCAGTGAAGCTTAACTGCTCAGACTCGCGTCTTCATCGCTATCGTAAGGGTCATAGATAACAGGCGCGACTTACAGCGGAGAAACATTACCCGCTGCCGGGCCTTTAGCGCCATTTTCAATGGTGAAGGACACTTTCTGGCCTTCATCAAGCGATTTGAAGCTGTCGCTCTGAATAGCAGAGAAATGTACGAATACATCTTTGCTGCCGTCGTCAGGCGTGATAAAGCCAAAACCTTTATCAGCGTTAAACCATTTTACTAAACCAGTCATTTTATTAGACATAGATAATTCCTTATTTTTTGAGCCACTAAGCGCGGCGATGATGGCCTGTATTTAGAGAGTAACTTATTTGGCACTTAGGAGGAGGCTCACGAAGAAGAGTATCTATTGATAACACCTGAACTGAGGACTGCTTTACTAAACTGCGTTTATAAGGTCTGTATTCCAAACCGATGACGCTATTTAGGCACAGAAAATTTTTTTAAGCAAAGTTTTTATTTTTTATTATAACCGCTTAAACACCCGGACGGCTGAATGGCTATGGAAACTAAAGCCGCTGGGGCCATGTATTCGCATCCTGTGATAGCCAAAGCATATTGCCTCTTTTAGTGACGGAGAGCTCCCTGAAAGGGGGGATCTTATCGGCACAGAGTGAACGCACCCTCGCTAAGTAGCTCAATATGCTTAAAATTCATGCCTATAGCGCACAAAGTGAAATAGATTTTCGTTCGAAGCCACTTATCATAGATGTTTTGAATGAAAGTGGTGGTGTTAATGTCTGTGCTCAAAAGCTTTTTCTTCTTTCTTTTCGCGTCAGCAGCCTGCTCCTTGCCCGTACTTTGTCTGTGGGCGGATATCTCTTTATTTAATCTGGATATACCGGAGATATCGCTGACCGAAATTGTGCAGGAATCGGTTTTAGTGAGCATCGTATTTATTCACTTCCTGCTGGCGAAGAAATGGGAATTCATGCGCTATTGCAACATCCTGATCGGCGGCTTTTTCCTCTCCATGCTGATTCGCGAACTGGATGCATTTTTTGATCTTCTGGCTCATGGAAGTTGGGTGTGGTTTGCACTACTTTCCGCTATTTGCGCTTTGCTTTATCCCGTTATCCATTTCCGACTTACTCTTACGCAACTGACCCACTATACCCGTACCCCGTGGTACGGCATGATGCTCAGTGGTCTGCTGGCAGTCCTGGTTTTCTCCCGGCTGTTTGGAATGCACGAATTATGGTACGCGATACTCGATCAAAGCTACGTCAGGGTGGTCAAGAATGTCGTGGAGGAAGGCAGCGAATCATTCGGGTATATGCTCTGCCTTATCGCATCTGCAGGGTACTACTGCTCTTTCCGTTCCCTCTCCCGCCAGAAATGATTCGGGCATTCGAACAGGTGATAAACGAAGCTCCGGTGTGTAAAACCGGAAGCCTCGTTTTGGCTACGCAAGCTTTGCCAGCGCCTCGCCGATGCTTTTTGCTCCACCGTAGAGATCGTGGCCGCTGATAATGTGCTCAGTGCTGTCAACCGTAACCAACAGCAGCGGAACCCCCCTGAAACCTTTTTGATTCATAAGACGCTTTACGTCAGCGATCCTGTCGTCCGTCAGGCTGCGAAGCGCGTTATCGGCATCAAGCCGGCCGGCAAAGTCATTAGGGTTGAGGTCAACGTTATTTTCCCGAGCCCAGGCGATGCCGATCTCTTCCACCACATCACTTTGCGCGGTATCACGCCCCAGTACATAGCGGGCATGTTGCAGTGCACGAAGCAGCCCTGCCTCTGCCGCCGGGCTGATTTCATGAAAAGCCGTAAGTGCCCGGTTCATAAACGTCGAATCAAAGCGCGCACCTGAGTTCAGGAGCTGGTGATAGCTCTCACTGAATGGCTGACCGGTCAGCGAAGCGATACGCCGATCGTTTGTCCACGCATATTCTGCCCATTGGGCGGTGATGTGCCGGGCACCCTCATCACAAAAAAGACCGCTGGGCATTAACGTGAGCTTTTCGATGTAATGTTGTGCCAGATAATTCAGGGCGGGCGAGCTGGCATAACACCAGCCGCAAAGTGGGTCAAAAAAATACTGTAGATTGTCAATGCGCATGTGGTATCCCCTGGGAATCATTAGCCCTCATCATAATGAGATTCCTCAATTCGAAAAACAGCCCTCCAGTAAATTCAGTGTTTCATAGAGCGTACGAATGGACAGTATGTCTCTGCCCGAATGACCCCATCAGGCCAGGTCATTGGCGTCCGGTTTCTGCGCACGGTGGATCTTGTCACGGATCTTATCGACTGATGCTTTGATGTCAGCAATGATGTCGGCGTCCATCCCCAGGGTATCCACAATACAGCGCGTGATAGTGCTGGTCTCGCTTTTCAGCGCCTCCCCCTTCTCCGTCAGGTGGATAAGCACTTCGCGCTCATCCTTCGGATTACGTGTCCGGGTGATCAACCCCGCAGTCTCCAGCCGCTTCAGTAAAGGGGTCAACGTACTGGACTCAAGAAAAAGAATTCCACTCAGTTCCTTCACTGTTCGCCCATCCTGATTCCACAAGGTAACCATCACCAGATACTGGGGATAGGTCAGGCCAAGCTTATCAAGCATGGGACGATAGAGCTGAGTAAAAGCATGTCCCGCAGAGTAAAGAGAGAAACAGAGCATACCGTGCACATCTGGCAGGGAATCCTCGGAATTAGTGTGTTTAGTCATATGTCCTCCAGTCCCCTTAAAATAATTTGCATACGATTTAATTGCAAGCGATTGACAAAGGCAAAAAGGGTTGCCATATTCGTTTGCACACAAACAAATCTCACACAAACAAATAACACAACACATAACAGGAGTACAAAATGACAACTTTCATCACCAAAGACGGAACAGGCATTTTTTACAAAGACTGGGGTTCAGGTCAGCCTATCCTCTTCGCTCACGGATGGCCGTTATCGTCTGATGCCTGGGATCAGCAAATGCTGTTTTTCAGCCAGAATGGTTTCCGGGTCATCGCGCATGACCGTCGCAGCCATGGGCGTTCAGACCAGACTTTCCACGGCAACAATATGGATCAGTATGCGGACGATCTCGCTGAGCTGATTGAGTCGCTGGATCTGAAGGATCTGATTTTAGTGGGTCACTCCACAGGGGGCGGCGAAGTTGCACATTATATCGGCCGTCATGGTACCTCACGCGTGGCTAAAGTCGTTCTGGTCGGCGCAGTCCCTCCTCTTATGCTCCGGACGGATGCCAATCCAGACGGTACTTCGATTGAGGTGTTTGATGCTATCCGCGAAGGCACGGCCAAAAACCGCTCACAGTTTTACTTTGACCTGACAATTCCGTTCTATGGCTTTAACCGTGACCATGTCCCTACCAATGACGGGTTACGGGAAAACTTCCGCAGAATTGGCCTGCAGGGCGGCATTAAAGGGCAATATGACTGCATCCATGAGTTCTCTGAAGTCGATTACACACGCGACCTGCAGCAGATTGATCGCCCTACGCTGATTATTCATGGCGACGATGACCAGATTGTCCCCATTAAGGCATCCGCACACCGCGCCGCTGAGATCGTTGCGAATGCGACGCTGACGATATATGCCGGCGGTTCACATGGACTGGCGGAGACAGAGGCCGATCGCTTTAACGCTGACGTACTGGCCTTTATTCGCGGCTAACCAGGTGGCCTGTTTCAGACAGGCCACAATCCCCCCTACGCATACCCTTTAAACTGTATTGAAAAGAGGAATGATCATGTCCAAATTTGCTGCCTCCCTTGCCGTTGCCGCCGTTCTGCTGTCTGCCAGCGCAATCGCCGAAACCGCTAAGCCGACCGTTGTCCTGGTTCATGGTGCCTTTGCCGACTCTTCTAGCTGGAATGGCGTTACCCGGATCCTGCAAAAGGATGGATACAATGTCGTTGCTGCCGCGAATCCGCTGCGCAGTGTTTCGGGTGATGCGGCTTACGTCTCTTCTGTGGTGAACAACATTAAGGGGCCGGTCGTCCTTGTCGGGCATTCCTATGGTGGCCAGGTTATTACGAACGCGGCCCGTGATACAAACAATGTCAAATCGCTGGTTTATGTCGCCGCATTTGCTCCGGACGCGGGTGAAGCCGCGGCCGACCTGGCAGGGAAATTCCCTAGCGGCACGCTTGGTCAGGCGCTTGCCACACCGTTGAAGCTGGCTGATGGTAGCGTCGATCTCTCCATCGATCGGGCGAAGTTCCACCAGCAATTCGCGCATGACGTTTCAGCTGAAGAGGCGGCGCTGATGGCCGCAGGGCAAAGACCGATTACCGAAGCGGCTTTAACTGAAAAATCAGGTGTGCCAGCCTGGAAAAAACTGCCCTCTTACTTCATTTACGGTGACGGCGACAAGAATATCCCCGCCCAGGGTTTGCGATTCATGGCTGAACGTGCGGGATCAAAACACACCGTTGTGATTAAAGGCGCATCCCATGTCGTGATGGTTTCACATCCCCAGGATGTCGCCACACTTATCGAGGAAGCGGCGAAGTAAACATCACTCTCCCGCCCCGAAAGCCACCCCTCGCCTGAGGGGTGGCCATATCCGTAATGCCCAGGTTTTAATCCCGCGCAGAGTACAACGTATATTGGGTTCATCCTTCCCCCGACTCACCAAAACGTAGCGAAATATCCACGCCTTCAGTGACAAGGTCCGGCAGCATAGGGGGCGGCAATGCGCAGGGTTCCACTCAGCGCATCACCATTATCTGTGGTCCGCCGCTGCAACGGCGCTCAAGCCTTCGTAGCTATCACCCATGAACTTTAACGACGACTTTCCCCTTTGCATGCCCGCGAGCCAGATAGGTGAAGGCGTCGCTCGTTTGGGCAAAGGGGTAAACCTTGTCGATTACGGGCTTGATGAGTTCAGCGTCCATGAGTTCACCGATTTGGCTGAGCTGGCTGCCATCAGGGCGAACAAAGAGAAACGAATAGGTCAAACCTCGCTTTTTTGACAGCCGCATGATTTTGCGGCTCATCAGCCCTAATACGAAACGCAGGAAAACATTAAGGTGTCGTTCCCGCGCGAAAGCAGCATCTAACGGCCCGATCAGGGAAATAATTTTCCCTCCCGGCTTAAGGATTTGCGTGGATTTCTCAATCGCGTCACCTCTGATAGTACCGAGGACAATATCGTAGCCGCTCAGCACTTTTTCGAATTCCTGCTTTCTATAGTCTACGACGTCATCTGCACCAAGGCGGCTCACCCAGTCAATGTTGGCTGAGCTGGTGGTCGTCCCAACCGTTGCACCAAAGTGTTTCGCCAGCTGAATAGCAAAACTGCCGATTCCACCGGATCCGGCAGGGATAAATACTTTCTGCCCCGCTCGCAGCATCGCGCGTTCTGTCAGCGCTTGCCAGGAGGTGAGACTGACCATAGGAAGTGACGCGGCCTGTACGAAATCCAGACTGGCGGGTTTTAACGCCGCAAGGCTTTCTGGCACCCGGACAAATTCGGCCAGCGACCCCGTTCCCCTGTCAAAAATACTGGCGAAAATCTCGTCGCCTGTCTTGAATCGCGTCACGCGACGTCCTGTGGCAACGACAACGCCGGACACATCACTGCCCAAGGTCGCGGGGAGACTGAAATGCAGAACGCGTTTGAACATGCCGGTCGGGATCATGTTATCGATTGGGTTCAGACCTACTGCATACACTTTGACCAGAATTTCATCATCACCGGGGGACGGAAAATCGACGTCATCGATCCCCAGTCCCGGGGATTTACCATAGCGTTTAAACGTAAACGCTTTCATCGTCTTCTTATTCATTTGTCTTTTACTCTGCCGGGTTTGCCTGTGGCATGTTTCTTAACAACGCTGTTGCTGAGTGAAAAAACGATACTCAGTCCTATGCCGAATCCCCCCTGACTACACTTTGTAGCGCTCTGCCACGTTAGCCTGGTTGATGTCCGCCAGCAGAGCCTGACGCGTCCTCTCCAGGTCATCCCAGTGGGCAGCGTGTTGTAAAGGAGGGATGGTGACGAGTTCGCGACGGTCAAAGCCCGCCAGGGCTGCGTCAACTAACTGATCCACTTCCATCATCTCGGGCGCCTTACTGATATCAATACCGGCACGTTCCCAGATTTCGGTGTAAGTGCCGGCCGGAAGTACCGCCTGGACGTAAACGCCTGCGGAGGACAGCTCAAGATGCAATCCCTGCGACAAGAAAAGCACGAAGGCTTTGGTTGCACCGTAAATCGACATGCCAAATTCCGGGGCAAGCCCAACGACTGAACTGATATTGACGATCGCACCTTCTCCGGCGTTGACAAACCTTGGTGCCGCGGCACTGGCAAGTCTCGTCAGCGCGGTGACATTCAGGGCGATAAGACGCTCAATTGCCTCGGACGTCTGGCCGATAAAATGGCCCGACTGTGCGATGCCGGCGTTATTGATCAGCACCCCTATTTTTTCGTCTTCACGAAGACGCGTTTCCACCGTCGCTAACTCCGCTGCCTGAGTGAGATCGGCAGGCAGGACATCTACAGAAACGCCCTTCTCCTGTCTCAGACGTTCGGCAAGTGCGTCTAATTTTGTTTTATCCCGGGCAACCAGAATCAGGTCATGTCCACGGCTTGCAAACCTTTCCGCATAAACAGCACCAATACCCGTCGATGCGCCTGTAATGAGAATTGAAGTTTTCGTCATGTGTGATCTTCTTTATCAAATGTTAAACAGAATCTGCACCGTTCGATGCAGGTAAATCCGGGAGATATCCGGCTCTCTTTGCTGATCTCAGCCAGACTGACAGAGCGTGCCTTTCTCTGCGAAGCGCTGTCGGAGATACGAATTTAATGATGATGATCATAATCTATAAAGTCAACTTCTTTGATTATGATCATCATCAATGTATAATTGAGCCTTGTTTTATAGGGGGTGTGCAGCATGAAAGTGTCAAAAGAGCAGGTCCGGGAGAACCGGATGCGCATAGTTGAAACGGCATCCGAACTTTTTCGTGAACGCGGCTATGACGGCGTGGGCGTGGCGGAGCTGATGTCTGCTGCGGGTTTAACCCACGGCGGGTTTTATAAGCACTTTGGTTCGAAGGCCGACCTGATGTCAGAGGCCATGAATTGCGGGTTTGTGCATGCCGCGGAAAACCTGGCGGGTGTAGATCGAGAAAAATTCATTGAATATTACCTCTCCCGGCAGCATCGCGATGATATGGCCGGAGGTTGCGTGATGTCTGCCCTGGGCACGGACACCGCACGCCAGTCCGAGTCCATCAAAGAGACATTTGCAGCCGGGGTTGAACGTCAGCTGGCAATGTTAAGCGACGAAAATGTCTCACGTGCTGACCTGATAAATACCTTTGCACATCTTGTCGGGGCTCTGGTGTTGTCCCGTGCCTGCCCGGATAATTCCGCGCTGGCTGACGAAATTCTGGATGTCTGCCGCTCTCGCATTCTGAGTAAGGCTCCGCGAAAGGAATGAATATTTTGCAGCCGGGGGTGTGATTGCCGGGAAATAACCGGAAGATTTAATGACGGAGGTCATAAAAAATGACGCTATCCCGGAGAGTAGGTTTGGAGAGGTTTTAGAGTAAGCCAAAAAGTTATATATTCCGGCCCGTTAAACCCAAATACACCTTCTGAGTTCAGAGGCTTACTCATGTCATGGCAATACTTCAAACAGACTTATTTAGTTAAGTTCTGGTCACCTGTTCCGGCCGTTATCGCGGCAGGCATTCTCTCTACTTATTATTTCGGCATTACCGGTACCTTTTGGGCCGTGACCGGCGAGTTTACCCGCTGGGGTGGTCAACTTCTGCAACTCGCTGGCGTGCATGCCGAAGAGTGGGGCTACTTTAAACTCATTCACCTGGACGGTACTCCGCTTACCCGCATCGACGGAATGATGATCATCGGAATGTTCGGCGGCTGTTTCGCGGCGGCGCTGTGGGCAAATAACGTCAAGTTGCGCATGCCCAAAAGCCGCATCCGCATTATGCAGGCGGTCGTCGGCGGGATTATTGCCGGGTTTGGTGCGCGTCTGGCGATGGGCTGTAACCTTGCCGCGTTCTTCACGGGTATTCCGCAATTTTCACTGCATGCCTGGTTCTTTGCCGTCGCCACCGCGATTGGCTCTTACTTCGGTGCAAAATTCACCCTGCTGCCACTGTTCCGTATTCCGGTAAAAATGACCAAAGTTAGCGCGGCGTCGCCGCTGACCCAGAAGCCGGACCAGGCGAAACGCCGTTTTCGCCTCGGTATGCTGGTCTTTTTTGCCATGATCGCGTGGGCAATCTGCACAGCGCTGAATCAACCGAAACTCGGACTGGCGATGTTGTTTGGCGTAGGGTTTGGTCTGCTGATCGAACGCGCGCAGATCTGCTTTACCTCTGCGTTTCGCGATATGTGGATCACCGGACGAACCATGATGGCAAAAGCGATCATTGCCGGTATGGCGGTGAGCGCCATCGGCATTTTCAGCTATGTACAACTCGGTGTTGAACCGAAAATCATGTGGGCCGGTCCTAACGCGGTGATTGGTGGCCTGCTGTTTGGCTTCGGAATTGTGCTGGCAGGCGGGTGTGAAACCGGCTGGATGTATCGCGCCGTCGAAGGCCAGGTGCATTACTGGTGGGTCGGCCTTGGTAATGTCATTGGTTCAACCATTCTGGCGTACTACTGGGATGATATCTCACCTGTACTCGCAACAAACTGGGATAAGGTCAATCTGTTGAGCACCTTCGGTCCGCTCGGCGGCCTGCTGGTAACCTATGCCTTGCTGCTGGTCGCTTTTTTACTGGTTGTCGCGCAGGAGAAACGTTTCTTCCGTCGCACCACCGCTAAACCTGAAACGCAGGAGAACGCCGCATGAAAGAGATCGTGCCTGATTATCGACTGGATATGATCGGCGAACCTTGCCCTTATCCGGCAGTGGCTACCCTTGAAGCGCTACCGCAGCTCAAAAAAGGGGAAATTCTGGAGGTGGTGAGCGACTGCCCGCAATCCATTAACAACATTCCTCTGGATGCTAAAAACCATGGCTACACGGTGCTGGATATTCAGCAGGACGGGCCAACAATCCGCTATTTGATTCAAAAATGAACGTTCAGGCCTCGTCAGAGGCCTTTATCGCATTGAATTATAAGACCTCTTGATCGAGGGCAAAGCCGCCGCATCTGACTTAAGTAAAATCTCATATCCATTTTGAAGGAGGTTTTCGCAGTTTGATGTATTTACGAGCTTTACTGGTTTTCGCCTTATTGATTCCCTTTCACGTGCTGTCCCTGAATTTCTCTTCAACCTTCCTGCGCCTTAACTGTCCGGAAAGAGGACTTGTCGAGGTTATTCTGCACGTTTACGACCATACGCAGGAACGGTGGCGCGGCCAGTTTGAAACCGGCGCAGGGCACAAGCGCGCGGGTGACACCGAAATGATCCCGTTTGCTAATGGCGATATTCTTTTTCATTCGGTGTCCAGCGACGCATTTAGCTATTTATATGATGGGGAAACGAAACTCAGGCACTGCGTAAAACTTGACGAGCGGCCGGTTTATCCGTCGTTTTGAAGGCTGCAAAAACAAACTGGCCACGTGGTGGCCAGTTTGAGGGGGGATTAGAAGCGATAACCTGCAGAGAACATAAACACCCACGGATCGAGGCGAGTATTGATACTTTGCTGCTCACCGCCCGCTTTAAAGCGTACGTCTGTATCAATGTCCATGTACCAGACTGAGGCGTTGATCAGCCAGTCACGGTTAATCAGGTAATCCAGCCCCACCTGTCCCGCCATACCCCATGAATCTTTCAGGCTGAGGTCAGTCAGACCGGCCTCTTTACCGGTATCGTTAAATTTCTCATCGAAGAAGGTGGTGTAGTTTACACCGGCGCCAATATACGGACGCACCTTGCTGCTGGCATCGCCAAAGTACCATTGCGCCATCAGCGTTGGCGGTAAATGGTGAACGGTAGCGATATCACCGGTTGCCCCCAGACCGACGCGATGACGGAACGGCGTTGCCGCCAGAAGCTCGACACCAATGTTATCCGTCGCCATATAAGTGAACGTTAAGCCTAACTGGGTGTTATTACTGACGTTAAAACCGCCCATACCCAGCACGTTATCAGAGCCCTCAGTTGGGCGAACCGTGGCCGAACCGGCACGAATAAAGAATTCACCTGCTTCGTGCGCGTACGCGCCGCCAGAGAGACTGCTTAATACAAGGGCTGCCACCGCTAATTTTTTCATATCCGCTCCATCGTTGTGGTTTTAATCGCGGGTGAGAATATACTCACAAATGAGTAATAAGTGATCTGCCACAGATCACATTAAAACCAGTAAGTTAACATTCATTGATCTGGGTTAATTTTTTGTGGCGCCCTGAAAGGCAGTAAGTTGTTTCCATGTCAATTTTTGGCATTTCACAGTTACAAAATTTTCTCTTTTCCCCCTCTTGCTCTTCCTCAGGCGGCTGGCTAATTTATCGCTCTCACAAATTGATTTGATGCGTTCTTTTTTGCAGGTGTGCCATGAGTGAAGTTAACCCGTGCATGACGTGCGGAGCCTGTTGTGCGTATTTTCGAGTCTCTTTCTACTGGGCCGAGGCCAGCGATGGCGGCGGTACCGTTCCGGTTCATCTCACTGAGCCGTTAACCCCTTTTCTGCGCTGTATGCGCGGCACGAACCAAAAACAAGCCCGCTGCGTCGCGCTACAGGGTGAACCCGGGGTCTCAACCCGGTGTTCCATCTATGAGGATCGCCCTAGCCCCTGCCGGGAATTTGCTATGTCGGGGGAAGACGGGCAGGTCAACGACGCCTGTAATCGCGCCCGCGCACGGCTCGGATTACCGCCGCTTTACAAAGATATGCTTTTCCATACAAGCCTTGATGCTGCCACAGCAGGTGCATCCGGTGTACAATTGCCGGCTAATTAACACCTGCAATACTCAAGGAGAGTGCATGTCTATCACGGCGAAGTCTGTCTACCGTGACACGGGAAACTTTTTCCGCAATCAGTTCATAACTTTTTTACTGATCGCGTTGCTTTGTGCCTTTATCACTGTGGTGCTGGGCCATGCCTTCTCACCGAGTGATGAACAGATTGCCAGCCTGAGCCAGGGTGACAATCTGGCAGGAAGCGTCGGGTTGTTTGAACTGGTGCAAAACATGACGCCAGAGCAGCAGCAAATCCTGCTGCGGGCTTCAGCCGCATCGACGTTCTCTGGTCTCATTGGTAATGCGATTCTGGCGGGCGGCGTTCTCCTGATGATTCAGCTGGTGTCAGCGGGCCATCGGGTCAGTGCCTTACGCGCGATTGGCGCCAGTGCCCCCGTTTTGCCTAAGCTGTTTATCCTGATCTTCTTAACCACCCTGCTGGTGCAGATGGGGATTATGCTGGTCGTGGTGCCGGGCGTGTTGCTGGCTATCGTGCTCTCTTTTGCCCCGATCATGATCGTGCAGGACAAAATGGGGATTTTTACCGCAATGCGCAGCAGCATCAGGCTCGCATGGGCGAATATGCGTCTGGTGGCCCCTGCCGTGATCGGCTGGCTGCTGGCGAAAACGCTTCTGCTCCTGTTCGCGCCGAATTTTGCGGTTTTAACGCCTAATGTTGGCGCGGTAGTCGCGAATACGCTGAGCAACCTGATTTCAGCGGTACTGCTGGTCTATCTGTTCCGCCTGTATATGTTAATTCGTCAGTAATCCTGATGCCGGGAGCATGCCCGCTTCCCGGCTCAACAGAGAAGATGGAATCACAGAATGAAGCAGTTTCTTGATTTTTTACCGCTCGTGGTCTTTTTCGCGTTTTATAAGCTGTATGACATCTATGCTGCGACCACTGCGCTGATTATCGCGACCGCGGTTGTGCTGATCTACAGCTGGGTACGTTACCGTAAAGTCGAAAAAATGGCGCTGGTCACGTTCGTGCTGGTCGCTGTTTTCGGCGGGCTGACCCTGTTCTTCCACAATGATGAATTCATCAAGTGGAAAGTCACGGTGATATACGCGCTGTTTGCAGGCGCATTGTTAATCAGCCAGTGGGTTATGAAAAAACCGCTTATCCAGCGCATGCTGGGTAAAGAGCTGACGCTGCCGCAGCAGGTCTGGTCCCGACTGAATATCGCCTGGGCGGTGTTCTTTATTCTTTGCGGTCTTGCCAATATCTACATTGCCTTCTGGTTGCCGCAAAACATTTGGGTCAACTTTAAGGTCTTCGGCCTGACCGCCCTGACGCTGATTTTCACCCTGCTCAGCGGCGTTTACATCTATCGCCATATGCCGCAGGACGATAAGCACTAACTGCTGGTTGACCAGAACGTGTTCGACAGGCGTTCTGGTCTATTCTCTCCGCTGTGAAATCATAGTAGCATCCCGCCTGAAGTCTTCCGTTACGAGTTAAAACAATGACAACAACTAACGCCCCTCAGGGCGAACTGGTTTTACGCACACTGGCAATGCCCGCTGACACTAATGCCAATGGCGATATTTTTGGCGGCTGGCTGATGTCGCAAATGGATATGGGCGGCGCAATTCTGGCAAAAGAGATAGCTCACGGACGCGTGGTAACAGTGAGGGTCGATGGGATGACCTTCCTGCGCCCGGTGGCGGTAGGTGACGTGGTGTGCTGTTACGCGCGCTGCGTCAAACGCGGCAATACCTCCATCTCTATCAACATTGAAGTCTGGGTGAAGAAGGTTTCTTCAGAACCGATTGGACAGCGCTATAAAGCTACTGAAGCACTGTTTATTTATGTGGCAGTGGATAGCGAGGGTAAACCTCGTCAGCTTCCGCAGGCCTGATTATCTGACAAAAAAGCCTCCATCCGGAGGCTTTTTTTATTCCATCTGCGCCCCGCCGTTCAGGCGGAAGACAATGTTCACGATCAGTCCGCTACCCGGTTTACCGGCTTCGTAGCGCCATCTGCGCATCGCCGATTTCACTTCGCGTTCAAACATATTAGAAGGCTGAGCGGACAAGATTTGCACGTTATCAACGCGGCCATCTGCGGTAACGTCAAATTTCACCCGCACGCGGCCTTCAATACGTAAAGCCTGCGCTCGCGCCGGATACTGAGGCTGGTTTCGGCTCAGTGCTCGCGGGCCCGCTGGCGCGGCAACCGTTGGTTTTGGCGCCGGTGCGGAGTTGTTCATTACCGGACGTGAAGGTGCGGCATTCTCAACCGTCTGGGTCGCGCGTGGCTCAACCGGACGTTCTTCGCGTTTCGGACGCTCCTCGACCTTCTTCACCGGCTTTGGCTTCGGCTTAGGTTTGGGCTTCGGTTCAGGTTTATGGATCACCACCGGGGCTTCCTTCGGTGGCGCCGGAACAGGCTCGGGCTCTGGCTCCGGTTCAGCAACCGGCTGTGGCGGTGGCGGTGGCGGTGCGACCTGCGGCGGCTCGAGATCCGCAGGCGATACCATGGTCACCGAAATCGGCTGCGCGGGTGCGGGCATTTCAATAACCTGATGAACCGAGGTATAGAGCAAACCCGCCACGACAGCACCGTGAATCACGACGGAGAGCAGCGTCGGCCAGGGAAAGCGGCGAGGTAAATCAAGGGTCATCGAAGTCATAGTCATCAACGTTAAAAAATCGAACCCTGATTTTAAATGCAAATAGCAATCATATTCAATAAGACACTTTGTTCTGGCGCAATTTAAGCGTCAATGTGGCCAAAAAAGGGGCATTCAGATCAGGGTATTAACATTGTTTTTATCTTTACATTGCAGTCAGTTGCCCTTTCACATAACGTAACTGACACTTTAAAACGCTTAAGGAGCTTCACCGTGCTTTACGTGATTTACTCTGAAGATGTCGCTGATTCACTTGAGAAACGCCAGTCTGTCCGCCCTGCTCACCTGGCACGCTTACAGCTGCTACAGGATGAAGGTCGTTTGGTGACCGCTGGCCCAATGCCTGCTGTCGACAGCAACGACCCGGGTGCAGCCGGTTTTTCTGGCTCCACGGTTATTGCAGAGTTTGAATCTCTGGAAGCGGCGCAGGCCTGGGCTGACGCAGACCCGTACGTTGCGGCGGGCGTGTATGCGAAGGTGACGGTGCGACCGTATAAGAAAGTGTTCTGATATAACTAAGGCTCCCTCAGGAGCTTTTTAAAACGTCACAACAAATTGAAATAAAAGGATTTATTTCAGGTCACGTCCACATGTTGACCACATCGATATTAGGAAGTCCTGCAAATCAGGGCTTCCTTCTTCGTTTGATTAACACTTTAACTGCGGTGATAAAGAATAATCGCCATTACATCGGCTAAAATTTTCTGGTGAGATTCTTCCATTTCATCAAAATGTAGTTGTTCTCGAACCAATGCTGCTTTTAATCTTCCCGCAACTGATAAGCATAGGTTTTTTTGATCTTCATCGTCAAAACCTCCTTGTTCTAAAATAGAGACATACTCCATTCCACGCCAAAAACGTCCTTGTTTATATATTGGCCAGTTTAATTTTTGCTTGCAATATTCCGCAAGTTGATCTTCATTATCATGGTAAGCTTTAGGAGGTTCAAGTAAACTCAATTCGATCAATAAATCATTTAAGGTAGAAGCATAACTATTTTCCTCTATTACAAACCTCTCCTCAACATTGTCCCACGTTAATTCCCAATTAGCATTTATATGGCTTAACGGTCGAGTAACCATATAATCAAATATATCGCTAGCACTAAAGAAAGTTAAAATCCTCTTATCCACATCACACCTTATAAAATATATTTACAATTATATGCTGAAAATAAACTTGCCGAAACTCTTGAATACTCTTCAAAGCGGTAAAACAAAAGAAATTACTTCAAACCCCTCCTACATATTGATCACACCTTTTATTTAGCCCCTGATTTCGGGGCTAATTTTCTCTATAATCTTTTTTCCACAGGGTTTTCGCGATTACACCAACTACAATAGCCTTTGAGAGAGTTGAGCAAGTGCATTAGAATCAGTCAAATCTCCAAAAATGATTATCGAATCACCGTTTAGCCCATTAAGAGAAGGCCCATACCAACCTTTACTCTTCCCGCCAACATATTGCACCAATATAAATCTATCATGGAAGGTTGATCTGCTGTTATGATTAGAGACAGAACAATTTGGAAATTTTCTCTTTATGCTATTTTCAAATCTCGAAATTTGTTCTTTATCATTCTGAGGCGTTAACTGCAGGTTGAATTCAGTAGAATCTGCAATATTCAATGTTTCGAGTAATTTTAATAGGTTGTTAAATCCTCCGCCCTCACCATTTTGCCCAATATCTGAGTATATATAAGGATCTGTAAGAATGACGCGTTGAACCTCTGCATTTGTAATTTTTGTTGCATTGATTAAATCAAAAAATGACTTAGCTGGTGGATTACTATCTCTCCCCCCGGCAACCGTCATCATCTGCATATAATCGTTGCTGCCTGAGCGCCCTTTTATCCTCTGGCAGTCAGGGTGATCGCAAATCATCTCTTGATTAAGATCTGTTTCGGATACTTCATGTCTCCGAAGCCAATGACGGATATCTTCTCGAAGTTCGAATGATTCCCAGTAGAAATGGCGTCTGAATGTCCGATGATAGACTTTAATTTCCTCAACACTTTCATTAGAAAATAGTTCGGGAGCACTATCCATTAATTCTTTTATATCTTTATCGCGTGGAGGTAAATCAAGAAGCATTCTAGTAAACCATTCCATTTTATAGCTCCAGATAATTATAAAAAAACAAAATATTAATAAAAACTATTATGATATTAGCCGTCCCTTCCAAAGAAAAGCCCCAAAATCTAAGGGGCATAGGTATCTCTACATCCACTGGATTTGTTGCTGGCCTGATGATGTCGGATGCGGTGCTGCTGGTACTACAACGCCCGGCGATACGATAAAACGCTCGACCGTTTCGGTGGTCACAAACGTCGCGCTGCAGTTGATGTTTGTGCACTGGTGATACCGCTCTTTGGTCGTGTCAGTAAAATAGCGACTTGTGCGGGCGTGAGCGGCGAAATGGCATTTTGGACAGTGAAACATGGCGAGCACCTCATTTAATTTCCGATGCGTTAATTTTACTCATTTTATCCATATATAACAAACAGTTAAGTTTATATCATTGCGTTAATTCTTCGCTTTCGTACTCCACATCCGAAACCTTAACCTCAAGCTCTAAGCCCGTCGTGTAGCCGCTCCCGTTGAGGTTATGCACCACCCGGCTGATTATCCACGCCTGATCGTCTATGACGCGCTTAAACCCTTTCACCGCGATTGGCGTTTCAGGAAATAAATCTGCCCGGCCTATCGCCAGCGAGATTGAAAACTCCGCGACGCCTCGCTGCAGCTTGTCCCACTTCGCCTGAGCGGCGCGCATGGCCTGTGCCTTTGTCGCGTAGATGGTTGTAAGCTCCAGCACGTTGTCAGCCTCACCGGCCATATACTCACCCTCGCGCGCTTCCTGCTCTTTTTTGGCTTTGGCCTTTACCGGGGCTTTGGTCGCTTTCGGGTGCTGCAGCGCGCGGAGGTGGTTCTCTTTGGGCTTCCTTTTGAGCTTAACCTTTTGCTTTTGCGGCTTGGGGTCTTTGGTGTGCAGCCATTTTGCCGTCACGCCGGTGTAGGCTTCCCGGTCAGCAATGGCAAACTGATGACGATCGCCGTCGCCGCGCTCAAGCGTCATCTGCGGAATAGGTTTGCCGCTGGCGGTCTTACCGCCCCCGGCTTTCAGGAATAACAGTTTACCCGCTTTTACCGAGACTGCCGCCCCGTTCCGGTCAGCCAGGCGGGACAGAAACACCGCGTCTGATTCCTGCGACTGGTCAATGTGAGGCACTGTGACGGCTTTCAGCGTGTCGGCCACGCTGGCCGCAAGCTTGTTGCGTGCCGCAATCGTCTCCACAATTTGCCCGAGCGTGGTGTCATGCCATGACTGTTCCCGGCGCGAATTCAGCGTCCCGCGAAAATCTGCGCTTCGCCCCCGGATGGTCAGCGTATCAGGCGCGCCCCTGTGCTCGATTTCGTCGACCGTGAACGTCCCTTTTTTTATCAGCGCGGAATCCTGCCAGCCTAACCACAGCGTCAACGTTGCGCCGCGCGGTGGCAAAGCTATCTGGCCGTCAGTGTCATCGAGCTCGATATCGAGCTGGTCGGCCTCGAATCCCCGATTGTCGGTCATGGTCAGACTGATAAGGCGGTCACTAAAATCCTGCGTGATATCGTCGTTATCCAGCTTGAGCATAAACGCCGGGGCAATCTTCGCCCCGGCCTGAATATCCATTCCCGTAATCATCCCACCAGCCCTCCCAGCCACTCACCGGCAGACGTGACCAGATTGTCGGCCTGCGTTTTCAGGTCGCCATAAATGGCCGCCAGCGATTTATCGACCCGCTTAAGGGACAGGCTAAACTCGATTTTTCTCGCCGCTCCGTCGCTGAATAGCTCGGTGTGCGTATGAGTCACTTTGTCGATGACATACATGCCGTGGATCATGCCCGTTCCGTCAATCAGCGGCCACGCGCGCCCCTCGTCGGCCATCAGCTCGATGGCGGTCAGTGACAGGCGTCCGCCGGTAATTTCGGGATAGAGCACACCCGACAGCGTGCGCGTGGTTTCCCCTTCCCCGAGATACTGGTAAGCAGGTGGCTTGCCGATACGGTCGTTTGACGCCCAGCGGTAATCCTTCGAATACTGCATGGACTGATAGGGCAGCGTGCAGCGCTCAAACACAAACAAACCCAAAACCATTAACATGCTTTATCCCCCTCAGTCATGACGCATACTTGAGCGCTGACGCGCACGGTTTTCACGGTCGAGTTTATCGACAGCCTCGCGGAGCTGTCGGTCAAGGTCGCTGCCCGGTGCGATGCCTCCATTCAGGTTAATGTTGTATTCAGGCTTGCTCTGGTCGACGTAAGTCTTACCCGTCGGCGCCGTTACCGGCTGATATGCCTGATAGCCGCCATATGCTGAGGTTGCCGGAATATAAGACCCGTTTTGCGAGCCGGTGGCGGCACTGGCTTTTGCGGCCTTCTGGTCAAGGTCGCTCGATTCTTTATTGATAACCCCGAGCTTTTCCAGCAGCCAGTTAACACCGGTACGCAAGGTATTAAAGCTTTTGAGCGGTAACATCAGCGCTTCGGCCAGCATCTTACCGAACATCACACCCGCATTTTTGCAGTTGTCGAGCGTCTCCTGCGTCGATTTAACCGGTGAGATCAGGTCTTTAAACCACTGCCACGCCGCTTTAAGTTTTTCACCCAGCCAGTCAAAAACCGGCTTTAACGGTTCGAATAATTCCGTTACGGGGGCAAAAGCCTGCTTTAGCCCCTCCATTACGCCAGAGAAAAATGCGCTTATTGGCTCCCAGTATTTGCGGACGAGCAGCGCACCGGCGATGATGGCAACGCCAATAGCCACAATCGGCAAGGTAAGCGCCCCGAGCACGGTCATGATGGCACCGCCCACCACAGAGAAAACCGTCCCGAGCAGTGATGCACCGGCAATCAAAATATTAATGCCGGTAATGACCGGCCAGGCGACCAGACCAATTGCCCCGAGGATGCCAATAATTGCCAGTGCGCCGCCTGCTATGATGCCGATGGTCTGCGCCAGCCCCTGATTTTTCTGGATCCAGCCGTCGAGCTTTAACACATATTTCGTGGCAGTCTGGGTGAGCTTACGCAGTGACCCCTCCTGCTGATCAAACAGGTCAGTACCGACGGCCTCATAGGCTGACTGAAATTCTTTAAAGTCGCCGCCGAGGTTGTCCTGCATGATTTTGACCAGCTCAGCGGTTTTGCCGTCCGAGGCTTTAAACGCCGCCGTGAGTTGGTCGAGCTTACCGCTTGAGGCAGCGGTCATCAGTACCGCCGCCGCCGAGCTGGCCTCCTCACCAAAGATGGTTTTCATGTATTCACCGCGCTGGCTTGTTCCGAGATTGTTTTTCTCAAAACTGCGCTGCATTTCTTTCAGAATGGCAAATATCGGGCGCGTGTTGCCCTTGCTGTCAGACGTTTTAACGCCGAGCTCTTTGATGGCCTCGTATGCCTTACCGGTCGGAGCCTGCAGGCGACTCAGGACGGCACGGCTGCCCGTTCCCGCCATCGAGCCGGTGATTTTGGCGTCATGTAGCGCGCCGACCATTGCGGCGGTCTGCTCGATACTGACCCCGGCATTTTTTGCCACCGGCGCAGCATACGTCAGCGCGTCGCTCAGCCCGTCAAAGTCAGCGGCCGTTTTGTTCATCGTCATCGACAGCACGTCGCCGATGTGTGCGATCTGGTCGTTTGACATCTGAAACGCGGATTTCATACCGGTCAGCAGCGCGGCGTTTTCTTCCATCGAGCGACGGTTAGACAGCGCCATATTCAGCGTGACCGGCGTCGCCGCCTGAATCGCTGCGGCATCACCGCCGCTTTTCGCAATGATAATCTGCGCGCTCGCCGCATCGTCTGCAGACGCAGCGGTATTGTCCCCGAGCTGGCGCGCCTGTTTGCGCAGCGCCTCCATTTCGGGCGACTGTTTTTCGCCCCCGAGCACGGCCTGCAGCTCAGAGTTTTTCTGTGCAAAGTTATAACCGGGTGTGAGTAATTTTACTCCGGCCATCGTTCCCGCCGTGGCGATACCGACGCCCGCCGCGCCTGCCGCTGCAGCGCCTCCGGCAAGGGATTTACCGGCCTGATAACGCTCTTTAATGCGACTCAGTCGCGCCTGCTGTTGACTGACCCGCGCCAGTGCCCCGCGCTGCCGGTTGAGCTGCACGGTCGTCTCACTGATGCTGGTTTTCAGGCGGCGCTCATCCGCCGACAGGGTACGGGTATTAATACCAGCCCGCGCGAGCTCGGTACGCTGGTGCTGCACCGACTGCCTGAGGCTGTTGTATTTGAGCTGCAGTTCAGCGGCGGATTTCTTCGCCGCCTCCATCGCGCGCGCCTGCGCGGTAGTCGGGTTCTGCGTGTTTTTAAACTGAACGGCCAGCGCGGCGGCTTCCTGTTTCGCCCTGTTAAGCGACTGGCCGGTCACGGCAAGCTGTGCGCTCGCTTTCCTGAATCCGTCAATTCGGCCAGCCTGCGCATTCAGATCGCGCAGGCTGTTTTGAGAAGTGCGGATATCGCCAGCAAGGGTCTTGCTGGCAGTCTGGATAGACTTAAGCGGTCGGCTTGCCCGGTCAACTGCGTTCAGCAGTACCTCAATCCTGACGTTATTGCTCATGGTGGTGTCCGCTTCGCTGCAGCGCCTTATCGCGCCATGTGATGAGCTCGGTCACGCTCAGTGAATAAAGCTCTGATGGCGGCCAGTGAAAAATCACCGCGATATCCGCCATCAGGTCATCAACCGAAAGGTTATCCGGGAAGGTCAGCGAGCCGAAGATGGTGACAAAAAACCAACCACCTTACCGGCGAACAAAATCAGGTCTGACGCTTCCAGACGCATGACCTCATGCTCGGTGAGTGCCGGGTACGTCATACGCGGCAGCACTTTAATCAGCGCATCGACGTCTGAGTTTGCCAGCGACGCGAGACTCACACCGCGCAGAGTCCCGGCGTTGGGTCTGGTCACGGTCACCTGTTCGATTTTTTGCTCACCGCGCATGACGGGATTATCGAGGATCACAATGTTCGGGTTTTCGGTCTCGGTGGTGGCGGTTTCGTTGATGTTTTCCATGATGTTGCTCTCTTTGAATGTGAGTAAGTGACCGGCCAGCCCGGCTGACCGGTTGAAGGGTTACAGGCCGATGGCCTTACGGTGTTCTGCCAGACGGTCGACGCCGTCGACTTTCATCACCATGTTGACGACGTCAATCTCAATGACCTCTTTGCCGTCAATCGTGAGCTGGTAGTAAGAGCACTCGGTCGCGATTTTGGTCGTACCGCTTTCGCCCTGTTTGTTTTCGCCGCCGTCGAACTCCTTATGACGGCCACGCATGACCACCTCAACGGCAGAAATAGCGCCGGTGTCATCGCGCTGGAATGAGCCGGTGAAGCGCAGCGGCACGCTATCCGCCCCCGGTGACGCGTACTGCGCCCACATCTCAACGTCAGGCAGGCCGCCCAGCGTCCACTCAAGCGACAGCGCGTCGTCATCGAGACCGAGGTCAATCGACACCGAGCCGGGCATCCCGCCGCCACGGTATTTCTCAAGCTTACGGGTCAGCTTTGGCAGGGTGACGGATTCAACGACGCCCATGTAGCTGAGGCCGTCGTTAAACATATTCAGGTATTTCAGTTTGCGTGGTAACGCCATGCTCTGGGCTCCTTAGCTGTTGACCGAGTCTGACAGGTTCGCCAGATAGGTATCGGTGATGCGCTGGCGCAGGGTCAGGTTTTCCAGCGGCGGGACGGGGGTGTAGTCGTAATCGATATACAGCTTCCCGGCTTTCAGGGTTTCCACGCTGTTCGACTCCGGGTCGTACCAGCACGTGCCGTCAACGATATAGCCGTTGTTTTTCAGCTCGCGGAATTTAGCATTGATACCGGCGACAATGTCGCGGATAAGCGTTGCGGTAACGGGTTTATCAATCGCCCACGCGTGCGCCTCAGCCATAGTGTCGGCCAGCACCTGCGCCGTGCGGGTGTAGTTTTCAAACAGGAAAAGCGGGTCATCTGAGCAGGTACGGTTGCCCCAGAATTTAAAGCCGTCGTTACGGATGAGCGTTGTCACCCCGGCCTGATTCAGCAGGTTCGCGTCAGTGGCCTTCTCCTGCAAATCCCATGAGACCGAGGTGCTGACGCCGGTAACGCCATTCACGCCGACGTTGGACAGCGTTTTGTGCCAGCCGGTCTCCTGGTCGATTCTGGCACGCAGGCCGAGCGCGCGGGCGGTCGCCCATGCAATATCGGTTTCGTTCGCCGTGGTGTCCCATGCCAGAAAATCAGGGTGAATGACCATCAGCTCGCGCTGGCTGAAGTTTTCCCGATAGGCGATCGCCTCGGAAATGGTCTTGCAACCCCACGCGCTCACGTAGCCGAACGCGCGCAGGCTCTGACAGGTCGACGCAAGCGCGGTCGCCACTTCCTGCGTATCCAGTCCCGGCACGCCGAGAATGCGCGGCTTAACGCCGGTGACGGTTTTTGCCGTTAACAGCGCTTTCAGCCCGGTGTATTTGCCGTTTTCGTCGGTCGTGCCGATGATGTTGGAAATGGTTTCTTTCTGCGCCGCTTCCGGGTCTTCCGGGTCGTCGATACCTTCGGGAACGCGCACCACCACAATGACCGGCTTGCACTGGTCGGCGATGGCCTGCAGGGATTTTGACAGCGTGCCTTTTTTACCGGCTTTACCGATAGCTGTTTGCACACTGGTAATCAGCACCGGCTCGTTAAGTGGAAACGTCTTTTCGTCAGCATCGCTGGCCGTGCAGACCATGCCGATGATGGCCGTCGAGACGGTGGAAATGGTGCGCGTGCCATCGTTAATCTCGATGACCTCGACGCCGTGATGATAGTCGCCCATCTGTTTAACTCCGTGGTTAAGGGGTGCGACTATTTTCTGTTGTGTGCTGTACGGGTGCGATGCAATGCCGTTGGTGGGGGAATGAAACAACAAACAAAAGCCCTCCGGGTGGAGGGCTCAGGTCAGACTGGTTTTTCAGGCCATTCTATTGATGGCGCCGCGCTGATATCGAGTCGGTTTAACATCACCCGGTAACGCTTCCAGCGGGTGAGCAATTCAGCCTCTTCCCCGGTGTCTATCCCGAGCTCGTAAGCATCCTGCAGCGGCGTGATTCTGGCGTTAGCCTCAGCCATCAGTGCAGTCCGGGTTTCTTCAGCCAGTGCAATGAGCGCATCAGCCGAGGGCTCCGGCGGGTCGACTAAAATGGGGTTTCCGGCCTCGTCAGCGGCAATCACTTTTCCCGTGGATTGCCCCTCACGCAGCGAAAAGTATGATTCTTCACTGATTTCCACGGCATCAGCAGGAGTGGATTTATTCACCTCATCGCAATAAAAACCCAGCGTTGTTTTCGAAAAATAATAATTCATCTTTTATCTTCCTAATAACCAATTGCAAACCAGCATAACTGGCGATCTGTTGCGGCAGTATTTGACAGGGAATATTGTGATGCCGATTTAATAAATCCCGTCATTGAGTTTTCGCCAGCCGTTCGCTCGATGTTGTTTGATACCGTCAGCGATGCGCAACCAGTCGGAAACGAAACAGGGAAACTTAATGTTCGCGTGGTTGCCCCGCTAACGCTCTCAATCCCCCACTGAAATATCATTCCCGTGTTGGAATCTTTAAACCATCCGCGCGACCCTCTCGATGCGGTATTGACCTTCTGGAAAGTGCTGTTAGCCAGCGACTTGGTATAAAAACGGTTATCGAAATTCTCATAGCTACCCGGCTTAATCTGGCCTCTCGCCTCCACATGCCCGCCACGGGTATCGACAAAGACCGTGACGCCCTCACTGCCGGTGAGGGTGCAATAGAATCCGATACCGTTCCATGATTTCAGCATCAGGTTATTACTGGAAAAACCTGCGCTATCCTCGCCCTGATAAATCCCCGTTGCGTTCCTGATTTTCACGCCTTCAGAGAAAGCGACCTCTTTCAGGAAAGTGCCCCCCTTTGACGCTGAAACGGCATCGACTTCATCAGCCGTGGGCGGGTTATTTGAATCGTAAAGCTTAATCCAGCCGTGCCACTGGCCGTTAATTTTTGTCCGGTGGCGCAGGGGCTCTTCCGGGCTACCTGCACGCCAGCCAATCTGTCGACCAGTATTCTGGTCGTACTGGCAATGAATCAGCTCAGAGGCCTTACTCGCAACCGGGCCATGAACACCCTCGGCGCTCATTCTGAAAAAACCATTAAAATTGATATTATTAGCATCAGTCAGACTGACACCTGCCACCGCACCCACACCAAAGTCACCGACCTGTAAGACTCGCCCTTCGGTGGTATCTGTGCGGGAGGTGGTCGCATCTTTTTTAGCCGCCGTGCCCGCATCATCCAGATTCGAGGTTTTCAGGCTGATATCTTTGGTGCCGTCAAAATCCACACCTGCAATTTTTCGCGCGGTGGCGAGTTTATTTGCGGCTTCCGCTGTACCTTTAACTGGTAACGCGCCGACATCGTCAGCCGTGGGCTTATACCCCTCATGGTAGATAGCCTTGTCGTCATACTTCAGCTCGCCCGTATGCTTCAGTTGCAGAAACTTATTCGACGCACCGTTAGCGATATAAACATCAGAGTTACCCACCCCAAACGACACGCTGCCGATCGCGTTTTTAATTCCAAACCCGCCTGTCAGCCAGCCGCCCGCAAGCGGTAAACGGCTATTTGCATTATCGTTAGCCGCTTTAACCGCTTTTGGCGTCGCTGCGACGCTCTCAGACGCGCTGTCTACCGCGCTACTGAGCTGGACGATACCCTTTTGCGCCGTGGTGGCGTCCTGAGCCGTATATTTCCCCTTAGCAAGGTCATACGCCGCCTTTACCGCTTTCGGCGTTGCTGCGACGCTCTCAGACGTGCTGTCGGTCGCACTGCTTAACTGCGTGAAACCCTTTGCTGTGAGCGTGGCGTCAGGGTGACGGCGGGACTGCTCATGCTCCGCGAGCTTGTCGTCAACGTAGTCCTGCGTTGCCATTACCATTGAGGTGTCAATCGTGAGCTCGACCGACTCGATGTCGCTTACCATGATGACCATACGCACGGTCTGCGCACGGCCTGAGCCCTCTGCCAGCGCTGGCTTGTAGCTTTCGGCCATATTACCGACCGCAATCAGCGTGCCGGTATCATCATAAAGCCCCATTTCACGCATCCAGAAACCGCCGGTCTCCGGCGGGATAAGCAGCTCCGCCACGACATAATTTTTGTTTTTATTGTCCTGGCTGATTTTGTTCAGCGCGTGACGCCAGACCTCTTTGACGAGCTTTGTCTGGTTCGGGTCAGGCACCGGCAGCGTGCCGCCACCGTCGCCGATGGCCATCGCCGTAAAATTCACTTTTTTCCCGTTCGGGACGGTCGCTGCGGCCAGCTTAACTGCACCGGCTTTGGTGATGACCGTTTTGTATTTCACTGTCATTGTTCTCTCACTTATCCGGGATAAACCGTGATGATGTCGCCGTCATACGTCAGCGCGCCGGTGTAGAGATAGCCCGGCACATCCTGAATAATGTTGAGGCCGATAAGATGGCGGCTGGCTGGCTTTGAATCGGCAATGAGCCGCTCCATCTCGTAATACATTTCCTCGGTGATGCCGGTCTCTAACACACCGATATCGAGGCGAAACGTGCCGGGCGGGTCGTTCGTTTCCCACCACTCGGACACGTTAATCAGATAGCCGAGCGGCTCAACCACGCGACGCACCGCCCCAATCGTTCCTTTGTGCGCATGGATAAACCACGCCGCGCGGATCACATCCCGCTTTGTGGCCTCCGGCCAGTTCTCATCCCAGCGGTCAACGGAAAACGCCCACGCCAGCCACGGCAGCAGATTTGCCGGGCAGTCGTCAGGACTCCAGAGGCGACGCAGCGGAACGGGGGTATTTTCAATCTCAGCGCAGGCGCTCGCCGCCGCCACCTCAAGCGGTGACGAGCCCACCGGCAGCAGGCGGGTATCATTCATCATTGCCCCCGATCGTCACGCTGTACTCGCTGCACCATGACGCCTGCGTCTCATCGAGCACGATGTCGGCCACCGGTTCGGCCAGCTCGACACGCTGCACGCCTTCGACGTGGAGCGCGGCATAAATCGCCGATTTGCGGATATCGCGCCCGAGCCGGTGCTGCGCGGTGATATACGCCTGCAGCTTTGCTTTCGCAGCACTGAGCACCGGCTCACTTTCGGGACCGGGGTAAAGGTAAAGCGACGCGGTGATTTTATAGTCGACTATGTTCGCCGACTGCACGGTCACACGGTCTGCAACCGGCCTCACATCCTCATCGTTGAGCGCGTTGCGCACGATGGCGAGCAGCTCGTCAGACGCCACGCCGTTATTTTCGCGGGACAGCACCGTCACCGTGACACACGCAGGCGCGGGACTGATGACCGAAATATCGGCGACCCGCCCGTCAGCGCTGCGGCCATGAAACTGATATGAGCCGGTAGAGCCTGCGGTACTCAGCCCCTCAAATGCCTGTTGAATGCGCAGACGGTAGTCGGTGTCCGATTCCATCACGGCAGGCGTTGGCGGTAACGTGGTGTCGTCTGCAGGCGTGATAACAAGGCGCTTGACGTTGTAATTTGCACCTATCTGGTCGAGGTCTGCGCCAGTGGCGTAGGCCAGCATGACCGCGCGCGCGGCCTCGTTGACGCGCTGTCGCCAGATAACTTCCCGATAGGCGTTTTCCTGCAGCAGCTTAACAATCGGCTCTGATTCGAGCGTCAGCGTGCGCGCGACGGCCTCCTGTTGTTCCTCGGGATAAAGCGAGACGAGCGTAGCCTTTCGCTCGCTCAGGATGGTTTCATAGTCCAGTTCTTCCACGACGTCAGGCGCGGCGAGCTGGTTAAGGTCAACAATTGCCATAGCGTTTAACTCAGTGGAATGGTTAGTGAAAAAGGCTGGCCGCCGGTGGAGCGGGTGCCGGTGATGTCGACATACAGCCCGCCGTCGGTCTCCGACCGTTCAAAGGTGATGGTCGAGAGATTTACGCGGGGCTCCCACTTCTGGATCGCGGAATAGCACGCGGCCATAATCTGCAGGCGCAGCGCCGGGGTTTGCGGCTGGTCAATCATCTGTGACAGAAGCGAGCCGTATTCACGGCGCATGACGCGCGAGCCAACCGGCGTGACCAGAATGTCGCGCACGCTTTGCCGGATATGCTCAACCTCAGAGATACTGAGGCCGGTCTGGCTGTTCATTCCCAGATAACGCACCGTCATTGCGTCCCCTTAGTCCAGCTTCCGCCGCTCTGTACGTTGCCGTGCGCGTGGTTATCCACCTGCACGCCGTTTGATTTAAATGTCCCGCCGGTGTGCTCGATGTTCCCGCTCATTTTCCCGCCTTTCTGCACTTCGAGCGTGCCGGTCGTCAGCTTGTTGGTGCAAACCACCTCCGGCGTATCGAGCGTGATGCGGGTTTCAGCTTTCACCAGTACCAGCGGCACGGTGGCCGTAATGGAGTCCGACGCGGTGACGTCAGCGGTTTTGATGCCTGACACGGTGAGCGCACCGCTTTCGGGCTCGTACTCGATAACCGCCCCGTCAGGAAAGGAAACATGAAGCGCATCAGGGGAGGCAGACGGCGCGGGATGGTCATCCGAGAAAATGCCGGGCAGCACAAACGCCGTATCGAGCTCGCCGCCGACAGCAAGCAAAAGCACCTGCTCACCAACAGAAGGAGCCCACCATACGCGCGAGCGACCGGCGCGGCAGGTCAGCCAGTTTAGCCAGGTGGTTTCCATACCGCCGGTCTGGACACGACAAAGCCCCTCGTCGTAGTCGACGTCGGTCACGATGCCGGTGCGGATAAGGTTGCGGATCGCGCGTGCGATTTCCTGCAGAGAATTTAGATTATTCATGGGGAAAGGATGCCGCCGAATTAAAACAGCGGCAATTAAACGGAGTTTGTTAATCAGTGATACAACATACAATGAGTATTATAAGGCCTTTATTAAATTTGAATACAACTAAACTCTAGAGAGATTAAGCAGTTGCAGTCTTTAAAGCATCTCATTTGTTAATTAATAACTAAAAGCCTCCCGTTTATGATGAGGCTTTATACTTTAGCTAATTTCTCTTCCTAGGTTTTTCTTCAAGTTCATTTAAGAATTCAAAGAAAGAACTAAGATCAGCTTCAACCTCTTCTACACTAGGATATGGATCCCCAATCGCAGCAGCACTATCATGCCCTCTAAAATAAGTACTGCATTTGGACATAGCAAAATCAACCCTATCTATATCAGACTGACATATATCAATTAATCTTGCTAGTCGTTGCGTAGAGACACCACGTTCAAAACGAGTAACCACTTTATTAAGTAATTTTTCCTCGACCAATCTTTCCCACGCCTCACGTAAATAGCTATAAAACTGACAGCAAGCATCACGCAGTTCGGTTGTTGTTGTTTCATCCTTTTTTTCGAGCCGTTTTATATCTTGCAATTTTACTTTTAAAAAACCATATCTTGCCCGAGTAGTCATAGCTTCCCAAGGAGCTGAGTTTTTAACTATTCCGGCAAATTTACGCGAACGCTCTAGTGCTATAGTTGAGTGTTCAGTTTCCGTCCCTTCAGCCACCTCTAATAATAACTTGTAGAAAACTATGTTGTGCGTTAATATCACGACCTGCCTTCTTTGCGATTCTAAGACTAATCGCTTAGCCACTCGACTACTCCATTCATGACTTAATGAGTTAACTGGATCGTCAAATATAATCGCTGATTTTCTAGAATCAGCTTTCATTTCTGCTAAGAAACTGGCAATAGCAATACATCGTTGTTCTCCCTCACTAGCAACTGAAAGTGCGCCAATGACGTTATTATTCCGATCTGCCAAAGACAATTTAAACTGTTGAACACCTGAGCGATTACGAGATTCAACCTTGACTCTAAAACGATCAAATCCGAAACTCTTTAGTTCATCATTGAATGCTGATACAAGGGGCTCAACTACACCGGATCTATAAATACTCGATGACAGAGTAGAAATTGTGGCAGTATTACACTGAGACAGAATTGAATTAAGTTTTTCAACCTCTTTATGACGTCTCAAATTCGCCACAATAATTTCGCGACAATCCAATATATACTTCCTGTCTTCGAGACTAACTAACTCCAGCTCCTTAGTCTGAATGAAGTTATTCAGTTCTTCATCCGACTCAATAACCAATAGCTTTGCATTAATATCTTCAATTATATTTTTTATTTTTGTAATACTAGTTATCATTAATGGAAGATGAGGTAAAACCGATTTTCCCACTAAAATATCTCTTCTTCCTTCAAGTTTTAAAGTCATACTAATGACTTCGTCACCTAACTCTTGAAACTCATTATTTAAAAGAGAAATCGCTGCACTATAGGGAGTAAGATCGAAGGAAAGAGCCAGAATCTTATTTAAAGCATCATCATATTCGCCTTTAGCCAATATCGCTTCCTGCTCCGATTGATCATTTAAATATTTGTATAACCCCTCCATCTTACTTTCGCTCTCATTATTAATTTCCTGAAAACATACAGGGCAGAACTCCCCTGCAACCATCGGGAAATGTTTTTTTTCATCATGTTGAATAAAATGCTGCGTTGCCAGCCATATCTTTTGCCAACTTACACCCGCAATATTATCAAAAGGTAAGTTCTGAAGTGTTGTTTTACGTAACTCCTCACATACAGTCGCAGTTTTTTCTTTTCCTGCCTTTAATTTTTCAAGTGATTCGATAGCTTTATCATCTAGTAACTTCACAAGTTTATCGCAAAATATTACAAGAGGGTCTAGCGTTGCTTTCCTTTGCTGCAAATTTTTTCTTAATGTCTGCGGGGTTTGCGATTTGAAATGGTAGACCTCCTTTTTCAAAGGCTCTATTTTTTCTAATTCTTCAAGCGTGATACAATGCTCGTTTATTTCATCCTCAAGTGTATCCGCAGATAGATTACTAAAAAACATAGCTGCAGCACTAGATGATTTCAAGCCATCCAGTTTGATAAAGCCATTGTTTCCCATTGTATCTTCTTCTATGTGGGCTCTGACACTATTTACTGCCCTAACTAACTCGGCCAATAAATTCAAACCTACTGGTTTAAACCCAAGCGCATCTTCCTTATTGATATAGTGATTAGCTGAAGAACTATCAAACACTCTTATTGACTTCAGGGCTTCAATACTGGAAGTATTATTATCCCATAAAAAAACCTCATCTAATCCGTTTACTGTTACACTAATCTCTGCTTGTGGCGGAATTTGTTCCTTTGAAAAAACATCCCCTAATATTTGAGGGCAATCCCCTCTAGTTAAGCATGTGTTTTTTAATATACTTGAATAACTTGATTTGCCTGCGCCATTATCACCATAAACAATAAACAACCCTTGCTCAGGGAAATTTATAGTTTGGTTTTCAGCTAGCAACCCAACACCTTTAACATTACATAGAGTTTTGAGTGAAACTTCATTTTGCTCTGAAGTAAATCCAGTAAAATCCAAAGTTTCTACGGCTCTTTCGTAGACTTCATCTCCTTCAAGAAGACCATGCTCGGTTTTTGCTATTTTTAGAATAATACTCAAGCATTCTTGATCTAATGACCCATGAGTCAACGATAACCTTAAAGCGTGTCTCCACCAAACAGGTTTTCTTTGAGCCCATTCAGCAATACTCTCGATAGGTGTCATACAAATTCCTTTAGTATTCTATTTTTTAACCTAAAGCTATGGTAGTACGACGACTATAAAGCAATAAAGCTAATTAATTAATGATTTCCATCCAAAAAAAAACAATTTTTTGTTCACGAACAAACGAGTTTTGTATGATGTACAGCAACTTTTTGACAGCACATTATCAATAGCAAACTTATAATAACCAACAAAAATAAAAGCGGGGCTTCATAATATAAAATCAACGATTAACTTTTCAACCATCACTCTGTCTAGATGTTCAATACCTAACAACATACGCACTGGGTATTGCACAGCATCTACATGACAATTAGGCTGGTCCTTAAGCCCGTAATGATGAATGCGCGCGATGCGCTGTACCTTATCGGTAAATTCCACCACTGCGTTATTTTCACGGCCAGTGGCTTTCATGTACCGGCTTGTGCGTAGCTTCTGGAACATCGCCCGTTTAATCCGCCCGGTCTTAGCCCTAAGCGGCTGACGCTTTCGCGCCTGATACGGCGAGCCGTCCGGGGCTTTTTGCTGTTTGATGCGTTGCTGCTGCGACTTGCGCAGCTCCTTTGCTATCTCTCCGGCCAGCTTCCGGCGTGCAGCCGGTGACAGGGCAGCTATCAGACCATTGAGTCGGTCGTCAAAGGGCTTAAATTCACTCATCCCATTTGCTCACCAGTTCGCCGTTGATATAAAGCTCTTTTGGCCGGGTGACGGGCTCCGGCAGCGGCGGCTCAGGGGCATAGCTTACGTGCAGCGCGCCGTTTTCCTCTTTGATAAGGGTTCGCTCGGTGAGCTGCAGGCTGATGCTGATATCGACGCTGTCCCCGTCGTTCAAATCCATCTGGAAACGGTAGCCCTTTTTGCGGCCGTCATCGAGCGTGCAGATATCCGGCTGGTTTTCCCTGAGCCATGCAGCCACCGGCACGAAAATCATGTCAGGGTCGCCCACAAAATCACACACGATCACATTCAGGGTATAAATTTTCTCGTGCGACAGCGAGGCCGCGAGCCGCGCATCGATATTCCCCTCATCGGCAAAGATGCGCATCATTTCGGGGTTTGTTTCAAGCTGCGGAACGGCTTTAATCAGCGCTTCGCGCAGGCTGCGTGCTTTCTTCATCGAGTTTATCCTGACAGTCTTTGACGGTTTCAACCTGCAGCGCGCAGGCGGCGAGCGCGTGCTCAAGCCTGCGAATATCGGCGCTCAGGTCGCCATTAGTGGCCGGGTCGCTTCCCGGCATCGGGCAATAGCTCACCTTCGGGCAGGCGCTGTAAACAATGACCGGCGGAGGCGCAGGCGGCGCGGGTGTGCAGCCGACGCACAACATCAGGCAGCTCAGCGCTGTACCAGCGGCGTAGGGTTTCATTCTCATTTATCAGCCTCGTAATGGTTTGTTCACGCCGCACGGCCATTGCACCTGCGGCCAGCAGTTCGCCGCGTAGACTGACCTGCGCAGTTTCATTTCGCCGGGCAATTCCCTGCGACACGGAAAGCTGATTTTTCAGCATTCCGATCGCGGTTTTTTGTTCAGTGGCGACCCTGTTCGCCCGTTCAAACGAGCGCGTCAGGTTGCCGTTTTCATGACGCTGCCAGAGCACAACCGCAATAAGCGCGGCCAGTAAAAACAACATCACTTTCATTGAATCCCCCTCAGGCAGTAAGCTCGCTCGCGCGCGCGGCGGTTTTCCAGCCCCTTGTTAATTTCGCCGTTCACGTAAACCCAGCGGGTGAGCTGGTCGCACGCCTGCGGCCATTGCTGGCGTTTGATAAACGAGACCAGCGTCGACCGGCAGGCCGCGCCGGTTCCCACGTTGAATGAGAAACTGACCAGCGCGTCGTAAACCTGCGGCGGCATTTTCACCGGCGCGCACACGGCCAGACGTTTCTCGACGTTCAGCACATCCGCGACGAGGTTCGCCGCCGCCTGCCGTTCGGTGATTTCCCCCTTCGGCACGACGCCTGCAGTGTGGCCGATGCCTGACGTCCACACTCCCGCGCTGCACTGGTAAGGGGTCAGGCGACAACCTTCGAGGTCGGCAATCAGCGCCAGCCCCCCGGGCGAGGTGTTAAGCAGACGAAAGTCAGGCACCAGCGCTGCCAGCGCCAGCACGGCGGCCACACTGCACTTTTTAACGATTGATTTCACGAATAGCCCCTTTATCGAGTCCGAGAGACGTCAGATAGAGATAGGTTTTGCGCTTAAACCAGTAGTTCGTCAGCGCGGTAAAAATGGCGCATCCGCCGCCCACGTAAAGCGCCATTCTTTCGGGTGACATTGCTCCGAGATACGCCAGCGCAACCGCCAGCCAGTAGGCGATAAACGTGGTGATTTTTTCCATACTCAGTCCCATAGATACACCGTTTCGGTTCTGGCCGCGCTTTCGGTCTCGGGCAGCTCTATTCCCGTGCCGTGTGGCAGGATCACACCGAGCTCAGACAGGCCGGGATTAGCCTCTAAGACGGTTTCGACCACGCCCTCAGTGCGCCCGTAGTACCGGGCGCAAATCGCGTCGAGGGTGTCGCCCTGCAGCGCATACGCTTTCATCAGATTTGCCCCACAATGCAGCGCGCTTTGTCCTGGATGCGCGCCACAGACCAGCGCATATCCCGCCACATTTCATCGATAGTGCTGTCGATGCTGTCGGCTTTTTTGTCGCCTTTGGCGGTCGCATCCACGCCGCGAAAACGCTCATAAAGCGTGGCCGTCGTCATCGAGCACACGGCGTTGAAGTAGTGGAAAACGCGCACACTTTCGCCGTCGAGTTTGTCGGTCGGGACATCCGCCAGCGTGGCGTAACCGGCATCGAGCTGAACTTCGCGCCAGTCGCTCAGCTCCGCGTTAGTCTCCGCAATGGCGGTCTTAATCGCCCGGCGCAGGCGCACGGGGGAAACGGTCTGCTCCAGTCGCATTTCTTCCCGCACGCGCTTCGGATCAACGTCAGGAAAAAACGGGGTGTTTTTGATTACCGGCTCGCTCACGCCCGGTGGCGGTATCACCACGCCCGGCACATCCTGCGGCTCTTTTTTTGGCTCAATAATCAGCGTCGTCATGACAACCTCGGGTAATAGGTGGGCGGTGGACGCCGTTCGCAGTCAGGGTAAGGAATACCCGCATTGATCGGCGTGCCGCCCGGCTCGGGGAGCGCTCGGTTAACCTGCGGCTTTTGCCGCCTTTGGTGGACGCCCGCGCCATGCCGCCGGTTTAGCGGCAGGTTTGCGCGTGCGCGGTTGAGTCGTTTTGGTTTTCGGGGCGGGTTCAGGTTTTGGCCTGAGCTGGCGCGCTAACTGCTCGATATCTTTTTTCACCCCGATAGTGCTTTCTAGCTGGATCGCACGCTGCAGGTGTGCCAGCGCCTCGGGCAGTTGCTTCGCATCACGCAGCACGTAGCCGGTGATTTTGTGCAGCTTCGCACGCACGATATCGGGCATATCCGCGCGCTCCGTCAGCGCGATGGTGTCGAGCAGGTTCGCCAGTTCGACCGGCTGTTTTGCAGCGAGCAGGCGCTGCGCGGCGAGCGTGACCTCTTCGGCCAGCAGGCACGGCGTCGGACGGCGACCGACCGGCATGGTGAGGCTGTAGGTCATGGCGTAACGGGCTATCTCCAGCGCCCCGGCGATATCGTCAGCATCAAGACGCCACAGCATGACCGTCATGACGATGTCATCCTGCGCCCCTTTACCACTGTCGAGGACGCCAGCCACCCACGGCAGATAGAACGGCAGCAGCTCGCGCTTTTTCGCGGCTTTACGCTCTTTTGAACTGATTTGTTTTAGCGTGCGGTTGTCTGCGGCCAGCTTAACGAGCATCTGCTCATAGGCAGTTGCATTACGCAGCGAGACTGCAGCCCGCTGCGCAGTTTCAGAGGCCGAGACCCGCATCATGTGACGCGCTGCGGGACTCGTCATGGCTTACTCCCCGCCTTCCGGTGCAGCAGGTGCGGTGAAGTCACCGAGCGTGATGTTTTCAATCAGGCACCCGGCGGCGTAAGCCTCGACCACGTAGTCGATATTCATTGACTCGTAGTTTTCGACGCGGTCTTTTTTCGGCTCTTCGATGATGGCGCGGCGGTGTGCGTCATCCATGAAGTAAATCGACAGGTTGTCGAGGCGCGTCACCATCAGGGCATTAGCCGGGAAGTACGGCACGCGCACGGCTGGCAGGTTGCCGATTCGCTTCTGGCTGATGATGATGTCAGCGGCCAGCGACTCGGTGTTTGCCTGCTCTTTGTTAACGATAGGGAAATATTTATCCGCCATCAGCTTACGCCCGGTGATGACAACCAGCTCCGGGTCATCCTGATAAATCTCGTCAATCAGATTGCCGGTGGCATCCATGACCAGCGCGTCGAGGTTCGCATAGTCGCCGTTTTTACCCACGCGGATCACTTCAGAAATTACCGCCCCTTCCTCGTCGGTAATTTTTGACATCACGCGCGCTGGCGCTTCATTGCGGTACTTCTGCAGCCAGCCGGTCGCCACGTCCTGCAGCATAGGGTTTTTCGCACGGTCAGACGTTGCCGCGCGCTCGATGCCGTTGAAACCGGCCATGATGAAATCGAGCGACTGACGCTTGATAATCGCGTCGCGGATACGGGTCTGGAAGTCCTGGAATCGCGCCCACAGGTCGAGCTGTTTGTAGCGGATATGGAAGTCAAAGTTAATCTGCGCGCACTCGTATTTGTTAGACTCCAGCGCGGTGAAATCAGCGGTTTTACGCTCGTCGTCACCGGTGGTGTCGGCAGTGCTGGCAATCGTACCGTTAACGCCAACCCCGACTTTTTCGCCTTTCAGCTCGTCGACCGGCACGATGTTGATTTTGGTCAGAAACGCGGATGACATCTGCAGGGTGGTCATCAGGGTTTGCGTGACCGACGGCTCGACGGTGAATTTCTTCGCCACATCATCGGTGGAAACGCCGTTCAGCTCCGCAACGCGGGACAGGTAGGCATTGAATTTGAAGCGGGTATCTTTACGCATGGTTATTCCTGTTCGGGTAATAGGTATCTGGCCGGGCTGCACGCCCGGCGGGTTATCAGCAGTTGGTCAGCAGCTCGTCGCCGGTACCGCCTTTTGAACGCTCGCGGCGCGGCTGGCGCTGGCTTTCGGTGCAGTCGAGGGAGCTTTTCAGTGAGGTAAACGCCTGCGCGTTTTCATCGACTTTGCTGGTCACGTCCTGCTTAAGCTGCGCAAAAGCGGTCTCCAGCTCGGTGATGCGCTGGTCGGTGGCGGTGAGGTTGGTTTGCACCAGCTCGGTGACGGTGGTGACAGCCTCATGCACATCGGCGAGACGTGCATCATCGCTGGCCTGTTTGCGGCTGAAGATGGCCTTAACCTTGTCGGTCAGGCTGTTGAGCATGGTGTCGGGAACGTCCTCAAATTCCAGTTCAGCCAGAGAGGCGACAGAAAAAACGTCGTCTGGCTGGTCTTTTTTTCCGGCGAGCGGGTTCTGCGTGGCGCGGCTGCAGAATTCGAGGTATTCCGTGCCGAGGCTTGCCGGGTCATCGGTGACGGCAAGGCCAACGAGGTAACATTTGCCGCTGTTGGCAAAGTTCGGGCGGATCTCCATCGAGGTGTAAACCTTCTGACCGGCTTTCACCATGCTGACCAGCTCATCGAGCGGCTGAATTTTGCCAAACAGCGCTTTTTTGCCATCGAGCGCAGAGCCATCACTGATAATCTCCGCCTTAAGCTCGGTCACATCGCCATAACGTTTAAACTGGCTGTCAGGCATCAACCCCCGGATATGTTCGAGGTTAATGCGGCAGCCGTAGACGCGCGGGTCGAACATGTCGGCCATATCCTGAATATCATCGCCGCTGATGACGCGGCCGTCGCAGGTGTCACCCTCGACGCCGATGCGAAACCATTTAGAAACTTTCTTTGCCATTGTTCAGGTGTCCTGATGTTGGGTTTTCGGGTCGGGGTTAGTTTCCCGACTCTGACCCGTATCAGCCACCGCTTACGATCTGATTAGATCTGACACAACAGGCACTTAGCGCGATTACCCCCCTATTTCCTTAGCCTTGCCACGTCACACCAAAAACGAGGCAAGCATGACCTTTTCAACTGATCTTTCTCTGTTAAATGACCCGCGACGACAGGCGCGGCTGTTGTACTGGCAGGGGTTCGCCGTACCGCAAATCTGCGACATGCTGCAGCTCAAGCGCCCGACCGTGCAGAGCTGGAAACAGCGGGATGGATGGGAAGAAACCGCGCCGATTAACCGCGTGGAATCGACATTAGAGGCGCGGCTTATCCAGCTCTACGCTAAGCCAGACCTGACCGCCCATGACTTCAAAGTCGCGGATTTTTTGTCGCGCCAGATGGAGCGGCTCGCGCGCATTAACCGCTACGGCCAGACCGGAAACGAGGTGGATTTAAACCCCAATATCGCCAGCCGTAATAAAGGGGATCGCAAAAAGCCGAAACGCAATTTCTTCAGTGATGAAGCGATTGAAAAGCTGGAAGAGATTTTCTTCGGCCAGTCGTTTGACTATCAGCTCCGCTGGCATAAAGCGGGATTAGAGCACCGCATCCGCCACATCCTGAAATCCCGCCAGATTGGCGCGACGTTCTACTTTGCGCGTGAGTCACTCCTGCGCGCGCTTAAGACAGGGCAAAACCAGATATTTTTGTCGGCCAGTAAAACGCAGGCTTACGTGTTCCGTAAGTACATCATCGCCTTTGCCCGTCTGGTTGATGTCGATCTGTCAGGCGACCCGATCGTCATTGGCAACAATGGCGCTGAGCTGATTTTCCTCGGGACCAATTCCAACACCGCGCAGAGCCACAACGGCGACCTGTATGTCGATGAAATTTTCTGGATCCCCAATTTCCAGAAGCTGCGCAAAGTCGCGTCGGGCATGGCCTCGCAGTCGCACCTGCGCACCACCTATTTTTCGACGCCGTCCACGCTGGCGCACGGTGCTTACCCGTTCTGGTCAGGCGAGCTGTTTAACCGTGGTCGCAGTAACCGCGACGAACGTGTCGACATCGATATCAGTCATCAGGCGCTTGCCGCTGGCATGCTGTGCGGTGACGGCCAGTGGCGGCAGATTGTCACCATTGAGGACGCGCTCGCCGGAGGGTGCACCCTGTTTAACCTCGACCAGCTTAAGCAGGAAAACAGCGCGGATGACTTCCGTAACCTGTTTATGTGCGAGTTCGTCGACGATAAAGCGTCGGTATTCCCGTTCGAGGAGCTGCAGCGCTGCATGGTCGATGCGATGGAAGAATGGGAGGACTACGAACCCTTTGCCGACCGTCCGTTTAACTGGCGCCCTGTCTGGATTGGTTATGACCCGTCACACACCGGCGACAGCGCAGGCTGTGCGGTGCTGGCTCCGCCGCTGGTTGCCGGTGGCAAGTTCCGCATTCTTGAGCGTCACCAGTGGAAAGGCATGGATTTTGCCGCGCAGGCCGAGGCCATCCGGGCGCTGACCGAAAAATACACCGTCGACTATATCGGCATCGATGCGACCGGCATCGGCCAGGGTGTTTACCAGCTCGTGCGCTCATTCTTCCCGGCGGCACGCGCCATCCGTTACACGCCGGAAATGAAAACGGCGATGGTGCTGAAAGCAAAAGACACCATTCGACGCGGGTGTCTGGAATATGACGCCGGTGCGACCGACATCACTCAGTCATTCATGGCTATCCGCAAAACCATGACCAGCAGTGGCCGCAGCGCCACCTATGAAGCCAGCCGCAGTGAGGAAGCCAGCCACGCAGATATCGCGTGGGCGACAATGCACGCCCTGTTAAACGAGCCGCTTTCCGCCGGTAGCGGTATGCAATCAAGCTCAATTCTGGACATTAACTAAGATGAAAAAACGCCAAAATAAACAGCCAAAACAGACCAACATGACTGCCAGCGCACCGCAAAAAATGGAGGCATTCACCTTTGGCGAGCCGTCACCCGTTCTGGATCGCCGCGACATTCTCGACTATGTCGAGTGCATCAATAACGGCAAATGGTACGAGCCGCCGGTCAACTTCTCCGGGCTGGCGAAAAGCCTGCGCGCCGCCGTGCACCACAGCTCCCCGATTTACGTGAAGCGCAACATTCTGACGAGTACCTACATCCCGCATCCGTTGCTTTCACGTCAGGATTTCAGCCGCCTTGTGCTCGATTATCTGGTCTTTGCTAACGGCTATCTTGAGAAGCGCATGAGCGTCACCGGCCAGCTATTTAAGCTGGAAACCTCCCCGGCCAAATATACCCGCCGTGGCGTGGAGGATGGCGTTTACTGGTACGTGTCGGACTTCACTCACCCGCACCAGTTCGCGCCCGGCTCGGTGTGCCATTTGCTGGAGCCCGATATCAATCAGGAGCTCTACGGGATGCCTGAATACCTGAGCGCGCTCAATTCAGCCTGGCTGAATGAATCCGCCACGCTGTTTCGTCGCAAGTATTACCAGAACGGCGCGCACGCGGGTTACATCATGTACGTCACCGACGCGGCGCAGAGCAGCACTGACGTTGAGTCGCTGCGTTCCGCGATGCGGGATTCGAAAGGGCTCGGGAATTTCAAAAACCTGTTTTTCTATGCCCCGAACGGAAAACCGGACGGCATCAAGATCGTGCCGCTGAGTGAAGTCGCCACGAAGGATGATTTTTTTAACATCAAGAAGGTGAGCGCCGCCGACCTGCTCGACGCGCATCGCGTGCCGTTCCAGCTCATGGGCGGCAAGCCTGAAAATCTCGGCTCGATGGGCGATATCGAGAAGGTGGCGCGGGTGTTTGTGCGTAATGAGCTGACGCCGCTGCAGGAGCGTTTCAAAGAGATTAATGATTGGTTAGGAATGGAGGTGATCCGCTTTAAGGATTACGGCATCGAGACCGACTAAACTCCGCCCAAAATGCCGCCTCAGGGCGGCATCTCCTCAGAGCGAGCCAGACGCCGCACACGTGACGCAACTGCGCCAACACCTCATAAGCCGACCGCACCCAACAGCGCGCCACCACGACGCGCGCAGACGCGTAAAATAAATCCTGTCACCACGCCCGGCGCGCAGTGCTATCCCCGCCTCGCCTGCCCGCTTAAAAGGTCGGTTTGAATGCAGTTGCATGCACCGTTTAAAGCCCTGACGCATCGAGCGATTGTTCAAGAAAGAACAATCGCTTAATGCATGCATTTTGATGCAGCCGAATGCATGGCTTACTACTTAGCTTTAATGACGGGATGAGCCCTATCATGACCCCCGCCTAAAAACTTAGAAAAGATAACTTTGTCTTGGCTTACTGGTTTTTTTCCATAAACACTGTCGTAATGGAAAAAAACCTGAGGTTGATTCGAAACATGAATAAATCCATAAGCTAAACGAGTGTCTCCGATCACTCCGACCTCTCGTTCACAAACTGGATAACATAATAAGCCACACATCGACACCAGTTGATCAGCAGTAGGACGGTCATCAGGATTTGAAACCAAACATGCCTCAATTATTTTGATTATTTCGTTTGCCAAAGGCGCAAACTGTCCATTTGATGTTATAAAATTCGGATAAGGGACATGTTTACCAGAAAGAATCCCCGGTATTGCCATATAACCAATGCCAAATGGATATTCTCCTGTAAGAATTCTAAACATCATTGCACCTAAAGCCCAAACATCTGAAGGCTTCGATACCTGACCAAGACTCCTAATAATTTCAGGAGCCATATAAGGTAAAGCCCCCATGGCTGTTTGAGATGTAGTGATAGATCCTTGGCCGTTTTTTGCCGCCTCATCTATTTCATCACCAGCCATTTTTGATATACCAAAATCTGTTATTTTTACGCCAGTTGCACTGAGACCACCAGTAACCATTATATTAGAAGGTTTTAAATCTCTATGGATGACATTTACATGATGGGACGCTGACAATGCCTTTGCAAGGTTATGGAATATTTTTGCCGTCAAATAAGGGTCAACACTAGTATAATGGCTAAGTAACGCTTGATCGAGATCTACTCCATCGATGTATTCTTCAGTTAAGAACTCTCGTTCTCCACTAGTAAAATAATCTAATGTTTTAGCAACGTTAGGATGATTCACTTTCGATGCTAAAACGGCACTTCTATGAAATCTCTTTTCTGCAGATTTATTTTTTGGAGTTTTAAGTGCAACGTTTCGCCCAAGGATATTATCTTCCGCCAAATAAACCTTCTGCATGCCACCCTCACCAATTTCCTTGATGATTGTATAGCGCTCAATACGAACTCCTGCCGCGAGCTCAATCATAACACCACCTCCGGATGAGAAAGGTCGAAAGTAATAAAAATACGTTTAGTGGTTGTCTTACCTGCAGGACCGAGAATTATTACACAAGAATTAGGGAGTATGTTAAACTGTTTCGCCCTAATATTATTAACATGCACATCACCAGATAGCTTTGAGATAAAAAAAACAGAGCCTGAATATGTTATTTCTATGCTCCCTATTCCTGGGTTATCGTAAAATTCTGTTCTGTGTGTTTCCGAAAGTACTACTGGTTTTTTATAATCTGTTATAAGTAACGCTCGATGTGAATTATTAAGTAGAATATTTTTTAGAGCATCACGAACAACCTTCATAGAAGGTCGGTTACTTGGATCAACATCCAAACATGCATATAGTATTTTTTTAATATTATCAGGAAGTTGTATTTGAGAGCTGTCAAAGGGATTAGCCTTTAATTGTTTAGGATAAAAACCTAATTCAGCCGGTGCTTCCGTTTTTGCCAGACACATCGCAGTAACAGCAAAAGCATAGGTATCTACGGCTTTCGTGAAACGTACATGCTGCATATATAGTTCTGGAGCGGCGAAAATAGGTGTACCCTTGAAGCCCACGGTATGAGCATTATCTATATTCCTAGACAACCCAAAATCATATATCTTTACAACGCCCTCATGGTCTACTTTCATATTACCAGGCTTAATATCTCGATGAATTATGTCGCAATCATGAATCTCTGCGATACCAGAAGATATTTGCCATAAAATTTTAATGAGGGAACTGTCATCATTTATGCTATCATTGATTTCATGTAATGAAGGACCATTAATAAATTCTTCTACTATCGAAATAGTACCGTCGTCATATTCTATAGCATCGAAAACTTCTACAACATGCTTTGATCTAAGTCGCATTAATGCAGAGAGTTCGTCTCTCATACGCGCAGAATCATGTGCATCGTTTATAGATTTAATCGCCACATATCTATCTAAATGAGTATCTAAACACTTAACGACACTACCGAATCCGCCGGACTCGTGATCATCGGTAGGAACATATCTTTTAGGTAGAGTTCTATTTTCCATTTTTATCTCCCTTAACCGAATTCTTTTCCGAGAAAGGCATATCTAACTGTGAAATATTCTCTAATTCTTCATTTTTATTAAGCTCTTTTTTCTCTATATTCTTTGCATTAGCATTTCTGCTTCTTGCCTTTCTTTTTACCCCTGCTTTTTTTTCAATACCAGTATTAATTTTATCACTACCTACCGGTTCACTTTTATCAACATTATCTTGCTTATCATTACCTTGTGAACCAGCCTGGGGCAAATTAACAAGCTTTAATTCGCCAAAAGGATCCCATACATTTATTACATATTCTGAACTAACATCAAGTTCTTTTAAAATACCATCTACATCTACAACTGCCACAGTCGCATTATCAAAACCACCAAACCAGCTAGCAAGATCAATTATTCTTTTGGCGTATACACCTGTATTTGAAGAGTGCACAAAAAGTTTATTTAAATTAGCATCTCCGATGGTATGCGCTCCATCAGAGCTTAAAAGCACGGTTCCTCCCTGAGGAGCAGTTATGTCATAAAAATGAATTTGTAAGACACTATCAATCCCAATAAATTGAACTAGTTCACCACCGAATTTCGAGTCTATCTCTGACGACTCAATATCAATATTATTGTATTTTTTTGCTAGTGCAACAAGTGTATCGTCCTCACTCAATTGCACTATACCATCATTTGTTAGACCATATATTCTACTATCACCAACATTAGCTGTAGTTATATATCCAGAGCCATCTAAGACAATAGCGGTTAGCGTAGCCCCTCCATTACCTTTGTATAACTTAAGCACTGCTTCATTTGATTTCAATATAGCTTTTTCAAGGCATTCTCTTACACCAAGATGACAGCCCCTAATTATCTCCGTGAAAAAAGTAGAAAGAGTCAACGAAGCAGCATTAGCCCCTCCTTCCATCCCGCCCATACCATCAGCTAAGGCAACTACAACCATATCCTTTGTCTTGTTCGCTGGCCGGAACTTTAAGACAGAAACTCTATCCTGATTTTCTTTTCTAACCAAACCAATATCTGTTGCTATAGCAACTGGCAACGTTGAAACTCGACGGACTGAAGAAGATATATTCTTTCTATGTAGCCATCCGTGTATTTGTTCATGAAGGATCTCGTAAGAATCGCAGCTCACACTACCTCCCACTAACATAATGATGTCCAAAGAAACAGATTACAAAACCTCGGCACGAATTCCTAGTATTTTAAAGGAGATAGATGATTTTTTCATGTTTAAACTGGTCGTGTTTTGTACCATCAATGAACGTATGACATCATTAGCTACGTGAGAAGTTAAGAAAATTTAAATCTGTGCGTGTCGTTCATAAGCATTCATCCTCGGGCTAGCGAGTCTAGCTCTTGTCTACTTGAGGTAATGTCCTTCAGATTTAGCAAGACTATCATGCTTGTGCTTTTCAAAAGGTCAGAACTTGTTATTCATCCAAGATGGTTTACCTGCTATTTTTTATGATTATCCACTTTTTTGTAGACGTTTTGGGCGTAGCGCATCTTGTTTCAAGGCTGCTTTAAGAACCATTACGACTTCGGGGTCATCCCATCGGATAGCTCCAATATCAACTAGATCTAGCACCGCTGCGGCATGCTCAGACGGTGATGGAGCCATAACCGTAACCTCACCGCCGGTGAGCTTTCCACAGTTATTGACAGGACTCCGAGGCGCGGCAGAGCCGCTTTTTAAGGTCAAAGGCTCAACGGCCAAAACCTTTGGAACGATTCGCCATTCGGCTGTACGGGTCACATGGACACGGTCAGCCCCGAGATGAGGGGCATAAATCCCGACCACCCTCTCGATATCTTCCTCGTATTCGTTGACCTCATCCGTCACCTTACGGGCGACCCTGACGGCCTGAGCATCACGCGGCATGTTTGCCCCACCCTGCGCGATGATGTACCGCTCAAAGTCCCCTTCATCTGCAGCAGCTCGCGCGGCTTCAACCCTGTCGTCAAACTCGCTGGCAATACTCACCCCGCGCGGCAGCTTGCGCAGTTCGCGGTAAGCGCCCATCGTCGGGAGACCAATCGGTTTAAACTGCGGGATGCGCCATGTAGACGCCCATGCGGTGACGGCTGCGGCCGTATCTTTCAGAGGCTTGCCAGTGTCGTGATCGAGCTGGCCGTCGAGCGCGTAACCGTCGATATTTTTTGCAATGTATTTAGCGATATAACCCGCCGCTCCGCCCTGATTAAGATGGCGTGACTCAAAGCGCTGTTTTGACGCGCCCTTTTCGTGTCCGTCCTCTTTGAGGGCATAACGACGCATAATTTCGTTAATGGCTTTACGCTGACCGGGTTTGCAAAAAAGCATCATGTGCCAGTGTGGCGTGCCGTCGTGATGTGGCTCAACAACACGCATCCCGTACACTTCCAAATCGTTATCCTTGAAAGCGGTACGCATAAGGCTCCAGATTCGGCACAGGTAGCGCTGGCCGTCTTTTGGCGTGAATGCGCTTTCGTTCCAGCCGTGATTAAGCTGTACCTTTTTGTTTTCGCCTTTACCGACCTGTCGGGTCGGATGATATTTCGAGGGTGTGGTCAGGGTGATAAACATCCCCACATCACCGGCGCTGGCCGCGTAGCGCTCAATCCCGGCGATAGTGTTCATCAGTTCCATACGACGTATTTCAGGATTTGAGATACTCCCCATGACCTTGCTGATGAGGTCGATACGTTCGCCGGTGACTTTGTTTTCCAGCTCGCAGGATTTGAGGTATTCGAGATTAGCCACGCGGCGCGCGTGAACATCGCGGATCGCTATTTTGCTGGCGTAGGGAGAGCGGTCTTTATTGACTTCACCGGCAGCGATGAGCAGCGCCTCGCGCCAGCGCATCCGCTGAGCCTTGAGCTGGTTAACCCACCACTCATCCTTAATCACTCGGGAAATAGCGGAAAATGCCATGCGGATCGTCATCTGACCCTTACGGTATTTTTTCCAGTACATCGGGGTGATGTTAAATGCGCGAGCAATACCGGCCACTTGCCCGTATAGGTGCGACTGAGCTTCATCGGTGAAAAGTGTCTCTTTCCCGCCGTGAGCCTCCGCCCATGCGTCGCTTAACTCCTCGTATTTGCTCCAGAGCTGAGAGGCAATTCTGGCCGCAAACTTCCTGAGCTCTTTGTCATTCATATCTGGTAAGCGCGCATACTGGTCGCGCTCGGACAGAAACCCAATCGAGGCGGATGCATTCATCCCGCACAGCTCATTAACACGCTCAAGACGCGGCAGCAGCTTGCGCTCAAACGTGTTTTTAAGGAAATACAGCCCACCTAAAGGGCTCTTTTTACGGCGGATGAAGTTATAACGCGATGTAAACAGCGTTTGCAGGAAAAACGGCAGACGGTCAATCCGGTTTAAAACACCTTGCACCTGACGGAGTTCGGCACGTGTAAGGGGTCTGTCGCGGCCAATGGCCTCTTTGGTGACGTTATTCCAGGGATAAGCACCAACGAATGAATCACTGGCGCCCTTCAAAAATGGTGGTGGTGGCGAGGGGGCAACACGCCCCCGAGGTTCGTTGGACATATTATTTAAAAGCGTCCAGACATTGCTTCCCCATGCGTTCAATCCGAGCTTCCAAAGCTGAAAAGCCGGTAAGATCGCTGGTCAAAAGATCATGCAAAACCAAGCCTGAGATAAGCTTAGGGATAGTTGGGTAGTAACCCACAACGTCCAACCATTCCTTACCTTCATTCTTCCCGGATGTTGCGGTCTTTTTTTCCTGCAAAATGAATTGATAGCGGTCACTGGTGATGACGTACTGGTTATTAATCTCGATGTGTATGCTCATTTTTGCTTCCTGTTAACAGTGGTTAACCAGCTCTACCGAAAATTGAGTTGTGTAACTTTTCCGACTCCTGGCCTAATAACTCGATAATCTCGGTACGATTGAGCTCAGACTTGCTGATATGCGCGATAAGCCCGTCAAATCGAGAAGAGAAACGTGTCGCGAGGTCGCGCTGTGCTTCGTTTACTGCCTGCCCCAGGAGAGCTGAAAACATGCTATCTGGTACTGTGTTTTGTGTTTGCATTTGCCTATCTCCAGACAAAAGGAGTCCCCACGCTGTAAGGCGCGTATTAAAACGAATCCAGATTAATTAATGTAAATACTGCTCAGGTTTTACCGAGGTTAAAATTGTTGGTGCGTACTCAAAAAGGCTAAACAGTTCTCGCAAAGCGCGGAAAAGTTTGTCACGCCAATAACAGTCCTCTTCATTTAAACGCCAGTGCGGCATCATAAATTCCTGTTCTGTCAGTCCCGCATGAAGAAACAATGAGCGCCTTTGGCTAACGGTCAGGCGACTGATGAAAGTTGCTTTTGACGAGCCAATTTGGCGGTGACGGGCAAATGCATTTCTCAATTCATCAAGCGCACAAACAAGACGCTCACGGTCTGCTTCGGTCATTTCCTCTAAGCGCATGACCGAGTGACGCTGTTTTAATTGAGCGTGGAAACAAACCGTAAGACGCTCCCGCTCCATCATCTGATTGTAAAAATCACAGGTATCCTGCCAGCGAGGCTGAGCCAAATACTTGCAGACCAGACCGCGAAGCGCTGTTGGTTGTTTCTGGATCACGTCCAGTGTCATTACCGTCATAACCACAGTCCTCTCTTTTTGACCAGCCGACGAAGCTTCTCGATAACGCCCGGCTTTCGGGTTCGGATGATGATGCCCTTACGTCCACGACCATGAGTGATAGTGAAGTTGATAGAATTAGGGCTTTCTCTTCGAAGCAACTGTGCAATACAGCGAGGTTCACTATTCATACTGGCTCTCCTAATCCGAGCCACATCAGCCAACCATCACGAATTTCCTTCGGGCGGCTGTCATATGCCATCTTCATACCCTTGTTCCATGCAGGCAGATAAACCCAATATTCCCCTGCGCGCCCACTCGTTGACTGCGGATCAGTCATCTCGACAACAGGAAGCTTGCCCTTTTCAATCATGCCTTTAACGGCTGCAGGTGTTTTACCAATAAGGCGCGCGAATTCCTGATATGGAACGGCGTCGCTCACACTATCAATGACCCTATTCATTTGTGAGTATTCCTCGTTAGTGTTTTAATTGCTCCTAATGGCTATTAATTGCCATATTGGAGCCATTGGTTTGCGATAACGAATTTAAGATTACTCCGTTATCGTTTTTCTATCAATAGTGGAGTGTTAATTACGATGATACCCGTAAATGAAAAGCTAGCGATCATGCGTGAGTCAGAACGTATGAATAGGAAAGAATTCAGTGACTTAACAGGCGTTCCATACAGCTCTCTTTCGAGTTACGAGAAGGGTGTAAAAGATATGGGCATACAGGCGGTGATGAAGATTTTGAATCATCCTCAGTTCAAAAAATACACTATGTGGTTCATGACAGAGACGATATCACCTGAAGCTGGGCAGATTGCACCGGCTCTCGCGCACTTTGGGCAGCAGACAACAACGTCATCCCACTCAGACCAGAAAACTGGCTAACTATTTATGGCGCTTATTTGTGCAGTAAATGCACAGTTAGTTTTTGCTATTTAAATCAGGAAATTGAAGTACGCAGTAACATCATCGGGAGGCTTTATGTCTGTTAAAAAGCTCGATGATGGTCGATATGAAGTGGACATTAGACCGACTGGGCGTAACGGAAAACGCATCCGTCGGAAGTTCGACAAGAAAAGCGAGGCGATGGCTTTTGAAAAGCATACTCAATATAACCATCACTCAAAGGAATGGCTTTCAAAACCAACGGACAAACGCCAATTGTCGGAACTGAAAGAGTTATGGTGGAAGCTGAAAGGTAAACATGAGGAGCACGGTCAATCGTATCTCAGGAAAATTGAGCGTTTCGAAACGATGACCGGAAATCCGTGCGCTTTCCAGATCACCAAGAGCCTGATAACGCAATATTGTGCTCAACGCCGGGGTGAAGGTATTAAGCCAACTACCATCAACCGCGACCTGATCACGCTAGGTGGGATGTTCACAACCCTGATTGAGTCAGAACTGTATAACGGTGAACATCCATTCAGGGGATTCAAAAAACTGAAAGAGCAGACAGCCGAAACGGGCTATCTCACTCTTGAGGAAATTGACGCCTTACTTGCTGCGCTCTCAGGTGATAATCGTAAAATTGCGGTTTTGTGTTTGAGTACCGGGGCAAGATGGGGAGAAGCTGCGCGATTGAAGGCGGAGAATGTGATTCATAACCGGGTGTCTTTCGTTAAGACGAAAACCAACACACCGCGCACGGTCCCGATCTCTGATGACGTTGCGGCTTACGTAGTCGGCAAAGCACGAGGCTTTCTGTTTCCTGAGGCCAGTTATGCTGAATTCAGGCGAATCCTCAAAGCGGTTAAACCAGATTTACCGGCCGGGCAAGCGACACATGCGCTGCGACACACTTTCGCCACGCACTTTATGATTAACGGGGGCAACATCATCACACTGCAGAGGATCTTAGGTCATACGAAAATTGCGCAGACAATGGTCTATGCGCACTTCGCTCCTCAGTACCTGCAGGACGCGATTTCGCTTAATCCGTTGAAGGGTGCTAATGGTGGTCAGAGTGTCCACAATGTGTCCACACCCTAGCCGCTTTTTATGGCTTTTGACTGCTAGTAGTAAAACGTGAAGCCTTGTCTGGCGCGGCTTTCCAGCTACGCCAGACATTAAAAAGGCTCCCTCAGGAGCCTTTCTTCACATCAATGCAGTGACGCTAACCGCGCCGCAAACCCGACAAACAGCAGCCCTATCAGCCCGTTCCCCAGCTTTGCCAGTTTCTTTTTGGTTTTCAGATAACGCGTGACAAACGCACCGGAGAAGATCAGGAAGCTCATGTACATAAAGCTAATCAACTCAAGCGTGGTGGAGAGGATCAGAAAAGAGGTCCCGGTATTTTGTGCATTCACGTCAATAAACTGCACAAAGAACGAAACGTAGAACAAAATCGCTTTTGGATTCGTCAGGCTCAGTACCAGGGCGCGTTTCATGATCATACTGGCAGGTTCAGTTCCGCTCTCATGAGCATGATTCTGACGGTTAATCACCGACCAGAGCATTTTGCCGCCCAGCCAGAGTAAATAGAAAGCACCCAGATAGCGTACGATATTAAACAGTACAGGCGTGGTCTGGATTAAAGCCGCGACACCGGCCCAGGCGAGAAACATCAGAACCGCATCGCCGATAAACACACCTGTGGCGGCAAGATATCCTTTTTTAACGCCGTGACCGATCCCGGTCTTCAACACAAACAGGGTATTCGGGCCCGGCACCAGCACAATAAAAAATGCGCCAACAACATACGTCCAGAAATTCAGTACGCCAAACTCCGCAAACACCTCTCCCTCCTTTTGCTAAACATCACCGGAATATCGCAGCAATAACGATATTCTCTAAATAAGACACTATAAAATCAGCGGGCACCTTGCGGTGCCCTCAGGGTTTTCAGATATCCTGGACGGCGAACAGCAACGCGTTGCGGTGCCTGTTCAATCCACATTTTCTGATGGCGTGGATACGCATATTGCGGCGGGATTGTGCTTCCAGCCAACGAGCCTTACGACGACTCACCTGTCGCAACATGCGCCAGCGCCCTACTTCTGTTCTACTGCGCTTCATGTCTACAACTCTTTCTCAAACAGAGCCGCCATTATAAACCCAACCCGGCAGCAAACCAGCGCTTTTACCTGGCGTTTTTATTTGCCAGATGAATCCTGATGCGTACACTCATAACAATACGCTTTCAAAAGGATTTTTTAACCATGACAACCTTCTACACCGTGGTGAGTTGGCTGGTCATTTTGGGATACTGGCTGTTAATCGCGGGTGTGACATTACGCATCCTGATGAAGCGCAGAGCCGTACCCTCTGCCATGGCCTGGCTTCTGATCATTTACATCCTCCCGCTGGTGGGAATTATTGCCTATCTCTCTTTCGGTGAGCTTCATCTGGGTAAACGCCGGGCCGAGCGGGCGCGTGCCATGTGGCCTTCCACCGCGAAGTGGCTTAACGATCTTAAAGCCTGCAAACATATCTTTGCCGAGGAGAACAGCAGCGTAGCCTCCTCGCTGTTTAAGCTCTGCGAACGGCGTCAGGGGATTGGCGGCGTTAAGGGGAACCAGCTCCAGCTTCTGACCTCCTCCGATGACGTGATGCAGGCGTTGATCCGCGATATCCAGCTTGCTCGCCATAACATTGAGATGGTGTTCTATATCTGGCAGCCCGGCGGCATGGCCGACCAGGTCGCTGAATCCCTGATGGCGGCCGCGCGTCGGGGGATCCACTGCCGTCTGATGCTGGACTCCGCAGGCAGCGTGGCGTTTTTCCGCAGCCCCTGGGCAGGCATGATGCGTAATGCCGGTATCGAAGTGGTTGAGGCGCTGAAGGTAAATCTCCTGCGCGTCTTTCTGCGCCGGATGGACCTACGCCAGCACCGTAAAATGATCATGATTGATAATTATATTGCCTACACCGGCAGTATGAACATGGTTGACCCGCGCTTCTTTAAACAGGACTCCGGCGTCGGGCAATGGGTGGATCTGATGGCACGAATGGAGGGGCCGATTGCCACCTCGATGGGAATCGTGTACTCATGCGACTGGGAGATAGAGACCGGCAAGCGTATTCTGCCCCCACCGCCAGATGGCAACATCATGCCGTTTGAAGAGGCCAGCGGTCATACTATTCATACCATTGCCTCCGGGCCGGGATTCCCGGAGGACTTAATTCATCAGGCGCTGCTGACGGCTACCTACTCAGCGCGTGAATATTTGATCATGACGACGCCCTACTTCGTCCCCAGCGATGACCTGCTGCACGCGATCTGTACCGCAGCGCAGCGCGGTGTCGATGTGAGTATCATTTTGCCCCGCAAAAATGACTCGCTTCTGGTGGGCTGGGCCAGCCGCGCCTTCTTTAGCGAACTGCTGGCCGCCGGGGTGAAAATATACCAGTTTGAAGGCGGGCTGCTGCACACCAAGAGCGTGCTTGTCGACGGCGAATTAAGCCTGGTGGGCACGGTAAACCTCGATATGCGCAGCCTGTGGCTGAACTTTGAAATCACTCTGGTGATTGATGACGCCGGATTTGGCGGTGACCTGGCGGCGGTGCAGGATGATTATATCTCCCGCTCGCGGCTGCTGGATGCCAGGCTGTGGGTAAAACGCCCGCTGTGGCAGAGAATAGCTGAACGACTGTTTTACTTCTTTAGTCCGTTGCTGTAAAACGTGCCCAACGATGTTAAACAGGTAGTCATCATGGAAATGGATCTGAACAATCGCCTGACCGAAGACGAAACGCTCGAGCAGGCCTATGACATTTTTCTCGAACTGGCGGTTGATAACCTCGATCCCGCGGACGTGATCCTCTTTAATCTGCAGTTCGAAGAGCGCGGCGGTGCCGAATTGTTCGACCCAGCAGAAGACTGGGCTGAACATGTGGATTTCGACCTGAATCCTGACTTCTTTGCCGAAGTGGTGATTGGGCTGGCTGATGAAGATGGTGGGGAAATTAACGACATTTTCGCTCGCGTCCTGCTCTGCCGGGAGAAAGACCACAAGCTGTGCCACATTCTCTGGCGCGAATAATAAAAAAGGCTGCGATGGCAGCCTTATTTATTTACTACGGTAACTCGCTACCACAGCGGTTGCAAAACCGCGCGCTCTGCTCATGCTCACCCTGATGACAGCGCGGACATTTACGCTGCGCTTTGTGGCTTTGAAATGCACTGCTCATGTGCGTGGTAATTAACCCCGTCGGGATAGCAATCACCGAATACCCAATCAGAATGAGCACGGATGCCACTATGCGCCCCAGCGGCGTATGGGGTGTGATATCACCGTACCCCACTGTCGTCACGGTCACGATAGCCCAGTAGACGGATGCGTTGAGCGTTGTGAAGCCATATTTGGGCCCTTCTATCAAATACATCAGCGCGCCGAAAACAATCATCACAATGGCAATAAACGAGTAAAACAGAATAAGCTGATGTCGTGCGCTAACGATGGCACTCCAGAATACGCGCAGCGACGGCATAAAACGCAGCAATTTAAGAATTCGCAATACGCGAATCACGCGCATGGCGCGCCAGGCGAATACATAGTTGAGACTGATTTCTGGCCATAGCCACATAACATAGAGCGGCAGGATCGTCGCTAAATCGATAAAACCCCAGAAGCTGAATACGTACTTTGCCGGATTGGGCCAGCAAACGACCCGCAGAATATACTCAGCGGTAAAGACCAGGGTGATCGCCAGTTCAAGCCAGACAAAGGCATGCCATTCATCAAATGTCAGGTGATATTGTGTCCCGACACCGGATTCAATAAAGATGACAATGACGCTGAGTAACGCAAACAGCGCGCAGAGTCCCTCAAAACGGCGTCCCGATACCGTTTTTGGATCGAATAAAAGATGATAGAGCCGTCGACGGGCTGAAGTGAATAAACGCGACACGGTAACCTCGCAATAAATAAGGGCTGACATCATGTCAGCCCTTGCGATTATAACGGGTCTACTTTCAGGCAGGAAACCGCATGTCGGAAACTGCCTTCCAGAACCGGTCGTGTTTTCGCACATTCCGGCCCGGCCATCGGGCAGCGCGTACGGAAAACGCAACCTGACGGCGGGTTAATTGGTGAAGGCAATTCTCCTTCCAGAAGCTGGATTGTTTTATTTTTCTCCAGATCGGGATCGGGGATGGGTACTGCAGACATCAGTGCTTTGGTGTAAGGGTGCAGCGGATTGTGGTACACCTCATCATACGTGCCCAGCTCCACGGCATGACCCAGATACATCACCAGCACGCGGTCAGAAATGTGTTTTACCACGGCCAGATCGTGCGCAATGAAGATCAGCGACAGCCCCATCTCGCGCTGCAGCTTCTGCAGCAGGTTTACCACCTGCGCCTGAATGGAAACGTCCAGCGCGGAAACCGGTTCATCACAGATAATCAGCTTCGGCTCAAGGATCAGCGCACGCGCAATACCAATACGCTGACACTGACCGCCGGAGAATTCGTGCGGATAACGGTTAATAAGGTTAGGCAACAGCCCCACTTTCAGCATCATCGCCTTTACGCGGTCACGGACTTCCTGACGCGGCATCTTAGGATGATAGGTGCGCAGCGGCTCGGCAATAATCTCTCCGATGGTCATACGCGGGTTAAGTGATGCCAGCGGATCCTGGAAAATCATCTGGATGTCGCTTCGCACGTCGCGCCACTCGTCGGGCTTCATCCCCAGCAGGTCTTTACCCAGCCACGCCACTTTTCCGTCGGTAGCTTTGACCAGGCCGATAATGGCACGTGCGAAAGTGGATTTCCCACAGCCGGACTCGCCCACGACCCCCAGGGTCTCCCCCTCGTACAGACGCAGGGTGACGCCATCGACCGCTTTTAGGGTTTTCGGCGGCTGCCAGAACCACTGTTTACCGTCCTTAATGTCGAAATGCACTTTAAGGTCAGCGATTTCGAGCAGCACATTGCGTTTTTCATCTAATGCGTTCATACCAGCTCCTCCTGCGGCTTAAAGCAGGCGCGCAGACGGCCTGGTGCAAATGCTTCCAGCGGCGGTGCGCTGTTGCAGATTTCCATCGCATGCGGACAGCGCGGCTGGAACGGACAGCCTTTTGGCAGACGCAGCAGGTTTGGCGGGTTGCCCGGAATGGTGAGCAGGGATTCCCCTTCCGCATCAAGCCGCGGCACCGCGTTCAGCAGGCCAATGGAGTATGGATGGGCAGGCTGATAGAACACGTCACGCGCTTTGCCGTATTCCATCGTACGACCGGCATACATCACCAGTACTTTGTCACAGATACCGGCAACAACACCCAGATCGTGGGTAATCATGATAATCGCCGTGTTGAACTCACGCTTAAGCTCGTTCAGCAGGGTCATGATTTGCGCCTGAACGGTAACGTCCAGTGCGGTAGTCGGTTCATCGGCAATCAGCAGTTTTGGCCGGCACAGCAACGCCATAGCAATCATCACGCGCTGACGCATACCGCCGGAGAATTCGTGCGGGAACATGCGCATGCGCTTACGCGCTTCCGGCATTTTTACCGCATCCAGCATTTTGACGGATTCCTCAAACGCTTCCGCTTTCCCCAGACCTTTATGCAGCATCAGGACTTCCATCAGCTGCTCACCGACGCGCATATAAGGGTTCAGCGAGGTCATTGGGTCCTGGAAAATCATCGAGATCTGCTCGGCACGCAGCTTGTTCAGCTCGTGCTCCGGCAGGTTGAGGATTTCGCGACCATTGAATTTTGCGGAACCACCAATCACACCGTTAGATGCCAGCAGGCCCATCAACGCAAAGGCGGTCTGGGATTTTCCGGAGCCGGATTCACCGACAATCCCCAGCGTTTCACCCGCGCTCAGGTTGAAGTTGAGATCGTTGACGGCGGTAACATCCCCGTCAGGGGTTTTAAAGGTCACACGGAGGTCTTTTACGTCCAGCAGAAGATTGCTCTGCTGTTGCGCCTGTGGCGCAGTGGCCGTTTCAATAATTGTCATGACGGCGCTCCTTAACGGTCTTTCGGGTCGAGGGCATCACGCAGGCCATCGCCGATAAAGTTGAAACAAAACAGTGTGACCACCAGGAAACCCGCCGGGTAGAGCAACAGCCACGGTGACACTTCCATCGAGTTTGCACCATCGCTCAACAGCGCGCCCCAGCTGCTCAGTGGTTCCTGCGTACCCAGCCCCAGGAAGCTGAGGAAGGATTCAAACAGGATCATGCTTGGCACCAGCAGTGAGGCATAGACCACAACCACCCCCAGCACGTTAGGAACAATATGGCGAACCACGATATTTCGGGTAGATACGCCACCAACCTGCGCGGCTTCAATAAATTCTTTACGTTTCAGGCTCAACGTCTGGCCGCGCACGATACGCGCCATATCCAGCCAGGAAACCATCCCGATGGCCACGAAAATCAACAGAATGTTCTGGCCGAAGAAGGTCACCAGCAGAATGACGAAGAACATAAACGGGAAGGAGTTCAGGATTTCCAGCAAACGCATCATCACTGAGTCCACTTTGCCGCCAAGGTAGCCGGAAAGTGAGCCGTAGAGCGTCCCCAGAATTACCGCCACCAGCGCGGCGGCGATACCGACCATCAACGAGATACGCCCACCAATCGCGACGCGCACCAGCAGATCACGGCCGGATGAGTCGGTCCCGAAATAGTGACCGGATTCCATATCCGGCGCGCTGGACATCATGCCCCAGTCCGTATCGAAATAGGTAAATTGCGACAGCATCGGTGCCAGGGTCACAAACAGCGCGATGATCACCAGAACCACCAGACTGGCGACGGCGGCACGGTTGTGCATAAAGCGACGGCGTGCATCCTGCCAGAGACTACGACCTTCCACTTCCAGTTTTTCACTGAAGTTTTCCAGCGCCTCGCTGTTTTTCTTACTCAACATCATGGCGTGCTCCAGTTAGTAACGGATTTTCGGGTCGATGACGGCATACAGCACATCAACGATCGCGTTAAAGAGAATGGTGAGCGCACCAACGAGGATCGTCAGGCTCAGTACCAGCGAATAGTCGCGGTTGAGCGCGCCGTTAACGAACAGCTGACCAATGCCCGGCAGACCGTAGATGGTTTCGATAACCATCGAGCCCGTGATGATCCCAACGAATGCAGGCCCCATATAGGAGAGCACCGGCAGCAGCGCCGGTTTGAGCGCGTGGCGGAAGATAATCCGGCGCATCGGCAGCCCTTTCGCGCGCGCGGTGCGGATGAAGTTCGAATGCAGCACTTCGATCATAGAACCACGGGTAATACGCGCGATACTGGCGATATAGGCCAGAGATAATGCCACCATTGGCAAAATCATGAACTTCAGCGCCCCGCCGTTCCAGCCGCCGCCAGGCAGCCACTTCAGCGTAATGGCAAATATCATCACCAGTAATGGCGCGACAACGAAGCTGGGTATCACTACCCCGGTCATTGCCACCCCCATTACGGCATAATCCCATTTGGTATTTTGTCTGAGCGCGGCGATAACGCCTGCGGTGACCCCGAGAACGACGGCCAGAATGAATGCCGCAGCACCCAGTTTTGCCGAAACCGGGAAGCTGGAGGCCACCAGGTCGTTTACGGAATAGTCTTTATATTTAAATGACGGTCCAAAATCACCGTGCGCCAGCTGCTTCAAATAATTGAAGTATTGGGTAGTGATGGGATCGTTTAAGTGATACTTCGCCTCGATATTCGCCATAACTTCCGGCGGCAGCGTACGTTCACCGGTAAATGGACTTCCCGGTGCGAGACGCATCATAAAGAAGGAAATCGTAATTAGAATAAATAACGTTGGTATCGCTTCTAGACAGCGACGCAGGATAAATTTCAACATTGCCCGTACCTTCTGGCGTGTGCCTGATGAATGTTACAAAGTAGACACAGTGGGGCAAGCCAGGCTCACCCCACGTATTGCCATTAATGCTTGATAATATAAAGATTCTTAACGGAAATATTATCCAACGGGTCTTTACCGGTATAACCCCCTACCCACGGTTTCACCAGACGGGCGTTAACGTAGTAGTAAACCGGTACGATTGCAGAGTCTTTATCGAGCTGCTCTTCAGATTTCGCGTACAATTCTGCGCGTTGCGCATCGTCAGACACTTTCAGCGTATCAGCGATGATCTTGTCGAACGCCGGGCTCTTATAGTGCGCAGTGTTGTTTGAACTGTCGCTGAGCATCGTGTTCAGGAAGGAGGTCGGTTCGTTATAGTCCGCACACCAGCCTGCACGCGCCACGTCGAAGGTCCCCTGATGACGCGTATCGAGGAAGGTTTTCCACTCCTGGTTTTCCAGCTTAACGTTGACGCCCAGGTTTTTCTTCCAGATAGACGCGACGGCGATAGCCAGTTTTTTATGCAGATCTGACGTGTTGTACAGCAGGTTAAACGTCAATGGCTTATCGGCAGTGTAGCCCGCTTCAGCCAGCAGCTTTTTCGCTTCTTCGTTACGTTTTTCCTGTGACCACTTGAACCATTCAGGCTCAACCAGTTTCATTCCATCGGTATAAGGAGGGGTGTAGCTATACGCCGGGAGATCGCCCTGGTTTTTCACTTTGTTCACGATAATATCGCGATCCAGTGCCAGCTTCAGCGCAGTACGAACGCGTACGTCGGTGAACGGTGCTTTCTGGTTGTTGATTTCGTAGTAATAGGTGCACAGGTATGGGTCGACGTGAACTTCTTTCGGGATCTCTTTTTTCAGCTTCTGGAACAGTTCAATCGGCATGTTGTTATAGGTCATGTCGATTTCACCGCTACGGTAGCGGTTAACATCCGTTACTTCAGAAGAGATTGGCAGGTAGGTGACCTGATTAATCACGGTCTTCGCGTTATCCCAGTATTGCGGGTTACGCTCCAGGACCATACGTTCGTTGACCACCCAGTCTTTCAGCTTATAGGCACCGTTGGTCACGATATTGGCAGGTTGCGTCCATTTTTCACCAAATTTTTCCACAGCGGATTTTGGTACCGGGGAAACGGATGGGTGAACCAGCAACTTATAGAAGTACGGAACAGGTTCGCTCAACGTCACTTCAAAGGTATTGGCATCGATCGCTTTCACGCCCAGGTCGGTGACCGGCTTTTTACCGGCGATGATGTCATCGATATTGGCGATGTGGCCATATTGCAGATAGCTCGCATACGGAGAGGCGGTATTTGGATTCGCCAGGCGCTGCCAGCTATACACGAAATCTTCGGCGGTAACCGGCGTACCGTCGGACCATTTGGCATCTTTACGCAGATGGAAGGTCCAGACTTTAAAATCTTTATTTTCCCACTTTTCTGCCACACCCGGTGCCGGGTGGCCGTCAACGTCAGTCACCAGCAGACCTTCGAACAGGTCACGGTTAACGTTTGACTCAGGAACACCTTCAATTTTGTGCGGGTCAAGAGACTGAACTTCCGCACCGTTGTTACGCACCAGCGTCTGTTTCTCCGCCAGTTGTACTCCTGCAGGAACGTCCGCAGCCATTGCAGCATTGCCCGCGATTAGCGCAGTCAAAATCCCCGCCGCTACCAGATTTTTTTTTGTGATGATGGACATTGTGTTGGTACTCCACTCATTATAATTACTGGCTTTCGCCAGCTGTCTATTCCCCTGTTGGGGCCTGTACAGCGCAGGAGTTTTTTTTGCTGCTGTCAGGTTCTTCTTTTACTACTTGCTATCACCGACTTTTTTTATTACTGACTGCTCGTATGGCCGTCTTGCGTCGATTCTTCACAGGCCTCCCCTGTTTGAGACCTGAGCTGGATATCTGAGAAGAGAGCTATATGAAAATAATTCTCATCTGATTGTTTTATGCCGCAAAATAATAGGCCGGAAAGTATCAAATGGCGTAAACGCGCGCCAATACATTTTGCAAATTTGTTAAGCAATTCTCTTTTACGAAGTACGTCGTATCGTTGGGGGCAGCCCTGCCAGACATCGAAAGCCGGTAAAAACACCGGGTATTCAATAAGGTAGAGAAAACTTCCTCTACTCGCGCGTCGCTGCGCTACTTTTGAGTGACTTTGTACAAAAATTTAACAACTGATCATTATTTAGCACATTCCTCTAAGGGAAAGTTGAAATTACTAATAACATTTCGGTTATCTCTCAGCAAGCCCCAGAGTATCGTGTGAGTAAAATAACAGAGCGTTCGAAGATTTTCTGTGCAGGCGGGATTGTGCGAAATTCATAACTCTTTGAAATAAAAGAAATGAACATTATTAGTAGAATTTATTATGATATGTGAGCATTTCAACTTTAGTTATATGATTTGCTGATATTCACGTAAAAAAAACGGAGCCGTAGCTCCGTTCTTTCATTCGAAATATTAGTGTAACAAGCCGGGGAAAATGCTTTTAATACCGGTGACAATGAATTCGATCCCTAACGCCATCAACAACAACCCCATGATACGGGTGATGACGTTAATCCCCGTCTGTCCCAACAGGCGTACCAGCCATGGCGCCATGCGGAATACACCCCAACAGCAGAGCGCGAAAAGCGCAATGGCGACAGAAAAGCCAATCAGGTGCATGAGGCTATGGTAACGCGTGCCCCAGACAATGGTTGAACTGATGGCACCGGGACCGGCCATGAGCGGTAAAGCCAGTGGCACCACGCCGATACTTTCGCGTATCGCGGTTTCTGACTTCTCCTGCTTGTTCTGTTTATCCTCGCCCAGCTTACCGCTGATCATCGACATGGCGATGGTCACCACCAGGATCCCACCCGCAATGCGGAAGGAGTCGATGGAGATACCGAAGACCTGGAGAATGGCATCCCCCAGGAAAAGCGAGGTGAGCAAGATGATCGCCACAGACAGGTTAGCGGTGAGATTGGTTTTGTTCCGGGCCGCCGCCGTCTGGTAACTGGTCATACTAATAAAGACAGGAATGATACCCACCGGGTTAACCAGGGCAAACAAACCGATAAAAAATTTGAAATACGTTGGAAAATCAAAGAGCGTTTGGATCACGTTTTGCTCCGCCTTTGCACATGCCCGGGACTGACAACGTTGTCATGAAAAATCGCGCTGAAGATACGCTTTTTATTAGCATACTTCACCAGAAATCTGTGCCAAAACGTTAGCATTTCAGAATGTTAAACATATGTTGAATCATTGATGCCACCACTTCCAATAGTTACTTAATTAATTAACAGTGGAAAAATATCCATGAAATAACCCTGCTGAAAGGTATCAGCTTGGGGAGAAATTGACGCAGATCATGATTTCCGTACTCAGAAGTGAGTAATCTTGATTACGCCCCCCAGGAAGGTCACCTGTCAAAAAGGGATGATGCTAAGGTAAGGCTCTTTTAGTAAATTAGTGTGCTGGAGCATAAAGTAACCCATTGTTTTACTTTATGTAACGCAAGTCGTATTGGCACTGTCTATACTGTCTGACGTATCGAGCGCTGGTTTACTAAAAGAGTTTAAAACATTATCAGGAGAGCATTATGGCTGTTACTAATATCGCTGAACTGAACGCCCTCGTCGAGCGCGTTAAAAAAGCCCAGCGTGAATATGCCAATTTCACCCAAGAACAGGTTGATAAAATCTTCCGCGCTGCCGCTCTGGCTGCTGCAGATGCTCGAATCCCTCTCGCTAAAATGGCCGTTGCCGAATCTGGCATGGGTATCGTTGAAGATAAAGTGATCAAAAACCACTTTGCTTCAGAGTATATCTACAACGCCTATAAAGATGAGAAAACCTGTGGCGTGCTGTCTGAAGACGACACCTTCGGCACGATCACCATCGCTGAACCTATCGGTATTATCTGCGGTATTGTTCCAACGACTAACCCAACTTCAACGGCTATCTTCAAATCTCTGATCAGCCTGAAGACGCGTAACGCAATTATCTTCTCTCCACATCCACGTGCAAAAGATGCGACCAACAAGGCAGCAGATATCGTTCTGCAGGCTGCGATTGCCGCAGGCGCACCAAAAGATCTGATTGGCTGGATCGACCAACCTTCCGTTGAGCTGTCCAACGCACTGATGCACCATCCTGACATTAACCTGATCCTGGCGACCGGTGGTCCTGGCATGGTTAAAGCTGCATACAGCTCCGGTAAACCTGCCATCGGTGTTGGCGCGGGTAACACCCCTGTTGTTATCGACGAAACTGCTGATATCAAACGTGCCGTTGCTTCTGTACTGATGTCTAAAACCTTCGATAACGGCGTTATCTGTGCATCTGAACAGTCTGTTGTTGTGGTTGATTCCGTATACGACGCTGTACGCGAGCGTTTCGCCAGCCACGGCGGCTACCTGCTGCAGGGTAAAGAGCTGAAAGCGGTTCAGGACATCATTCTGAAAAATGGCGCACTGAACGCCGCTATCGTAGGTCAACCCGCCTATAAAATTGCTGAACTCGCAGGCTTTACCGTTCCGGCAACCACCAAGATCCTGATCGGTGAAGTAAAAGTTGTCGACGAAAGCGAGCCGTTTGCTCACGAAAAACTGTCTCCTACGCTTGCCATGTACCGTGCGAAAGATTTCGAAGACGCGGTAGAGAAAGCCGAGAAACTGGTTGCCATGGGCGGTATCGGTCACACCTCTTGCCTGTACACCGACCAGGACAACCAGCCTGAGCGTGTTGCTCACTTCGGTCAGATGATGAAAACTGCCCGTATCCTGATTAACACCCCTGCTTCTCAGGGTGGTATCGGTGACCTGTACAACTTCAAACTCGCACCTTCCCTGACTCTGGGTTGTGGTTCCTGGGGTGGTAACTCCATCTCTGAAAACGTTGGTCCGAAACATCTGATCAACAAGAAAACCGTTGCTAAGCGAGCTGAAAACATGTTGTGGCACAAACTTCCGAAATCTATCTACTTCCGCCGTGGCTCTCTGCCAATCGCGCTGGATGAAGTGATTACTGATGGCCACAAGCGTGCGCTCATCGTGACTGACCGTTTCCTGTTCAACAACGGCTACGCTGACCAGATCACCTCTGTTCTGAAAGCGTCTGGCGTTGAAACTGAAGTGTTCTTTGAAGTTGAAGCTGACCCAACACTGAGCGTGGTGCGTAAAGGTGCTGAACTGGCGAACTCCTTCAAACCAGATGTGATTATCGCTCTGGGTGGTGGTTCCCCAATGGATGCCGCGAAAATTATGTGGGTTATGTACGAACATCCAGAAACCCACTTCGAAGAACTGGCGCTGCGCTTTATGGACATCCGTAAACGTATCTACAAGTTCCCGAAAATGGGCGTGAAAGCGAAAATGATCGCCGTCACCACCACTTCCGGTACGGGTTCAGAAGTTACGCCATTTGCAGTAGTAACTGACGATGCAACCGGTCAGAAATACCCACTGGCTGACTACGCCCTGACCCCAGATATGGCTATCGTTGATGCCAACCTGGTTATGGAAATGCCGAAATCACTGTGTGCCTTCGGTGGTCTGGATGCCGTGACTCACGCTCTGGAAGCTTACGTTTCTGTTCTGGCATCTGAGTTCTCTGACGGTCAGGCTCTGCAGGCACTGAAACTGCTGAAAGAAAACCTGCCAGCGTCTTACAACGAAGGTTCTAAGAACCCTGTAGCGCGCGAACGTGTCCACAGTGCAGCCACTATCGCCGGTATCGCGTTTGCGAACGCCTTCCTGGGTGTTTGCCACTCTATGGCGCACAAACTGGGTTCACAGTTCCACATTCCTCACGGTCTGGCGAACGCCCTGTTGATCAGCAACGTTATCCGTTATAACGCCAACGACAACCCAACCAAGCAGACGGCTTTCAGCCAGTACGACCGTCCGCAAGCGCGCCGTCGTTATGCTGAAATCGCTGACCACCTTGGTCTGAGCGCACCGGGCGACCGCACTGCTGCGAAGATTGAGAAACTGCTGGCATGGCTGGAAAGCCTGAAAGCTGAACTGGGTATTCCTAAATCTATCCGTGAAGCAGGCGTTCAGGAAGCTGACTTCCTCGCTCACGTAGACAAGCTGTCTGAAGATGCATTCGATGACCAGTGTACTGGTGCTAACCCGCGCTACCCACTGATCTCCGAGCTGAAACAGATTCTGCTGGATACCTACTACGGTCGTGAGTTCAAAGAAGGTGACGTTGCTGCTGTGAAAACAGAAGCACCTGTCATTAAAGCTGACAAGAAAGCGAAGAAAAGCGCTTAACTGACAGCCTGATGAAAAAACCCGCCTTCCAGGCGGGTTTTTTTATGTCTGAATACCAAAGAGGTTATTTTCTGTTGTCGTGCTGAATCACCGTCAGAGAGCCGACTGACAGCGCTTCTTTATAATGCTTACGACAGACCGAGACATAGCGTTCATTGCCGCCTATCACCACCTGCTCCCCATCTGCATAAGGTTTTCCGGCCTGATCGAGTCGAAGCACCATGCTGGCTTTACGTCCGCAGAAGCAGATAGTTTTCAGTTCCACGAGCTTATCTGACCAGGCGAGCAGATACTGGCTCCCGGCGAACAGCTCCCCGCGAAAGTCCGTACGCAGCCCGTAGCACAGGACGGGAATATCCAGCTCATCCACCACTTCAGAGAGCGCATGAACCTGTTCACGCGTCAGGAATTGGCTCTCATCAACCAGAACGCAATGAATAGGCTCTGACGCATGCGCAGCGCGGATGTCATTCAGCAGGTCAGATTGCGGGTTAAACAATCTGGCTGGCGAAGACAGGCCTATTCTTGAACTCACCTTTCCGGCACCGAAGCGGTCGTCGATTTCAGCGGTATAAACAACGGTACGCATCCCTCGTTCCTGGTAATTGTATGAGGATTGCAGCAGTGCGGTAGATTTGCCGGCATTCATTGCCGAATAGTAGAAATAAAGCTGTGCCATTGGCCGTAAAACCCTAATCAATGTGTAATATTACCGATGATTCATTGTACCATATTTTGTCTGGTCTTCCGCGACAGGCCGCACAGAAGATGCCTTGCTGAAAGGTGTAAAACAGCTACTTCTGACGAAAATAATCCGTTAAAACAGAGAGTAAAGATAAGCTCATTTGTGAATATGTTATAGGGTGAGCCAAACATAACACTTCTTTTTATAGTGGCATCAGCGTTCATTAAAATTCACTATTTATTAACTATTCCTGCCTTAACACCCCAGCCTGGAACTAATACAAAAGGCTGATATTTATCCGCCGAAACTATAATTCCTGCGGTAAATGTCACAAAAAAAAGATGCAATCGGCGGGGTTAAGCAGGTTAACGTGATTACAAGCGACACACAGACGACGAGGAAATTTAAGTTAGCGTAATTAATAATAGTGGCTTAATTTAGTATTTTTTGAATTCCTTACATTCCAGGCTATTGCACAACTGAATTTATGGCTCTATTATTAGGACAACAAACCACCCCCCATTATAAGTTTGAGATTACTACAATGAGCGAAGCACTTAAAATTCTGAACAACATCCGTACTCTTCGTGCGCAGGCAAGAGAATGTACCCTTGAAACGCTCGAAGAAATGCTGGAAAAATTAGAAGTTGTAGTTAATGAACGTCGCGAAGAAGAAAGCGCTGCTGCTGCTGAAATCGAAGAGCGTACTCGTAAACTGCAGCAATATCGTGAAATGCTGATTGCTGATGGTATCGATCCAAATGAATTGCTGAACAGCATGGCTGCAGCTAAAACCGGTACCAAAGCAAAACGCGCTGCGCGTCCAGCTAAATATAGCTACGTTGATGAGAACGGCGAAACTAAAACCTGGACTGGCCAGGGCCGCACTCCTGCTGTAATCAAGAAAGCTATGGATGAGCAAGGTAAACAGCTGGATGACTTCCTGATCAAGGATTAATCACGCCGAATTCAGAAAAATCCCGCTTCTGGCGGGATTTTTTTTGGCCGCAATTTATTGCAAACATCCTCTTACACAACGTCATAAAGCGTTATTCATCGATATAGCTATGCTTACAATCAGGCACCCCGGGGCGTTTTATGGGCATAAAAAAACCGGTGGGCAACGCCACACCGGTTTCAGACATTTACACCGGGGGGTTATTTCTTAATACCCATACTCTCATTGAGCCAGGCTTTAAATTCTTCACCCAGTGAATTGTGGCGAATGCCATATTCAACGAAAGCCTGCATATAACCGAGCTTATTACCGCAGTCATGGCTCTTACCTTTCATATGGTAAGCCTCAACGGTCTCTTTCTCGATCAGCATATCGATAGCATCCGTCAGCTGGATTTCATCCCCTGCGCCTGGAGGCGTTTTCGCCAGCAGAGGCCAGATTTCAGCACTCAGGACATAGCGACCCACAACCGCCAGATTAGAAGGCGCTACGTCGGCTTTAGGCTTCTCTACAACGCCAACCATAGGTACGCTTTCGCCGGGTTCAAGGTTAACGCCTTTGCAGTCAACCACGCCGTAAGCCGTCACGTCATCAACAGGCTCAACCATGATCTGGCTGCTACCCGTTTCATCGAAACGCTTGATCATCTCTGCCAGGTTGTCCTGGGAAAGATCGGATTCGTATTCATCCAGAATAACGTCAGGCAGAATAACCGCTACCGGCTCATCACCGACAACCGGGTGTGCACACATCACCGCGTGACCCAGGCCTTTAGCCAGCCCCTGACGCACCTGCATAATGGTGACGTGCGGAGGGCAAATAGACTGGACTTCTTCTAACAGCTGACGCTTAACACGTTTTTCCAGCATGGCTTCGAGTTCAAAACTTGTATCGAAGTGGTTTTCGATAGAGTTTTTTGATGAATGCGTAACCAGCACAATTTCAGTGATGCCGGCTGCAATACACTCATTGACGACATACTGAATTAATGGCTTATCAACCAGAGGCAACATCTCTTTAGGAATCGCCTTAGTTGCTGGTAACATCCTGGTCCCCAATCCCGCTACCGGGATGACGGCCTTTCTGACTTTCGAATTTAGGGCAGCCATTCAAATTCTCCTGATTTGTTCAAGTTTTGAACTTTTATGCAATAAATAACGCGTTGAGTATATCAGCCTCGCCCTGCAGTCCGGGTCTGAAAAGAACGCGTTGCCGATCAATTAGGACAAATACGCATGATTCTGGGCTGCGATAGTAGCACTCCCGAGAAAACAGAGGTAAAGCAATCTTAAAATTACGCTCCAGTTGCTTATTCCGTGGACAACATTAAGCGTAGCCTTCCCCCAGCCCCCCAAATTTGGCACTGCCATGAGGAACAACGGTGGCTAATTTGATTAAGATACGCCGTACCCAGTGTTCCAAGCGGTACACCGTTACTCACCTGAATATGGTGTTCACCCGTATTCAGTGACGCATTCAGACCTGCTGAAACGAGGATAAGATTTTTTAAACCGCTATGGTAATAACCCACCAGCAGCGGGAACTGTCCCGGTAAATTGGCCTGACGAAAAAGCTGGTTTACTTGTTTGAGTAAACTGCCTAACTCAGGAAGCCGTTGTCCCTGATGCGATAACTGTTCCTGCAATAAACCGTTAAATAGCGCACGAAGTAACAACGCGGCTAATACGCCATTATCCCCTGCACGGGTTACGTCCAGAGAATAAAACGCGAGATCAGAGTCAGACAGTGGCGCAATATCCAGCACCAGCCCAGGCTGGTCAGCCGCCACCAGCTGGCGATAATTTACGCGGCAGTGTGAAATAGTCTGCTGAACGGGTGGCTGAAGTTCTTGCAACAGTTTGGCTGCCGCAGGCGGATCACTTACCAGCGCGTCCCAGTCCTGGAAAAGACGTTCCTCTTCCTCAACGCGGGAATTAAACATATTCGGATAGAGGCACGCTAATACCGTTTCACGTAACCGGTTCAGATCTTTAACGGGTTTAAGCAGGATATCCTGGACGCCAAGGCGCAATGCTTTGGCGATATCCGCCATATTTTCTGTCGCAGAGATCACCAGAATGGGCATCTGGTCACCCTCGTTACGCAGATGTTCAACCAGTTTCAGTCCGTTCATGCGCGGCATCGCGATATCGCAAATCATCAGATCGGGCGCAATGCTGGTCATTTTTTCCAGCGCGTCGATGCCATCTTCAGCCAGTAACGTGTTTGCGCCCAGTGAGGATAACCATGAATCCAGTAGCGATCGGAAAACGGGCTCGTCTTCAACAATCAAAATGTGTTTTCCGGCCAATGGCTGCGTCATGGTTCCTCCCCTGGCTGATAGTTACTAAATAGTGGCATGCTATCGGTACTATCGCCTGTCAGATTTTGCTGAAGTAGTCAAAAAAAGGTGCTTAACGTGCTGTTCGCACAAATGGCAGCAACTCGTCTATTTTCTTTTCGACGGCTAATGAGCCCGCTGCGATGGCGGCCTCAGCCCGATGGAAATCAAGGGTAGAGATTTGTGGACAGTATGGCTGAATAAGAATATCCGGAGGATCGCCAGCCATACGGTTACGTTTAAGGCGATTCTCAAGAACCTGAATAGAGGTGGTCATGATTTCCATCGCCGTCGGTGCGGCGACCGAGCGTCGTGCGGCCAGACGCCCAATTCTTCCGCGCAAACGCGCGTGCCAGGCAAGCTTCTCGCCTTCGGCATCTTCGCTCTGGAGATTGACCGGCATAAGGTCTTGCTGCATCAGGTGAGCATCGTGCTGCAAATCCACGGCAATCACGATATCGGCCCCCATGGCACGCGTCAGAGAGATGGGAACAGGATTAACGACGCCACCGTCGACAAGCCAATAACCGTTATGGGGGACAGGTGCCATAAGCCCGGGAATGCTGCATGAGGCACGCACCGCAAGGTGAATATCTCCTTCGGTCAGCCAGAGTTCGCGTCCGGTGCTGAGATTCGTCGCGACGGCGCCGAAAGGCATCTGACAATCCGTGAAGTCCTGAAGAGGCATAACCTGGCGGAACTGGTTAAAGACGCGTTCGCCGCGCAACAGTCCACCGCGTTGCCAGGAGAGATCCATCAGGCGAAGCACGTCCCAGTAGCTGAAGGAACGTACCCAGGTTTCGAGTTCCGGGAGTTTGCCGCACGCATACGCGGAGCCGACAAGCGATCCTATGGAACATCCCGCAACGATATCGACGTCAACGCCCATCTTGTTTAAGGCATTAATCACGCCGATGTGGGACCATCCCCGGGCTGCACCTGAGCCCAGCGCCAGTCCAATTTTAACCTTTCTCATTAGCCCTGTTTTACTTCCCCTGGATTCCTGACATAGCGTCAACGCAACAGCTCAGTTAACATAGTGCTACCCGAGGCGTTTAACGCCCTTATTTTTTATTCCAGGAAGAGAATCGTGTCTCAACTCTGCCCCTGTGGTAGCGCTCTGGAGTATAGCCTATGTTGCCAGCGATATCTTTCTGGCAATCAGGTTGCACCGGACCCGTCACACCTCATGCGTTCACGGTATACTGCTTTTGTGATCAAAGACGCAGACTACCTGATAAAAACCTGGCACCCATCCTGCCACGCCGCCGACTTCAGACAAGAGATCGAAGCCGGGTTTACGCATACCCAATGGCTAGGACTTACCGTCTTTGAATCGTCACCCGGCAGTCACGACGACGAAGGCTTTGTCAGCTTTGTCGCCCGCTTTACCGAGAACAATAAACCTGGCGCCATTATCGAGCGTTCCCGGTTCTTAAAGGAAAGCGGGCAATGGTATTATATTGACGGTACGCGCCCACAGTTTGGTCGTAACGATCCCTGCCCTTGTGGTTCAGGTAAAAAATTTAAAAAGTGTTGCGGGCAGTAACGCCTGACAACCCAGACTTCGCAAATACAAACAGGATTTCCCGGCGATGCAATCATTACAACGTAAAGTTCTGCGCACTATCTGTCCCGATCAAAAAGGGCTGATCGCACGAATTACCAACATTTGCTACAAACATGAACTGAATATCGTGCAGAACAACGAGTTCGTTGACCACCGTACCGGTCGTTTCTTCATGCGAACCGAACTGGAAGGTATTTTCAACGACACTACCCTGCTTGCCGATTTGGACAGCGCGCTGCCGGAAGGTTCGGTGCGTGAGCTGAATCCAGCGGGCCGTCGTCGCGTTGTGATTCTGGTGACGAAAGAAGCTCACTGCCTGGGCGATCTGCTAATGAAAGCCAATTACGGCGGTCTGGATGTTGAAATTGCCGCGGTTATCGGCAACCACGAGACCCTGCGCACGCTGGTTGAACGGTTTGATATTCCGTTTGAACTGGTGAGCCATGAAGGCCATACCCGTGAAGAGCATGACAACCTGATGGCTGAAGCCATTGAAGCGCATAATCCGGACTACGTGGTGCTGGCGAAATATATGCGCGTGCTGACGCCCTCTTTCGTGGCGCGTTTCCCGAACAAGATCATCAACATTCACCACTCATTCCTGCCAGCCTTCATTGGTGCCCGCCCTTACCATCAGGCGTACGAGCGCGGCGTGAAGATCATCGGCGCGACCGCGCACTACGTGAATGACAATCTGGACGAAGGCCCAATCATCATGCAGGACGTCATTCACGTGGATCACACCTACACGGCTGAAGACATGATGCGCGCAGGCCGCGACGTTGAGAAGAATGTGTTAAGCCGTGCGCTGTATCAGGTGCTGGCACAGCGTGTCTTTGTCTACGGTAACAGAACGATTATTCTTTAATCGACAATGAAATGAACTGGTTAGCTTTCCAGCTTTGCGCGTAAAAATCAGGCAACCAGTTTATTTTTATTGTGGTAACGCTTTACAGGGGCGTGTCATTTGATATGATGCGCCCCGCTTCCAGCAGGAAGCGGGCCAGTAAATAGCATTACCCCGTGGTGGGGTTCCCGAGCGGCCAAAGGGAGCAGACTGTAAATCTGCCGTCATCGACTTCGAAGGTTCGAATCCTTCCCCCACCACCATCTCTCAGCATTACCTCAAAATGTGAATTACCCCTGGTGGGGTTCCCGAGCGGCCAAAGGGAGCAGACTGTAAATCTGCCGTCATCGACTTCGAAGGTTCGAATCCTTCCCCCACCACCATCATTTAAAAAAATCATCACAGAACCGAACTTAGCCCACTTTTGTAGGCCGGGTAAGGCGCAGCCACCACCCGGCGACAGGCAGCTACATCGGTGGCAATCGTCGCTTCACCGGCGAACTCTTCACAATCGACGTATTACACTGCGCATGTTCCGCCAGCCCGTCCAGCAACACATCCAGTTGCTCTATCGAGCGCACCACCAGCCTGATCACGAAGCAATCTTCCCCGGTCACTTTGTCGCTCTCAATACACTCCGGCATCGCCTGAATGTACTTATCCACTTTATGCAGCAACCCAGGCAGCGGCCGCACGCGCACCAGCGCCTGCAGCGTATATCCCAACGCCGCCAGATTCACCCGCGGACGATATCCCTGAATCACACCGCGTTCTTCCAGCCTTTTCAGCCGTTCTGCCGTGCTGGGTGAGGTCAAACCGATACGGCCACTGAGCACCTTCAGCGACATGCGCGCATCTTCAACCAGGCAGGTTAATATGTGTCTGTCGATCTCATCGAGAAGGTTTTCCATCGATTTTGCCTCATTTTAAAAAGTCATCACTCTCTTTCACCTTATATCACCCCTGTAAAACCCGACAGCGATTTTCGACAATAAGGTCATTAAATCAGGAGGTGGATAATGCGTGATTTCCATAAAGGCGTCTGGCAAATGAGCCTGGCGATGTTAATTTCCGGCTCTATCGGTGCGTTTGTTTTACTCTCCGGTCTGCCCGTCACGGAAGTGGTCTTCTGGCGCTGTCTTATTGGGGCCATAACACTTTTTATTTTTATCCGGGTCAGTCAAAAGCCCTTTAGTCCCCTCACCCGCACCACGCTGATGCTGGCGATTCTCGGGGGTGTGGCATTAGTTGTGAACTGGCTACTGCTTTTCGCCGCTTACGAACGTATCTCTATTGGCCTGTCTACCGTGGTATATAACACCCAGCCGTTTATGCTGGTATTGATGGGGATGTTTTTAGGTGAGCGCGTCAGCCTGGTAAAATGGGGCTGGCTGTTCCTCGCCTTTGGCGGAGTGGTGATATTGCTCTCCAGTGAGCTGACCGGAGCCCATAACAGTAAATGGCTCGCAGGGGTTGGTCTGGCCATGGCCGCGGCCTTCTTCTATGCGCTGACGGCAATCATTGCGCGCAAACTCAAAACAATCGCCCCACAGCATATCGCTTTTATCCAGGTGCTGACCGGCGTGGTGATGCTGCTGCCTTTTGCCAGCCAGCCGTCGCTCTCCGGCGATTTTCCCTGGCCGATCTTGCTGACGCTGGGCATCGTCCATACCGGTATTATGTATCAACTGCTGTATAGCGCGATCCAGAAACTGCCAACGCCGGTGACCGGCTCCCTGTCGTTTATCTATCCGGTGGTGGCAATTATTGTAGATAATCTGGTGTTCGGACACGCATTGAACCTGACGCAGCTGGCGGGTGGCGCGTTAATCCTGTTTGCCGCGGCGGGCAACAACCTGGGCTGGGGCGAAAAAAAACCCCGCGAGTGCGGGGTTGGTATTAAAACGGTGCATTAGCGACGGGCACGCACAATCTGATACTTGCGCGTCAGGTACTCCACCGGCGCGCTCCAGATGTGTACCAGACGGGAGAACGGGAACAGCACAAACATCGTCATCCCCAGCACCAGGTGAACGCGGAAGATAAACGCCACGCCGTCCAGGTGTTCGGACGCGCCACCGTGGAAAGTCACCACGGACTGCGCCCAGCCGACCAGCTTCATCATTTCACTGCCGTCCATATGCTGCGCCGAGAACGGAATGGTCAGCAGACCCAGCGCGCATTGCACCACCAGCAGGGAAAGGATCAGGATGTCCGCCGCAGTGGTCGTTGCCCTCACCCGCGGGCTGAACAGACGACGTTTCAGCAACAGCAGGCCCCCGACGAGGGTCATCACGCCGCAGGCACCGCCCGCGATCATCGCCATCTTCTGTTTCACCTCAATCGGCAGCCACGCTTCGTACATCCAGTGCGGGGTCAGCATCCCGAGGAAGTGCCCGGCAAAAATCCCGAGGATCCCGATATGAAACAGGTTAGACGCGACGTGCATCCCCTTACGATCCAGCATCTGGCTGGAGGCAGCACGCCAGGTGTACTGGCCGTAGTCATAACGCAGCCAGCTTCCCACCAGGAACACGGTGCCCGCGATATACGGGTAAATGTCAAAGAAGAACATATTCAGGAAGTGCATTAGTGCCGTCCTCCGTTAGAGATATCCAAATATTGCGGAGCGACCGCCCCGGCAAAACGACGCTGGTGAGCGGAGATTTCAGACTCGCCGCAGCTCTGGTCAGCAAAGAATTTCACCTGCTCTTCCTCCCAGACCGCATCCAGCGCTTGCGGGGTATCATCGCGGGCTTCATCCGCGATTTTCTCCGCCACTTTTTCACTGTCGACAGCGGCGTTTGCCAGCTTCATCAGCAGGTCGAACAGCACCGCATAGCGGCTCTCACGCTGCTGAAGACGCGCGCTGAGCAACGCCAGGATCGGCGCGATGTCCTGCAGACCGCCCAGCGCCTCGTCTTTCGGCAGTTGAGCCAGATACTCCAGGTACAGCGGCAGATGGTCCGGCAGCTCGTGGCTGTCGAGCATCAGGCCGTGCTGCTCGTACTGAGCCATCAGGTCCACCATCGCCTGACCCCGGTCGCGGGATTCACCATGAACGTGTTCGAACAGCAGTAACGACGTTGCACGGCCACGGTCAAACAGCTGGCTGTAGTCCGCCTGCGCGTCGAGCAGATCGCGCGCTAACAGGTCGCGGAGGAAAACGCCCAGCGTCTGGGCATCCTCTTTATCCAGGTTTTCAGATGACGCGAGTGCATCAAAAAGCTCCTGCTGATGCTGCGCAAGCGCAGCATCCGGATACTCGAGCAGACGCGAAACAATGACGAGTTCAATCATTGGTGCGGCTCCGTTTTGCTGGTCACATCCATGGCGTCGATGCGGCGGCTGTTAAACAGGTTGAATTTGCTGTCTGACCCATGGCAACCGTCGCCAAAACTAAAGCCACAGCCATTTTTCTCCGGGAAGGCCTCGCGAGCCAGTTCACGGTGGCTGCTCGGCACCACGAAACGGTCTTCATAGTTGGCAATTGCCAGGTAGCGGTACATCTCCTGGGCCTGTGCTTCAGTCAGACCGACCTCGTCCAGCGCGCGGGTATCGTTAACGCCATCAACGGTTTCCGCACGCTTAAAGTGACGCATCGCCAGCATACGTTTCAGCGCCAGCAGTACCGGTTGGGTATCCCCTGCGGTCAGCAGGTTTGCCAGATACTGAACCGGGATACGCAGGCTCTCGACGTCCGGCAGAATGCCGTTGCTGCCCAGCTCGCCTGCATCGGCAGCAGACTGGATTGGCGACAGCGGCGGCACGTACCAGACCATCGGCAGCGTGCGGTATTCCGGATGAAGCGGCAGAGCCAGCTTCCAGTCCATCGCCATTTTATACACCGGCGACTGCTGCGCCGCGTCGATAACGCTCTGTGGAATACCGTCCCTCAGCGCCTGCTCAATGACTTTCGGATCGTTCGGGTCAAGGAACACGTCAAGCTGACGCTGATACAGATCTTTCTCGTTCTCGGTACTCGCGGCATTTTCAATCGCGTCTGCGTCATACAGCAGCACGCCGAGGTAGCGGATACGGCCTACGCAGCTTTCGGAGCAGACGGTTGGCTGACCTGCTTCGATACGCGGGTAGCAGAAGATGCATTTCTCTGATTTCCCGCTCTTCCAGTTGAAGTAGATTTTTTTGTACGGGCAGCCGGTGATGCACATACGCCAGCCGCGGCATTTGTCCTGGTCGATCAGGACGATGCCGTCCTCTTCACGCTTGTAGATGGCGCCGCTTGGGCAGGTCGCCACGCACGCCGGGTTCAGGCAGTGCTCGCAAAGGCGCGGCAGATACATCATGAAGGTGTTTTCGAACTGGCCGTACATCGCCTTCTGCATGTTCTCGAAGTTCTGGTCTTTGGCGCGTTTTTCGAACTCGCCGCCCAGAATCTCCTCCCAGTTTGGACCGCTGGTAATTTTGTCCATGCGCTTGCCGGTGATCAGCGAGCGAGGACGCGCGATCGGCTGGTGTTTGCTTTCCGGCGCGTTGTGCAGGTTCTGGTAGTCATAGTCAAACGGCTCGTAGTAATCCTCAATGCCCGGCAGATGCGGGTTAGCGAAGATTTTTCCCAGAAGCATCGCGCGGTTACCCATGCGCGGCTGCAGCTTGCCGTTGATTTTACGGATCCAACCGCCCTTCCACTTCTCCTGGTTTTCCCAGTCGGTCGGGAAGCCGGTACCCGGCTTGCTTTCCACGTTGTTGAACCAGGCGTACTCCATACCTTCACGGCTGGTCCAGACGTTTTTACAGGTGACCGAGCAGGTGTGACAGCCGATGCATTTATCCAGATTCAGCACCATGCCGACTTGTGAACGAATTTTCATTTTACGCTCTCCTGTACCTGGTCATTACCTTCGCCGTCTAACCAGTTAATGTTCTTCATCTTACGTACCACCACGAACTCATCGCGGTTCGATCCTACGGTGCCGTAGTAGTTAAAGCCGTAGGCCAGCTGCGCATAGCCCCCGATCATATGGGTCGGCTTCGGCGTAATACGGGTCACGGAGTTGTGGATCCCGCCGCGCTGTTCGGTGATTTCTGACCCCGGCAGGTTAACGATACGTTCCTGCGCGTGGTACATCATGGTCATCCCGGCCGGTACGCGCTGGCTCACCACCGCACGTGCCGTCAGGGCGCCGTTGCTGTTAAACACCTCGATCCAGTCGTTATCTTCAATACCCAGATCTTTGGCATCCGTCTCGCTCATCCAGACAATTGGACCGCCGCGCGAAAGCGTCAGCATCAGCAGGTTGTCGCTATAGGTCGAGTGAATCCCCCACTTCTGGTGCGGCGTCAGGAAGTTCAGCGCCTTTTCAGGGTTACCGTTGGATTTCGCGCCCATAACTGCGGTTACGGAGCGGGTGTCGATTGGCGGACGGTACACCAGCAGGCTTTCACCGAAGTCACGCATCCACTGGTGATCCTGATACAGGGACTGACGACCGGACAGCGTGCGCCATGGGATCAACTCGTGAACGTTGGTGTAACCGGCGTTATAGGAGACATGCTCATCTTCAAGTCCTGACCAGGTCGGGCTGGAGATAATCTTGCGCGGCTGGGCCTGAATATCGCGGAAGCGGATTTTCTCTTCCTCTTTATTCGTTGCCAGATGCGTGTGGTCACGACCGGTAAACTCGCTCAGCGCTGCCCACGCCTTCACCGCCACGTGGCCGTTGGTTTCCGGCGCCAGGGTCAGGATCATCTCTGCGGCATCAATCGCCGTGTTCAGCATTGGCTGGCCTTTCGCCGGGCCGTCCGCTTTGGTGTAATTGAGCTTACGCAGCAGATCCATTTCGCTCTGGGTATTCCAGGCAATCCCTTTCCCGCCGTTACCGATTTTCTCCATCAGCGGACCGATAGAGGTAAATCGCTCGTACGTCGCCGGGTAATCACGCTCCACCGGAATGATGTGCGGCGCGGTCACGCCCGGGATCAGGTCACATTCGCCTTTTTTCCAGTCTTTGACGTCCAGCGGCTGCGCCAGCTCGGCCGCAGAGTCGTGCTGGATTGGCAGCGTCACCACGTCGGTCTCTTTGCCCAGATGCCCGACGCACACTTCAGAGAATTTCTTCGCGATATCTTTGTAGATATCCCAGTCGCTTTTCGACTCCCACGCCGGGTCAACCGCGGCAGACAGTGGATGAATAAACGGATGCATATCCGAGGTATTCATGTCGTCTTTTTCGTACCAGGTCGCGGTTGGCAGCACGATATCGGAATACAGGCAGGTACTGGACAGACGGAAGTCGAGGGTCACCACCAGATCCAGCTTGCCGTCCAGACCGTTGTCTTTCCATTCCACCTCTTCCGGCTTCACGCCACCCTGCCTGCCGAGATCTTTCCCCTGGATACCGTTCTCGGTACCGAGCAGGTATTTCAGCATGTACTCGTGACCTTTACCGGACGAGCCCAGCAGGTTGGAGCGCCAGATGAACAGGTTACGCGGATGGTTTTTGCCGTTCTCAGGCTGTTCAGCCGCGAAACGGATTGAGCCGTCTTTCAGGGACTTAACGGTGTAATCCACCGGTGACATTCCAGCTTTTTTCGCCTCTTCCGCGATGCGCAGCGGGTTAGTACCCAGCTGCGGCGCAGACGGCAGCCAGCCCATGCGCTCAGCACGGACGTTGAAGTCAATCAGGTGGCCACTGTAGCGGGATTTATCCGCCATTGGCGACAGCAATTCCTGCGCGGTAACCGTCTCGTAGCGCCACTGGCTGGAGTGGTTATAGAAGTACGAGGTACTGTTCATGTGACGTGCAGGACGCTGCCAGTCAAGGGCAAACGCCAGCGGCTGCCAGCCGGTCTGCGGACGCAGTTTTTCCTGGCCTACGTAGTGGGCCCAACCGCCGCCGCTCTGACCGACACAGCCGCAGAAGATCAGCATGTTGATCAGGCCACGATAGTTCATATCCAGGTGATACCAGTGGTTCAGACCCGCGCCGACGATGATCATTGAGCGACCGTGCGTCTTATCCGCGTTTTCTGCAAATTCACGGGCGATACGGGTAATCTGTGCGCGAGGAACGCCGGTGATCTGCTCCGCCCATGCCGGGGTGTAGGCTTTTACGTCGTCATAGCTGGTTGCGCAGTTTTCATCATTCAGACCCCGTTCCAGACCGTAGTTCGCCATGGTCAAATCGTAAACGGTAGTGACGAGCGCCGTTGAGCCATCAGCCAGCTGCAGGCGTTTAACCGGCAGTTTATGCATCAGAACATTTTTCAGTTCAACCTTGTTGAAATGCTCTGATCCTTCGCCTCCAAAGTACGGGAAGCCGACCTCGGCGATCTCGTCCTGGCTGCCCAGCATGCTGAGACGCAGTTCCGTCTCTTCACCGGTGGTACCGTTACGCTGTTCGAGGTTCCACTTGCCCTTCTCCCCCCAGCGGAAGCCGATAGAGCCGTTAGGTGCCACCAGCTCGCCGTTGCTGTTATACGCAACGGTTTTCCATTCAGGGTTATTTTCCTGGCCCAGCGCGTCCACCAGATCGGCGGCGCGCAGCGTACGGCCAGCGGCGTAGTAACCATCACGCTCTTCCAGCATCACCAGCATCGGCATGTCGGTGTAGCGACGTACATAGTCGGTGAAATACTGACTTGGTTTATCGAGGTGGAATTCGCGCAGCATAACGTGGCCCATCGCCATCGCCATCGCGGCGTCGGTACCCTGTTTCGGTGCCAGCCACAGGTCACACAGTTTGGCAATTTCCGCGTAGTCCGGGGTGATCGCAACGGTTTTGGTCCCTTTGTAGCGGACTTCGGTAAAGAAGTGCGCGTCCGGGGTACGGGTCTGCGGAACGTTAGAGCCCCAGGCGATGAGGTAGCTTGAGTTGTACCAGTCAGCAGATTCCGGCACGTCGGTTTGCTCGCCCCAGGTCTGCGGAGACGCAGGCGGCAGGTCGCAGTACCAGTCGTAGAAGCTCAGACAGGTGCCGCCGATCAGTGACAGATAGCGCGCGCCGGAGGCGTAAGAGACCATCGACATCGCCGGGATCGGCGAGAAGCCTGCCACGCGGTCAGGGCCGTAGGTTTTGACAGTGTAGACGTTAGAGGCGGCAATCAGCTCGTTCACCTCTTTCCAGGAGGAACGAACAAAGCCACCGCGGCCGCGAGCCTGCTTAAAGCTTTTCGCTTTATCCGCATCTTCGATGATGGACGCCCAGGCATCAACCGGATCGCTGTGCTGCACTTTCGCTTCACGCCACATTTTCATCAGACGCTTACGCATCAGCGGGTATTTCAGACGGTTAGCGCTATAGAGATACCAGGAGTAGCTGGCGCCACGCGGGCAGCCGCGCGGTTCGTGGTTCGGCATATCCGGGCGGGTGCGCGGATAGTCGGTCTGCTGCATTTCCCAGGTCACCAGACCGTTTTTAACGAAAATCTTCCAGCTACATGAGCCAGTGCAGTTTACGCCGTGGGTAGAACGGACAACTTTGTCATGCTGCCAGCGTTGACGGTAACCGTCTTCCCAGTCCCGGTTGGTATCCAGAACCTGGCCGTGCCCATCGGCAAAAGTTTCACCCTTCTGTTTGAAGTAGCGAAACCGGTCCAAAAATTTGCTCATCGGGTATCTCCTGTGTGGAGCCTGTGGCTCTCTAAATCGACATTGCTGATTTGCAGCGAAGGTAACGCTCTGAAAGAGGAGGAGAATTGATAACGATCAAGACGACGAGGGACTTTCAGGGGTGGGGTTAGGCCAAATACCACCAAAGCGGTAGATTTTAAAAATTCATAATAATATGATTTTTAATGATATTTTCATTTCATCGTACAATAACCACGGCAAAATTTAACATCTCAGGTATTAAGGGGTAGACCTCCCTGCAAGGCGACGGCGATCACAGTGTTACCGGCGCGCTTCTGTGCAAACCCACCAGTATGTTGTAACTACTTCCAGATCAAAAAAAACGCGGCCCCAAGGCCGCGCAAACGGATAATCACACTTACTTATTTTTCTTGGTATTACGGCCATATACCAGCCACGTAATCACAACGCAGGCGATATAGAACACAAGGAACACTTTCATCGCACCCGCCGGGGAACCGGTCAGGTCAAGCGAAATACCGAACGCTTTCGGGATAAAGAAGCCGCCAATGGCACCGATGGCAGAGATAAAGCCCAGCGCAGCAGCGGTATCCGTCGCCGCTTCACGCATCGCCTGCTCTTCGCTTCCACCCTGCGCTTTCACGCGATCCATCGTCAGCTTACGGAAGATCACGGAGATCATCTGGAAGGTGGACGCACTCCCCAAACCGGCCGTCAGGAACAGCACCATAAACACGCCGAAGAAGGCGATGAAGTTTCCGCCCTGTCCGTCCGCTGGCAGCGTCAGGAACAGCAACGCACAGAAGACAGCCATCACGACAAAGTTCACCAGCGTCACGCGGGTACCGCCCAGACGGTCAGAAACCATGCCGCCCAGTGAGCGAGCCAGCGCGCCAATAAATGGACCAAAGAAGGCGAATTGCAGGATCTGCACGTCCGGGAACTGGGTTTTCGACAGCATGGCGAAACCGGCAGAGAAACCGATAAACGACCCGAAGGTGGCCAGATACAGCAGCGCCATCACCCAAAGGTGTCCACGTTTCAGCACCGGCAGCTGTTCACTCAGTGACGCCTTCGACGCAGACAGATCGTTCATAAAGAACCACGCTGCCAGGGTGAAGACCACCAGGAACGGCACCCAAATCCAGGCGGCGTTCTGCAGGTAGAGGGAAGAACCATCCGCCTGTTCAACGCCACCGCCACCAAAGGCAGCAAAAATGGACACCGAGATCGCCAGCGGCGCGATCAGCTGCATCACGCTCACGCCCATGTTGCCCAGACCACCGTTAATGCCCAGCGCGCCACCCTGTTTCGCTTTCGGGAAGAAGAAGCTGATGTTCGCCATACTGGAGGCGAAGTTCGCACCCGCAAAACCGCACAGCAGGGAGATGATCACGAACACGCTGAACGGCGTGGACGTATCCTGCACCGCGAAGCCGAGCCACACGCAAGGCACGATCATGATCCCGGTACTGAATGCCGTCCAGCGACGGCCACCAAAGACCGGCACCATAAAGGCGTAAGGAACGCGCAGCAGCGCGCCTGACAGCGACGGCAACGCGGTCAGCATAAACAGCTGATCGGTTGTGAACGTAAACCCAACTTTTGGCAGATTTACCGCCACTGCACTAAACAACATCCATACGCAAAACGCTAATAACAGACACGGAACGGAAATCCACAGATTCCGGCTTGCTACACGATGGCCGCGCTGTTGCCAGAACGCCGGATCCTCTGGACGCCAGTCTGTAATAACGGCACCATTTTCCCTTTCGGGAGCGGATGAGTGACTCATAGACACCTCTGATTCTCGAATGATGCTGCAAACATTAGGGTTTTAGGGCGGCGGTAAGTTGATATAAATCAAAGGAAAAGTGCGAGGATTTGCGGCACGAAAAAAGGTCTTATCCTTAGTGAGTAGGCAAATCAGGTCAAAAAGACGTTGTTTTTCACGGCGCTGACGCGTCCCTGCTCCCCCTACCCTCAGATGCATACTCCACTGGCAATTTAGGAGTAATCATTTGTAGGTATGGGTATACTCCAGGGTATGCACCAGAATAGCGCCATTCCTGCAAGCAGGCCACGTCAGGAGCCCGGCAACTCTATGTTAAAAAGATGTTTATCACCGCTGACACTCGTCAATCAGTTAGCCCTGATCGTTTTGCTGTCCACCGCACTCGGCGTGACCGGCATGGCGATTTCCGGCTGGCTGGTACAAGGGGTACAGGGTAATGCGCATGCCATCAATGAGGCAGGCTCGCTACGCATGCAGAGTTACCGTCTGCTGGCGTCGGTGCCTCTGACGCAGGACGACCAGCCTCTCATTGATGAAATGGAGCGCACGGCTTTCAGCCCTGAACTGGAAAATGCAGCCATCCGCGCCGGTCAGCAATCCCAGCTTAAAGCCCTTCAGGGCTACTGGCACACCCAACTGGAACCCGGACTGAAACAGGCGCAAAGCCCGGAGACGGTCGCGCAGGACGTGGCGGGTTTTGTCTCACGCATTGATGCCCTGGTCTCCTCTTTTGACCAAACCACTGAATTACGCATCGATCGGGTGGTGATGGTACACCGTGCCATGGCGCTGTTTATGGGCCTGCTGCTGATCTTCACCATTATCTGGCTCCGCGCGCGGCTGCTGAATCCGTGGAAACAGCTGCTGGCCATGGCCCGGGCGGTTACCGCCCGGGATTTTACCCAGCGCACGCACATCAGCGGACGCAACGAAATGGCGATGCTCGGCCAGGCGCTCAACACCATGTCGGCAGAGCTGTCCGAAAGCTACGCGGTGCTTGAGCAGCGCGTACAGGAAAAAACGGCCGGGCTGGAGCAGAAAAACGAAATCCTCTCTTTCCTGTGGCAGGCCAACCGCCGGCTGCACATGCAGGTGCCGCTCTGTGAACGCCTCTCCCCGGTGCTGAATGGCCTGCAAAATCTGACCCTGCTGCATGACCTGGAACTTCGCGTTTACGACGTGGAAGATGAAGATAATCATCAGGAGTTTACCTGTCAGTCCGACATGTCCTGTGATGATAAAGGCTGTCATTTATGCCCTCGCGGCCTGCCGCCGTCGACCACTGGCGGCACGACGCTGAAATGGCGGCTAACGGACAGCCATACCCAGTACGGTATTCTGCTGGCGACCCTGCCCGCCGGGCGTCACCTGAGCCACGATCAGCAACAGCTGGTTGATACGCTGGTTGAACAGCTAACGGCCACGCTGGCGCTCGACAGGCATCAGGAAAAACAGCAGCAGCTCATCGTTATGGAAGAACGCGCCACCATCGCCCGCGAGCTGCATGACTCAATCGCCCAATCGCTCTCCTGTATGAAAATGCAGGTAAGCTGCCTGCAGATGCAGGATGCGCAGATGCCGGACAGTAATAAACAGCTGCTCAGCCAGATACGCAACGAGCTGAATACGTCCTGGGTACAGCTGCGTGAGCTGCTGACCACCTTCCGCCTGCAGCTGACCGAGCCGGGCCTGCGTCCGGCGCTGGAAGCCAGCTGTCAGGAGTTTAGCGCCCGGCTGGGGTTCCCGGTGAAGCTGGATTACCAGCTGCCGCCGCGGTTTGTCCCGTCACATCAGGCCATTCATCTACTGCAGATCGCCCGTGAAGCACTCAGCAACGTGCTTAAACACGCGGAAGCGACGGCGGTCACGGTCACCGTCAGCCAGCACGCTAACCAGGTCAGACTCACGGTTCACGACAACGGCCGCGGCGTGCCGGAAAATGCCGAGCGCACGAACCACTATGGTTTAATCATTATGCGAGACCGCGCCCAAAGCCTGCGCGGTGATTGTCAGGTTCGCCGGAGAGAGACGGGTGGCACGGAAGTCGTGGTCACCTTTATTCCCGAAAAACCGCTTACAACTTCTCAAGGAGAAACCCATGACTAATCAGGAACCGGCATCCATCCTGTTGATCGACGACCATCCGATGCTGCGTACTGGCGTAAAACAGCTGGTCAGCATGGCACCCGATATTACCGTGGTTGGCGAAGCCAGCAACGGGGAACAGGGCATTGAGCTCGCCGAGTCCCTCGATCCCGATCTGATCCTGCTCGATCTGAACATGCCCGGGATGAACGGCCTGGAGACCCTCGACAAGCTGCGGGAAAAATCGCTTTCCGGACGCATCGTCGTCTTTAGCGTCTCGAACCATGAAGAAGATGTGGTCACGGCGCTGAAGCGCGGCGCGGATGGTTATCTGCTGAAAGATATGGAGCCGGAAGATCTGCTTAAAGCACTGCAGCAGGCCGCGGCGGGCGAGATGGTGCTGAGTGAAGCCCTGACGCCGGTGCTGGCCGCCAGCCTGCGGGCCAACCGCGCCACGTCTGACCGTGACGTCAGCCAGTTAACACCGCGCGAACGCGATATTCTCAAACTAATCGCCCAGGGGCTGCCGAACAAAATGATCGCCCGCCGTCTGGATATCACCGAAAGCACGGTCAAAGTGCATGTGAAGCATATGCTGAAGAAAATGAAGTTAAAATCCCGCGTTGAGGCCGCCGTGTGGGTACATCAGGAACGCATTTTTTAAGGATTACTCATCCGGCAGCAGCTTCCAGCGCGGGTCGTCGTCAGGTATAGCGATCAGCGGCTGCACCACCGCAAGCGTGATCTCATTGGACGAGACGCGCTGGCCCTTCTCATCTTCCACTACCGCCGAAAGATGCCAGCGGTTTGTCGCGCCTTCTGCCTCATTCCAGGCAGGCATAATCACGCTCCAGCCGTCGCTGCTGTTACCCTTTCCGGGCGAAGTCAGGCTCAGTGCCTGGGTATCGCCCTGCCAGTGGATCTGACGGATGCCGTGCGTGCTACGAGTCTGTAGCTTCAGCATGACGGTTTCACCCCCTTTCAGATCCCACGGCGGCGTTGCCAGCCAGACGGACAGCGTTTTACGCTGGCGGAACTCCATAATCGGAAGGCTGTTGCGCTCGGGGGAATCATAGCGGCTGCCACGCAGAGAACGCGTGGCCGCAACTTCACTGGCGGAGAGTTGCTTTACCAGCGGCACGCCAAAGCGGTAGTTAAGCTTCAGGCCGAGGTTATTCTGGCTTTCGCCGCTTTCACCCTGCTTATGCGCGGCGGTCAGCGTGACCAGCGGAACCGGGGTATAGTTAAGCCCAAGATTGACCGCCACCGGGTTGTGATAGCCGGTTCCGCTGTTGAAGAGATCAACGTTGTCGCCAAAATACTGCTCGACGCTGACGCTGGTGTTCAGGTGATGAAACCACGGCAGCCAGGCTTTGGCGGTGACATCATATCCCCGCGCCATTCGCTGTTCCTGAACATCAGATCTGTCGCGCCATCCGGCAAACGGCTGGTAATAGTTCGCTGACAGGCGCAGATTCTCCCCCCACACCTCGGCGCCCAGTCCGGCACGCTGCAGGTTTTCGTCCAGCAGATTATCGTAGAAGGTGTTGTAGCCCAGCAGCCATTTTCCGGCGACCCAGCGCTGGCCGATTCCGGCGTTACTGACCAGGCCATCCGTCTGCTGCGTCAGGCCAAGCTGGCTCCAGCTCAGGTAACGGTTGTTATCGTTCCAGGGGATAAACCAGCTCCCGCTGCTGCCGTTAAATTTGCCCTCGTTATCCACCAGTAAATTGACGCTGGCGTTCCCCCAGGGCGACAGCCAGGACTCAATCTGCTGGTTCACTTCGCCGCTCACCGCGTCGCGCACCTGACCAAAGGCAAACTGACGCGCCTGCTCGCCCGTTGTCAGGCCGTTGTCGGTCATACTGGCTTCACCAAAGGCTTTCGCCATTTCGGCCAGGTGCTTTTCCCCTTCCCCTGAGGGAGCAGCCATACCCAGGTCGGGCAGATTATCCCCGTTATTATCAAAAGGATTTTGTGCCTGCTGGATAAAGGAACGCGGCGCACCGTGAACGGCTCCGGCCGTAAGAAGGGGGAGTAAGAGCAGAAAACGAATGCGGGACGATACAACCATCAACGTCGTAAAAAAGAACCTGTGTTTATGGATAAACTCTTATTATGTTAACGCGATAAGCCTGGAAATGCAGTTCTGGCGGAAATTTCAGGATTATCCTGAAACTGATTGTCGGGTGGCGGCTACGCCACCCGACGCGCTTACACCATCATCCAAACAGTCCTTTCAACTCCGAAACGCAGGAGCCACAGTTCGTGCCGCACCGTAACGTTGCCCCCAGCGCGGCGACGCTTTCGCACCCTCCGGCTATCGCCTCCCGAATCGCATTTTCTCCGACGCTGAAGCAGCTACAGATAATGCGTCCCGGATCCGCCGTCTCCTCCACACCCTGCCCGTTCAGCAGCGCATGACGCTCTGCAGGCGTCGTGGGGGGCGAGCGAAAAGCAGCATCAATGATCGGGTGTACCAGCTCCGGTAACGTGGTGCCTTCCCAGAAGCCGAGCATCAGCTGACCTTCATGCCAGGCCAGCACGCTACTGCGTTCGCCGGTTTGAGCAACCTGTAACTGCCAGCCCCGGCTGCTGGCGTAGTTCATGACCCACGACAGCAACGGTTTATCTCCTGATACCGTCAGATGCGAGGCTTTACGCCACCAGTGAACCCAGGATGGTAACTCCGGCTGTTCGTGGGTATAGAGCACCCCTTGCCAGACGGGCAGCCAGGGCATGATCCGAACGGCGGTTTGTTTGCTCTCCGGCTGGCCAGACGCCGGATCGCAGCGCCCTTCCACCAGCGCATTCACCTTTCCCTGACGGGCAAACACGGCGTTCCAGTGCATCGGGGCAAACGCCTCGCCTTGCCGGATGCCGCGGTTGACTCGCACTCTGGCGACCATCACGCCGCGCGGCGAACTGATCCGCGCCAGCTGGCCATCACACAACGAGAACCGCATGGCATCGCTGGCGCAGACCTCAACAAACGGCTCCGCGATATGCTGCATCAACCGGGACACATACCCCGTCCGGGTCATGGAGTGCCATTGATCGCGGATGCGTCCGGTATTGAGGAGCACCGGGTACAGCGTGCTGACCGCCGCACCGTGCTGGACCGGATCGACCGGCACCAGGTTTCGGCGCGGAAAATCCCCCGTTGACCACTGATACGGCTCCAGCCGCTCCCACGCTTCCCGGGTAAGTTCAGCCAGGTCATGCAGGTTCAATGCCCGCGTGCCGTCATTTTCAAAGGCCGTCAGCGCCGCGTGTTCGCAAAAAATCTCGTGCGGATGTTGCCAGGCAAAGGCGTCGCCGTGCCCCAGCCGTTTTGCAATCTGCGCGACGATCCACCAGTCCGGTTTTGCCTCTCCCGGGGCAGGCAGAAAGGCGCGCTGGCGCGAAATACGCCGCTCGGAATTGGTCACAGTGCCGTCCTTCTCCCCCCAGGCCAGCGCCGGAAAACGGATATGGGCGAACCGGCTGGTGTCGGTATCGTTCATGACCTCAGAAACAATCACCAGCGGGCAGCCTGCCAGCGCCTGACATACGGCGTGACTGTCCGGCAGCGAGACCGCTGGGTTGGTGCCCATGATCCACACCGCCTTCACCTCGCCACGGGCAATGGCATCGAACAGTTCAACCGCCATCAGGCCTGGCGTCTGCGCCAGCCTTTCCGTTCCCCAGAAACGCGCCACCCGCGAAAGATCGTCCGGCTCAAAGTTCATGTGCGCCGCCAGCTGATTCGCCAGCCCGCCCACTTCCCGTCCGCCCATGGCGTTTGGCTGTCCGGTCAGCGAAAACGGACCGCAGCCCGGGCGGTTGAATTTTCCGCTGGCAAGATGGACGTTGATGATAGCGTTACACTTGTCGCTACCGCTCGATGACTGATTGATCCCCATGGTGTAGAGCGTGATCGCGCGTGGCGCGGTGACAAACCAGTCATAAAACACACCAATATCCTGCACAGGAAGGTCGCAAAACGCCGCCACGCGGGCCATCGGCCACGCGTCGGTTCCCTGGATCATATTGAGCAACCCCACAAACAGCCCCGCATCGCTGCCGGGTTTTAGCGCCAGATGCAGGTCAGCAATATCACAGGTAACCGTTTCACGCGGGTCAATCACCACCACCTTCATCTGCGGATTGGTTTGCTTTGCCTGCACCAGCCGCTGGTACAGAACAGGGTGCGTCCAGGCGGCATTCGAGCCCACCAGTACCACCAGATCGCTGTTCTCCACGTCCTCGTAACTGCACGGCACCACGTCCTCACCGAAGGCAAGTTTATAACCCACCACCGCTGACGACATGCAGAGCCGGGAGTTGGTATCAATGTTCGCCGCCCCGATGAACCCCTTCATCAGCTTGTTAGCGGCGTAGTAATCCTCGGTTAACAGCTGGCCGGACGCGTAGAATGCCACCGCCTGCGGCCCCCATGTGTCGATAATGTGCTGGAGCCGTTCACCTGCCGCCTCCAGTGCCTGCGTCCAGTCCACCTCATGACCGTCGAGGACCGGGTGCAAAAGCCGCCCCTGTAAATCGGTTGTCTCCCCCAGGGCGGCCCCTTTCACGCACAGGCGACCAAAATTCGCCGGATGGGTTTCATCTCCCCGAACGCTGACCACGCCGCCTTCCAAGCGGGCGACCACGCCGCAGCCCACCCCGCAGTAGGGGCATGTTGTCCGGGTTTCTGTCATGAAGCCTCCGCACGCATGACCAGGGCATCGTTACCGACCCACACTTTGCCGTTTTCAATTTTCACCGGCCAGGCGCGTACCGCAGGCTCACCATTTTCAACCTGACAGCCATCGCGCAGACGAATGCGCTGTTTATAAAGCGGAGAGATCACCACCGGCTCCCCCGCCGCATCGCCAAGAATGCCGCGAGAAAGCACGTTCGCACGGCTTCCTGGCTCCAGGTCGTCGAGGGCATAAACGGTTTTGCCAAAGCGGAACAGCGCAATCGCGTTGTGACCAAGACGCGCGCCAATGCCCGCCTGTTCGGGGATATCCTCGATACCGCAGATTTCCTGCCAGCGTTTGCCTTGCTCTGCGGCAGTGTCGTTCACAGCGGTGCGGAACAGCGCCAGACGGTTGGGATCGTTGAGCGTGGTCTGCCATTCGCACTGGTAGGTTTCTACCACCCGGGCCATCTCCTGCTCCAGTTCGTGGGCAATACCCAGACTGTCGTCGAGGATCACCTCGCGCAGATAGTCGAGGCCGCCTTCCAGGTTGTCCATCCAGGTGCTGGTGCGCTGCAGGCGATCCGCCGTGCGGATGTAGAACATCAGGAACCGGTCAACGGTACGGATCAGCGTTTCATCGTCCAGATCGCTGGCGAAAAGATCCGCATGGCGCGGCTTCATGCCGCCGTTGCCGCACAGGTAGAGGTTCCAGCCTTTATCAGTGGCAATGACGCCCACGTCTTTGCTCTGCGCCTCGGCACACTCGCGGGTACAGCCGGAAACCGCCATTTTGATTTTGTGCGGCGCGCGCAGGCCTTTGTAACGGTGCTCCAGTTTGACCGCGAGGCCGGTGGAGTCCTGCACGCCATAGCGGCACCAGGTCGACCCAACGCAGGATTTCACCGTGCGCAGAGATTTCCCGTAAGCGTGGCCGGTCTCAAATCCGGCTTCCACCAGCGCCTGCCAGATCTCCGGTAGCTGTTCCAGAGTGGCGCCAAAGAGGTCAATACGCTGCCCGCCAGTGATTTTGCTGTAAAGGCTATAGCGCTTTGCAATCTGGCCGATGGCGATCAGCCCGTCGGCGGTCACTTCCCCGGCGGGCATACGCGGCACGATGGAATAGGTTCCGTCCTTCTGAATATTGGCAAAGTAACGGTCGTTGGTGTCCTGCAGCGGCAGATGCGCCGGTTTAAGCAGATACTCGTTCCAGCAGGAAGCCAGCACGGACCCGACCAGCGGCTTACAAATTTCGCACCCGTGTCCCTGACCGTAGCGGCTGATGAGCTGGTCAAAGGTGCGGATATGGTTGACGCGCACCAGGTGGTAGATTTCCTGGCGTGACCAGGGGAAGTGTTCACAGATATCCTTTTTCACCTCCACGCCCTGTTCAGCAAGCTGAAACTCCATCACCTGCTTCACCAGCGCACTACAGCCCCCGCAACCGGTCGCCGCTTTAGTGCACTGTTTGATGGCACCGATATCCGTTGCGCCCGCGCTCACGGCCTGGCAAATATCGCCCTTGCTGACGTTATGACACGAACAGATCTGCGCACTTTCCGGCAGCGCCGCCACGCCCAGCGCTTTTGGCGCGCTGCCTGAGGATGCGGGTAATATCAGGGTTTCCGGCGCTTTCGGCAGGCTGATTCCATTGAGCATCATCTGCACCAGCGTGGCGTATTCGCTGGCATCACCCACCAGCACGCCGCCGAGCAGCGTTTTGCTGTCGTGGCTGACCACGATTTTCTTGTAGATTTGCTGCGGGCCGTGCGTCCACTGGTAGCTCAGCGCCCCCGGCGTGCGCCCGTGAGCGTCGCCAAACGACGCCACATCCACGCCCAGCAGCTTGAGTTTGGTGCTCATATCCGCGCCGGTGAAGGTTTTATCCTCCCCTGCCAGCACGGCGGCGGCCACGCGTGCCATCTGGTAGCCCGGGGCAACCAGTCCAAAGATTTTCCCTTCCCACAACGCGCATTCGCCAATGGCAAACACGTCACGGTCGGAAGTCTGGCAGCCATCGTTAATGCAGATCCCGCCGCGCTCGCCGATAGCCAGCCCGCTGCTGCGCGCCAGCGCGTCCTGCGGACGGATTCCGGCAGAAAAGACCACCAGGTCCGTTTCCAGCGCTTCGCCATCGGCAAAGCGCAGCACCAGCCCGTCATCCGTCGACGCAATTTCCGTGGTGGCTTTAGCGGTGTGAACGCCCACGCCCAGCGCCTCGATTTTCTTGCGCAGCATCGACGCGCCGTCGTTATCGAGCTGAACCGCCATCAGATTGGGCGCAAACTCCACCACGTGAGTGTCGAGCCCGAGTTGTTTCAGGGCGTTTGCTGCCTCCAGCCCCAGCAGCCCGCCGCCGATGACGACCCCGCGACGCGCACCCGCCGCATGGGCCGCAATGTTGTCGAGATCGTCGAGCGTGCGGTAGACAAAACAGCCCGGCAGATCGTTACCCGGTACCGGCGGGACAAACGGGTATGAGCCGGTCGCCAGCACCAGTTTATCCCAGTGCGTTTCATGCCCACTGGCGGTACGCACCACGCGCGCGTCGCGGTCAATGGCGACAATCTGCTGCGACAGGCGCAGCTCAATGCCGTTATCAGCAAAAAAATCCCCTGCCACCAGCGAGAGCGAATCCGCACTGCGGCCGCCAAAATACTCGGACAGATGCACGCGGTCATAGGCGGCATAGCGCTCTTCACCAAAGACCACGATCTGATACTGCTGATGTAAGTTGCGGTTAACGCAATCTTCGAGAAAATGATGGCCGACCATACCGTGCCCAACCACCACCAGAGTAGGTTTTGTCATAGCGTTCTGTCCTGCAACCTGCGGTTGCGTAGTGAATCGATCGAACAGCCAGTCCGCGTGTGCGGGCGCAGCCGTTGCCAGTAAATCGGTAAATGTCGCCGCGTTGCGGCAATCTCCCATCAGCAGCACGCCAGCCAGCGTCCCCTGATGGATCAGTAAGCGACGATAGTGACGCGTCAGCGGATCCCATGAACGCCAGACCACGTCGCCCTCCTGCTCCGCCGCGCGACCCAGGCTGAACAGCTCCACGCCGGTCACCTTGAGGCGCACACCGTTGTCGGTGAGGGTAAATGGCGCAGTGGTGTCGCCCGCCAGCCGTGCGGCGAGGATATCGGCCTGCGCCAGACAGGGGGCGACCAGGCCAAACGTCTGGCCATCAATTTCGCAGCACTCGCCAATGGCATAGATGTCCGGCGCGGAGGTCTGCATCTGGTGATTCACCACAATCCCGCGCGCGCAATGAAGGCCGCTGGCCTTTGCCAGGCCAATGTTGGGCTGCACGCCGGTCGCCAACACCACGCGCGCCGCAGCAATACTGCGTCCATTGAGCAACGTCACGGTGTTGTCGTTAATTGCCGAGATGCCGGAGGCAAGCTCACAGCGCACGCCCCGTTCCGCCAGCGCCTCCTCCAGCAGCGCGCCAGCCTGTTGATCCAGCTGTTGTTCCATCAGCCACGGACCGCGATGAACGAGCGTGACGTTGTCACCTGAGCGTGCCAGTGCTGCCGCAGTCTCAACCCCAAGCACGCCGCCCCCCAGCACCACCGCCGGACCGGAAACTGCCTGAATGGCGCAGGTATCCTCCAGGGTGCGGAACGTGAACACCTGGGGCGCATCACCGCCGGGGATCGGCGGAACAAAAGGCGTTGAACCGGTGGCAAATACCAGGGCATCCCAGCCCAGCGTGCGGGTGGCGGTTCGCACTTCCCGTGAGGCCACGTCCACGGCAAGCGCCCTTTCGCTCCGCAGCACCGTAACGCCACGTACCCGGTACCAGTCCTCATCCTGAAGACAGATATCCGCTGCCGCTTTCTCGCCCCCCAGCACCGGCGAAAGCTGAATGCGGTTATAGGCATGCTCAGGCTCATCACCGACGACGGTGATAGCAAAACGACCCGAGGCCCGCCCGGTTAGCCCGTCAATCAGCCGGGTGGCCGCCATTCCATTCCCGATAATGACCAGTCGCATCAAAGCCCCCTCGTTACGCCGCTTTCGGCTGTTTTTCGTAGAGGAAATGGAGGATCTGCTGACGCATGTGGTGGTAGCGGCTGTCGTCCGCCAGCTGAACCCGGTTGCGCGGACGCGGCAGATCAACGCGCAGGATCTCTCCGACGGTCGCCGCCGGGCCGTTGGTCATCATCAGCACGCGATCGGAAAGCAGCACTGCCTCATCCACGTCGTGGGTAATCAGCACGATAGTGGTGTTCAATGCCTGCTGGATATGCATCACCGAGTCCTGCAGATGGGCTCGCGTCAGCGCATCCAGCGCGCCGAACGGTTCATCCATCAGCAGCACTTTTGGCTTCATCGCCAGCGCGCGGGCGATGCCCACGCGCTGCTTCATGCCGCCGGAGATCTCCCCCGGGCGCTTATGCAAGGCATGCCCCATCTGCACGCGGTCGAGGTTGTGCTCGATCCACGCTTTACGCTCAGCCTTGCTCATGGTGTGACGGAACACCTGATCCACCGCCAGGGCGACGTTGTCAAAGCAGGTGAGCCATGGCAGCAGGGAATGGTTCTGAAACACCACCGCGCGCTCGGGGCCCGGCCCGGCAATTTCGCGGTTGTCGCAGATAAGCCCACCTTCCGTCGGCAGCGTAATGCCGGCAATAAGGTTCAGCAGCGTCGATTTGCCGCAGCCGGAGTGGCCGATCAAACTGACGGTTTCGCCCTCGTAAATATCAAACGAAACGTTTTGCAGCGCCAGAAACTCGCCGCTGGCAGTAGAAAAGCGCTGGCTCACGCCCTGGACCTGAATTAATGGTTTCATCTTCGCTCCTTATTTTTCCTGCCAGCTAAAGCGACGGGCAATCAGCATCAGCCCCTGCTCCAGCAGCAACCCGACCACGCCAATAATGACGATGGCGATGAGAATGTTTTCGACGTTGAGGTTGTTCCACTCGTTCCAGATCCAGAAGCCGATGCCTAAGCCCCCGGTGAGCATCTCGGCGGCGACAATAACCAGCCAGGCAATACCGATGGAGAGGCGTACCCCGGTCAGCACCGCAGGCAGCACGGCGGGAAAGAGAATGCGGCGCATGATGGTCCACTCAGAGAGTTGCAGTACCCGGGCGACGTTGAGGTAGTCCTGTGGAATACGGCGCACCCCTTCCGCGGTGTTGATGACCATCGGCCAGATGGAGCAGATAAAAATGGTCCAGCTTGATGCTGGCTCCGCTTTCTGGAACAGCAGCAGGCCGATGGGCAGCCAGGCCAGCGGGCTAACCGGCCGCAGGAGGGCAATTAGCGGGTTGAACATGCGCGAGAAAAAGGTAAAGCGGCCAATCAGAAAGCCCAGCGGAATCCCCGCCAGCGCTGCCAGACCAAAGCCGATGGCGACGCGCTGCAGTGACGCAAGCACGTTCCAGCCTATGCCCATATCGTTTGGCCCGTCGCGATAAAACGGATCGGCGAACAGGGTTATGGCCGAGTCGAGCGTGCTGAGCGGCGTCGGGAAGCCTTTGCTGTTTATCGCCGCCAGTTGCCAGAGCACCACCAGCAGCCCCAGCCCCAGAAACGCCGGAATGACGCGCTGTAAAACATCATTCATTCGACGCGCCAACGCAGGCGTACGACGACGAACCTGTAACGGTGGCAGGACAATCACCTCCCCGCTCTCAGGCTTCTCTTGTGGTTTTGTGTTTTGCAGATGCGGCATAATCAGGCCCCTTTACGGTGAATGGCAAAACGGTTGGCGTACCCTTCCGGATCGGTTCCGTTCCAGACGGTACCGTCCATCAGCGTGCTGCTGCGATACGGTGATGAGGGAGTGGAGAGTCCGCCGACGGCGGTGGCAGCATCCTGCCAGACCGCGGTCTGGTTAATGCGCTGCGCAATACCCACGTAATCCGGCGCGGTTTTAAGCAAGCCCCAGCGGCGGAACTGGGTTAAGAACCACATGCCGTCGGAGAGGTACGGATAACTGACGGCACCCTCGTTGAAGAAACGGATCGGGTGCGCGTCCTGCCAGCGCTGCCCCAGGCCGTTGTCGTATTCCCCGAGCATTCGCCCGGTGAGATACTGTTCTTTGCAGTTGAGCCACGCCCGTCGCGAGAGGATCTGCGCGGTTTCACGTTTGTTTTCCGGGGACGCCTCAATCCAGCGCGCGGCTTCCATCACGGCACTCACCAGCGCCCGGGCGGTGTGCGGATTTTTCTCCACCCAGTCGCGACGCGTGCCGAGAATTTTTTCAGGATGATCTGCCCAGATGGACTGCGACGTGGCAGCGGTGAAGCCAATGCGGTCGTTAATCGCCCTCGCGTTCCACGGCTCACCGACGCAAAAGCCCACCATGTTGCCAATGCGCATGTTCATCACCATCTGCGGCGGCGGCACCACCACCGTGCGCACGTCATCGAAGGGGTTAATGCCTGCGCTCGCCAGCCAGTAGTAAAGCCACATGGCGTGCGTTCCGGTCGGGAAGGTGTGCGCGAAAGTGTAAGTGCCAGGCGCCTGCTGCCCGACCAGCGTTTTCAGCCCGTCAAGATCGCGAACCCCCTTCTCCGCCAGATCGCTGGAGAGCGTAATGGCCTGACCGTTCTGGTTAAGCGTCATCAGGTTTGCCATCTGCTGCGGCTTGCCTGCAATACCCAGTTCAAGCCCGTACAGCAGACCGTAAAGAATGTGCGCGGCGTCCAGCTCCCCCGCCACCAGCTTGTCGCGTACCGCTGCCCAGCTCGCCTCTTTGGTGGGGACGATGGTGATACCGTATTTTTTATCAAAGCCTTTCAGGGCTGCGATAACCACCGGCGCACAGTCGGTCAGCGGGATAAACCCGATACGTACCGTCTCCTGCTCCGGTTTATCCGAGCCTGCCGCCCAAGCAGCTTGCATGACACCCGGTAATAACACTGCGCCACTCGCCAGCATGCTGGCCTGCAAAAACCGTCGTCTCGACAAATCCGCCATGACCACTCCTGAAAAAAAGCCAAAAAAAAGCGCCCACAGTGCCGAAGCACCGCTGGACGCCTTTATCCCGAAGACTGATGCACCGCCGTTGGCGCACCGTCAAAAATGGTTAATTCAATAATGCAAAGTCAATGCCAGGTCTGAACACCCTGTTTCAGGGCCGACAGCCGGGTTTTGCTCGCCATTACGCACCCCAATCAGGCACAACATGCCCACTGATTGTGCAGCTACTCCTTTGGGGTTATCTGCCACACGCTTTTCACCGTAAGCAGCGCCCGGGCGATATCCACCATGCGCTGATTCTTGTCCATCGCCATTTTGCGCAGCGTTGTCCAGGCCTGCTCCTCACTCATATTCTGGTGGGTCATCAGCACGCTTTTTGCTTTATCAATGGTTTTTCGCTCCTCAAGCGTATCGCGCAGCGACGCAAGCTGACGGGAGAGCTGCTCAATCTCGCGCGCCTGCTGGCGAACCAGAGGCAGCAGGGGTTTATCCGGGTAATGCGCCAGCGGGTCCTCCAGTTCATCTGCAGGATGCGGATAGACCTCGTCACGCTGAATCCGCTCATCCACCGCGACCATCAGATCGGCGATGATTGTCTCCTCCAGCGCGCGCAGATGCTCCAGCCGCGCCGTCTGCAGCGCAAACCACGCCAGCGCGGTATGGCCATTATCCGCGGCAGGCTGGCGGGTACAGGCCACGCGCCGGAGTTGCTCCGTCTCACGGTCGGGCTGGCAGTTGAGGGAGAAAGTGGTCTGAACGTCAGCCTGACTGTGGGAGAGGAAGATCTCAAAGCAGGCTTGCTGCCCGTCAATGCGATCTACCAGTCTCTGGCGGGTAACGTCATCAAAAAAACCCTGCGTGAAGCCTATCGCCCCCAGGGCCCGCTCTTGTCCCGCCAGTTCTTTGCCCTGCATCAGGCTGTAAAGGGCGACAAACCGGCCCGCGATTTGCGGATCGTCAATGCTGTCATTGAGTTGCGGCACGATACTGAGCAGATGGCGAAGCATGCGGGAGTAATGTTCCATGGCCTGCGGGGCCGTCAGGGTTTGTTGACTCACCCCGTCACGCAGCGCGGGAAGTGTGTCCAGCGTATGCAGTGCATTACCGATACGTTCGCAGACGGCGCTCCCCGGGAGGAGGGACTGCTTGCCAAGTATCGTATTCAGCGCAGCAAGATTTTCGTCTACCAGCGCCCGGCTGGCTTTGCATTCAGGCGCGTAGAGCTTACCCTGTGAACAGAGCCAGACGTTAGATGCCCCACGCTCGCACTGTAGCATATGTACCAGTTGGCTAATGCCGTGCACCAGCACGTTCAGCTCTGCCAGCTTGCTGAGCTGCTCCCGGCGCATCAGCCTCGCGCGCTGAAGCCATTCGGTTGCACCTGGCGAAATGCCAGCCATTAATGTCATGCTTACTCTCCCGGACAGCGAAACTCCGGAGAATTAAGCAATATTCGTGCCTTTATAAGAACAGGAGTCAACATGCAGAAGATTGTGATCGTCGCCAACGGGGCGGCCTACGGCAGCGAATCTCTTTTTAACAGCCTGCGTCTGGCCATTGCGTTACGTGAAAAAGAGAGCGACCTGGCATTACAGATTTTTTTAATGTCGGATGCCGTCACCGCCGGGCTGAAGGGCCAAAAGCCGGCAGAAGGCTATAACATTCAGCAGATGCTGGAGATCCTGACCGCGCAAAATGTGCCGGTGAAACTGTGCAAGACCTGTACCGACGGACGCGGGATTACCACTCTGCCGCTGATAGAGGGCGTAGAAATCGGGACGCTGGTTGAGCTGGCCGAATGGACGCTGACCGCAGATAAAGTATTAACTTTTTAATAATAATCCCGTAAAAATATTATTTTCTTATGGACGCGGTTTCAGCATCAAGTTTACCTGCGGGGTTGCCGATAGGCATGGAAACAACACAGCAGGTATTTCACTTATGTTCAGATCGATTCGCGCACGTATTATCGCTACGACGACAGGTTGCCTTGTCGTCGCCCTTCTTCTCAATACCGTTATTAACTTCCAGGTCACGCGCCAGGATAACCAGCAGTCACAGCGCGATATATTGACCAGTACCAGCGCCAGCCACAACATGGCGATTGCCGACTGGGCCAAAAGCAAAATGACGGTGATTACCTCCGCACAAAGCGTCGCGCTGGCTGACGACCCGGTTCCGGTGTTTAAACAACTGGCGCAGGCGGGGGGATTCACTAACGTCTATGTGGGTTATGCGAGCAAGACGGCGAAGTTTTCTGAACCTGCGGGTGTCCCGGCGGATTATGATCCGACCATTCGTCCCTGGTATCAGCAGGTGGTGAGCACGGACGGCCCGGTAGTGACCGCACCCTATGTTGATGCCGGTACCGGAAAGCTGGTGGTGACGTTTGCTGTACCGGTGAAAGAAAATGGCGTCCTGAAAGCGGTGGTGGCGGGCGATGTCGCCATGGATAGCGTCGTGGCAAACGTGCGCGGCATCCACCCAACACCCGCCAGCAGCGGGCTGCTCCTGAACAGTGATGGTACCGTGATTGCCGCCAACGATCCGGCTTTGACCCTGAAGCCGTTTGCCGAGACGATCAAAGGGATCGACTTTGCGGCGCTGAAACGCGGTAATCCGGTCGACGGAACCCTGAATGATGTAGACAAAACCTTCATTGCCTCAGCCGTGCCGGGCACAAACTGGCTGCTGGTCGTCGCGCTCGACAACAGCGATGCCACCTCCGGCATGCGTTCCCTGCTGAAAGCGTCGGCGATTTCGCTGGTGATCCTGGCACTCCTGAGCGGCGCCATTGTTCACGTCCTGATTGCCCGTCTGCTGAAACGCTTGTCTGACATTCGTGATGCGATGCATAACATTGCCAACGGGACCAACGATCTGTCCCAGCGTTTGCCGGACAGCGGCAATGATGAAGTGGCGCAAATTGCGCAGGCCTTTAATGCCTTCAGCGATAAGCTTTCCGTCGTGATGGTACAACTCCGTGACGCCAGCGCGTCGGTGAAAAATGCCGCGCAGGAAATTGCGGCTGGCAACCAGGATCTTTCCGGGCGTACCGAGCAGGCGGCGTCCAGCCTTCGCGAGACCGCCAGCGCGGTGGAGCAGATCACCGCCTCCGTCACGCAATCGAATGAATCGGCAGCGGAAGCGAACGATCAGGCAAGCAAAGCGTCTGCGGCTGCCGCGCGCGGTGGTGAAGTGGTTTCTCAGGCCATCAGCACGATGCAGTCCATCGAAGTGGCGTCCGCAAAAATTGGTGATATCACCAGCGTCATCGACGGTATCGCCTTCCAGACCAACATTCTGGCGCTGAACGCCTCCGTCGAGGCGGCGCGTGCCGGTGAGCAGGGCCGCGGATTTGCCGTGGTAGCCGGGGAAGTGCGTAACCTCGCCAGTCGTAGCGCCCAGGCGGCGAAAGAGATCAAATCCCTGATTGATTCCACCACCGATAGCGTGGCGACCGGTTCGCGCTATGTGCATCTGGCCGGTGAAAGCATGGATGAGATCCGCTCCAGCATCGGCAGCGTCTCCGGCATCATGCGCGAAATCTCCATCGCCACCAGCGAACAGATGAAAGGCATCCATGAGATTAATCACGCTGTGACGCATCTCGACAGAATGGTGCAGCAGAACGCCGAGCTGGTGGTGCAGTCCGCCGCCGCCGCGGGAGCCCTGCAGAGCCAGGCGGGCGACCTTGCTGAAACGGCCGGCCATTTCCGCATTTAATGTTCCTCCGGCGCGCGTTTCGCGGGTAAAACGCGCGCCAGCCTAACTTTTGAGGAATTTTGTCATTTTTGTTTAATCGTTATGCCATTTTTTGATCAAAATCAGCATCCCGACTCTCCCCCTTTGGTGTTATGCAACGAGTGAATTGTGAACAACATCACGCTCGGATATGGCTGCAGGGAGAGCGTTGTTTAAGACTACGGGGTAAAAAATGGCACGGGTAAAAACAAGTTTGAAACTGTTCGGCGGGGATACGGTAGTGGTGCGTTGCTCAGAACGCTGCCGCATACATCTCATGAGTTCAAAAGCGCAAAAGCAATCCCAGGCGGATATTCTGACCGTGCAGGATGATAAAGCGTGGCTTACCGTGCCGTATACCGGCACATGGGATGTGCTGATCGACAGCCACAGTCAGTCGCTGGAGCATTCCGTCAGCTACGTGGCAGCATAAGAGTAAACGCCCGGCCAGCCGGGCGTATTATCAGGCAAAACCCGGTCGCAGCGTGCTGTTGACAGGGTTCCCTTCCAGCAGCGCCCTCACCTTTACCACCAGCTCATTCAGACAATCGTCCTTCATGCCGAGGCGGGTCAGCTCCTGATCGAGGGAGAAGAGATACTGCGCGTTGGTGCCCAGCGGCCCGCTGGCGGCGGCAATCAACGGGGCGATGACCTGCGTGCGGGTATCCGCTTCATACAGCGGATGGCGTGGATCCATAATAAACACCAGCGCATTGACGGTAAGTCCATCGTCAAGCTCCAGCTTGCACCAGCTCGGCATATAGCAGCCGGTGATCATCTCGCGCTTCCAGAGCAGCGTCAGCTCCTCTTCGAGCGTGGCATCCGGGAGGCGATACGCCACGCCCGTGGTGCGTCCGCCCTCTTTCAGTGCAAGCATGCGACCAGGCTGACACGCACTGCCGCGTCCGGCCGTCAGGCGCAGACAAAATGCGCGGTGCCAGCCAGGCAGCGTTCCCGTTGCCGATTCGACAAATTCCAGAGCCGGGTTCCACATCAGCGAACCGTAGCCAAAAATCCATACCGGGCCATCATCCGGGCGGCAGGCAAGCGTGGCAGCAAGCGACGCCGCACGTTGTTCAGCTGACCAGAGAAGCGATTCCTCAATAGCACCAAATGCCGTCTTACAATCTGCCTTCATTAAGAAATCACGCGTTAACACTTTACACCTCCGCCACTGCATGCTTCCTTGCGACATCTGTAATGCGCCTTCCCGGCATTTTTTCTCTGGTCATTTTGCCAGCAGTGAAATAACGATAAGCAATTAGCGGACCAGTTGCAATACAACGGAAGTTCAACCGCCTGAAAAGTCAAAATGAAGGCAGCGAATTATTTCACGGCTATTTCTTTTTATGCCATTTATCATCGTCTCCTTTCTCGTAGTCATGTTTAACTGCGGCCCAGGCGACCTTATGCGCCGTCTCTTCCCGGCTGGCATCATCCCGGCGATCGTCTTTATCTTTGTACTGATCCCAGGCGCTGTTAAACGCTTCCTTGTAGATATCCTGCGCGTGTTCAGGCAGGACATTTTTCACGTTATCAGGTAATTCGCGTTTCGTTTTGTAGGGCATCACTAACCTCTCTTTTCGGTAAAGAGATAAGTGTGGACGACGATATGCCATGGTGCCACCAAACAATAGTTAATGAGTAAATTGAAATTATAATTCATTGTTATTTAATATTTATTTATGGGAGATAGAGCATTATAGACTTCAAAGAATAAAAACATCACAAAGGGTAAAATTAAGTAAAAATTAGAAGGTATTTAACAGATTTCTGTTAATTTAATCTCCTTAAAATCTATCTATAATTACAAGCACCTGCATTGATGGAGAAGCACATGACAGCAACACACGAGGCGGTAAAGACCCGCCACAAGGAGACGTCACTCATTTTCCCGGTTCTGGCACTGGCTGTGCTGCTCTTCTGGGGAAGCAGTCAGTCACTGCCAGTGGTGGTTGGTATCAATATTCTTGCCCTGGTCGGTATTTTAACCAGCGCATTTAGCGTCGTTCGCCATGCGGACGTATTAGCCCACCGTCTGGGCGAGCCGTACGGTTCGTTAATTCTGAGTCTTTCCGTTGTTATTCTCGAAGTCAGCCTGATTTCCGCGCTTATGGCGACCGGCGATGCTGCCCCGACGCTGATGCGCGATACCCTCTACTCCATCATTATGATTGTGACAGGCGGCCTGGTGGGCTTCTCGCTGTTACTGGGCGGGCGTAAATTTGCGACCCAGTACATGAACCTGTTTGGTATTAAACAGTACCTGATTGCCCTCTTCCCGCTGGCAATTATCGTGCTGGTCTTCCCGATGGCGCTGCCAGGTGCAAACTTCTCCACCGGTCAGGCGCTGCTGGTCGCGCTGATTTCCGCAGCCATGTACGGCGTGTTCCTGCTGATTCAGACCAAAACGCACCAGAGCCTGTTTGTATACGAACATGAAGATGACGGCGACGACGATGACCCGCACCACGGTAAGCCGTCAGCACACAGCAGTGTGTGGCACACGGTTTGGCTGATCGTGCATCTGATTGCGGTCATTGCGGTCACCAAAATGAATGCCAACCCGCTGGAGACGCTGTTGACCGAGCTGAACGCCCCGGTGGCCTTTACCGGTTTCCTGGTGGCGCTGCTGATCCTGTCCCCTGAAGGACTGGGGGCGCTGAAAGCGGTGTTGAACAATCAGGTGCAGCGTGCAATGAACCTGTTCTTCGGCTCCGTGCTGGCGACCATATCACTCACCGTACCGGTGGTGACCCTGATTGCCTTTATGACGGGGAACGAACTGCAGTTTGCGCTGGGCGCGCCGGAGATGATTGTGATGGTGGCCTCGCTGCTGCTGTGCCAGATCTCCTTCTCCACCGGACGCACCAACGTGCTGAACGGCGCGGCACATATGGCGCTGTTTGTGGCGTACCTGATGACGATATTTGCCTAGCCTCTTTGCCCAGCGGCGCTTCGCTTGCAGTGCCTACAGGTTTTGTAGGCCGGGTAAGCGCAGCGCCACCCGGCAATATGTCCTATAAAAAAACCCGCCGAAGCGGTTTTTTTTATTAGTTGCTGGTATCCAGCTCATCGAAGTTCTTCACCAGATCGTCAATCGCTTTGATCTGCTTCAGGAACGGCTCCAGCTTATCCAGCGGCAGTGCGGACGGACCATCGCATTTCGCGTTAGCCGGATCCGGGTGCGCTTCAATGAACAGACCCGCCAGACCCGTTGCCATACCGGCGCGCGCCAGCTCGGTTACCTGCGCGCGACGACCGCCAGACGCGGCACCAAACGGGTCACGGCACTGCAGGGCGTGAGTCACGTCGAAGATCACCGGAGACTGGTTAGAGACGTTCTTCATCACGCTGAAGCCCAGCATATCCACGACCAGGTTGTCATAACCGAAGTTTGCACCGCGGTCGCACAGGATAACCTTGTCATTGCCGCCTTCGATAAACTTGTCGACAATGTTCCCCATCTGGCCAGGGCTCACGAACTGTGGTTTTTTCACGTTGATGACCGCGCCGGTTTTCGCCATCGCTTCCACCAGGTCCGTCTGACGGGCCAGGAATGCCGGAAGCTGGATCACGTCTACCACGTCCGCTACAGGCTGTGCCTGCCAGGACTCATGCACATCGGTGATCACTTTCACGCCAAACGTCTGTTTCAGCTCCTGGAAAATCTTCATGCCCTCTTCCAGGCCCGGGCCACGGTAAGAGTGAATGGAGGAGCGGTTGGCTTTGTCAAAAGAGGCCTTAAACACGTACGGGATGCCCAGCTTCTGGGTCACGGTCACGTAGTGCTCGCAGATACGCATGGCGAGATCGCGGGATTCCAGCACGTTCATACCGCCAAACAGCACGAACGGCAGGTCGTTTGCTACCTTGATATCACCAATGCTAACCACTTTTTGTTTCATAGGATCGCCTTATTCAGGTGTGAATCGGAATTAAGATTAATGCAGTGTAATTTGTTTGTGCGAGATCGCGTTGATCTGCGCGCGAATCATTTCGCTAATCGGATCTTCCGGGCACTGCTCAACGAAATAGCTCAGATCGTTCAGCGCAACGTGTTCGCAGTCGAGCTGGGCATAGATAAGCCCGCGGTCGCGAATTTCGTAGGGATCTTCCGGATTAAACTGCAGCAGCACTTCGCTGGCACGCAAGGCCAGCTCCATCTGACGCTCTTCCATCAGCGCTGATTTCAGCGTATCCAGCAGCTTGCGGATCACTTCGGCGTTATCGGCCTCGTCGAGATCTTCGTTAAAGAGCTCGGCGACCGGGCTGATGTTGCCTTTCAGCCAGACGTCCAGCGTATGCTCATCCAGCGTATCGCCGTTAAACGGATTAATGAGCCACATCTCGCCGTCCAGCCACTCCGCCCGCAGGATCATCTGCGTCGGGAAAATGACCGGCACCAGTGGAATATCCAGACGGTGCGCGACCCACAGCAAAATAGAGCCCAGCGCAACGGCGCTGCCCTGACGGTTTTTTAAGACCTGGTCCAGCCATAATGCGTCAGACAGGCGATACACGCCACGCGTGTCGCAGAAACCCCATTCGCCGTAGAAAAGCTCAAGCAGCTTCTCTAATTGCCAGTCCTGCGGGCGCGCCTGATTGATCTCTTCACGCGCCAGGCTGACCAGATTCTCCAGTTCATCGTAAACGTACTGCGACGTAAAATCGTCGCGTATCATCTCCGAAATCAGGATCATGCCATCGCAAAGCGGCACTTTATTAAATTCGAAATCGGCTAAGGACTTCATGACTTACCCCAGTAACGCCCGAACGTACAGCTACCCCCGGGCGCGATAAAACTCAAAACAATGTAGATGATAACGCCAAACCGCCTTTCAGTCAGCCTTACGCCTTTATCAGTAAATGGCAGATAGCCTTGTTTCACGCCCACTGGCCTAGCGTCAACCGTTCATTACCGCCGTAGTCGCGGCAGGTTTCCACTGCGGTATAACCCGCTTGCGTAAACAGCGCACGTACGGCTTCCCCCTGCGTCCAGCCATGTTCCACCAGCAGCCAGCCGCCGGGAAGTAAATGTTGCCGTGACGTTGTCACTATGTGATCAAGATCGGCTAACCCTGCGTTAGCCGCAACCAGCGCCGTCAATGGCTCGAAACGAACATCGCCCTGCGCAAGGTGCGGGTCGTGTTCGTCAATATACGGCGGGTTACTGACGATCATCTCGAACGAGCGAGTCTCCAGCGCGCTAAACCAGCTGCTTTGCAGCACGGTCACGTTAGTCAGCCCAAGACGCGCCACGTTACGCTGCGCCAAGGTCACCGCGTCAGGCATCACATCCACTGCTGTCACATCGCAATCCGGACGCTCGCTGGCAAGCGCCAGCGCGATAGCACCCGTTCCTGTTCCGAGATCGAGAATGCGGCTGGCCGCAGCCGGCAAACGCGCCAGCGCCTGCTCCACCAGACATTCGGTATCCGGGCGTGGAATCAGCGTTGCCGCTGAGACATAAAGCGGGAGCGACCAGAACTCACGTTCACCGACAAGATGCGCCACCGGCTCACCGTTTTTACGGCGGGCAAGCAGCGTAGCGAGCTGCGCTTGCTGCTCAGCGGTCAATGGCGTCTCACCGAATGCCAGCAGATACGTACGGGCTTTACCCGTTACATGCTCCAGCAAAATTTCGGCGTCGCGTTTTGGGCTTTCGCTTGCGGAAAGCTCACCGGCGGCCTCACGTAACCAGCGCTGAAAATCCATTATTCCTGCTCGGACAGCGCCGCCAGCTGGTCGGCCTGGTATTCCTGCACGATAGGCTCAATCAGCATATCCAGCTTCCCTTCCATCACCTCGTCCAGACGGTAAAGCGTCAGGTTAATGCGGTGGTCGGTCACGCGGCCCTGCGGGAAGTTGTAGGTACGGTTACGGTCGCTGCGATCGCCGCTGCCCAGCAGGTTACGACGCGTCGATGCTTCCGCCTGCTGGCGTTTCGCCATTTCGGCCGCGTGGATACGCGCACCCAGCACGGACAAGGCTTTGGCTTTGTTTTTATGCTGCGAACGCTCGTCCTGACACTCCACCACAATACCGGTTGGCAGGTGAGTAATACGGATAGCGGAATCGGTGGTGTTAACGTGCTGGCCGCCCGCACCAGAGGAGCGGAAAGTGTCGATGCGCAGGTCCGCCGGGTTGATGTCCGGCAGTTCCGCTTCCGGCAGCTCTGGCATCACCGCCACTGTACAGGCAGAGGTATGAATACGCCCCTGAGATTCCGTAGCAGGCACGCGCTGCACGCGATGACCGCCAGATTCAAACTTCAGACGACCATACACGCCGTCGCCGCTGATCTTGGCGATAACCTCTTTATAGCCACCATGCTCGCCGTCGTTAGCGCTCATGATTTCCACGCGCCAGCGACGCGATTCAGCGTAGCGGCTGTACATGCGGAACAGATCCCCGGCAAACAGCGCCGCTTCGTCACCGCCGGTACCGGCGCGGACTTCCACAAACGCGTTACGCTCGTCGTCCGGATCTTTTGGCAGCAGCAGCACCTGAAGCTGTTGCTCCATCTCTTCAGAACGCGCTTTCGCATCCTGTAACTCTTCCTGCGCCATCTCGCGCATTTCAGGATCGTCGAGCATCATCTGCGCGGTTTCGATGTCTTCCTGAACCTGTCGCCAGTCGGTAAAGCATTTAGAAACATCACTTAACTGCGCGTACTCACGCGAGAGTGCGCGAAAACGTTCCTGGTCCGCAATGGTCCCGGCATCCCCGAGCAGCGCCTGGACTTCTTCATGGCGCTCGTGCAGAGCTTCCAGTTTAGCGACGATAGAAGGCTTCATAGGCGTAAGTGCACCTTGTCTTAGAAAATGGGTATAGGGCGCTATTCCAGCCCGAGGCTGTTGCGCAGAATAGTCAGGCGTTCATCATCCCCGTCACGGGCAGCCTGTTGAAGAGATTTGGTTGGTGCATGGATCAGGCGGTTGGTCAGTTTCCACGCCAGATCCTGCATAATGGCCTGTGCGTCGCCGCCCTGTTCAAGGGCCGCTAACGCTTTGGCAGTCAGGTCATCACGCACCTGCTCCGCCTGCCCGCGATACTCGCGGATGGTCTCGCTGACGCTTTGCGCGCGCAGCCAGGCCATAAACTCGCTGGTTTCCTGCTCAACAATGGTTTCCGCCTGTACCGCCGCCGCTTTACGCTGAGCGAGGTTGTGCGAAATGATGCTTTGCAGGTCGTCAACGCTGTAAAGATAGGCGTTCGCCAGTTTACCGACTTCCGGTTCAACATCACGCGGGACGGCGATATCCACCAGCAGCATCGGCTGATTTCGACGCGACTTCAGCGCGCGTTCCACCATCCCTTTACCGATGATTGGCAGCGGGCTGGCGGTAGAACTGATAATAATGTCCGCCTCTTTCAGACGTTCATCGATGTCGCTCAGCGCAACCACTTCTGCGCCCACCTCATCCGCCAGAACCTGCGCACGTTCGCGGGTGCGGTTCGCGATAATCATCTTTTTCACTTTATGCTCGCGCAGATGGCGCGCCACAAGTTCGATGGTTTCGCCCGCGCCCACCAGCATCACGGTGACGGTGGAAAGGGACTCAAAGATTTGACGTGCAAGGGTGCAGGCTGCGAAAGCAACAGAAACCGCACTGGCACCAATGTCGGTTTCGGTTCGCACACGCTTCGCCACGGAGAACGACTTCTGGAACATACGCTCCAGTTCACTGGCCTTCAAATGCCCTTTTTGCGAATCCGCAAAGGCTTTTTTCACCTGACCGAGAATCTGCGGCTCGCCCAGCACCAGTGAATCCAGACCGCTGGCGACGCGCATCAGATGGCTGACCGCATCATTGTCCTGATGCCAGTACAGGCTATTACGCAGCTCGTCTTCGTTGAGATTGTGGTAGTCACATAACCAGCGGATCAGCGCTTCATGCAGATTATCCTGCTCTTCCACGCTTAAATATAGCTCGGTACGGTTGCACGTCGAGAGCACCACACCCCCTTGCACCATGGGTTGGGCAAGCAGGCTGTCCAGCGCCAGGTCAAGCGTATCCGGCGAAAACGTAACGCGTTCTCGCAGCGAAACCGGGGCCGTTTTGTGGTTAATACCGAGTGCTAATAGGGTCATGTTGAGCGGGAGTAGTACCAGCGTTAATAAGGTTAGCAGGACGCATCATACAGGATGCGCGAGATCAATAAAAGAGACCGCCTCCTTTCGGAGTAATAGCTTACGCATTGCTTTGAGATAATTTGAACGTAGACGGTGGGACTGCGGGACGCTAGCATTAACAGTTATAACTGCAACGTATCTCAAGGATTTGTCCTCATTATGACCCGACTGATTCGCCTGCTGCCTCTGGCGGCACTGGTTCTGACCGCATGTACTGTCACCCAACCAAAAGGCCCGGGCAAAAGCCCTGATTCACCGCAGTGGCGTCAGCACCAGCAGGACGTCCGCAATTTGAGCCAGTATCAGACCCGCGGCGCCTTCGCCTATCTCTCTGATGAACAAAAAGTGTATGCGCGTTTCTTCTGGCAGCAAACCGGGCAGGACAACTATCGCCTGCTGCTGCTGAACCCGCTCGGCAGCACCGAACTGGAGCTTATCGCCAAACCGGGCGAAGCGCAGATCACCGACAATAAAGGCCAGCACTACACCGCGACCGATGCCGAAGAGATGATTGGCAAGCTGACCGGGATGCCGATCCCGCTGAACAGCCTGCGCCAGTGGATCCTCGGCCTGCCGGGTGACGCCACCGACTACACCCTGGACGATCGGTACCGTCTGAGCCAGGTCAACTACACCCAGAATGGCAAAACCTGGAAAGTGGTATACAACGACTATGACAGCAAGAGTAAACCATCGCTGCCATCAAATATGGAGCTGACACAGGGCAGCCAGCGCATCAAGCTCAAAATGGATAACTGGATCGTTAAATGATGACCCACTGGCCTTCTCCGGCAAAACTGAACCTGTTTTTATATATCACCGGTCAGCGTGCTGACGGCTACCATACCCTGCAAACGCTGTTTCAGTTTATTGACTATGGCGACACGATCGCCATTGAGCCGCGTCAGGACGGGCAGATTTGTCTCCTGACACCGGTCGAAGGCGTGGCGCATGAAGACAACCTGATTGTGCGTGCCGCGCGCCTGCTGATGAAAGCGGCAGCGGAGTCGGGGCGGCTGCCCGCGGGAATCGGTGCGGACATCAGTATAGAGAAGCGCCTGCCGATGGGCGGCGGTCTGGGCGGCGGCTCATCTAACGCCGCCACGGTGCTGGTTGCCCTGAATCACCTCTGGGGCAGCGGGCTGTCGCAGGACGAACTGGCCGCCCTGGGCTTGACACTGGGCGCGGATGTTCCGGTGTTTGTTCGCGGTCATGCGGCCTTTGCCGAGGGCGTGGGGGAAATCCTCTCCCCGGTCAACCCGCCGGAAAAATGGTATCTGGTTGCTCACCCCGGCGTGAGCATTCCGACCCCGGTCATCTTTAAAGATCCTGACCTGAAAAGAAATACCCCGATTCGGTCAATAGAAACGTTATTAAATTGTGAATTCAGCAACGATTGCGAGGATATCGCAAGAAAACGTTTTCGCGAGGTTGATGCGGTGCTTTCCTGGCTGTTAGAATACGCGCCGTCGCGCCTGACTGGTACAGGGGCCTGTGTCTTTGCTGAATTTGACACCGAATCCGCCGCTCGTCAGGTGCTTGAGCAAGCGCCGGATTGGCTGCATGGTTTTGTAGCGCGTGGGATGAACATCTCCCCCCTACAGCAGGCCATTCTGGCGCAGACTGAGTTTCGGTGACAACGTCACCCTGTTCCAGACGTTGCATCGCGCTCTTTAATACACCGCCTGGATAGCCTTCGCCTGGCCCGCACAGTTTGCGGCGAACGCTATCCACCACTGGACGCATGCCTGAGGTTCTTCTCGTGCCTGATATGAAGCTTTTTGCTGGTAACGCCACCCCGGAACTAGCACAACGTATTGCCAACCGCCTGTACACTTCCCTCGGCGACGCCGCTGTAGGTCGCTTTAGCGACGGCGAAGTCAGCGTACAAATTAACGAAAATGTACGCGGTGGTGATATTTTCATCATCCAGTCCACCTGTGCTCCAACGAATGACAACCTGATGGAACTGGTTGTTATGGTCGACGCCCTGCGTCGCGCTTCCGCAGGCCGTATCACTGCTGTAATCCCTTACTTCGGCTATGCCCGTCAGGACCGTCGCGTCCGTTCCGCGCGTGTGCCAATTACCGCTAAAGTCGTTGCTGATTTCCTCTCCAGCGTCGGCGTTGACCGCGTACTGACCGTTGACCTGCACGCAGAGCAGATCCAGGGCTTCTTCGACGTCCCGGTTGATAACGTATTCGGCAGCCCAATCCTGCTGGAAGACATGCTGCAGCTGAACCTGGACAACCCGATCGTGGTTTCTCCGGACATCGGCGGCGTGGTACGTGCCCGTGCTATCGCTAAGCTGCTGAACGATACCGACATGGCGATCATCGACAAACGTCGTCCTCGCGCTAACGTTTCTCAGGTGATGCACATCATCGGTGACGTTGCTGGCCGCGACTGCGTGCTGGTTGACGATATGATCGATACCGGTGGCACGCTGTGTAAAGCCGCTGAAGCGCTGAAAGAACGTGGTGCGAAACGCGTATTTGCTTACGCAACTCACCCGATCTTCTCCGGTAATGCGGTAAACAACCTGCGTAACTCCGTCATTGACGAAGTTGTGGTATGCGATACCATTCCACTGAGCGACGAGATCAAGGCACTGCCAAACGTGCGTACCTTGACCCTGTCCGGGATGCTGGCCGAAGCGATTCGTCGTATCAGCAACGAAGAATCCATCTCTGCAATGTTCGAACACTAATCGAACACGGCCGAAAAACCCGCTGCGGCGGGTTTTTTTGTCTTTAGGTTTTATTTGTATGATTAATGCCTCCTTCACCTGCCATTCATATGACAGATGATGCGCACTCGGATGATAGATAATTGTGAAAAACGTAGCCTCCTCACATGTTCTGCCCTTTCGCGCCCTCATCGACGCTTGCTGGAAAGAGAAGTACACCTCGTCACGTTTTGTCCGTGACCTGATTGCCGGGATCACCGTCGGCATTATCGCCATACCGCTGGCGATGGCGCTGGCGATTGGTAGCGGCGTTGCACCACAGTACGGCCTCTACACCTCGGCCGTTGCCGGGATTGTCATCGCCCTGACCGGTGGTTCACGCTTCAGCGTCTCTGGCCCGACCGCCGCTTTTGTGGTGATCCTCTACCCGGTTTCGCAACAGTTTGGTCTTGCAGGCCTGCTGGTTGCCACCCTGATGTCAGGCCTGTTTTTGATTCTCTTTGGCCTGGCCCGCTTTGGCCGCCTGATTGAGTACATTCCCCTTTCCGTCACGCTCGGGTTCACCTCAGGGATCGGGATCACCATCGGAACCATGCAGATCAAAGATTTTCTCGGTCTGCAGATGCCTCACGTACCGGAACATTATCTGCAAAAAGTGGGCGCGCTGTTTATGGCACTGCCTACGGCCAACCTGGGCGACGCCGCCATCGGGATTGTGACGCTGGGTACGCTGATCGTCTGGCCTCGTTTAGGGATTCGTCTGCCGGGTCACCTTCCCGCGCTGCTGCTGGGTTGCGCAGTAATGGCAATCGTCAATATGTTCGGTGGTCATGTCGCGACGATCGGCTCGCAGTTCCACTATGTGCTGGCGGACGGTTCTCAGGGTAGCGGCATTCCGCAACTGTTACCGCAACTGGTACTGCCGTGGGACATGCCTGGCTCCAGCTTTACCTTAAGCTGGGATTCCCTGCGCGCCTTGCTTCCCGCCGCATTCTCTATGGCAATGCTGGGGGCCATTGAATCGCTGCTCTGTGCCGTCGTGCTCGACGGCATGACCGGCACCAAACATAAAGCCAACAGCGAACTGGTCGGTCAGGGGTTAGGCAATCTCATCGCCCCGTTCTTTGGCGGTATTACCGCAACGGCAGCCATCGCCCGTTCAGCGGCGAACGTGCGCGCGGGAGCAACCTCCCCCGTTTCGGCGGTTATCCACTCCGTGCTGGTGATCCTCGCTCTGCTGATCCTTGCCCCGCTGCTCTCCTGGCTGCCGCTTTCCGCTATGGCCGCGCTGCTGCTGATGGTGGCCTGGAATATGAGTGAGGCGCATAAGGTGGTCAACCTGCTGCGTCGTGCACCAAAAGACGACATCATCGTAATGTTGATCTGTATGTCGCTGACGGTTCTGTTCGATATGGTTATCGCCATCAGCGTCGGGATCGTGCTGGCTTCCCTGCTGTTTATGCGCCGCATTGCACAGATGACGCGCCTTTCGCCGGTCAACGTAGAGGTGCCTGATGATGTGCTGGTGCTGCGCGTAATTGGCCCGCTGTTCTTCGCCGCGGCGGAAGGCCTGTTCAGCGAACTGGAAACCCGCATCGCTGGCAAACGGATTGTGGTATTGAAATGGGATGCCGTACCGGTGCTGGATGCCGGTGGCCTGGACGCCTTCCAGCGCTTCGTACAACGTCTGCCGGAAGGCTGCGAGCTGCGGGTGAGTAACCTGGAATTCCAGCCGCTGCGCACCATGGCGCGCGCGGGCGTACAGCCGATCCCTGGCCGACTCTCTTTCTACCCTAACCGGGAAGCGGCGTTAGCGGATCTGTGATTCACCTGATGCGGTGAAACGTCTCTGCATCATTATCCCGATGGCCTGCTGGAGCCATGCAAGCACAGCAGGCGACATCCATGTTCCTTTCATCAGCTGCGGCTCCTGCTGCATGGCCGCGCGAAACTTTTGCTGGGTTTCCGGGTTTGTTCCCGCATACGACTGGAATAACGCCAGCCAGTTTTCAGCCAGCTTTTGCGCCTCCTCACAGGCAGGATCGATACTTTTCCGCTGCGCCTGATGCAGTTTCGCCACCAGCGGCGGCCACTCCATCATGCGGTCAAAGTAGTGTGCCCTGGTAAAGGCCATCTCTTCGGCGGTGAGATACTTCTCCCATATGTTGAGCTTAGATTCAGCAAACGCCCGGGTAATGTACTCCGTCATCTCCGGCGTGATGCCAGTCTGCGCCTGCATTTGCGGCTCAACGCTGTGCATTTCGTTCAGCCGGGTAAGAAACTCCGGCTTGCCCGCCGTGTCCTGCTCCAGGCGTTCCATCCAGCGCGTCGCCAGCTCCATGGCTCGCGCATCCGTAACGGGGATATGTTGCTCCAGAAGTATGTTGGCCTCTGTAACCAGCCCTGACCAGATAGCCGCCAGTGCCTCCTTCTGCACCGCAAACGGCAGCTGCTGTAACTCTTCTTTGCTAAACCAGCGATCGTACATATTCATTAACTCCAGCGTCTGTAGCCAGGATTCCAGATCCGGCGTCGCATCGTCGCGAAGCCCGGTGCGCAGTTCCACCAGCCGGTCGCGCAGCGTATGTATGCTGCAAAGCTGTTTATCCAACAGCGTGATTTGCGCATCGAGTAACTCGGTTAACGACAGCGACGCCTGTTCCAGAAAATCCCTGATTTCAGCAAGTTCCAGCCCCGCTTTTGCCAGCGTCTGGATCATGTGCAGACGCTGGACATCTGCCAGGTTGTAAAGCCGGTAACCTGCCGCACTTCTGGCAGAAGGCAGCAACAACCCTGTTTGCTCATAGTGATGCAATGTCCGCACGGTGATCCCGGCCCGTTTCGCAAGCTCACCCACCTGAATCAACATAATTGCTCCTTTTTACTTTGCCAGTGCACACACTCTGGAGCCTTACGTTACGTGAGGGTCAATACTACATGCAAAAAAAAACGACTCCCTTGGGAGTCGTTCGGTGTTCTTTATCAGGTACTAGCTGTGCTTATGCTGATCCCTGCGACAACGTTTATCATAATGGCGCACCCACCAGTATTTATCGCAGACTTCCTCATGTCCGCTCACGCGCGCCCCGGCAAGCCACAATACTGCACCGAGGAAAATGCTCAGTACCGCGCCATGCGCGAAGTATTGCGGGAGATCAAGCTGCGGCAATTGGTTTAAAATTGAATAACCCACGCCGACAACCATCACGAACAGCCCCAACCCCATCAGCACGTTACCGAGTAACGAAGCGTTTTTGCGTTTCATGTGTCACCTCCGGAACTTTGGGTTGTCAGGGGAAAAGCCCCTAATCCTTGTGTGTAAAGTATAGACAACGCCCCTTTTATGAGTTGCGTGAATGATCACATTTACGGATAACTCCCAAACAAAAGTTTACAAATAAGGCGTTGAACAGCTTGAAATTCTAATTGTTCAGATGAGTAATTATTCGACTTTCGCCGTGACGATTGCAGAATTTTGTCAAGCGGCGCGCCAGACAGTAAACTACGCGCCAGATCTGGAACCCATTAGGAATTGAATCGTGACGATTAAACTGATTGTCGGCCTCGCCAACCCGGGCGCAGAATATGCGGCCACTCGCCACAATGCCGGGGCATGGTATGTTGATCTGCTGGCCGAGCGGTTGCGTGCTCCCCTGCGCGAAGAACCTAAATTCTTCGGCTATACCTCACGTATCAACCTTGCTGGCGCAGATGTGCGCCTGCTGGTACCCACCACCTTTATGAACCTGAGCGGTAAAGCCGTGGCGGCAATGGCAACGTTTTATCGCATCAATCCGGATGAAATTCTGGTGGCTCACGATGAGCTGGACCTCCCACCCGGCGTGGCAAAATTCAAACTGGGCGGCGGGCACGGGGGCCATAACGGTCTGAAAGATATTATCAGCAAGCTGGGCAATAACCCGAATTTCCACCGTTTGCGCGTAGGAATCGGCCATCCGGGCGATAAAAACAAAGTTGTTGGTTTTGTGTTAGGTAAGCCCCCGGTTTCTGAGCAGAAACTGATTGACGAGGCGGTAGACGAAGCGGTGCGCTGCACTGAAATCTGGCTGAAAGATGGCTTAACCAAAGCGACAAACCGCCTGCACGCTTTCAAAGCGCAATAATCCGCCCGATACGGCTTTTTTACCGCGCGTGATGCGGGTTACGTGTATAATAGGCAGAGTTATTTACTTTTCATCAATCGGTTATCGTTAACGGATTGATTATCAAGATATTAAGGTGATTTAGAAATGGGATTCAAATGCGGTATCGTCGGTCTGCCAAACGTGGGCAAATCCACCCTGTTTAACGCGCTTACCAAAGCGGGTATCGAAGCGGCGAACTTCCCGTTCTGTACCATCGAACCGAACACCGGCGTTGTGCCAATGCCCGACCCGCGTCTGGACCAGCTCGCGGAGATCGTGAAGCCACAGCGCATTCTGCCGACCACCATGGAGTTCGTTGACATCGCGGGCCTGGTAAAAGGCGCCTCCAAAGGTGAAGGTCTGGGTAACCAGTTCCTGACCAACATTCGTGAAACCGAAGCGTTCGGCCACGTTGTGCGCTGCTTCGAGAACGACAACATCATCCACGTCAACAACAAAGTGGATCCGGCTGACGACATCGAGGTCATCAACACCGAGCTGGCGCTCTCTGACCTCGACACCTGCGAACGCGCGATTCACCGCGTGCAGAAGAAAGCCAAAGGCGGCGATAAAGACGCGAAAGCGGAACTGGCTGCGCTGGAAAAATGTCTGCCACAGCTGGAAAACGCGGGCATGCTGCGCGCGCTGAAAAACCTGACGGAAGAAGACAAGGCGGCGATCAAATACCTGAGCTTCCTGACCCTGAAGCCAACCATGTACATCGCCAACGTTAATGAAGACGGTTTCGAGAACAACCCGTATCTGGACAAAGTGCGTGAAATCGCCGCGGCGGAAGGTTCTGTCGTTGTCGCGGTATGCGCTGCCGTTGAATCTGATATCGCCGAGCTGGACGACGCTGACCGTGAAGAGTTCATGGCCGAGCTGGGTCTGGAAGAGCCGGGTCTGAACCGCGTAATTCGCGCAGGCTATGAGCTGCTGAACCTGCAGACCTACTTCACTGCGGGCGTGAAAGAAGTGCGTGCGTGGACGATCCCTGTAGGTGCGACCGCGCCTCAGGCGGCCGGTAAGATCCACACCGACTTCGAGAAAGGCTTTATTCGTGCGCAGACTATCGCGTTTGAAGACTTCATCACCTACAAGGGTGAGCAAGGCGCGAAAGAAGCAGGCAAGATGCGTGCGGAAGGGAAAGATTACATTGTTAAAGATGGCGATGTGATGAACTTCCTGTTTAACGTCTGATTCGTCTTGGATGAAAAAAATCCACGCCCTGGCGTGGATTTTTTTATTGCGGGGTTAAAACACATTTTCTAATAGTTCTGTTTTCATGCTGGGTTCAAAGGGAATGATCTCAACAGTCGCAAGCTTTAACCTCTGAAAAGGATCCTCGCGCAAGCGCTCTTCCAGAAAGGCAAGACTCTCAGATTTTGCAAGAATGACGCCACCGTTTCTTGGGATCCGTCTACCGGACGCCAGGAAAATCCCCTCTGAATACCCCTTTTTTAGCCACTCAACATGAGCATGTATCGCTGCGTCAATCTCTTTGAGTGGTTTGATATAGGTTAAAATGACAATGTAAACCGTGCTCATCCTTTGCCTCTTAGCTCTGTTTTAAACCGCTTGTTGGAACTGCTTATGCAGCCCTCTTTTGCCACCGGTTATTGTTATCATTTTCTGGCGCTTTTGATGTTAATACGCAGGGCCAGATAGAGACAACGCGTTACGCTTCATACCCCAGGAATAAAACCAATCATGCCAGCCGTTTTGCTTTTCCGCATAGCTACAGACTACAACCACTTCTTTTGACCGGTTGAATGTTAAGTAATAGAAAGCCGCACCTTCAGGAGGTGCAGACCAAAATAGTTTTTCGCCCTGAGCACTGAAAATGGTCAAAACGGTTGGTAGTGGCTTTGAGTCGCTTAACGCAAAGACTAACTGACGTGTTGGGTCGACCATTGCGAGATCTAAGCAAGGTATACTTATGCGTAAGCTTCTTGTACAGCATATCCACTCGAGCACCTCTTTTTCTTTAATAAAATTGAAGTCAGCGATCATCTTAGCTCTTAATAAATATTTTCATTTAGTTTATAAGAAAATTTCAGATCATCTCGATATGTTATAGTTTGAAGCCCGAAATATTATATAAAGCGTCACTTACCAAAGCGTTCTGGAGATGCCTAAGAGATTTGACAACTTTATTTTTGAAAACGACATCGCAATTTAATTTAGGGGTAAGTATTTTATCCGAATAATAACAAATGTTCATCTTTTCCGTACTAGATGATTTTGCTCAGCCTGTAATTATATCTTTTTAGAAGCAAGGATTTTATATCTCTAATTACGGCCCATAAAAATGCATCAATGTGTTAAGATCATCTAAATTTTGTTTAGTTGGTTTATTTTTCTCCATTTTATCATATTCATAAATTATTCCTTTCATAGGAATACCAGATTCATGATTAACCGCTATATCCAATAATAAATCAATATCAGACTGTTTTTTTAAAGTGCTCTTTAAAACTTTTTGGAGAAGTTTTTCAGCATCTTTTCTTTCTAAGAAATACATAATATATACCCCGTAACATTTCAATTAAGTAAATGAGTATCTTTACCATCTTTATATACTAGCAAAATGCAATCTTACAATGATCTGAATATTTTAAAGTTTCATACCAAATTAAGAATAGCAGGATGAGTGAGCAGATCAATTTTTAGAATCAGTTATAAACCATGCTGGCAGCAATGGCCATGAGCAGACAGTTTTAGTACTAATCTAAATCAAGAACAACAAGGACAACAAAGCCTCAAAAGGACAGTGTCTATCATCATGGTTTAGTGTAGGAAGCTGTCAAAAAATGGGACAAGACTGCTTCGAAGGTTAATTTCGTCAGCACACAGGTGGATTGATTGAAGCTGGCTTCGGTTTTAGTACATTTAGCCGGTAAATAGTAATTCTTTTGAGTTCTTTTATTAAAATTTGTCTGTCTTTGTTGTCGGCGTGAGAATTTTAAAAACAGACAAATGCTTAAATATAGTCTCGAAAAAAATATTCCTTCTTTTTGTTAAAGATCACGGCGTAATTTTTTTGATATCAAGTGCGTAATTAACAACATCATCCAATAGCTTTTCTTCCCTGAGGGAAAAGTTTGCGTATTGAGACATTGCTCTGCATGTTGACAGACTTTCAACGACTTCAAATGGAATTTTATCTCCAAAATTTATTATCTGATCATAACGAGTTTGAAAAAAATTGGCCGATTCATGTTTGCCATTGGCATTAAGTTCAAAAATTATTTGTTCAAGTGCATTTTTTAAGTTATTTAAATTCATTGCCAGGGAACCCCTAAAGTTTTAACCACCCATGCTCTTGGAAGATTGGACACCACAGCCTGGTATCCCATCCCAGGATAACCTGCCCCTTGAGCTGCAGCAGGACCTTCACTCACCCAAGTTCCCTTAGGAACTTTGAACTCTGATACATTAGTAATATTTACACCCCAATCATGGCGAATAGCTAGGGAAGGTGCGAATAAGCAGGTCATTTCTTCCCAAGCTGACTCGCTGATTAAAATT